>Ga0213824_1000030_pt1 | contig 138851 bp, 205 predicted proteins | sample MC6MC0906MG_FD_179892 | JGI IMG/M metagenome (GOLD analysis project Ga0213824, IMG submission 179892) | Enriched soil aggregate microbial communities from Iowa State University, Ames, United States - MC6-MC0906-MG | ecosystem: Environmental > Terrestrial > Soil > Unclassified | place: USA...
CACGAAAATGACATTGTACATTTACTTGACTTCAATTTTAATCTCAAAGAAGAGACTAGACCTTTGTCAGAAGAAGATAAAAATAGATACATAAAACGAGCATAATAAAAGTCATAAAGATTGGAGGATGTAAATGTTCAAAGACAGGTTAAAAATAACTTTTCGATGAATTTTTGAGAACATTATAGCGCCTATATTAGCGGTCATTGTGGTTGGTGGAGTCTTTTTATTCGTATCAATTAAAGTACCAATTTTAATTAATATCTCGATTTGGACATTGGGTGTATTTTTGGCTTTGGTATTACTGATAGGATTGATTATTTTTGTATATTGGTTATTTATTGAACCATTTAAGAAGCAAAAAGAGATTAAATAAGAATCTTATTTGAAAAGGAGATGATGATCATGTACGGAAAAGCTAGTGGTTTGAAGGTTAAATTATTTACAGATTATACCGATGGGTATGTTGAAGATAAACTAAATAAATTCTTTGAAGATAATCCAGAAATAGAGGTCTTAGATATTAAATACTCAAAATCATATCACGTAGATGATGAAATGTACGGTACTGAGCGTGGAATGTTAATTTATAAAGCTTAAATAAAAGCCGTCTATTATAAAAAACAGAATAGGAGAGATCAATATTAAAAAGTGTCCACATTGCAATAAAGACTACTGTCAAGGTGATATGGTTGATATAGGTATAGGTTTTGTTCAAGTATCAGAAGATACGCCTTCATGCGATTGTGAATATATTGAATGGATGAAAGAACAAGAGGTGATGGACAATGAATTTTAATCAATTTTTATTAGAGAATGAAACGGTTATTGGTAAGCAAATATGGATCGTAGATTACCGTAGAGGTAAATCAGGAGGTTACGTAAGACACGTACCGCCTACATTAGTAAAGGTAACATGCAATTCAGAATTACCTAAGAATAAACGTGTTTATTATTCGGATTATCATTTTAGAAAAGTTAAGAATGGAAAAGTAAGTAAAGAAATACTTGCTCCTTATGACAATACAGGATACAGAAGTTATACAGGTGTTAGTGTAAATATCTTTTATACATACGAAGAAGCTGCTAAAAAGTATAATGAACAGATTGAAGAGATTATTTACTTATACAATAATGAAATTAAAAATATAAGAAATGAAATGGATGAAGTAAATGATAGGAAAATAAAAATTACATAATACAGATGTATTATTGAAAGGAGAAATGTAATGAATGATTATATTGTAAAAGTGTTTGATAGACATCCAATGACACATAATGAATGGTTTCTTGTAAAGTCAGGCAATAAAAAAGAAGCAATAAATAAAGTGCATCATAGGCTTGGTGGTGAATATTTTAAAAAAGATTTGAAGGCATTTACGCTTCAAGAGTTTTACGACAATGAAGACATTGTGGTTATACATTAATCATTAACAGATAAAGGAGAGATTACTATTCAATTACATAGAGCGTATGATGGTGGAGATTGGATTTATGGAACGACATTCGCACAAGATCAAGGAGACTCCTCAATTTGGTGGCATATATATGAACATGATGAAGCTGCTATGGTAGGTAAGCCAGAACCATCAATTGGAGAAACAGATAAGAATGGGAAAGAAGTATTTTTAAATGACATTATCAAACATAGACTAGGGACAGGTGTTATCCAGTATGCAAATGGAGAGTATTATGTAGATTGGCGAAATGGAATGTATTATGTTAGTAGGATGTGTATGTTAAAAAATACATATGAAGTAATTGGTAATTTAACTGAAGAGAAATTGTAAGATTGAGGAGTTGATAGATTGATAAAAATAAAACACTGGTCATTTACAATGGATTATGAAACAAATGAAATTGTTATGAAATCTGTAGTAGATGGTGAAGAAATACAGTTGAGAGTATGTGAAAAAGATATTAAAAGTATGCAAAGTTGGTTTGATTTAGCTAGACATATGAAGAAAAATTCAAATAGCTGAAAGGTGGGAAAAATGGTTGAATTTTATAGAGAGAATACTGTTTAAGTTAATTGATAGAAGATATGAAAAAGGGAAAGTGTTGTTTTTAGACGATGTAACCGATCTAATAGACGAATTAAAAGATAATGATAAACTATGGAATATTATAAATAAACAAGAAAAAGAAATCGACAGACTAAATAAGGAGATAATGAAGTTACAATATGAAATTGACTCACCTATGGTAATGTTGAATGAAATTAGAAAAGAGCGATTAGCTAGGGGCTTTAGATAGAAGTTATTAATTACATAAAAGAGATATATTATGAGAAGGGAGAGTATTTTGATGGTTAAAATATATATTGATGAAAGAAGAGATTGTATGGCTTCTGGAGGAATGAGTGAATGCGATATTGATAACTTGAAAATCGTATGTGATACTTCTAAAGGAAAGAAGGAAGTACTAGTTTATATTAATAATGAAATTGTTTTTGGTAGAGATTTTTCTAGAGATGCAAGATTAATCAGTAATCATGTTCAAATTTATGATGAGAATTAAATAATAGGAATCTATTAAAGAAAGGACAGGTATTTATGAGCAATCACAGTAGAGTTGAGAAAACAATAGCCGAAAACATCAAGTTGAATTTAGGTGGTGGCGCAGATGCTACTGTAAATCTACATTTGAATGAGGAAGGGTTCTTACTTATCGAAGGACTAGGACTAGACTATGTAGAGTATTCATTTGCACAACATGAAAATGATTTATTAGAAATTCAAATCTTATATCCCCATGATTATGGTGAGGAGTGATTGAATGTTTAAAATCATTCCTGTAATGCAGTATCAAGACACTTTCTCTGCAAATTTATATTTTCAAAGTAAGAATATCGGTGGTGTCGGTAAGGATGACGAGGGGATATACGTAAACTTAAATAAAAGACTTACTGTTTCTCAAATGGCTGAATTATTAAAAACGATCAATATTATTGGTAAGGATTTCGGTAAAGAAGAAGTAAAATTTCAGTATGCTGAGGACTTTAAATAAAAACTAAATATTATTTAATACATAAAACTAGGAGGATGATGTTATGTCTGAAGAGTACGTTGGATCTTTTATGGAGGTAATTAATACATTGGATGAGTGTTCGAAGAAGGATTTGCCACAAGAGTACAAACAATACTGCGAAGCAATGAAGAAGATATTTATGGGTATTGAACAGATAAATATCGAACTTAATAAAAACTTTAATAATATTTTAGGAAATAGAAACATTTTAAATTAATTGGAGGAAGAACAATGGAATACTTAAACCAAATTCAAGTACTTGAAGAAGAGAATAAGTTATTACGTAAAGCACTTGAGTATTACGCAGACACAAAACACTACGAACCATATTGTATTCAAATGGGAGATTACGCTTCTGACGTTACTGAAGACAATGGTGAGATAGCACGTCAAGTATTAAATAAAAGGAACATATTATAAGAACATTGGGAGTCGATTTAAAAGTCGGCTCTCGAATATTAAATAATAAAATACATAAAATACTTTACATTCAACAAAATAATGGATATACTATAACTAACAAGAAAATCACAAAGGGGTTGCGAATAATGGTTATGGCTAATTATAGAACATCTTATATTAATGAGTATATTGGTGAAAGTATTGAAGAATTTCTACGATTTAAAGGTAAAAAATCAACTAATACAGAAAAAACGTACAGATCAGCATTAAACATGGTGTTCAAAGATATTTTATCTAAAAGAGAATATAAGTATATTACAGTAAGCGATATTGAAGATGGATTGAATTCAGATGTACTATTTGAATACTTTGATGATTTATTTTATTGTGAAAAAGAAGATGGTAAAAGAAAGTATTCAAACCAAACAATAAATAATAGACAGTCAGCAATTAAATCACTTATTAAACATTTAAGAAATAGAAAGGTAATTAAATATGATTTAAATGATTTAACAGTCATAGAATCACTACCTGACACGGGTGAAGAAATAGAAATGATACCTTTTGATTTGGCTATGGAGTATGCCGAATACTTTGCTAAGGAAGATCAAGGGTTGGAAAAATCGTTAATAATTAATTTAGCTGCTGAAACAGGTATGAGAGCAAGCGAACTATTATCTGTAGAATGGTCAAATTTCATCGAAGCTGATGATGGTGTTATTTTGAAATCTTATGGTTATAAAAAAGGTAAAGGAAATCAAGAATGGATTGATAAAATCAGTAAGGACTTGTATAATGAGCTTTTACAATTGAAATCAATTGGAAATAATATTAAATTATTCACTCTTACTTATAAGCAATTAGTAGGTCTAATGGAAAGAGGAAATAATCTTTTAAATAAAACAGGTATCAACTACTCCTTCCACTCATTTAAAAAGCTTGCGGTAACTATGTGTTATTTAAATAATAACAACTGTATTGACACAGCTATGAAAAAAGCAAGACATAGTAATGTAAATACCACTATGAGATATTTGAGATTAACTAATTTAAATGTTACAGGTATTATATCTGCAAAAATGAATACTTCTGAAGAGATGTATAAAACAGTTTCTCATGAGTTATTGTTAGAATGTTTAGAAGAAATGCGTCCAGAAATGTTATTATTACTAAATAATAAGATAAAAAATAAAGTGTCTAAGAGTGATTACCTATGACAAGACAGAGAAAAAGTGGTAAAATAACTCTAGTGCGAAAGGGGCATTAGTATATGCAAATTAATAAAACTAGAGAACAGTTAGAAATAGAAATTAAAAGCTTAATACAGTTATTTGCTTCAACAATTAGTAAAAAAGAGGTAGAATTAATTGTTGAGCATTTACATGGTAAACATGGAATTAAAAAAACTAGTATTTATTCACTATTCAATAATTCAAACAATGTTGGAAGGCTTACTCAAGAAGAGATTGCTTTATTTGGTGAACAACTAGTCATTAAATTAGGTATTGATCAAAACGAATGGATGAACGTCTGGTTTACAGAACGTGAGAGAAAAGAGTTTGGAAGTTATCAATTTGTAGATGTTCAATCAATGGATGAGATTGATTTCCCAATGGTAAAACAAAATGTAGTCGATCTGGGTGATGGATATTATCTAACGTCTTTTACAAAACAGGAACTAGGTAGACTTTATAAATATGGCAAATTAGATTATAACCCTAATGTACAAAGAGGTATGCGAAAGGTCGTAAGATATGGATTAGTATCAGAAGAGCCTATAGTATTAAAAAAGAAAGTAAATGAAATTAGAAACTTAACTTTAAAAAATAAACTAAGACCATCTACTGTTATTTTTAACGCTAAACAATACAGTTCTGAAGAAGAGTCAGAATTAATTTATGATAATGATAAGAATACATTAACCATAACTGAGGGTACAGTGTTAGACATAGTTGATGGTATGCATAGAACTTTAGGTACTTATAGTGCTTATATTAGAGATAAAAATATACAAGGGTCTTTTCCTGTAATTATATCCAACAAATCAGATGAGGAAATTAAGAGATACCAATTAGATTTAAATAAACACACTCCTCTTACTAAAGGTAGAGCCAATGAATTAAAAGAAGAAAACTATGCAAGTGATGTAATAAGTATTTTAAAATCTAAAGGTGAACTTAAAGATAGAATTACAACAAGTACGGATATTAAACATTCTTTAAAGGGTAATGAATTTATTCCATATAACATTTTATATAATGCAATAAGTAATGTTTATAAAATCAGTAGTCGATTAGAAGCTAGAAAAATTGCTGAGGAAATAAATGAATATTTAGTTTATTTATTTGGAGTTTTTGGTAAGCATGAGAATGATGAATACAAGGTTCTATTTGATGCTGATATCTTTGAAGGTCATTTAGCATTAATGAAGAAGATGAATGAAAATGAAATGAAGTATGATGAATTAGAAAAAATTATTGATATTAATGAATTCCATATAGAAAATGAACGTTGGAATGAATACAAATTATTAAATAAGAATATAGGTAAACTGTCTAAAAAAGACAGAAATAATATAGTTAAGTACTTTGAGAGTCTGATCTAGGGGGAATAACGGATGTATAATGTTGAATACAAGGAAGCCTTTTTAGAAGCGTCTGAACATGCTGAAGAAACTAAGAATCAATATAGGTTGTATTTTAAAAAAACCGAACCTTTCGAAAATCAAAAAGGTAAAGATTTATTTGATATGGATTTTGATATGCTGGAAGAGCTGTTTTATTGGGTACAAAGAAAAACAGAACGTTCTGCTGTAAACTTCTTTAATACAATTAAGAATTATATTACATGGGCAAAAGACAATGGTTATGGAGAAAGTCCACTTAATCCAATTATCGATACAATTAATACGGAATTTGTTTCAAAATATTTATATAAAGAAGGAATAAAATATTATACTAGAAAAGATTTATTTAAGTATTTTGAGAACATGAATAATGTAAGAGACAAAGCTTTGGTCTTAGCTTTATTTGAAGGTATCAGTGGAAATAAGTTTTCAGAAATTATTAATTTAAGAAGAGAAGATCTCTCAGAAAAAGAAGACAGATACTATGCTTCTCTACTAAGTGATGAAGTTGATTTAACTAATAGACAATTAGAAATATCAAAAGAGCTATATGATATGTTGATCGAAACTTACAATACACAAGAATACAAAAGTGTAAACGGAAGAGTAAACCGAGTTGTTGATGGAGAATATATCTTCAGAAAGAGTCGTCTCGGTAAATCTGATGTAAGAATAACAATACCTATGCTACAGAGTATTATTATTAATGTAGTAAAAGTTGCATTTGACGATGTGCAGATAACAACGACATCTATTAACAACTCTGGGGTAATGTATTATGCAAATGAATTTATGAGCAGCGATAGAGTTCTCACAAAAGAAATAGCAACTAAAGTGACAGAAAAATTTGATTTATATAGTTTGGAAGTTAAAGGTAAGAAATATCCTTCGTTTATGAGATTTAAAGAAATTATAGATATAGATTATATGGAAGAAGAGTATGGGAATTTTAAATTAGACTTCTAGGATAAAAAGGACTGAATGTAAAGCATTCGGCTTCCTTTATACATAAAATAAAGAAATACACAAGATGTGTTTAATTTTTGTTAATAATATTTAAATAATGATTTACATATACATTAAATATTATTAAGAAGTATCGAACATAAACAAGAACAAGTGTTTGTATTTTAGTATTGACATAATTTTGGATGATTGGTAAAATTGAATTATAGCAATGATGAATAACACTATAGTTATAGTAAATTACTTTTTAAAAGGGGGAATATGAGCATGAGATTAGCAAAAATTGAGGCAGAGCTAGCTATTTATGACCAAACACCAGAGGAGCTGCTTTCTCTATATGATGGATTAATACCTTCCGATGGTCTTTCTATAACGAACATTAAAGGTAAAAAAATACTGAATGAGTGTCTTGGTTTGAAGTTTACAGAAATAATTGAAATTAGAGATGATGAGGAGATAGTTTTCTTGCAAGAAAAAGCAGAATTAAAGTACTATCCTTCTAGCAACAAAACATTTAATGTGAACGACATGATCAGAATTGAGGAAAGAGGGGATTACAATATCATCTTAACTAATATGCTAGCATTCTTGTACAACAGCGAGTCACAGACTACTATCGAGATGGAGAATGTAAAAAATATTAAAGAGGTGAAGATGTATCTAGAGAAGAATTATTCGCAATACATAGTACTACGTAAAATTACCTGATTATATTAAGAATTAATAAAATTTAATATTAGGGTGTGGTATTGGTTGTGTATCTGATGTCGCACCTTGAAATTAATATATTGAAAAATACATAAAGGTGGTATATCATGGTTAAAAAGTATACTAAAAAAAGATATGATGATTTTGGATTATTCATTATTCCTAACAGGTGGAGAGAAGGTTTTAAAATTATAAGAGATGAAGATGAATGGATATTTGATAAAACTTATAAAGATAAAGAATCAGCACAAAGTTGGATAGATGAAATGATCAATCTTATAGATAATTCTAAAGCTAATTGGAATGCAAATAAATATAATACATAACAGAGGTAATACATATGATAAAAATTTATACTGATAGCAGTTATAAAGATGGAGTATCAACTCATCATTATTATGTGATGAATGGTAATAAAAGAATTAAAAGAAGAACATTTATAGGATTTGATGAATCATCTAATAAAGCTGAAGCTACAACTATAATTAAAGCTTTACAGATGGTGTTAAAGAAGGGATGGGAGAATGTAACTGTACACACAGATTCATTAGTTACTGTTTTTGGAGTTAAACATGGAAAGTTTAGTAATGAAGATTTTAGATACATAGCACATTTACTTAAAATAACAAAATCAAACATACAATGGAAGAACCGAAGACATTACCGAATTAAAATAGCTGATACTGAATGTCGTAAGATGATGAAAACTAAATTAAGACGAGTAGTTTAAAAATACATATACATAAAGGTGAGATAGAATTGAATAAGGATATTGTAAATTTAAAGAATACTTTCGATGTAATTATTAATGAATACAACGACGGTTCAATGCTTAATGATGAAGACAGTATGATGACTTGGACAGCTAAATGTGATTGGCTTATTAAGCGAATGGTAGACATTAAAGTAGGTGCAGGATTCAAGTATTTTGAGCTACAAAAAGAGTATAATCCACTTCAGGAAAATAGCAATGTAGGAGAAGGTGAGGATACTGAATAAGTTTAAGGACATTAATGTAATTGGTCATTGTGCAAATAAGGATTGTTCAAATGAATTAGTTAGAGAAGATGAGTATCTGATAGATGATCGTAATTTATATTGTGATTCAATTTGCTACACTAGCTATATGTTAGAGGTAGGAACAGTAAGAGAAATTAAATAATAAAATACATAATGTATAGATATTATTTAAAATTAGTAATACATAAACGATGTTTAAGGATATTTAAAAACATAATTATCAAAAATATAATACATAAATGGAGAAAATACATAATGACCCAATACATAGTTTCGTTAGTTTTAAATGGTGACGAATATAACGTAAATGTAAAGAAAGAAAACAAGGAAGATGCTTTACAGTATGCGAAGGACAAGCTTAAGTTTGACAAGATAATTGGAGTAGCTGAAAAGTTAGACTTTAAACGTAAACGTTTTGGCTATTTAGGCAATCCAGATCGTACACCATATGGCAGTAGAAGTAAGGATATGAAAGCAGCTAAGAATACTAAGCGTAGTCAAATCAAGTATGTAAAATAACATATACATAAAAGGAGAAATTAAATGTCGAATGAAATTATTTTTGTACAAAGTGAATTCATGAGAAATGAAAACGTTTATCGTGATGAAGTTTTAGAAAAGGTTAAAATTATTCCAAGTCTAAAGGTAACTGATGAAGTAACAGTGGAAATGGCTTCTAATTATTATGAAGTACCAATTGAGACAATAAAAAGCGTAATTAAGCGTCATAGAGATGAGTTTAACGACTATCAAGAGGTAAGAGTTTTAAAAGGAAAATCATTGAAAGAATTTTGTGAGGTGCATCCTGAACCTGACAAAATAATATCCAGTAAAACTAGATCATTACAATTAATTAATCGCAGAGGGCTGTTACGACTAGGCATGGTGTTAACGGAATCAGAAGTAGCAATTTCAATTCGTAACTATTTATTAAATGTAGAGGAAATATCAGATAAGAAGCAAAGAGAATGGGCAGTAGAACGTGAAATTTCAAAGCGTAATCGTAGAATGCTTACTGATGCCATTAAAGAGTTTTGTGCAGGATTGATGAAAGGACATGAGTACTCTACATATACAAACTTAGTTTACAGTATTGTATTTGATTGTAAAGCTAGTGATTTGCGTGAATTATACGACTTAGAAAAGAAGGAACAAATCAGAGATTCTTTGACTACAGAAGATTTAGAGAAGGTTGTAGAGGTTGAAAAAGTTATTACTTCATTATTGAAGATAGGAAAAGATTATGAATACATAAAAAGCGAGTTGCAGAAGTATAAACATAATTTTAATTAATACCACTCTATTATTAAAAAATACATAGTTTAATTATAAAACAGAAAGGAAGAAGTTATGAACCAAGTTCATGAATTAAAAATTTTAAATGAGTATTTTGAGGGAGTTAATGAAGGGCTAAAAACCTTTGAAATTCGTAAAAATGACCGAAACTTTCAAGTTGGAGATTTTCTGTTATTAAAAGAATATACTGGAGAGCAATTCACAGGACGAGAAATATTACAACAAGTCACTTACATGACAAATTACGAGCAAAAAGAAGGTTATGTTGTCATGTCAATTCAAAGTGTACCAATTAGTTTTGGTTTTTATTTGAACATGAGTGAGAAAGAGAAGACTGTTTTTAAGAAGGTCATTACTCACATGCATTTGTACGGAACAGGAGTCAGGGATGTAACCAATACTTTTTGGGAAATTATTGACGAACTTATAGAACGACGTGGGTTAACAGAATCAGACCAACAATGGTATATGGAATTTTGGAATGAAGATTAATCGAAAAGAAAATGTACAGGAAGGATGATATATGTAGATGGATATTTTAACAGATTATAGAGATTTAATAGGTAAGAAAATTGTATTTTCACATATGGCTCAGTTTGCAGAGTAAATCACATTAGCAACAGAAGACGGTTGTGTATTAATGGCAACATTTGATTATGATGAAATGGCAGAAGAATCAAGAGTAAGGGTTATGTATCCTCATTCCGTAATTCGAGTACTAAACGAACAGGAATGGATACGTAATGAATTAGGCAGATTAGGTATTTTTGATATTGAAAAATATAAAGAAGAACAGCGTATCAAACAAGAAAAAGAAAAAGAGGAATATCGTAAAAAGCAAGAAGTGAAAGAACGTGCCGAATACGAACGTTTAAAGGCTAAATTCGAAAAGTAATCACTGAAAATGATATTAAATAATAGTGGAATTTTATCTAAAAAAAAATAAGGAGGTTTTAGTGTGAGCTATGAAATGCAAATTAAATTGGATAAGGAAACAATGGAGAACATTCAGAATGAAATTATAACTAATAATCCTTTTGATTTTGAAGGATGCTTCTGTGGCACTGCTAATTTTTCAATTGGTACTATCAATGATACAGAATTATTTCTATATGTTGATACCAGTTGTCGAAAGAGTATGGGGTGCGACAATGGTTATTACAGCGTTTCTGGATTCACTTTTTCTAAGAAAGTAAACGCAAAAGAAACCAAGAAGTATTTAGATTGGCAAGAAAGCGATGACGAGTATAGTGAGAAACTAGAAAATTTTTATTTGTTAGATGATGAAACAGTTCTTAAATGCTGTTTTAGACATTATAAATTAAATGGTAAGCAGGAAAAGAAAATCAAAAAATGGATTAATGACTTATACATAAAAATGTATGGTTATGATCCATTAAAATAAATTAATTAATAAAATACATAAAAAATACTTGAAATTAGTTGGTTGGTAGATTAAGATATATTTATCAAAGAAAACAAATAAATGAAAGTTATAACATTCTCATTGTAAATAAATAGTTGTTATGTAGCAAATGTCGGTGATTAGTTAATAAAATACATAATAATGAAACGGAGATGTTTATAATGTTTGAAGAGATAAAGCAGATAAGTAACGATTCCATATTAGATGACAAACTAAGACAAGCCATGATCAAGCAGATGGAAATAGGTTATCAGCAAATGTATGAAATCAATCTTCAAATAGCAAACGAATGGTACGATGTTGAAAATGAAGCTGAAGCGATAAACGATCAGATTGTGAAAGGGGAATGGTGATCTTGATTAAAATTATACAAGGTGACATTTTACAAAGTGATAAAGATGTCATCGGGCATCACGTTTAGGTGTTATGGGTGCAGGAGTTGCTAAACAAATCAAGGACAAGTACTATGAGACATTTTTGGAATATAAAAAGATGTGTGATAGTCATAAAGAAAGTAGAGAGGAGTTAATGGGTCATGTACATATAGCTCATAACTCTGACGGAAAGATAGTTGCTAACATTTTTAGTCAACTGGATGTAGGTAGAAATGAGCGTAAAACAGACTATAAAAAACTTAAAATAGGTCTGAAAAAGGTATGTAAGTACGCAAAAGAAAATAATCTTTCAGTTGCTTTACCATACAAAATTGGTTGTGGTTTAGCAGGTGGTAATTGGAACATTGTTTATAAAATCATTGATTCCGTATTTGAGGATTATGAAGTAACGATGTACGAGTTTAAATAATAAATAGGATGTTTTTATATAAATAATTAAAGTGAGGTGAACTGAGATGTCGAAACATTGGTTAGAAGAAGTTAATTACAACAAAAATAAATCACAGCAATTCGTCATAACATATAAAGATAATGGTACACTTAAATCCTTATCTAAGTTTGGTTCAATTACATACAAATCACCAGTTATAAATGTATTATTCATAGATACTGAATACAGCAAAGAACGATTGTTGAAAATAGACGGTGTAATGAGTGCAACTGTACCAAAGAAAGGTAGATTGCTAAATAATAAAGAGAAAAGTACATATTAGAGGATAATTGAATGGAAAAATTAACGAATGAGGAATTAGTGGAGTTATATCAAAGCGATAATAACGAATTTGCATTTGAAGAGTTGTATAAGAAGAATAAAGGACTTATATACAATGTATGCTTAAGATTTAAGAACACAGCAATTATTACCAAAGAAGATATAAAAAGTGCTTGCGATTTAGGATTTGTAAGAGCAGCTAAGTCTTATAGTAATGATAACAATTGTAAATTTTCTTCTTATTGTCATGTTGTAATGGTCAATGAAGTAAATACAAACATTAATACTGCTCGTAGACAAAAGAGAGATAGTTCAAATCATTTATTTTATTGCTTAGATGAAAAGGTAAATGAAGAGGAAGGTAGTAAGCTAGTTGACATACTGAATACTTCAGATAATGATGTTTTACATAAGAGCGACTATACATACTTACATAATGCGATTGAATACGCAAAAACATCGATAAATGAAAAATACCATCAATACTTATTACCACTAATGTTTAGAGAAACAACTACAAACGAAGTAGCTCTGATCATTGGAGTAAGTCCAAGGACAGTGCATTATACAACTACTATGTTTAGAGAGCATGTACGAGAATACATATACCATTACTCAGAAGGCGAAATAGTTTCATAATAACGGAGATGATTAATTTGAAAGTAAATGTTGTTTATAAAGTACATTTAGATAAGAGAAATAGAATTGGTGAATTTTATAAAGAGATAGCAAAGGTGTGCAGCAAGGATGAAAATGAATATTTGCAAGTAGCTTTACATAGAAAGAAAAATACAGAATCACATATTAGCTACATTTTAGGTCATTTAAAAGAGAGTGAATTAAGTAAGTACATAATCTTATAAAAGAATGATTTTATTAAATGAAAAATAAAAAAAGGATGAAATCATCCTTTAGGTTTAGTATCAGTATTCTTATTGACTTGTTCTAAAGCTTCTATATACTTTTTAGCAGTTTCAAGCTCATCATGGGAGATACTGTTTATAAGGTTTTTCAAAGCAATATGCTCATCTAAATTAACTACTTTGGGATTTTGATTTTCAGACATATACGATCAATCCTTTACAACTTATATAGTGATTATATTAGCACTTTGTTTTAGTTTGTTTCAAATAAAATGATTATGGAGGAACAGGGATGGAAGAGTTGCGTTATAAGCCAAGTGAAGTTCAAAAATTAATCTTTAAAGATAAAGAAAATGTTTCAAACTATATTAATGTATCAATTGAAGAAATGGATTATATGATGGAATTAGCAATCAAATATCAGCAACTACATGAGACATGGTTCAAAGGAATCGAAAATGAAGAACCGACTATTTTATTCTTACGTAAATGCAAAGAAGTAATTGAAGAAGTAAAGCCTGAGTATAGAAAAACAATGACCTGATATTTAATAAATAAGTATTATTGAAGGGATGTTGAGGATGAGTAAATTAGAAATAATCAAGAAGCAATGGACTGAATACGAGACAGAATTTGGCGAGAGTGATTTTATGGATATTGATAAACATACTAGCATGGCATTTAATGTACCAGTATTATTAAACAAATTAGATAAAATTCATAAAGATTTACTTCAGATGAAGAAAGACAGTAATTGTAAATATGTTGATATTGACTATATGTTAAATGCTATTGAAAATGAAAAATAGTAAGGAGAGATTTTAATGAACGATAAAGAAATAGAAATGACATTACCAAATGGTTACACTGTTGCAATTTTCGAATATGAAGGAAATATTGTATTAAATTTGATTAATGATAGAGGCTATTCAGTTTCAGATACAAAATTACATAAATCAGAAATAGCGAAAATACATGAAATAACTGCTATTAAATAATAATTCACTTTTATGAAAGAGGTGTTAAGTTTGTGAAAAAGGAAGCATTTATTATAGTAGATGTTAATGAAAAGTATTACTGTGAAGAATTTATAGATGGTAATGGAGATCTCCATTGTAAGACAGATGATATTGATTTAGCTTTACATTTTGAAAGCCGTGAAGATGTTGAAGAATATTTAAAATATATTGCTTATCATGATTTCTTAAAGGAGCATAATCCTGAAAAAATTATTAAGGTTTTAATCGAATATCAAATATCAGAAGAGTACCAGATTTAATAATAGTACGATATCATTTAAAGGATGTGAGATAAATATGGATAACCTAAGCTTAACTAACAAACCCTCAAGACCAGTCAAACCTAAGAAAGTGCCGAAAGGAACTAAAATTATTGCACTAGATGAAAATAAAATACTTATTAGCGAAGGAGATTGGCATCCAGAAGCAAGTACAATAATAGATTTTAGTGCAAGATATGTTGATAGAGCAGGAATTGATCGATGTGGAAATGAACTTTTCGGTAATCGTGGATTTAAATATAAGGATTATGGTGTTAAATGGAATTTCTACAATGAATGAAGTTAATAAAATACACGTATTATTTAATCAATGATAACAAAAATACATAAAAAGGAATGATGTATAGTGCAATTCACATTAACTGAAGAACAATACAGTGAAATTAAAAAAGATATCTTAGGAAGTCAATTCGATTTTAAATTTGAAAAGAACAAATTGAAAGCATATTTAGGAGAAGGCTTATACAACTCATTAAAGAAATCTAAAGCTATTATTGCAGGTGGAATGATCTCAAGTTTATTCACCAATAAGGATATCAATGATGTAGACGTATATTTCCGTGATTATAATTCACTTTATTTATTTGCAGAACGAACTCTATCAGGAGATCATGTAGTCTCTCACACAAAGAAAGCTACACAATTTATTAAAAAATACTTAGATCAACAAATTTTAGTGCAAATTATTCATTATCGTACATATGAGAAAGTTGAAGATAAAGGATATAAAATCTCAAAAGCAGAATATTTCCGTGTTCTAATGACTTGTATGACATTGGATATTAAATCTTATGATGAGCTAAAAGAACAATTAGGTGGAATGTATGGTGAATCTTATGATCGTTTATTTGATGATGTGAAAGATGAAGAGTTTGATTTGCAAGTAGCTATAGACCGTATTGCAAATTTCTCCAAATCAGAAGACTATTTTAAAGAATATCGTCCGATTGACTATAACATCGATGACATCTTAGACGATTTAGATAAAGGTGAACGATTCGTTGTTAAATTAAAGGATGGTAATGAATACAGGGTTATTAATGGTGAAGTAATTGGAGAATATGCATCAGAAAAAGAAGCAACTGAACTTGATGTTCAAGAGTTTTATAAAGATAAGAAATTCTATAAGTTTGTTCAAAAATCAGGAGAATCATTACAAAGTTTCTTCCGTTCCACATTTAAATATGTAGTTGGAGAAGAAGTAACTGCTGAAAAAGAATACCCTAATAATTCATACGGTGCTCACGGCAAATTATTCTTCAATCATAAATACGAATTAAAGAGTTCAACATATTTTAGCAACACTGATAAGGTATTAATTGAAGTTGAAATTGACGGAACAAATGTAATTGAAGATAGTTCGAATGAAATCACTGCTAGTAAATGCAAGGTTGTTCGAGAAGTACCAGAAGCAGAATGGAAAGAGTGGATCGGATTTAAGGATGAAGAAGAAAAATTTATCTTATTCTAATTAGATAATATTTCAGTTTTATTAAAAGATGGAGAAAATGGAGGAATTATGATGAAAGTTAAAAAATTAATTAAACACAGTGCGGACAACGAAACGTTTGAGATTTATAAAAACGAAACCCTTATGACTAAAGGATATGGTTTTGAAGAAAATGTTCAAAAATTCAAGAATAGAGAAATTTACTTCTTTCATTCATCAGATAGACATTCACTAATAGTTAACATTAAGTAAAAATCACATTTTATAAAAATTGGAGGAAAGTATTATGACCACATGGTTTATCGCAGATACACATTTTCGTCACAAAAATGTATTAGAGTTTGAAAATCGTCCATTTGAATCGTTAGAGGAAATGGAAGAAAAGATGATTAAAGCGTGGAATGATGCTGTTGCTAAAACAGATACAGTTTATATTGTAGGAGATTTCTGTTTCGCTAATAACAAAGAATGGATTGAAATTTTAGATCAATTGAAAGGTAACATTATCTTAGTTAAAGGTAATCATGATAAGTCTAAAATCATTAAACGAGTACAAAATGAAGGTTATTTAAATGAGATTTATGAGGTAGGAAAGTTAATTCAGCATGAGAAATTATTCTTTTATGTAACGCATTTCCCTTTTGAAATCGGGGAGCGTCCACAATACTTTAATATTTCTGGACATATTCATTCTAAAGAAAGTAATTTAATTAATCAGTTGAATGTAGGTGTAGATTCTAAATTAATGCATGATTATTATCTCATTTCAGATGTACCATTTGGAACTCCAGTTCCATTTGAATATTTAATTGGATATGCTGAAACAGTAAATTTAGAGATGCGAGAAAAATATGTTCGAGGTCAATAAATTATAAAAAGGTGGTAATTTGACAATGCATACTGTAAGTAAAGAAATAGGATTAGCCTTGGATGCTGCTATTAAAGAATTTACATTACATGGAGTTTTAGATGTTGTACCAAAGAATTTCGATAAATGGAGTAATGACTGTGAACCATTAAATGATATCAGCGTATACCAATTAGCATCATTTATCATTGAAGGATATAGTTATCCAAAATCAACAGAAGAAACTTTAGAAATTTTTGTTAATTGGTTAAATAATTATAGCACTGACATTCCTTTACAAACAAAAAATAGTAGTTATCGTAAAGGACGTAGAGAAGTATTAAATAACATTGAAATAAAATTAAATGAATTAGGTTTATTAGGAGGAAAATAAATGTATAAATTTTATAACGATTTAAAAGATTTTATTCTTAAACAAGATCAAGAAGTTAAAAATATTCTTATCCAGTACTATGAAACGTTATTTCAATTGGAAAGTTTTCAAGAAATAAAAGAGTTGCTAACACAATATGAAAATGGCAGTTATATCATTGATTATAATGAACCTGATGATCATGATTACTCTTCTAATGGATGGTTTGAAATTTACAATATGTCTAATTCAACTTCATATAATATTGAATTAGACATCGGTGATATGCGAGGAAGTTACTGTCAATGCACACCTGATGACGCTGGTTACAATTCTGATAAAAATTGCTGCGGAGTACAGTGTGATGCTCATTTACCAGGAGTATCGATTATTAAAACATCAAAGGTTATTAGTTATGAGTTCCAAGGACATGAATGTGATCTGTGGAAATTAGAAAAGAAGTGGTTGACTGACTTTGAGAAAGAATCATTACATAAGAAAAAGGCTGAAAAGGTAATTAGTTTAGAAGCACAAATCGAGCAATTACAAAAAGAATTAAACGTAGTAAAATCACAGTTATAAAAATTAAATAATAAAATACATAAAATTACTTGCAATATAAGAATAAGGTGCTATAATAAATATATAAGTTAAGAAAGAGGGTGATGACAATGGTCAGTAGATTGACTTTTACAGAAGAACAGGAGATAGAAATCTTGAATGAGCTAGATTTTATGAATGATCAAAAAGAATTTACTCGTGATAATGCTGTTTGGTGTAATAAGACAATCAAGAAGCTGCTACTAGAATTACATTTTTTAAGAAATGATATTATTAATAAATAAAATACATAAAGGTGGTAATTACTTGAATGAAACACCGTTGCAAGAAAATGAAATTCAATTAACTTCTGAGTATAGGATTACAGGGGATAAGATGAATATTATCCTCACGGAGCGTTACCAGAAACAGGACGGTAAAGGTCGAGGTAAGGGGTTGTTAGATGAATATACTTATGGTAGACCTAAGTATTATGGTACATTAAATGCATTAGTTGATTCATTGATTAAAAATGAAGTAATTGATTCACTTGGTAAGATAAAAGAATTACAAGAAATAATCCCTCGTATTGAAACAATTAGAAACGAGATTAAAGAATACATAAATGAACAAGTAACAATTGTACAAGAAAGTACAAAAAGTAAGAATAATAGAAAAGTAAAAGGTATAGAAATTGCAGAAGATGATGAAGTAAATGATGGTGATGCCGATTGACAATTCGCTATGTTGGAATTGACCCATCATCAATGACAGGATTCTTTATACAAGATGAAAAAGGTAAGACTATAGTTGAAACTGATTTATTTTATACATACAGAAAAGATCCAGAAAGAATGATTTACATTGCTGAAGAAATAATTAAGAAATTAAACTTAGAAACAGACATCATTTGCATTGAAAACTTCAGTTACAATTCAGTTGGACAAGGGATCGACTATCAATTTGGGGTCGGCTGGATAATCAGAGAACATCTGCATAATGCAGGATTTAAATATTATGATGTCAGTCCGAAAAGTTTAAAGAAGTTTGCAACTGGTAACGGTAATTCGTCAAAAAAACTTATGGTTGCACCTATAGAAAAACGTTGGGGATTCAAACATCCTAGTGATAATGTTACAGATGCTTTCGTATTATCAGAAATTGCGAAAGCTATTGATAAGGGTAATGATTATGAAGGAATAAAAGATCATGAGAATCAAGTTGTGAAAATTGTTAAAAGTGGTATTTTGAATAAAGAGCAATGGAAAGAAATTAAACCTCCTCCTTGGATGAATCCAAGAAGTAAATACTACTTCAAGCGTGAAGGATTAGACGAAGAAGTACAGGTATAATAAATAACATTATACATAATTAAAAATAACTATCGAACCTTGAGTGATGTAAATAATTAAAATTTATACATATAAAGGTGAATTTTCTAAACAATCGCATGTTCTCAAGTAATAAGTTTCGCCAAAGCTTATTGCATATTCTCAAAATAAAATCCTAATATTATTTAAACTTTAGTTAGGTACATTGTGATTTGTTCGATAGTTAAATGATAAAATACATAATTGAAATGGAGAGATTTATTAATATGGCTAAAAAGAACAAAGGCGAAATTAAGATTAACAAAAAACACGAAGGTAAAGAGTTTTCAAATAGTTTTCACTTTGTAGGTTTAGTTAAACCTGTACAAAAGAAAGATAAAGATACAGATAGTTGGTATGATGTTGAAATCTTTGATACTAATAAAACTCAAACTAATAAAGACCGTCGAGTATTACAGTTTGTTGTTGAAACAGCATTTAAAAACGAACTTAAAGTTGAGTTAGCAGGAATGGAAATGGGGAGTGCCTACGCTTATAGCTCTACTCATAAAAAAACTGTAAAGCTTGATTGGAATGATCGTTTAGATAAATCTAAATATCCAGATGAAACATATCATTTAATTCAAACTGATTGGGACAAAGCAGAGCGTCTTGGTCAAATTGTAGAAAAAGATATGTGGGTAGAAGTAAAGGGTAAATACGAATTTAGCTCATTTACTAATGACGAAGGCAAAGAAATCAATAATGTTAAACGAATTATTGAACATGTAGTGCCACTTAAAAATGGTGAAGTTATGATTAAAGGTTTAACAGAAGGAGATACTTTCAAAGCCTACGATTCTGCTGAAGGTGGAAATTACTTAGGAATGGGCAAAGCTGATAAAGAAGGCGTAGCGACTGTTCGTGTAGGATGGTTAAATCCTGAAGGAGGAAAGTTATACATAACTAAAGTTACTGACGATGTAGAAGGAACACGATCAGAACAATCTTATAGCTCTACGGTAGTAGAAGGTGAACGCATTACAATCAAGAATAATGTAGATAGCCAAATTGGATTACCTAAAGTTGATGGAAATCGAGGCTATAACTATGTTCCTTATGTACGAAACTTTAAGGATGAGAGCTTTACAGAAATTAATTCATTTGAAATGCAACTAGGTATCAAATCTACATATCAAGATGAGACAACACTAGATACTAAGATCAATGGAGTGTATTTGGATTATGGTAAAGATAAATCCGTTCCACGAGATGTTGAGTTAGTAGTTTATCATAAGGAAGCTGAAGAAGGTAAGACTCCGTTTGCTACAGCATTCGGACGACTGAATCATTTAGATTTCTTAGTAGTAGAAGGTATCGACAATAATCGAGCTGAGTTCACAATGGTAGAAGTTGCAGAAAAAGAAGAGGATAATCCATTTGAAGATGTGAGTGAGAAGGTCACAAGTTATGAACAAGCATCATCTGGTACGAAAAAAGGGTTAGAGGTATTACGTTATATTCAAGGTACATTCGCTCGTGAATTACTGACTGAAGATGAAATTACTTTAAATGTAACAAGTAATGAAGATCCGTTTTCTAAAGCACCAATTGAAGTTTCCGAAGACGACTTGCCTTTCTGATTCAAAAGACCTATATAACTATTCCTTATATTAAAAACAAAAATACATAATTTGAAATGGAGAGATTTATTAATATGGCAGGATTCCGTAATAAAGTAAAAAGTAATAAACCAAAGGTACAACTAGAAAGCATTACAACATTAGTAGCAGGCGGATGGAAAACAGGTAAAACTCGATTATGGAAAGAGGTAACTGAGCTTCATTACGCTTCACCAGATGACGTATTATTAATGGCATTCGAAGATGGCTATGAAACATGGGAATTAGACAACATTGTCGCTTTACATGAGCAAGGTACGGACGATACTCTATGGAAAGTTTGGGAGTATTTTAAGAAAACAGTCGTACCAGACTTAGTAAAAGAGGCAAAAGATAACCGTATTACAAAGTTAATTGGAACAGATACAGCAGACCGAGCAATTGATGCTTGTACTGCTTGGGTACTGTATGATCGAGGGCGAAAATACGGTAAAGTATTTGCTTCACTTCAAGAGATATCCGACAACACATCTGAAAATGGATGGACTGTATTAGCCGAAGAGTTAAAGAAACCTTTTGATACATTAAAGAATGCAGGATACGGTTTATTCCATATCGCATGGACTAAGGAAAAGGAAACTACTTTACATGACGGTAAAAAATATAACTCTATTCAATTGATGATGAATAATACTGGGCGTAAAGTATTTGAATCTCAGGCTTCACTGATTTGTTGCTTATTCAATGAAACATCGGTATTAGATAAAGCAGGTAATGAATTAGAAGAAAATATTAAAGATAAAAAAGGTAAAGAAAAGGCTACTAACTTCCACGATACGCAAACAATGATGTATTTCCGACCATCTGAGTATGTTGAAATTGCAGGAGGACGCTACACTAATTTACCTGAGAAAGTAGAATATAGTGCACCGAATTTCTTAAATGTATTTGAAGAAGCTGTAAAAGGTCAATTGAAGAAGACAACTCAAACAGTAGAAGAACTGAAAGAGGAAGAGCAAGTGGAACGTGAGGAAAAAGTTAAGGAATTAGTAGAAAAAACGGATAATAATCCTGACGCAGTGCTTTTGCAAATTGACGAAGTTGTAGCCAGTATGACACAAGAACAAAAAGTTAAGGCAAGTGTAGAGTTTGAAAAAGCATTTAAAGTGAAGAATTATAAGCAAGAAAAGGGTAACCTTGAGAACCTTAAGAAAGCATTAAATATTGTAACAAGTATTACAGAAGAATAAATACATAATTAGGGTAGGATAGCTTTATTCTACCCTTTATTTTTAAATAAGAGGTGAAAGAAATGCCAAAATGCCAATGGTGTAAGGAAAATGGAGAAAAAGAATTCATGCATTGTGATGAGAAACCTACTGGACAATTTAATAAAAATGGATCACCGAAAATGTTTAGGAAGTATTTTCATACATCATGTCACGGATTGTTTTTAGATGATAAAGAATGTAAGCGAATTGAAGCTGATAAGCTAAATGACTTGTATCAGTATTTATTAAAATTACATAACCTAATTGCTTTAGACGAGAGAATGATGGAGAAAATACAAGATTTACGAAATGGAACAATAAAGATTAATAATAAAAAGGTTAAAAAATATAAGTCAGGCGTACCTTATGAATTGATGCTTCAGGCGTATCATTACAATACAAATACGATTGATGATGTGATGCGTAAAATGCATTTCAAAGAAAAATGGAATGAATTCTCATATGTGTTTGGAATTATAACTAAAAGCGTCAACGATATTCATGCCTTGAACGAACGAAAAGAAATGGCAGAAACGTTTAAAAGTAAGGTGTCAGTAGAATCAATCGAAATCAATGTCAAAAAGAAAGAGGTAAAGAAAGTAGACGAATTGGATATTTCAGAATTATTGTAGGAGTTGAAAGCTATTGAATTATGCTAAAGAATTTGTAGAGCCTTCATTTTTGCATGAGTCTTTACTTAACGGATATTTATGGAATAACCCTAATTTGTATCAAAAGTATAAAACACATAAGATTACAAAAGAAACATTCACTGAAAACGTATGGTACTTTTATTTTACTTTAGGATTTGAGATGTATAATAACGGAATTCGAGATTTTGATGATAAGACAGTTTATACATATATTGTTTCTCAGCCAAAAGAAGTAGGTAAGAAGAGTTACATTGATTCGTATAATCTCTTTGGTGGTTATGATACTATCTCAGAACTTATGGATGCATGTAAGACTGATTCACAAAATGATGAGTATCATTTTAGTGAGATACAGAAATATGAAAGTTTTAGGAAGTTACAAGATGAGGCATTGATCAACGTCAATGATAAAGACCTAATAAATAAACTGTGTAAGGTAACATTAAAACAAGCGCAATTATACATACAAGTTAAAGCTAAAGAAGCTTTTGCACAAGTTAATTCAGGAGATGTAATTGAGCACGACTTAGTAGATAACTTAAAGGAAACTATTGAAGAACTTAATCTAGGAGAATCGATGGGAATTCCTTTACATGATGCACCACGTTTGAATAGAAAAATTAAGGGTTGGAAAAACGGTTCGCTCTATTACTTAATACTATCGTCTGGTGTTGGTAAGAGTTCTATTGCGATGGAGAAGTTCATTCTTAGCTTATTTGAAAATAAGGAAAAAGCTATTTTAGCTATTAATGAAGAAAGCGTTAAGAAATGGAGACAGTTATTACTCTCGACAATCTCAACTAAGATACTAAAGAAACCTATTAATCGTGAAAAAATGTATGAAGGAAATTTTACTCCCGAAACATTTAAGAAGTTAGAAGATGCATCTAGTTGGGCTAGAGAAAACGGTCAAGGTTTAATTAAAACATTGGAGCTTAAAAAATTCCGTATGCAAGATATACATAATCGAGTAGAACTGTATCGACCTAAAGGTTACTCTAAATTAATAATAGATACTTTTAAGCCAGATAGATCACAAAGCGATATGGCACGATGGGAAGCTTTCTCTAATTCAGCACAAGAACTACATGATTTAATTAAAGAAGATAATTACAATGTAGGAACTTTAGCAACTGTACAGTTGAAGCTAGGTAAAGAAACAAGATTCCTCGACTTAGATAGTACAGGTAAAAGTATGGAGATTAATGAAGTTGCGGCTGTTGTTATGATGGGAAGGTTAATGTTCGCTGATGAGTATGAAGGTAAGTATGCGCTTAAACCTTATAATTACAAAAAAGATGAATTCACTGGAGAATGGTATCCAAAAGACTACAAATTAGATCCTCAGAAACTGTATCTTGTATTATTTCTTGCAAAGAACAGATTCGGTAGTGAGGAAGAGCAAATACTTTTTGAAGTCAATTATGAAATCAACTCATTCAAAGAAGTAGCTTTAGTAAAAGTTCCTCGTTACGGAAATTAATAAAGATATAAGTAGGTGGAGGGATGTCTGAATTACGGCAAATAGAATCTAAGATATATAACGAAGACCGTATAGAAGAATTGTTAGAGTACTTAGATTGTTGGGATATAATGACTGAACAATACGGTATATTATATGTAGCAGGACTTCCTGACGGAGATAATAGCAGAAGTGTTCAGATTAAGAATACTGAGTCATTGTCAGTAAATATAAGATCAAAAGGTATAACAGGAAGTATATTCGACTTAGTAAGTTACATTATTTTTGGTTCTGAAACCGAACAAGAAATGAAGGATACTCTTTCAAAAAGTAAATTTTGGATTTGTAATAAATTAAATTATCCAGAATTTATAGATGAATTCTATAGAGTTACTTCTGATACACAAGAACCTGTTAAAAATTATAATGAATGGCTTAAAAAAGCTTCAACAAAAATTAATAAGAGTAACACTTTGAATGTAGTGTTGTCAGATAAATACATAAATGAGTACGAAATAATTCCGTATTACAAATGGTTTAAAGAAGGGTTAAGTATAACTACACAAAAGTATTTTCAAATAGGTATTGATGTAAATACAGAACGTATTACATTTCCAGTACATAACAAGAACGGAGAACTAATTGGTATTAAGGGTAGGTATTGTGGAAAAAACAAAGAAATAGAAGATAAGTACAAGTACCTTTATCTGATACCTTGTAATAAATCACTAGAGCTATTTAATTTACATAGGGCTTTACCTCATATACAACGATTAAAAGAAGTGATCGTAGTAGAAGGTGGAAAAACAACGATGTTCCTAAAGCAATGGAATTATCCTAATGCAGTATCGATTGAAGGAGATTCTCTTTCTCCCCCACAAATAAAGTTGTTGAAAGAATTAGGTTTAGATATAAAATACATATTTGCTTTTGACAAAGACAAAGATGCTGAGTATGTGAAAAAAGAGGCATCAAAACTAACAGGTAGAATGAAATACGGAATTATTGATATTGAAAACAATTTAGAACATAAGGATTCTCCTACAGATAAAGGTAAGGAAGTATGGGACAGCTTATATAAAAATAACATATACAAAATATAGATAGGAGAGGTAACTTGAGTAATTTACCAAAATTCAGTTACAGTAAGTTGGCTACATTCGTACAATGTCCAATGAAATACAAGTACAAATACGTAGACGGTAACTATGTACAGTCCGATGCGATTCACTTGGATTTAGGAAACTTATTACATAAAGTATTGGAAATAAAATATAGAAACATAATTGAAGGTATACCCAATGATTACGCTTATTTAAAAGAAGTGTATTTAAAAGGAATTGCAGAAGATACAGATAAGGATAAAGGAAACTTTATCATAGGTGTAAATGCTATCAAAGAAAAATTCGGAGAAGATACATTTATTGAAGTAAATACAAAAAGTAATTTAAGTTATGAAGATAAATTAGAAACCTTCTTACACTATCTTGAACAAGATTCTATTGGTGACTGGAAACCGTTGGCGGTCGAAATAAACTTTAACTTTGAATATGAAGGTAAAGTAATCCTTAATGGATTCATTGATCGAATTGACATTAACGATAAAGGAGAGTTACGTGTAGTCGATTATAAATCATCAAATAAGGTATATGAAGATAAAGATCTAACTACTCCTTTACAAATGTTTATTTACGCTTTAGCTTGTGAAAACATTTTCGGTAAAACCCCCATAGAATTTATGTACGATATGATTTTACTAGGTGAGAAACAGTTAGCTTGTACAAAAGGTTATTATAAACGAGGGTTGAAGAAGTTAAACAAAATTCTAGATTCAATATTTGAAGTAGAAAAGTCAGGTTTATACGCTCCTAAAGCAACTCCGTTGTGTCATTGGTGTGATTATTCTATTACAAATCCTAATGCACCATTTTATTCACAAGACTTATGTAATTACTACAGTTTATGGACACCTGACAATAAGACATTTAAAGTGAATCGAAAATTTGAGGAAAAAGATGAATTTGAATTTTGAAAGTGGGAGGCTAAGGGAGGAGTAATTAATTGAGTAAATTACTAGAAGGTAAGAAATTAATATTTATGGACTTCGAAGTATTCTCTAATAGTATTCATCCAGAAACAGGTCAACCTTATTGGATGGTTGTATTTATAGAATTAAGTTCTATGAAGAAGTTTACAATAAAAAACGATTACGATAAGTTACGATGGTTTTATAGTGTATATAAAGATGATGTATTCATTGGTTATAATATAAGAGGTTACGACCAATGGATTATGAAAGGTTTACTATTAGGACAGGATGCAGGATATATAACTAAACAAATTATCGAAGAAGATAAAAAGGGTAGCTATGTTGTTAGAAATCACAAGTCTATACCTATGAATATTTTTGATGTTGCAACTGGATTTCATGGTTTGAAACAATTAGAAGCCTTTATGGGTAGTCGAATTAAAGAATCAGATGTACCTTTTGATATAGATAGACCTTTAACTCAAGATGAAGAAGATGAAGTAGAAGAATACTGTACTCATGATGTAATGGAAACAATCAAAGTTTATCATAAACGTATATCAGCTTTTAACGCTCATGTAGGGTTATTAGATATGTTCAATGTACCAATAGAACATATTTCTAAGACATCTGCACAATTAACAGCTCTTATATTAGAAGCTGAGAAACAAGAATATAAAAATGATGAATATGATTTCATTTATCCTGATACATATCGATTAGAAAAATATCCACAAGTAAAAGAGTTCTTTGATTCAATAAAGAATGGGACATTTGTTCCGACAAAGTTTGAAAAAGGAAAACCTAAAATTGAGATTGAATTCGATATAGCAGGTGTACCTACAGTTTATGCACTAGGCGGACTTCACGGTGCGATTAAAAACTACATGTATGAAGGTAGAATTTATTCGCTCGATGTTGCGTCACTTTACCCTGCACTAATATTAGAATATGGATTAATGAGTAGAGCTTGTGAATCTGATGCTAAATTTAGATATATTCGTGACGAACGTATTGTATTAAAGAAAGCTAAAAACCCTTTACAAGAAGCTTTAAAACTGGCGATCAACACAGTTTATGGTACGTTCGGAGATCAATACAACAATCTATACGACAAACGTATGATGCGTTCGGTATGTGTAGCAGGGCAAATTCTATTAACTGATTTCATTGAACGCATCGAACCTTACTGTACATTGTTCAATTTAAATACAGATGGTGTATTCTTTGTATGCGAATCTGATGATAATTTAGCTAAGATTATTGAAGCACAAAAAGAATGGGAGCAACGTACTAGACTTATCTTAGAGTTAGAAGATTATGTGAGAGTAGTACAGAAGGATGTAAACAATTACATCGTAGTACCAGAAGGTGAATTATATACTGAAGAAGGTAAACCTAGATGGAAAGCTAAAGGTGCTTATGTAAAACAATTATCTGAAATTGACTACGATTTACCAATTGTTAATTTTGCAGTAACTAATTATTTCTTAAAAAATAAACCAGTTGAAGAAACAATCAATGAATGTAATAAATTACATGACTTCCAACGAGTAGTTAAGATGACTAACGCTTATGACTATGCAAAGAAGAATTGTAAGTTTGAAGCAGTCAAAGTATTAAATGAAGTTACAGGTAAAATGAATAAGAAAGTAATGTTAGTAGACGAAGGGTATTTACTGCAAGATAAAACTTTCCGAGTATTCGCTTCATTAAGAGAAGAGGATGGAGGGTTATTTAAACAGAAAAAAGGAGAAAATCCTGCTAAATTCCCTAACACTTCTGAAAAATGCTTCATTGATAACGAATCTATGGAAGGTAAAACAGTTCCAGATTATTTAGATCGTCAATTCTACATCGATTTGGCACAGAAACGAGTGAATCATTTCTTAGGAGTTAGTAACCGTAAGAAGAAGGCGGATACTAGTGATTGATATTAATAAATAAATTACATAAAAATTAAATATTATTGAAAATACATAAAAGAAAGAGGTAATTTTTAGTGCAGAAAAAACACGTAGTAATGTTTAGTACAGGTGCAGGAAGTGCATGGTTAGCTAAATATGTAGTAGACAAGTATGGTAAGGAAAATACGATCATCTTAATTACAGATACTAAATGGGAAGATGAAGACAATTACCGTTTCATGAAAGAAGTTGCTGATTATATTGGAATAAAGATCACAGAAAAAAATGATGGACGTACTCCAGAAGATATTTTCCGTAAGGATTTGTATTTTGGAAACTTTGGAACTGCACCATGTAGCAAAGAGTTAAAGATGAAGCAAACATTTTTATACATACAAGAATTGATTGATCAAGGAATTATGCCAATATTATACTTCGGTATTGATTATAAAGAAGCTAGACGAGCTCCACGACTAGCTTATAATTATAAACACAATGTAGATGTATTCGAAGATGGGGTAGAATTAAGATTTCCTTTGATTGCTGAAATTGATGGAGAACCAGTTAGCGGTAAACAACTAATACATAGTAGAGATTTCTTGAATTCAGAGAAAATGCCTAAAGTATACAATAAAGAAATTTATGAATCGTTAGATGATCAGAATGCTGTCATTTGCACAGCTAATCCAAAAGTAGAAATTGAAAATGAGTGGGGAATAAAGTTACCTAGGATGTATACTGCTGTAGAAGAAGCAGCAAAGAATAAAAACAATATCAAAGCAAATGAATTATTAGAAAAAGGAGTAAAAGGTTTTTCACATGCAAACTGTGGAGGAATATGTGTAAAAGGTGGTACGGGACATTACTCAGTTTTGTATGCTGTCTGGAAAGATAGATATTTAAAAATGGAAAAGTTAGAGCGAGAAATTAACGAGGCACAAATTGCTAAGAATGGACGTAGATACACAATTTTAAGCAAGATGATCGGCACTGGTGAGTTTGATGAAAAAGGTAAAGAGAAGAAAAAGAAAGCACCATATTCATTAGAGGAATATCGCATTGAGGTACTGGAAGGAGATATTAATAAAGATATTGAAATAGTAGAAGACAATGTTTCATGTGAGTGCGTATTCTAAATAAAAAAATACATAATTGATTTTAAATAAAAGAAACCTATTATAAAAGGAGATTGATTACATATGTCTAACAAACGACGAGAAATGTTTTTATCAGGAAATCCAGTATTAAAACGATTTACTAAAAATACTGTTGTTAAGAATTTTGGAATCACTTCTGAAGAGTTTGATAAGTTGATTGATGATGGATTTATTGAAGAAAATAATAATGACATCTGTGTTAGCTGTTATCGAACTTGGAATCACGACCACGATCAATGTGTTTATTGTGGAGATGAGGAATTTGACAAGGAAGATAGCTATTACAGTTACAAGTGACATTTAATAAAAGGAATATTTTATAAAAAGTGAATTAAATAATTTTACAAATAAATAATAACGAAAGATAGGTGATTAAGATGCTTTGTATTAAATGTAATAAAGAAAATACTAAATGCATTGATGATATGCTACAACCACTTTACATAGCCGAGATATATGAGTGTAATGACTGTAAAGGTACAATTGAAGTAATTTACAATGGAGAAATTAAAAAAGATAAAATTAAAGATTATCGTTATTATAAGATTTTATAAAACACGCATTTTAATAAAAGTATTGGGAGGAAATAAATGAAGAAATACGATATTAAATTATCATTTAATGAACTAGAATTGATTGATGGTAAGGTTTCTGAAGATGCTCAAAAAGTAATTCAACTAGCTAGAAAAGAAAACTCATTTGGATTTTCATTAACAGTGATGAATGAAATTCTAAGAAAATGGACTGTTAAATTGGAGATACAAAGAAATCAGCAATTGCAGTTATTGTGATGACAAACCTCGTGATTACTATACGTATCCAAGAAGCACAAAATATCATAGAAAAGGTGAAAAGAATTATAGTAAACCAAAATACTATTCAGGTATTAAATTCAATGAAGGGTTTGTAACGATCCAAGGACAAGGGGATATGTGTCGAGAATGTTGTGAAAAACATAATGTAATTAACCAATTAATTGATTATATTCTAGCTAATGACTTGAAGATTCAAATTCAAAAGAATGATTATAAAGACAGTAAGTACCTAAAAGATGACATCAGAATATGCTACAACTGCGATAGTGAAATGAAAGAATCGGAAATGGGTAAATCTTCAACTATGATGGGAGATGGTAATTATCCATCTACATGCCCTAAATGTGAAGCCAAAGGCTCGGCATTCGGTAAAAGCCATATTACAACAAGTAATTTTACACATAGAATAAATCCATTATACTCAGAAGAAGTACAAGAAATTAAAGAATTGATTAAAATACATAATCAAATTAATGAAAAAGATTTGCATATTAGGCTAGGACAATCGAAAAGAAACGAAAACGCTATTATTGTACAAGAAACTGAATTTAAAAATGGTTATCGTGAAGTGGTTGACTTTGATTTAGAAAAGAAAATCTATTATGTAGGTCATTTTTGGAAAGACAAAGTTAATGATTTTGTTAAAGTGTTGAAAAATAACGGATATGAAGAAACAGAAAACAGATATTTAATAGTAAGGTAATTAAATAAAAAACATGGAGGAATATTTATGACATTAACAAAACAGAATTTAAAAAACACTTTTAAAGGTGCAAGAACAGTCGGTTCACCATTTGTATTTGTGGGTATTGAAGCAGAAGGGATTAAAGAAGTAATTTCTATCCCATCAGCATCATTTGAAGCAAAGGAACAGTTTTACAATAATGCGTATTCAGATGATCTGGTACATGTAATGAATAGTAAAGTGAAAATTACAGGGTTGGCTCACGGCTACCCAGAAGCACTTACCGATTTAGTTTAAGAAATGTTAAACATACCAATGAGAGGAGAATTAAAATAGGAATCTATTCTTATGGAAATCATGATAAAAAGACAAATATTCAAGATGACAAAACATTAATGGAATATCTGGAGATAGTTAATAAAGATCGTACATATCAACTTGTAGTAAGACAAGAGTTTCATTTTGAGAAAGGTTTACTTAGAACAAGCAAATATAATTGGTATGAGGTTTTTGTAGATATGGGTAATGGTGAACGACAACATTTATATAATTGTGTCAACAGAGACATTGTAGAAGCTTATTTATGGGGACGTGTTCATGGTATAGAGGTTAAATAAAATCACACTATTATTAAATTAGAAGGGAATAGTTAGTATGGATAATTTATATAAAGTAGTGCATCCAAAAGTAGATATTAGAGACTTTGTAGATTTTAAAGATAAAGATGCGGTAGTTGTAATGTTTCGGACACTTCAGGATGCAGAATGGTATTTATTGAAAAAACGTTTTAAATTTGACAAGCGTAATGACAGTTATATATTCACTAAAAATAATACAACAAGTATAGCATCAATTATTGATATGACAGATGGGACGACTATTAAATAAAAGATTAGTATTATCAAATACATAATTGGAGTTGATCTTATGCAAGATGGGAAAACAGTAACCGAACAGAATGTATGGGAGCATTATAAAAAGGTGGAAGCTGAAAACTTTCATCTCAAGAAACAACTCGTCAATAAGAATAGACAAATTAAGCAGCTTAAACGTGTGATTAGTACACTGAAAGCTAAGTATGAAAAGCTTACTGAAAATCGTAGACCTAAGTACAAAAATACAATTAGAAGAAAGTAGGATGAATATTGATGGACAGTGTAAAAGTTAATATCAAATGTGAGACAGGTATTTTTGATCGTGATGAAGTAGAGATGAATCAATATCTAGAATTAGTAGATGAAGATGTTGTTGGCTTACTTCCAGATAATAAATTCATTGGCGTTAAGGTTTCAGTTGAAAAATAAAATAGGTGGCGACTTACGCTAGAGGAGATTAATTTATGAAGAATTTTTTAATGAATGTAATGGACTTAAAAGTTTTCGATGAGAAAGGTAAGCTTATAACAAAGCTAGACTCGGCTACAAAAGGGGTACTAGTACATAGTGATCAGGCATCATATTTCGCAATTAATATTACAGACTTTAATATTGATATGATTAAAGCTATCGGAGAAGTTGAGAACAACAAAGATTTATCAGACTTTGAAAAAGAATTAACACCTAAGTCAACTAAAATTAAATTTAAGCCATTGTATCATAGTGAAAACCAGAAGAAGTTTAAGTTAATTGCTGAAGGGAATTTACATAATGCCCTAGGTGATCCATCTCATGAATTTAAAGTAGTAATTAATGAATCAGTTTTATCATCTGGATTAGAATTTGAATTTAGCAATGTTGATATGAGTGAGTATACTCATGTATTTAGTATTTATGTAGATAAAGATGGAAATAGCTTTGAGTTAGAATTAATTGAAAAATAAATAGCAGATATTCTAGAAATCATGAAAGTGGAAAAATTTGTGAAATTTTTCATCATTAAAAGCCTATAAGCGCTGGATATAGAATTTCATTTCACAAACTTTTTCTCAATAAAATGACAATATTATTTAATTATAAAAATACATAAACAGAATGGAGTAAATTAATTATGAAGAATACTTACATTAGCGAATTGTACCAAGAATTATTACTAGGATTGAACGGATTAATAAATAAGACAGTTGAGATTCAAAAAACACAAGAAAGTAACACTCATGATTATCGTAAAGCTTTGTCGTTTCAATTAGAGCTAGAGAAAACTAAATTAAGTATTATGCAATCACTATCTGATTCATTTGATACTAAAATCAAGAGTAAGGAATTAGTAGGGTACGATAATGATGGTCGAGAGGTGTTCAAGATTAAAGAAAACGGTGATGCTCGTTTCGTTGGAGAAATTTCTACCCAAGATTTAAAGAAATCGAATGAAGATGAAGAAGTTGCAGTCAATGACAACGCAGTAAGTGATCTACTCGATACTCTTTGGGAAGAAGTGCGGAAGGTTGTGGATGAAAGCTTAAAAGAAGTTGATGAGAAAAATAAACATCATATCAACATTACACTTAATGGATGTGAAACTTCTGCGAAACAATTTGCTACAGAAATCATGAATAAGATTAGAAATAATAAAGGTTGTAAGCTCTAAATAATATTTTGATTTTATAAAAGGAAATATAAAAATAGAAAAGAGGAATTTAATTATGAAAGGAATTAAAGGAATGACAGGTATGTGCGGATTAGAAGTATTGAACAATAAATTACATGAGCTTCAAAATGAGAAGGATATTCTTCTTTGCACATATGGTAATGATGTAATTTATAAACCTGAGCATAGAAGAATAGTTGCTGATATTCAAATTCTAAACAAGGCTATTGAAGATTTTAACCTAAAAGAAATTCATTCCAATGTAGAAGGATACGTAAAAGAAACTTCATACGACCAAAATTCAGGTTTGACAGTCTAGGTATGGTCGAAGGATGTCTATATTACGATGTAACTGAAGTTAAATAATATTTTGCTTTTATGAAGTTAAATACATAAACTTAAATGAAAAGGAAGGTAATTATATATGAAGAGTATTTTAGTAATTGTCGAAAATAGAGGTTTAATGAACGCTGTTATTATGGAGATAAAAAAGAATATAGAGGTTAATTCAATAAGCGTTCAACATGCCTCTAATCAAGCAACTCTAACTGGAGAAAATATAAAGATAAAAGTAGCATCTAATGATGTTTCAGAAATTGATAAATTTGGATATGATGAAGTTATTGAGTTGACAACCAAGAAACTAGTAGACGACATGTTGTTTAATTTAACAAAAGAGAGTATTTCTAAATTACTATCAGAAAATGAAGGTAAGAAGATTATTGGTTCTATAGACAATATTGTTGTAACTGGATATCCAGTTAGTATACATAGTAGAGAAAAAGTGTTAAACAAAGAGGAAGTAGAAAAGATGCTAAAAAATACAGCTCAAACTGGAAAAGTAATTGGAGAGGCATTATTAGGTGTACGAAGTTCATGCATTAATTGTGCTAAAGACAAACAAGATGCAGGAAATTTTAATCTTAATTCAATTCCATTACAACTACTTTCCAAAGTAAATAGTGAAACGTCTAGTAAAGAAATTGATTGTATCTTAAATACTGTTAAGAGTATTTTTCCATCAGGAGTTATTAAGTATGACAAAGAAGGTATTGAACTAATAAGAATTGAGAGAATCCTAGAGGATAAAATTAAAGAAAATCTAAGTAGTGACGAATATAAAGCATTAGAAATCAATGTGAAATTATTACAGAAAATAAAGGAAGGATATAAACCTGCAACATTTGTTGGCTATAAAGCTTAAATAAAAACCATATTTTATAAAGAAAAGTACACAGAAGGGAAATGATTATATGACAACAATGACCGTCTTAACTTCGGATGACATGTCAAATGTAAAAGTAGAAATTAAAAATGTTTCAGTTAAATATTATGAATATGATGAAAATATTCCAGAGCAATTATACTCACGCTTCAAGTCAGATACACCTTCAAAAATCATTTTTGGATCAGAGAATGAATATACGCAATCATTGATAAAGCAACTTTATGATAATGGATTTTATTTGTCTGAGAATGGTGATGTAATTAAAATTGCAGATAATAAAGTATGCTATAACACTCTAGAAAAGACAATTGGAGATAAACTAGGTATCTTTACATTAGAAATTAATGATGAATATGATGCAGAAAATACTCAAAACGTATTGTTGAAGAGTGGCTATATTATTTCATCTAAAGTTATTGACGGTACTTCGCATATTACAATTCATGACAAGGTAAAGTAAATAACTAAATACATAAAAATTGAAATGGAGGGAGTTTATTTCTGCAAGAGAAGCGCACAATTTTTAATTGTCATTAGAGCTTCAAATGAGATATGTTTTGTAGAGAATAAGCGAATAAATGAAGAAATTCACTAAATCATTGACAGTTCCAACTATTGTGGTATGTACTTTAGGATGGGGATGGTTCACATCACAGGCTATTCAAGAAGCTAATAAAACAGAAGATAAAAATATTCACTTATACAATATGGATGATATTAAAAAGAGTTTAATTACATATCAAGTTGAATCTTCTGTTAAGTCTATTCATACAGAATATGAACGGTTGAAAGAGGAAGAAAGGAAAAGGTTAGAAGAGTTAGAACGACAACGTTTAGAGAAAGAACGACAAGCTAAATTTGAACGTGAGAGATTAGCTAAGATTGAAAAAGAAAGAAAATTGGCAGAAGCTAAGAGAATAGAAGAAGCTAAAAAAGCTGAACAAGTTAGGTTGGCAAAGGTAGAAGAGAGAAAGAAACAGCAACAGGTAGAGGCAAAAGATCAACAACAAACTATTAGTGGAGGTAGTAATGAAAATGTGAATGATAATTGGATGACATTTAATGGAAGCTATTATGGTGCAGACTGTTATCAATGCTCAGGTATTACTGCAACAGGTATCAACGTGAAAAATACAATATATTATAATGGGTATCGCATCATTGCTTTAGATCCAAATACGATTCCACTTTGGTCTATTGTTGAAGTAAAAACTCCTAATGAAAGCTTCAAGGCTGTTGTTGGGGATACTGGTGGCAGAATAAAAGGATTTAATGCTGATATTTTAGTTGAATCAGAAGCTCGCGCATCTCAATTGGGAAGACATAACATTCAAATTAGGGTAGTTGGAAGTCTAAATTAAATACATAATAATTGAGTAGAGATTGATTATTCTTTCTCTGCTCAATATAAAGAAGGTGACATATAATGAAATTTAGAAGTAAGATAAAGTGGAATAAAAGAATCAGAGCATTAAAATCAAAAGTTAGAGATATCATATTTAAAAAGCCATTTTATAAGTATTTGTACTATCACATCAAAGATGAATTTACCTACAATAACAAATCAGCAATTCGATACTATATGAACGCTAATACTTTACGAGATGAATCATTTAAATATGAGCTAGAACTTTACCATAAGATATACTGTAGTACATTTGAGATCAAGTATTTGGAATGGTTATTCATGTACACGAAAGATTACATATCAAATAAAATTAAGAAGTATCCAGATTTACAATTCATTTATGGTGAAGATAAGTATGGTCTTTACTTTGAAGTAAGTTATATAGATGGATATTAAAATTAATTAATAAAATACATAAAATATACTTGAAATATGAAATTAAGATGTTATAATTAGAATATAAATAAGCAAAGGAGATGAGAGTATGAATATCAGCGATTCACTATTAGAGTATTATGGTTATAAATTCGTTAATAACAAGATTAGAGAAAATGAAGGAATTACATTTGAATATTACCTTAAACGAGAGTTAGGTGATTGAATTGGAAGACATCAAACAATTTGAAAAAGACTTAACGTTTGTAAGGAACTTTTTAGAAAAGCTACCTAGAGAAGTAGCAAGCCTATCTAAAGTAATTAGTTGTAAGGACAGAGAACAAGAAGATTTGTTGCATCATATCGAATTTGTTAAATTGCCTGCAAATCAAGGATATACAGCATATCGAAGATTACACATCATTAGAAACGAACGTAGGCAGGCTAAAAATTTATATGAAGTTGTAAAATTGGCAAATGATTTAACTAAAGATAAATTGTCAGTCTCAACATTAAGTACTGCTCTAGGCGAAATAAGAAAGATAATTAACAATAGCTCAAATAAAAAGTATAGGCCTAGAGAATTAAGCGATTTAAATTATGGAAACAATAATACATATTAAAATACATAAAGATTGTGGTGGTAATTATAAATTATATTGTGATTGGTACGGATTGTAGTGGAAAGACGAGTTTAGTGGATATGCTTTCAGACATTACAGAATTCAAAGTTGTGAAAGGATCAAGTTTTGAGCATTCGCAATGCACTCAAGATGAGCTATTTGAAAAGTTTTTAGAGTTCACTAAGATGGACAATGTAGTATTTGACAGATTTACTTATTGTAATGAAGTTTACAGTAAAATGTATGATGACTACGCAATGCTATCTGATGGTCAACGTAGATTTATTGAACGAGAGATGAAAGGTAATGCAATTGTCATTTATTTATATGCAGATGATGAGGTATTAAAGCAACGTTTCAATTATCGTGGAGATGATTATGTTTCATTAGAAAAGTTAAAGTACGCTAAAAAGAAGTATGAAGAAGCAATACATAAAATTGAACATTTAGAAGTAATTAAATTTGATACTGGTAAGATGACAACAAAGGAAATTGTTAAGCATATTCTACTTAATTATTAAATAAGAAAATACATAATTAATACTTATGAATAGAAAGAGGATGGTATTTTGAAAAATAAGTTAACATTAATTAAGCGTTCAACACCAACATGTCCTGCGTGTGAGACAATGCAGTTTATATTAAAAGAAGAGGGAGTTCCATTCGATACAATAGACATTGCTAAAGATGATGATGCAATTGAGAAATATGATTTATCAAGCGTACCAGTAATCCTAATAGACAGTGATGAAGGACAAGTAAAACTAAATGGAATTCAGCCGATTGAAGTTATCAAAGAACTCCTTGAAGAATAAAAAATTCATTTAAAGTGATTCAATAAGATGCATAAACAAGGAGGAAATAATTTGACATTATCTAAAACAATTAGGAAGAGAGATAATTCAATCGTAGAATTTAAACTAGAAAAGGTTTCTAGTGCCATTAGTAAAGCAGGAAGGGAGACTGGAGAGTTTAATGATGAAGTATCGACAACTCTTGCTCAAGAAGTATTATATTTATTAAATGGATCAAATGATGATGATTTATCAGTTGAGAAAGTACAAGATACTGTAGAAATGGTTCTCCTTAACTCTAAGTACAAGGTAACTGCTAAGGCTTATATTCTTTATCGAGAAAAGCGTTCACAAGAACGAAAGTCTGATATTTTTAAGTCTCGTATTAATTTAAAACCCTATGAATATCCAAGTTTGGTTGAATATAAAGAAGCTATTCAACACTCATATTGGTTACATACTGAATTCAACTATACATCAGATATTCATGATTATAAGGCTAATATTAGTGACAAAGAACGTAATGCGATTAAAAATGCAATGTTAGCTATTTCACAGGTAGAAGTTGCAGTTAAAAACTTTTGGGGAGATTTGCATAATCGTATGTCTAAACCTGAAGTAGGGGCAGTAGGAGCTACTTTCTCGGAATCAGAAGTACGACATAGTGATGCTTATTCTCACCTATTAGAAATTTTAGGATTAAATAATGAGTTTGATAAAATTCAAGACATTCCTGCATTAGCTAATCGTGTAAATAGTTTAACTAGTGCAGTTAAATATTTGAAGTCTGAAAGTAATCGAGATTTTACAATGTCACTAATCCTATTCTCATTATTCATTGAACACGTGTCATTATTCTCTCAATTCTTAATCATTATGTCCTTTAATAAGTATAAGAATTTATTCAAAGGAATGTCTAATGCAATCGAAGCTACTTCTAAAGAGGAACAAATTCATGGACTATTTGGTATAGAACTAGTTGATATCATTCGCAATGAAAATCCAGAATGGTTCGATGAAGATATGGCTAAAAAAGTTCATGAAGCATGTATTAAAACGTACGAAGCCGAGGTAGAAGTAGTTGATTGGATTTATGAAAATGGAGACTTGGAATTCCTACCAAAAGAAGTAGTAAAAGAATTCATTAAGAATAGATTAAATAACTCATTGAAAAGCACAGGGTTTGAACCATTGTTTGAGGTAGATGAAAATTTAGTAGAGCAAACTGATTGGTTTGATGATGAGATTATTACTACGAAACACGTAGACTTCTTTACTAAACGTTCAGTAAATTATACAAAGAGAACTAAGAGTTATACTGCTGAAGATTTATTCTAAGAGTATTAACCTTGGTATGTTATAAAAACAACCATAAAAACTTAATTAAGGGAGTCTATTATATATGGCATTTGAATGGTTAAATGAAAATAGTATTAATTTTTTAAAGGGTGGATATTTACAAGAAGGAGTCAGTCCCGAACAACGATTAAAAGAAATTTCAGATTATGCTGAGAAAATTTTAGGGATTGATGGTTTTTCTAATAAATTCTATACATATCTAAGTAAAGGTTATTATTCACTATCCTCTCCAGTTTGGTCTAATTTTGGAACTAATAAAGGATTAAGTATTAGTTGTTTCGGTAGTAATATCGATGATAATATGGCTAATATTCTATATACTCATGGCGAAGTTGGGATGATGAGTAAATTTGGTGGAGGTACTTCTGGATATTTCGGAAATTTACGACATCGAGGTGCTCCAATTTCTAACAATGGAAACTCTTCTGGTGCAGTTCATTTTATGAATATGTTTGAAACCTTAATCGACGTTGCTAGTCAAGGGAATGTGCGTAGAGGAGCATTTTCTCCGTATTTACCTATAGATCATCCAGATATTGAGGAATTCTTGCAAATTGGTACAGAAGGTAATACTATTCAAAAGATGACTCATGGAGTAACAGTTACTGATAAATGGATGAAAGAAATGATTGATGGGGATGCCAAGAAACGTTCTGTTTGGGCAAAAGTGATCCAGAGTCGAGTAGAAGTTGGTTATCCATATATCTTCTTCACTGATACAGTAAATAATAATACTGTAGATGTATATAAAGATAAAAATTTAAAAATCAATCACAGTAATCTTTGTTCTGAAATTACTTTACCTAATAATGATATTTGGTCATTTGTATGTTGCTTATCTTCTATGAATCTTTTACATTTTGATGAGTGGAAAGATACTGATGCTGTGGAAACTATGGTTTATTTCTTAGATTCTGTGATTTCTGAATTCATTAGTGATTTAGAGGATATGCGAGATTCCGATAGTGCTGAAAAAAGAAATGCATTCTTATATATGGAAAGAGCATACAACTTCGCTAAAGATCATCGAGCTTTAGGATTAGGAGATTTAGGATGGCATTCTTACTTACAGTCTAAAATGATTCCATTTGAAAGTGTAGAAGCTTCTAAATTGAATGTTCGCATTACTAGATTTATCCAAAAGAAAGCATTGAAAGCATCTAAAGAATTAGCTAATTTATTTGGAGAACCTGAACTATTAAAAGATTATGGAAGACGTAATAGTACATTACTAGCAATAGCTCCTACGACAAGTTCTGCATTTATTCTAGGTCAAGTATCGCAAAGTATAGAGCCTATTTGGAGTAATATTTATGTAAAAGATGTTGCTAAAGCAAAAGTAACTATTCGTAATCCATATCTTAAAGAAGTATTAAATTCTTATGGTAAGGATGATAGAGAAACTTGGAATAGTATTAGAAGTAATGATGGTTCAGTTCAACACTTGAACTTCTTATCAGACCATGAAAAAGATGTATTTAAGACTTTTGCAGAAATTGACCAATATGTAGTTTTAGAACAAGCGTCAATGCGTCAGCAATTTATTGACCAAAGTCAATCATTAAATATTATGGTTAATCCTACTATGTCGGCAAAAGAAATTAATGAGTTATATATTTTTGCTTGGAAAAACAAAATTAAAACTCTTTACTATCAACATAGTACAAATGCATCTCAACAATTTAGTAAGGATAAACTCTGCGTTGTTTGTGAAGCATAGTTTGATAAATTATTACATAAACAAAGATAATACATAAAAAAGGGGAAATATAAATTATGGCAACTTTCACTAACAAATTACAAAATATCGTTGAGGATTTTCAAATCACATTTGGACATCCTGCCGAAACAGTTCCAACATTGCCCACATTAGAGCGATTCACTAATCGTAAAGGTTGGGGATCAATTGAGGAAGCTGTTGAGCAATTATACTCAATCTCAAATACTCAAGAGGAATTCGTTAAAGCAGTAGATAAGTTACATACTTACCTAGATAAAGCTAAAGAGAAGCAACTACAGAAACCTTTGGTTACTAATAAGACTGATAAAATTGTAGCGTTAGCTGATGGCTTAGGTGATGAGTTATGGTTCTTACTTGGTGACTGTGTGGAAGCAGGTATTGATATTCAACCTGTAATCGAAATCATTAAAGCTAGTAACGATTCTAAGTTGTTCGTAGATGATAGTGGTAATAAGTATGCTAAACAAGATGAGAATGGCAAGATCATGAAATCAGAATTCTTCTTTGCTCCAGAGGAACGCATTAAGGAAGAAATTCAGCGTCAAATTAATAACGGCTTAACTAAGTAAAATTTGGTTCTATATGTAGTGGCTATTTATATAATATTTTAGAATTTAGTACTACATATAGAACGGACTTTCAATAAAACATGGATATTATTGAAAGTATAAAATATTGGGTGACGACCACGTCAGAGGAGAAACTATTTATGACAATTAAAAATCAATATAACTTAGAGTTAGATATTAAACGACTATATACTGGAATTGTTCCATCATTCACAAAAAGCAAGGTTAACGAAATAACTATTAAAGTTCTAGATAATGGTGAGTACTTTGATATTAGCTCGGTAGAAAAGGTGACTGTCGCATATAAAGATGCATACGGAAGAGTATTGCAAAAGACTTGTGACTTTATTAATCTAAACGATCATAAAGTTGTGCTAATTAATGTATCTAAGCTTGATATTGCGATAGGTAATTCAGATTTAACAGTTACATTAGAAGATAGCTTTGGACGTGCTACTCTACAAAGCTTCAAGGTAGATGTAATAGATGGATTTAATAATAACTAAAATAAAAGAAGGAGAATGATTATTTATGAAATCACGTAAAGAACGCAAATTAGAAGCAAAACAAAACGGAGTAAAATTTGTACCTCAGTACAATGGTACAGGAGTAGTATCATTTGAGGATTATTATGGAGTAGGAAATGAACGATTCAATAATAAGTTTGTACAGTTTCTAAATCCTGTTGAAGATGTAGAGGATATTAGAATGTCTAAAGAAGAAATTGATGTGACGATTAAGACTCATGGATTAATTAATATTGAAGCTAATGAGACAATTTCAAAAGAACGAAATGGGATCGAAGTTATTGAAGCAGAGGCGATTGTTGAAGCTCCTAAAAAGAAGAAAAATGGTAAGTTCAAAAAGGCATTGAAGAAGCTTTTTAATAAATAAAATACATAATTTATATGAGAGTGGATTAATTCTACTCTCATTACTTTTATACATAAAGGAGAGCTTGGATTGACCGAATTAAATAAAGCAGAAAAGTATCTGATTGAAAACTTAACTAGATTGGCTAATGAAGGATGTATGGACGATAATCCTAGACCTAAATGGCAAGACGGAACTCCTGCCTATAGCGCATTTATCAGTCCAGTATTTGAAACATATGATATTTCAAAAGGTGAGACTCCCATTACAGAATTACGTCCAATTGCAATTAAAAGTGCAATTAGAGAAATTGAATGGATATATAAGGATCAAAGTAACGATTTGAAGCTACTACGTGACAATTACAATATTAACTGGTGGAATGAATTTGATATCGGAGACGATTCAATAGGCATTAGATATGGTGCAACTGTAAAGAAATATGACTTAATGAATAATTTATTAGATGGTTTAATGAATAACAAGTTTGGTCGTAGGCATATCTTATCCATGTGGCAGAATGAGGATTTTAAGGAATCAGATGGTTTGAACCCATGTTGCTACAGTACTATGTTTACAGTAAGAAAAGTAAAAGAGGATTTTTACTTAGATATGACATTAACATCACGTAGCAGTGATTACCTAACAGCAGGACACATAAATAGGATGCAATATTTGGCGTTTCAAATGATGATAGCTAAACACACTTCAATGAAAGTTGGTAAGTTTAATATGCTAACTCAAAACCTTCATATTTACGACAAGCATTCTGATAACGCTATAGAAATGTTGAAGCGAGTAGATGAATTAAAATCTAGAGAAGTTCAATCCCAACCTAAGTTAATTCTAAATGTTCCAGATGGTACTAAATTTTATGACATTTCAGAAAAGAATTTTGAGTTGATTGATTATAACCCAATTTTGCCACAACTTAAATTTGAATTAGCCGTGTGATCATACAAACAAAAAAGGAAGTAGTGTTAATTGATAATTAATGAATGGACAGTTAATCATTACTTATGGACAGTTGTAGTGGCAGTTTTATTACTAATGATAATAATCCCAACGAGTGTTTACTTTAAAGGTCGTTCTATTTCAAAAATAAATATATGTATAGGCTTAGGAATATTAGTTTTTGCAGTATTAGTATCTACATTGTCAACGAAAGAAAAACATATTTACTACAATTACAAAACCTATAATGAGGTAGAACAATTGGAATCTGATGGATGGGATATAGTTAGAGTATATGATAACAAGAAAATCATTCATGCCAAGAAAGCAAAATAAAAGGAGCGAACGTCAATAAGACACTCGCTCATACGTGACTTAGAAGTGAATCAGGAAAATTCGGTTTAGTCACATCTTGATTTTACTATCAAGTCACGTATGAGTCAATTATGAGTAGGAGGAGTATATGAGTATCAATATGATAGTTGCAATTAATGAAACAAATTCTATAGGTAAGAGTGGACAACTTTTATATAGAATTAAAAAGGATTTACAACGTTTTAAGCAACTTACTCAAAATAATAGTGGACATCCTAATATATGTCTAATGGGTAAACGGACATTTGAAGAATTACCAGAACCATTAGACAAGCGTGTAAATGTAGTTTTAACTTCAAATAAGAATTACAAAGTTCCAAATGGAGTAATTGTTGAGTCATCATTTGATAAGGTATTAAATCATTACTTAAAATCTGGAGATCAAGACAAAGACCTCTTTATTTGCGGTGGACAGAAGTTATTTGAACAAGCATTACCTTTTGCTGATAAAGTTTATATTACATACATACATGACAATAAAAAGGGAGATACATTCTTTCCTTATGAAAAAGTAAAACAGCAATTTAAAATAATACATAAAGAAGAACATGAAGAGAGTGGATTAGAATTTGAATTTATTGATTATGTAAGAAAGGATGATGTATTTGGAGAAAATGCATGAATTTGAAGGTATAAAGGTGCGAAGTATTCCGACTGTTAAAGATATAGAATTCATATGTAACGATGAAGCTAAAAAAAACAGAGAGCAATTAGAAGATAATATCATAGATTTATTTGTATCTTATTTTAAAAATAATACATATAAAAATTAATATAGAAAATCAAGAGATACTTCGGTCATTTCTTGATTTTTTTACTAGTTATTATAAAATATAATCAATGGTTATAGAAAATATAAATATGGAGCTGTCTTATTATGACTTTGTTTTCAACTAAAAATAAATATAACAAAACATTAAAGAATGCTGATGTCATTGAACAAAATACAATCTCAATTGGGGTATTGATACGAGTATCTACTGATATGCAAGTTGAAGACGGTGATTCACTAGAGATGCAAATGGATCTTGCAAACAACCATGCAAAACAAATTAAGGGTTTAATTTATAAACCATATGTTGAAGAAGGTGTTTCTGCTAGGAAGGTGAGAATTGAAAATCGAAATGTTATTCAGGAGTTAATGCAAGATATAAGAGATGGAAAAGTAAATTACGTTATTGCATATAAACGAGATAGAATGTTTCGTAACACAATGGAGTATATAGGGTTTCTTCAATTTTTAGCGGACTATAATGTAGATATTCATCTATCTGCTTCAGGTGAACAACAAGTAGATTTAGAAGCGTTTAAATTTGCAGGAGCATCTAAAATGATGGAAGTAGTCATGTCTATGGTTGCAGAAATGGAAAGTGCTACGACCGCAACTCGTGTTTCAGATACCATGTTGATGAAGGCTAAAAAGGGAGAATTTACAGGTGGAAGCGCACCAATAGGATACACGTTTGGAAAAGGACAATACAAGCTAGAGTTACTACCGAGAGCGAAAGAAGTAATTGAATTAGTAGAAGATTTATATTTAGAAGGAATAGGTATGCTTTCAATTGCAAAATATCTTAATGGTGGAAAAATTAGAGGTAAAAATCAACTATCTGAACCAATACCTAAGCCGATACGAATTGAAGAGTCTACTGTAGATGAATGGAATCACAAAAATATTCATACGATACTTTTTAATCCAATTTATACAGGTCACTTTTCATATGAAAGCAAAATGAATCCAGATTTAGATCGGGTAATTGAGAAGTCTGAGCTAATTGAAGTCTGTCGTACGGAAGAGAGACAGAAGAAGATTAATGACGCATATGAAAAAAGAAAATCAGGTACAAAAGAAAGAGTGACATTAAATACACAATTTCTACTGTCAGGATTAGTTTATTGTTCTGAATGTGGAGAGCGAATGACAGTTATTACATCTCAACCAAAAGGAACTAAAAAACAATTTTCTTATTATACCTGTCGCAATAAACGTTCATCAAGAAAAGAAAATTGCCCACATAATACTTTGTATAGAAAAGAAGTTTTAGAGAAAATCATTGTTGATATTGCTAAAGAAAAAATACAACAACTAATTAAGCCAGATATGATAGAAACAATAAAACTTAAATTAGAAGCAGATAAGTTTACTTACACTTCTGAAGCAGACAAAGTAAAAAAGGATATAGAAAAACTGCAAACAAAATTGGATAACATTACAGAGCTTGTTTCTGAATTAGATGATGACTTAAATTTACAAGTTGTTTATTTAAAAAAGCAAAAAGTCCTTTTACATGAGTTAAATGATATGAAAGAATTTTATTCGACATTAGAAGAAAAGTCCATTCAAGATCAAGATAAAGTATTTAACATAGAAGAATTTATGGAGTTGGCTATTAAATTTGGACATGTATTTGATAATGCTCCAATAGGAGTGAAGAAGCAAATGTTGAATAATCTATTCTCAAATATCTATATCGACAAAGATGGGGAAATCCGTATGATGCTTAAAGTAGGGTTGACTGACGTTGAGAGCGACAAAGCTAGTGATGATGGTACTTCAGATGACTTAAATGAAGTTATATCTTCTATAATGGGGCGTTCTCCTGTAGTTACGGAAGATATAAATGATTTAATAAAAGTGAAACAAGAATTTGATATTAAAATTAACTACTTTGAAGAAATCAGTAAGCAGGCAAAAATAGTATCTGAAGCTTTTGCAGAATTCGCAGAGCAATTTGATAGAATGGCAAATCCTATTAATAGTTCAATGTTATTAAAGTCACTTACTCCAACTCAACTGAAGAGAGTAGACAATAAAAGTAAAAAAGCAGAAACAATGTTTAAGACATACTTTATAGATTATTATGATAGCTCGTTTTACATTGCAAATATTATTACAACGGTTGGATATAACTATTCTGCAATGTGCTCATTTTTGAAAAAACATAATCTACAGTTTGAAGATTTTACAGATTATTTACTAGATAAGCATAAGTTGGATTTTGATGAAGATTTAATTGAATACGTTTTGAAGAAAAGAGTTGGAAAGTTAGATAAGAGGGATAAAACAAATACAGAAATGTTATTCAGGGGCAAAATTATATGTTCTAAATGTGGTAAAAATTATACAAGGAAGGGAGGTAAAAATGTGAGGTATATTTGTACAGGTAGATTGAAGTCAAAAGAATTTTGTGACACTAACGTTATTACTATTCTTGAAAGTGATCTGCTGAGACAAATTACTAAAGATACTGGAATTACTGATTTTACTGAAAAATCAATGGCAGTACTAATTGATCATGTTGATATTTATGAAGATACTACTTTTAAGATAATATATAGTAACTAATCCTTTATATTCTCCTTTAGCTATGCGAAAATGTAGTATAGAAAGGGAGAATTTTATTTATGCAAACACTACAAAAGCCTTATGATGAATGGGAAAGTTACCATGATATTGAGAAGTATGGAAGACTAATCCTATCAAACATTGAATTTACCACTACTAATTTGTGCAACATGAGATGCGCCCATTGTGCTGTTGGTTATACACTAACAACCAAAGAAGATGAAGCTATCCCTATTTCAGAGATAATTAAGCATTTAGACACTGTAGAAACTCTTAGAGTAATGAGTTTCACAGGTGGTGAACCTTTACTAACAAAGCGTGGAATTAGAAATAATCTATTACCACTTCTACAATATGCTAAAAGCCGAGGCATTAAAACTCAGATTAATTCAAACTTAACACTACCAATGGAACATTATGAAATGGTAGCTCCATATTTAGATGTTATGCACATATCACATAACTGGTGTGATGAAAAAGAATTTGTTGAGACTGGATTCTCAATGATGGAGAAAAAACCAACAGTTCAACAAAGAGCAGGACTATATAGAAACATTTTAGATAATGCTAGAGAGCTTTCAAAAGGTGGAATGTTTGTATCAGCAGAAACTATGTTGAATCGCAATACAGTTCCATATCTTGAAAAGATTCATAATGAAGTAGCTAATGAAATGTTATGTAAACGTCATGAAATTCATCCTATGTATTCTAGTGATTTTGCTAGTGATTTAGAGGTAATAGGTTTAGATGAATACAGAGACGTAGTAAATAACATTCTTGAATATAGAAATGAAGACATTTGGGTATTATTCGGTACATTACCATTCTACACTTGTAGTTCAGATAAACGTGACTTAGAGTTATTAGAAAGAATTAATAATACATCAAATACAACAATCAGAAATGATGTTGATGGACGATCAAGAATGAATTTGAACATTTTTACAGGTGATATTTCAGTATCAGATTTCACTGACGATGGGGCAGCACTAGGAAATATAAAAGAGGAATCATTAATTAATATCTATGACAAGTGGTTAAGTACTAATATTTCAAATAGCATCAATTGTCATTGTCCATCCGTTAAATGTTTAGGCTCTAATATCATTGTTAAAAATATGTATTACCAAGATAGAGTATTTATTAGTGGTTCTGTAAAATAACTACTTGTAATAGGAATAAGAAATCATGTAGTATCTTTAAAATTCTTTATTAAATATTTAAAGATGTTGCATGATTTCTTTAGTTAATAAAAGTTATTTAAATCATTTACAAATATTTTAAAACTCTATAAAAGGAAATTACCTGTATCTTTCTTTTCAACTACTTCATTAGAATTGCTATTAGTTGTACTGTAATTCTGTTGGTTATTATTCTTCATTTTATTACTTGACATCTCACTATCAAATTTATCTGCTAATAATTCCTTTCCAAGACCGCTGAATGAAGTAGCGTACATAAGAGCAAATTTTAATAACTCCATTTGGCGTTCGCTTTCTTTGTTGAATGTAACCCCCTGAGTAAGATACTTACTCTTCGATTTTTTCTTCATCTCTTCGATCATTACCTCAACTTCTTCTTCGGATCTAAGATATCCCATATGCTGACCTCCCAGAGTTATACATCCCAATAGCATTACACATCTTAGGATTTACCATTACTTCTGCATTAGGAAAGTATTCTTTAACATGAGTAACTAATTGTATATCTAATGCTCCTCCACCAAGTAAGTAAACCTTATCATCTCTATCCCACATTTTTGATAACCTTCCACATACGTAATCTGCTAATCCTTTAGGATTGTAATTTTCTTCTAAAGCTTCAATACCTTTACCAAAGAACGTATCACTTTCGGTATCAATAAATCTAACTGTACCATCTTCTTTTAATGTTGTAGCTATCCCGACAGTTCTTGAGCCAAAATCGATATATCTAGTTTTCCCTTGCGGTTCATTGATCCAAAAAGCTGAAGCAGTTTCTGGAGCTACTTTTACATCTACAATTGCGAATGTTTTTGATACTCCATTTACAGTAATAGTATGTGAACCTCTCAACCTATTCAGCCGTCCGTCTCTTTCTTGTATTGAATAGCTTTTGATAGGGGTAGATACCACAATACTGTTCGATTCATATCCGTATTGATGAATCGCTATTAAGACTGATAAATCATAAAAATCATGCTGCTTAGATTTTGTGTGTATTTGGAGTGGCATTGTGCAATCATACTTAGCAATCATTCCAGCAACATAAGAAATACCTTTATATTCCACTATGAAATCATGCTTATGTCTTACTTCTGTTAAATTCCTCTTACCGTAATATCCTTTAACACTAGGAAAGCTTTCTTTAACATCTTTCGTGACCACACACGTTGATGAACCACCGTCATCGATGGCAATTGTACCTGCAACTCCTACGATTCCATCAGTCAATAAATATCCCCTTCCGATTGTTGATGTTAATTCAGTCTATGTTGAACATCTTAGAAAATGAATACAATTTAAATAAATTTTGATGTGTTTTGAAAAGTTTTGAACTAATCCTTCATTTGTTCTATAGATGGTAAAAATAATTTAAAATTGTTTTGAATAGGTAGATAATAATAAAAACCATCAATAGTCCTTCAGTAAGATTAGAAGATTAACGATGGTTTTGATTTACATTTATTTATTTTCAGTATCAAGATATTCAATTAAAGCCTTCCTCGTATATGCACCAAACGAAGTTGACCTCATTAATACATTCTTTAGTATATCTAATTGTTGTGGGCTATCTTTCTTAAATAAAACACTTTGAGTGATGTACTTTCCTGTACCTTTTTTCAGTAATTCTTCTATTATACGTTCGACTTCTTCTTCTGATCTGATTATTGCCAAGACATACCACTCCCTTCATATATACTACTTATGTTTGAAAGGACAAGATATGTTTGATTTATTTAAAAAAGTTTTAAATTATTTGTAATTATTCTATAGTTATCTACATACATTACGATTAAGATTTAAAAAGTTCAAAACAATTTAAAACAAAAAAGCACATTGAAGTATTATCAATGTGGTGTGGTTAGGGTAACAAGTAAAAACTCAAAACAGTTTTTAAAAGTTAAGGTATATTTTCAATTTATTTTAGATAATATGGCAATAACGATGTAGGAAATCTTGATTCACCTAATTATCAAATAATCAAATTATCAGCGATAATTAGCTTTTATCGTGTGAAATTAACTCATCATTTTCGATAATAATAAGAACTCATTCTTCAGAAGTCGTCTTTTCAAATACTCCAAACTCATGTAGTACTTCTAATATTTCTTCCACCTGTTTTCTCTCCATTTTTAAAACACGAAATACTCTTGTATCACAGTTTTCTAAATTAACTTTCCAATCTGGTTCAGGTTCATGTAGCCAATCGTAAAACGATCTAATCATAGAAGCTTATCTCCTGTCTGGTTTTTATTTTTAACCTACCCAATCAAAATGTTTTTATACAACTAAATGAGGAGGAATTATTGTGAGTGGGATTGTTATTTTGATAGGTCAAGTCGGAATTGCATTAACGGGATTCGTTGGAATGGCGAAAGTAATGACTTGGTATCATGGAGGAGGGAAGAAAAGTGACAAAAACAATAATAAATTTCAATTATAATAATGGAATTCGCACAATGAGTATTAATGGAAAGATAACATCTAAGTATTCTAACAAAGAGGATTCTTCATCTTTTACAGAATCAATAATAAGGGAGGTGAATGCTCGTCCAAAGAAAAATCAACTAAAAATAATAAAATCATTACAGATGATATCCATTTCATTAATCCCTATACTACATACAGATCAGAGAGCGAGTGCATCAATACTTCAACCTCTTTTAGATTCATCAAAAACAACAGAAATACTTCCTCCAGAGATAATAGATATTCTGAAGCAATTAATTTTAGCTTGTGGAACGATAGCAGTCGCATTAGCCATGATTCTAATGTCTATTGCAGGGATGTATTGGATGCTAGGAAACAAAGCGAAATCGAAACAGTGGACAGAAGACATAATAAAAGGATTCGGTCAAGTGTTGTTAGCTCCAGTAATAATCCTAATATTAGCAAGTCTTACCGTTCTGTTATTCAAAAACGTCCGTGGATTAGAAGCGTTCTTTTAATGTTTGCTGTACCATTTTCAGTTTTATCAATTAATCAAATGGAAGCATCTGCAAAATGGTACGATAAATTTAATCCAGTATCAGAACAATCTAAACAAGACTTAAATAACATAATAAAGGATATAACCGATACCATAAGTTGGATTAAGAATATTAAGCAAAATTTAATTGAGATATCATCAGATTTAATTATTTGGGTATTTGAGACGTTATCTAAAGTTATTCTCCATACTCCTTCATTTTTATTTAATTCAGACTGGTTTAAAAGTAATGTAACTACATTCAGTGGATTAAGTATTCTCATGGTAATTATACTTTGCATGTATGAAGGACTACAACGAATGTCTGGTGACTTAATTAAAAATAAGGACACTACAGATATGAAACGAATAATTAAACGTTTCCCTTTAGTAGTAATTGGTTCAGCGTTAGCTCCTAGTGTATTTTACTATACATTTAAAGGACTAAATAAATTAACTGATATAATAGTAGACTTCGGCAAACACCAAATGGATAAGGGAATTAGTCAAATTGCATTAAACGATATCACCTTACTTCAAGTTGTTGGGTTGATAGGATTTGACATTGCATTGATTTCTGTGCTAATCCCGATACTCTTACAGAATTTTAGGCGTTGGTTTGATTTATTAGCATTAGGTGTTATGACTCCATTAGTATTAGCTTGTTGGGTATTTAAGGCTCATGAAAACTTATTCTATACTTGGTGGGAGTATATTAAGAAATGTGCATCAACTCAATTGGTATACGCTATATTTCTATTATTAATTGGTACATTGTTATTTGGTACTAAATTACCTAACAACGGATGGGACATCATGATTCAGATGGGTATTATTATAGGTGGACTATGGAGAATGAATAATCCTCCGAATATTATTTCTAGACATGTCGATAAAGGAGCTAATATTAAGAGTATGTGGGAAGGGGCATATACCGTTATTAGACCATTGAGAATGATTAATAAGAAGAAACCAAAGGTGATGAAAAAATGATGCTAAATAGGTTAATTAATCCTAGTGTTATCAAGAATGATAAATACGTTGATTATTTTATAAGCTCATTAACTATTGATCAATCAAAAGAAATCATATCATCATTTATAGATGGAGTATTTGGAGTGGAAGTTTTAAGAATATTTAATCAGCAATCAATTACTTTCTTTTCTCAACCTAATTATGAATGTAAATTAACAACAATTAACAATAACTCAGCACAATATTTAAACTCAAATTCTGAGAATACTACTTTTGCACAACTTTATTTATCTAAACCTTCAATGTTTCCTATTGAAATGAACTCTTCTACAACTTTCTTTGAACTAATTAATTCAATTATACCTTCACACATTAACTATAAATATCAGTTACTTCTTGTATACAGACAAGATAACTGGAGAGATAAGATCGTAGAACAGTATAATGACTATCTAAATGGAGTCCAAAATCCTTCTGACAATGGCTTATTTAGAAAAATACAAAGAAATGTTACAGAGAAAATGGATGCATTATTGAAATGGGAGCAAAATCATTCTGAAATTAAAGAGGTTAGACAGAAATTAGAAGAAAATGGATTTAGATTCAACATTAGATCAGCTCTAATTGGAGGTAATAAGCTAGAAAGAGAGTATTCTATATTGAAGATTAAAGACGCAGTAAATAACTATTCCTATACAAATGAATGGTTAGTTGATTACAAAATTGATTTTAAATATGGATCAGAAATGTTTAATAAACGGATATTGGATTATCAATCTAAAAATCATACATTGTCAGAGTCTGAAATACTTCCATTTTTTGTTTTTGAAAACAAGATGCAAGTTAACGAAAACATATCTCAAATTGATAAAGAGGTTGAAGCAATCAAGTCAGAATCAAATAATTTAATTAAATTGCTACCTAAAGGAAGTGGCATCAAACAATTTGATGGTAGTGGATTAGCTGATAAATTTATAACTGCATTGAAGGAATTGAAGCAGTTCAGAGGAAATATGGAAATGATAAAATGTCAATCAGGTTCAACCTCAATGAAGATAACATTTAAGATACCTAAACAATTAAAGTTTTCAGAAATAAATAAGTCCAATGTGATAAGTGATATTAAAATAAGAATGGGAATTAAGCATTTACAAATCAAACAAGGGGTGGATGTAGGTGAAATTGACATAGTGCTACCTTTAGAAAAAAGACAGAAGGTGTTCTTGGGAGATTACATTGATAATGAAGAATTTAAAGAGTACGCTAACAATCATCCATTACCTTTCCTTGTTGGAGTAGATGAAGTAAGTAGTCCTATTTATAGCTGTATAAGTAAAATCAAACATTTGCTAGTCGCAGGAAGTACTGGATCAGGAAAAAGTGTGTGGCTCAATCAACTAATTTTAACACTTCTTATGATTAAAAATCAGTCTGAATTACAAATGATTATGATAGATATTAAACAAACTGAATTAGTATTATTTGAAAAATTTCCTCATGTACAATCAGTAATTACTGATGCAGATAAAGCGATTAGTATACTCAAACAACTTATCAATGAAATGAATAGACGATATGAATTGTTTAAGAATGCAGAGGTTAAAAATATTGGCTTATACAATAAGAAATCTAAAAATAAACTTCCGTACATTTTGTGCATTATAGACGAATATGCAGAATTAACTAGTAGAAATAATGATATTCATTCCTATATCCAATCATTAACTCAGCTCTCTCGTGCTTGTGGTATTCATCTAATCATCGCAACTCAACGACCAAGTGTTGACTTGATAAACGGAACAATAAAAGCTAATTTACCTAGTAAGATTGGATTTAGATGTGCTAATAAACGTAGTTATTTAACATTCCTAAATTCTTCACCAAAATTCGAACTATTAGGTAATGGTGATGGAGTAATGGATTTTGAAGGTCAATCTGATGAACATGTAAGATTTCAAGGTTGCTTAATTGTAGATGATCCATATGATGAAAATTTAGAGAGTAAGTTAACAAATAGAATAGCAGAAAGTATTAAAGGTGAAGGTGTTAATATGAAGCTACCTGAAGTAGAGGAATCCGAAGAAGAAAGTGATTTGGGTAGGTTGAAACGAGTAATTACTGCTACAGGCGAAACAAGAGTATCTCCTTTACGTAATATGATGAAAATAAATATAAATAAATTAAATGACTTGATGAGAGATTTAGTGGAAGAAGGGTGGTTGGAATCTCCAAAGACTAAACAATCAGGATATAGGCTAGTTGTGAGTGAAGATGAAATTATGAAGTGGAGAGATAATAAAAAATAGGTGCAATCAGGGGATTTAAAGGGGTGGTGATTGCAAGCGTAATATTTTTGTAAAAAATATGTAGCCAGTCTTTTCCACCCCTTTACGGTCTTATGTATTTATGTTTTTAAAGTAATGTTGACCAATTTGAACATTCTATTAGTAATTGTATATTCAAACCAAACTTAAAAAATGTCACTTATTCTATGCTAGTACTTGTATATACTATGAAAGATAATAGGTGACATTTTTTAATGAAATAATGCTTCAATCTCGTCAAATTGATATTGATTTAATTCAGAAGTATGTAGATTTAAGTCTATCATTGGTGTATCAATATTCAATAAGGTATCAGCTAATGTTTCCATATGTGGGATGTAATTATTATCAAATCTAATATCCATCATTTTTGATGAATTGAAAAAGTTAGCTTGTCTTATCTTAGCGTTTTCTAATGAATTATCAATGATCAAGCTATTTAATTCTTTTTTATTTTCATCTCGCATGATTTTACTCAACATTAACGAAACTAAACTTTCTTTTTCATAGTCAATAAACTTTTTATTAATAATGATTTCATAAGCATTGTAATAGTATTCGATATCTGTTGTTTCAGTTAATTTATCTTTTACTTCTGTCTTAAACATGTTCCAATGCCTGCTTTTTCTAATGCTATTCATATCTTCGTATCCAAGACTTATTAGTACTTCTTTCTCAATTTCCATAATTTTAACTATTTCAAATTCAGTAGCAACTCTGTTATGTATTGAATCAACAGTTTTTAGTTTCTTAATAGTTGTGTAATGAATTACCCTTTTTGATTCTAAGTCATTTAATGCTGTTTTAATAATACTCTTAAAATTGCTATTGTTAACATTGTAGAAATCATAAATGAATCTAACGTCCATATTAAGGTAATTGGATAGTTTACTTAGATTTGAATTACCTAAGCTATAATTTTCATTTGTTATCCCTAAAGCCTTCATAAGTTTACTTTTACTGATTGTGATTTTACCATTTTTATATCCTAATAAATCTAAAAGCAATAACTGTATTGCATCACCATAAATAGATTTTCTACCTCTAGTTTCGACTTTTTCAATTTCTAAATCATAAACTTCATCAATTATAAATTTATGACCTTGTTTAGAATATCTTATGTATCTTTCCCAATCTTTAATTTGAAGTTGTTTTGATTTTCCACTAACAACTTCTTGTTCTAAAATAGCACACATCTCTTTGTAATTCTTTACCACTTGTCCTACTTCTAACTGTTTAAATTTATTCATCGTAATGTTTAATTCTCCTTATTCTTTATGTATTTCTGTATTTTTTAGTTGTCTTGTTAATTAGTGATAATACTTCCTGTAACTTTTCACTGTTTTCAAAGCTATACACAATTCCACCGTCATTTTTCTTGTCTGGGAATGTATAATACGGAATGCCTGATAAAAAGTGAATTGTCTTAGCATAATTATCAGATTGAACAATGTAATATTTTTTCATAATGACTTCTCCATTTCTGTTTATAAATAATAAAACCCCTACAACTATTAAGAAGTAGGGGAGGTGAATATTTGTATAAAATTAGTGTTAATTTGATGTTATATAATATGTATTTGATTAAAATGCTAATCATGTATCGATGAAACATGTGTAATTATTCCTAAAAAAAAAGACTACCTCAATTAAGAGATAGTCATCTAATTACTTATTTGTTTTTAGGTAGTTTTAACGTTTTCTTAGGTTTTGGAATTTCGATAATATCTATAGGCTCAAATGCTTTAAGATACCCACCTTTAGCACCATAATTCCTTTTTACTACTAGTATATACTCTGTATTTATTTTAGGTTTTCCTGTAAATTTGCTTTCCCATAAGCTTACAGGAACTCCTCTATCATGAGTTTTCTTTTCTCCATTTGGATTAACATAATCATCCTTAAAATTATAACAATCAACAGTACCATCCATTTTAACTAATTTGTCTATATCATCTTTGTTGATATAAATTTTAGAAAATATCATATTTTCTTCATAACCATCAACTAAATACTCTTCAATATACTTGTTGTAAGTTGTATCAGTCTCTGGGTAAATTCTTTCTGCATTAGCAATTTGATTACCTGTGAATAACAATCCAGTTGTAAGTCCTACTGTTAATAATACTTTTTTCATAATACCTTCACCCTCCATTAAACATATCTATATACTTATATTGTATACTGTTTCGAAGATAAAGTTAACAATTTTATTGAAAATATTTTACTCTTTTGTACCTATGATGGAAGCATAACCAATTACTTTATCGTTCAACATCTTCTTACTTGCTAATTCGGCATCTTTTTGACATGTGTATTTTCCAGATTTCAGACGATAGCCATCTTTATCATTGCCAAATACTTCAGCATATTTCAGATAACCTTGCTTAACAAAATCCTTTTCAGCCTTATATGCATCTGCTTTACATTTAAATTTATCGGTATGTATTCTGTATGCAGTACTCTGATCTTGAATATTGTAACCTAACTTTTTAGTCCAATCTTCTTTTGGTTTAGAAGGCGAGATAGGCTTAGCTTTACCAAATGTATCTGTCCCATAACCTTTATATTCATATTGCAAGTGTGGAGCATCCCACCCCCAATCACGACCACTGACAAATCCAATTGATTTTGCATAATTTATAACTTTGTCTGCATTTGGTGTATGATAAGAGTTCCATAATGCATTTTTTTTAGAATCTACTAAAACCCAATCTAATGCCTGACCAACAATGTGATATGATTTCATTGTCTGTGAAGCACCTTTTGCTACATTAGTTTTTTGTTGTTCTACTGAACGAATAGTTTCATATATTAAAACTTCAATTCCGTTACTAATACAATATTGATACCATTTGTAAGCTAAGTTTTTAGTATTATCTGCTAACTTGTTAAGATTTTCTCTATTACGTTTATCATAAATCATAGTTATCTACTCCTTATTTACGTTCATTTAATTTCAATACTTGTTCATTATCAGAAATGCCTTTTGATGTATTATCAACAACTACACCAAGCAAACCTAAAATTAATAGGACGGTTTCACTGATATTTGTAATTTCTTGAGATATTAAAGTAATGTCATAACCAAATACACCTGCAATTTGATTTGCAAGTACTAACAATAATGCAATAAATGATGTTACAAATTGTTTTGATTGAAAGCGAATTTTCCAGTTGATTTTATTCATATTTATCATTTCCTTTCTTATACGTTTATTTACTGTAATCCTATGTAAGCTAATAATGCAGCTAAAATAGCTATTCCAATGTACTTAGGTGCATCTTTTGAGATGAATTCAATTACATCAAACTTACCTCTATCACTGTTTTGAATGTTGTTTTCTCTTACATCTTTTAATTCATTTTCTAGACTGTTCAAATCTTCTCTCATTTCATCTGAAGATGTATTTAAATTAGTTAGATTCGAGTTAATACTTGTTAGCGTATTGGAGAATTCTTTCATTTGTAATTGGTTATCCTTAACTAAACCTATCAATGTATCTTGATTTGCTGTTAGGCGATGAATTGCTACATTATCATCTTTTAATCTATTAATTTCATCCTTGTGATCTTCAATGATGGCTTCTGCCCTAGCCAATCTTTCTCCGTATATTTCATTACTCAATTTAATCACCGACTTTTATTAAAATAATAAAAGAGTAGGAGAGAACTAGCTCACACCTACTCTAAACTGAATTTCCTGATTCACTTTTAATTCGTTGTATATTGATACATTAAATATTTATTTATACACATATTATTCAGTGTTTTTGTATGAATATACATGTAATTTTAAATAATATGTGTATTTTATTAAATTATAATTTCCTCATCTTTACTAAATGTATCTGGTTTAGTACGTAAGTCAGTCATGATTTTTTCAATGCGTTTTTCAACAGTATCTGCGTAAGCTTCTGCAATTGTTTGTGTTTTATCACCAAAGTCAACCTCACTAAATGATTTAGAGAATGGAATGTCAATAGGGAAGATTTTATACTTTGACCCTAGACGTAATAATACTTCTTCTTTTTCAGTAGGTACTGTAACATCCTTATAAGTAGGGTTTCCTTCACCGTCTAAAACTGGATTTCCAGATTCATCAGTTACAGGAACTTTAGTAACTACATTTTCAATTGTAACTTTAACAATATCTCCTGCGATATCTAATTTTTGAGGTACAGCGTCCTTGATTAATTCCTGTTCATTTGTATCTAATGTTACTGACTTCACTTCTACATTAAAAATACCATTCTCTTTATTACGTACAATGTTTAATTTCATAAATATTAGTTCCTCCAAATACTATGTATTTTATTATTTAATAGCTATTTACAATTAGAATTGTCTACAACTTCATCTGACATGACCTCCTTAGTAACTCTCTGAAGGATTCTGATAATCTCTAAAATTTCTTTAGTAGTATAACATTTTGTGATTACATTACTTAATCTTTCATCATGTATAGATATTTCTATATAGCGATGAAAGATTGACTCATTGGAATCTACAACCTCTTTAATAACGGGGGTTATAATTTGATAAATGTCTTTATGAATAGGGATTTTAACAGATTCAATTTGTTGGTCGAAATGAGTGTATTTTACATTAATGTTAGACAAATTTTTCACATCCTTATATTATAATTATACGATTTCACACTTACGTTTTTTGACAACATAATTAGTAAGACCTAATTCTGAACCTAATTTTAAGTATTTCCTAACTGTAGTTCTACTTAACTTCACATTTTGAACAATTTCATTAATACTTAATTCAGCGTTCCACATTTCACTAATTTCAAATACAATGTTTTTCGATGATTTTTCTGATATTTCTTGCCAATTAATCTTACTCAAATCAAACACATCGTTCAGCTTACTATTTAAAATAGAATTTTTAATCCAATTTAATTCAGATTTACGTGCATCTATAACTATATAATTTTCAATACCGTTTCCTATAGCCATATCATATTTGTGTTGATCATTTTCCTGTTCTTCTTCCAACGAACGTCCACCTAAAGTTGCAAAACTTCCATTATAATGCTGTATTCCATGCACTTCAATTATCATACTATAAGAAGGGATGTAAAAATCATATCTTTTATTTTCTGACCATTCAAAAGATGTATCGTTGTGGAAATGTGGACATATTTTATTTAAAAAATTAGAAAATACTTTTTCAGGAAGAGACCTTCCATCGGAACACAACAGACACGACAATCCTTTATTTTTTATTTGAGATATAGTTTTATTTTTTAACATTTCACCACATTGTGAACATATCCAATCAGTAGAATAGCTACTTCCACTTTCAGTATATCTATATCCATCCTCAGGATTAGCAAGTAACGATGCTAATTCAGGATTAGTAGTCCACATGTCATTGAAACCTTTTAGTATTCTCTGATTAGTACAATATGGACAGCCATGTTCGTTGTTCCTATTATAAATTGTAGCATCCCATTCATGTCCTTTATCACATATCCACCAAACTTTTTTATTGCTCTTATGCAATACGTCATATGGTGTTAAATCTTCATTCTTAGTTGGGTGCCATTCCTTTGCTAATTTAGGATTTTTAACTTTTAAATTATTATATTCGCTAGCGTATCTTCCACTACAATATGAGCAACTATCTCCTCTTACCTTTGCATAAACTATTTGATGGTTAAAATTTTTACATTTATCACAAATCCAAAATACTTTTTTATGACTTCCACAAGTAACATCATGAGGAGTTAAATCACCATTTAGCGTTGGATGCCATTGTGAAGCTATATCAGGTCGTAATGATGCTAGAGAGTTAGTGGAATTTACTTTTTTACCTGCACAGTACGGACAAGAGATACTTGAAATCTTATTATAAACATACATATCATAACTACTTCCGCAATCTTCGCAAAGCCACCAAGCTCTCTTAGCCATACCCTTAGTTATTTTCCAAATATCGTAACCTAACTCATCATTCTTATTAAAGTCCCACTCTACCCAAAGGTGAGGAAAGTGTTTCAACATAGCATTATCTTTCAAAATCTCAACCTTAGACAAATCTAATTCTTCACTTGTTTGATAATTTAAATAGTTTTTCATTTAATCAATAGCCTCCATTTGATGTTTGTTAATTTGAATAAAATAAAAAGAGATTCCCAGAAATAATGAGAAATCTCTTTGAACTGATAGGTATTTAATTTGATATTATTTGGTATCTGCATATTCTTCACATGCTGTTAATAAATCTTCTGAACTATTGAAGATGAATATATTTCTATTTTCATTTCCTTTACGAGTAGACTTTTCCATACGCTTGATTACAAACCCACGTTGCATCAAATATCCTGCTAATTTCATTGAAAAGATAATGTGTTCTTTCTTAACGACAGGGGTAATTACTTGATAGATATCTTTCTCGATTGGCACTTTTACTGATTGAATATTTTCATCATAGTTAAGATAATCAACTTGTACTGACATCAGTTCACCTCCTAAAAATAAAATAACCCTACCTCAATTAAGAAGTAGGGAAGGGGGATTATGTTAGATAATATTCTTGCTTTATGTAGTTTATTATTGTATATGGTATCTCTTAAATGCAGTTTGTTTTCGTTTATCACTTACTTGTGCATATCTAGCAGTTGTATCGGCTTTTTCATGACCGAGTAATGCTTGTAAATCAGCAATATCCATGCCTGCGTTTAATGATAATTGAGCGAAGGTATGTCTCATGATATGTGGATGTAAATGTTTAGATATTCCAGACAATTCTTTTATTTTTCTGATTTGATACTGTATTCCTACATTAGTCAATCTTCGAATTGGTGTTCGTTCACTTACTATCAATGCTTCACAATCATCGATTCGTGTATTTAAATATTTCTTAAGATAATATTGTGCTTTTTCACTTAAATAAACTCTACGCTCCTTATTTCCCTTACCATGTACAATAACACTATCGTTATGCCAATCAATATCACCAATGTTTAACTTCCTTAATTCATCCAATCTACATCCAGTTGAGTAAAAAAGTTCAATTAATGCACGTTGTCGTAAAGTTTTACATGCAGTCCTGACTTTTTCTAATTCAATAATTGTCAATCCTTCACGAACTTTCTTAGGTAACTTTGGTCGCTTAATTTTCAAACAGGGATTCTTTATTAATTCCTCTTCCTTAACTAACCATCCATACAATGAAGAAATAATATCTAATTTAGCCACAATTGTACTTGTTTTTAGGTGACTTTGTGCGGACAAATATTGACGTACATCAGAAGTCGTAGCTTTTAATATCGGTTTATTCAAATGATTGACAAATCTTTGTAATTCATATTGATAGTTTTTAATGGTAATCAATGAATAATTCTCAACCTTAATAGAATTCAAATACATGTGGATGTAATCCTCATTATCATCAACAATTATATCTGAATCTTTAGACTCAATGTTGTAATTTGAAAGTAAATCATCTAAATAGTGAGTCAGTTTAATTGAATCTTGTTCACTGTTAGATACCATTTTTACTGCTGTTTTAATTTCATTGATTAAATGCAGTTTTGACATAATAAAGCACTCCTTTATTTTATAATATTTTATGTATTTATTTATATAATATTTTGACATAAAAGTCAAATTATACATTTTATATTATTTTTAAAAAAGTGAAGTATTATGTCAAAAATCTGCTAATCATAAAGACTGAAAAATACTGAACAATATGGAACGATTAGTTTGTAGTAGGTGGTTCATAATCTCCTGCTAAATGTTCTTTCTCTTCTGTCTTTAACTTTTCATAGACACCAGGTTTTAACGATGTTGGTACTTTACTAAACTGTAGTGTATCGTTAGTAACCTTTCTCGTTAAAAACGTTAGGATACTATTTACATTTTCCATTACATCACCTCATTATCTTCACTGAAGACCATTGATACAAGTTCCAATATAGTACTTTCATGCAACAAAATAGCACCTTCAAGAGTAGCATTTTTATTAGCAAGTTCGGTATTTATTTTAGCTAGTTTTTCATTCTGCTTCTTTAGTAGTTCAAGGTCTTGTTCAGTTTTAGTTGGTGGGGTAGGAACAATCATTGTTCGTCTTTTCATTATGCTCTACCTCCTAGTATTCGAGTTATTGCATCATTTGATCCGCCACTAGTATCTGCTCTACTCAAATGCAACGTGAGAGTAGCAGGTGCTTCAGATGTGAGAGTTTTAGAGAGCTCATACTCATTACCTAACAGTTCAGATTTCATAGGGATATTATTTAATGTTGCTGACACTTCTAAATTCCCTATCTTCTCTACATAAACCCCTACGAAGATAGTGTTAGGTATGTCATACACTAACTCTCCTGACAGTTTTTGGACATTATCTCCAATAACCCAGTTTCCGAAAAACCTAAAATCAGCAGATGTTAAATAAGCTATTGGTGGCAATTCACTATTAGAGAAGTTAGAAGAAGGCGCAACTAATGGTAAGTTTACACCAGACTGTAATATTTGCTTGGAAGTCCATGCATCATTACCAACTTTTTTATACAAGTACAATGACTTATCAGCGCGTAATACATATGCATACATGTTACCGAATTTATCTTGAGTGTAAGTAAATATCCAATCAGCAGGAGTACCTTTATTAGCTGTTATATCAAACGCTGATGACCAAGTGACACCACTATCATCTGTTTTTACATACTTCACACTACTTGCAGACTCACCCGTGTCTTTACCCATAAACGCCACATACATAGTGAAACTATAATTAGAAGCTATTAAAATAGGAACCATACCATACTTAGAGGATACTCCTTCACCAAACACTTTTATAGTTCCATACTTAGATGGCAAGTTGTTATCTGAACTAAAATCATTCTTGGTAGAACCTTCTAGGAAACAAACTAAGGTAGACGCACCTGTAGCGCCTCTAACAGCTACAATTACAACTTTTCCTACCGTAATAGATATAGAAGGTAATGTATACGCTGTCGCAGACGTTGATGATTTAGTAAGTCTCTCAGGAGTGCCCCAATTAACACCATCGTTTGACCTATTCAGACTTATATTTGTAACTGCAGTACCATCGTAAATGCTACACCAAGCTACTAAGTATCTTTTAGCGTACTCGTCATATGTTATATCAATCGCACTAAACCCTGTCTCATTCTGTCCTGAAATCTTTTTTAACATAGAAGCAAGATTTGCTCCAGGAGTTACTGTAGATACATCTATAATTGCTGATAGCACTTGATCTGTATACATGTTAACAACCCACAACTTGCCATCTACTGGTAATATTGAATAATCATTATGGTATGCACTAGAAGACCCAGTCATAACAAATAGTAATTCGAAAACGCTATTCTCGGGTTTCTTAACATAAAATTCTAAAGTGTTTGTTGAACTTTTTCTTGCTGCAGTAATAACCCAGCCATTATCCATCACAGCTACCTTTTTTGACGTTTTACTATTACCTGCTGTAAATACACCAGTTGCGATAGCCATGTCATCTACTTTTTTAATACTCTCATTAATGCTGACTAGTGTAGCTTTACCATCCTTTATAGTTACGTCCTTTGTCTTATCTTTATTTAACGTAAACCCAAAACTAGTGTCATTGAAATCGTCTGCAAAAACAGTTCCGCCATCTATACGTTCAGAAGCTTCTTGTTTTAATTTAAGATATGCTACTTCACGATTTAATCCGTTTATAATTTCTGCATTAGTAGATCCACCTTCTTCCAATACGGTTACTCTTGCTTCAAGTTGCGTATATTCAGCCAAATGTTCAGTAACTTCGTTTTGTAGACCATCGACTTTTTGATTGATTTCTGTTAAATCTGGGGTATCGCCTTTTTCACCTTTTAGAGATGCCAACCATTCTTCAGATGTGCCAACAAACCCATTATTAACTGCAACCTCATATGCTGATTTACCATTTTCACCAGTTTCTCCTGTATCACCTTTTTCACCCTTGATGTTACCAACGTTTTCCCATGCACCCATGTTATCTGACCATACATATAACTCTCCATTAACTGTATAAGCATCACCTGCTTGACCAGTAGGAGGGAGTTGTGATGCATCAGTTAGTTTACCTAGAATGCTCAATGCTGCACCAGTATCACCCTTATCACCTTTTAATCCTTTTTGAGCAAATATTCTCCATGTATTTGTATCAGATACTGGAGTATTTGTATTGTCAACTAATGCAATATAACTACTACCTTCAAATTCTACTTGGTTGAATTTTTTATATGTAACATTCGTCTTATATGTACCTGTAAATTTATACTGATTAATAATGATATTCATGTCACTTAAACTTTGCTGACGAATCTGCTCATTAGTATTACGTGTTTGTTCATTTTGAATTCGTGCCGTCTCGTTAGATTTACGTGTATCTTCAGCATTTTTTCTATCTAACTCATTTGTCTTTCGAGTATCTTCATTAACAATTCGTTGTTGTTCATTTGTATTTCTAATTGTTTCAGCTTCATTTGATTCCTCTAACAAGACATTTAATTCATCTTTAATCTGATTAGCTTCAGTTAAAGTGTTTGTTACTTCTTGATTTAACAATTCTACTTGAGCAATTAAGTCTTGAAGGATACCTATGTAGCTTAAATCCTTATCTTTTAAGTGGTCAAATATCCACACTGAGAAAGGTTGAATTGAAACCATAGAAGTACCTGAATAAACAGAAAGAATTGTTTCTAGTTTACCAACTTCAGACATTTCTACTCCAACAAAATGGTAAACAATCATTTTCGTATTTGTATCAAGATAAGGTTCACCAACTATTGTTTGACCTGATGGTAGCCCGAAAGTAATTTCAGCTCTAGTAAAGTCAGTTAAGTCAAATTCCTTACCATCATCAAAAATTCTAAACTTTAGAGTTGCTGAATCACCTTGTTTAAAAGTAGGGACGATACTAGTCATTCTACGTTTAACATCTACATTTAATATGTATTCATTTCTAAATGACATTTATAAACTCCTTTCATTATGTATTTTTTAATTTTGTGATTCATAAAATTGAATTACATTTTCAAATTGCTCACAAACAGAATCATATGTCTCTGCTAATTCTCCTGATACTGTAATCAATTCTTCATCTAAGAATAGGTTAGCTACAGTTAATAACATTTCTTTATTTGATTCATTTAAATCAATATGTAATTCTTCATTTAATAATATATCCATTTCATTTAAATATTCTTGAGTCACTCTAAAGTTACCATTATCATCAATAATAATTTTATTAGATTCATCCTTAATCGCATATTGATTTTTTAGTTCTTCTTTTTCAGGTTGAATAACATTTTTATAATGATCTTGTAATAGACGATTAAATCTTGAACGCAATCTAGACACTTTACCTTTAAGCTCTAAATCAAAAAGTATTTGATATGTATTTGAAACATACTTATTTTTTATCTTCAATAGTAGATTCTCCTTTAAATTAGAATATAAAAAAGGGCTACTCAATTTAGAGTAACCCTAGTAATTATTTCATGCTTATGGTTCTGGAATCTCAATTATCTCAAGGATTCCATTTTCTGATCTATCCTCAACATCATAAACGAACAAATAACGTTTACCATCCTTGAATTCAATTGGATGCTCATTGTCTTTCCACATATGACGTTTACGGAAAATCTTCTTACCATTTGTAAATCCTTTTACTTCTCGTACTCCAGAATATCCTTCCATCATAATCCAAGGGTCTTTTTCCATCACCATAACCCAGTTGTCTTTAGTGTAACCTTTACCTTTTAATAAATCCGCATAGTCTTCTTGTTTGTCATAAGTTAGATAAGGAGTCGGCTTCATTTCTGGATACTTTGCATTAGCGTCTACCATTCCTACAAACATTAATCCAAATAACAATGTCATTGTTACTAAAATCTTTTTCATGATATATCTTCTCCCTTAAATAAGTTTGCTTATTTCTATTGTATACCTTCCTGAAGGTAAAGTTAACAGTTTTATTGAAAATATTTAACTATTTTGCTCTCATAGTGGGAGTGTAACCAATATTAACACCATTTAATACTTGATGATTAATTGTTATTATGTATTTTTATTGTTACTTCAATTCTATATAACCAATTTCATCATTAAAACCACGTACATATAATCTTCCTCCTGAACCACCTTGTGAAGCACCATTTGAACCATTCCATACGAGACGCATACCTACATATGTAGAAGTTACAGCCGTTTCATTTTCAACCCAAAGGGGACCCGTTGTTATTTTCACTCCAGAACTAGCACCTATGCTAATCATATCGGAGTAATATGATAGAGTTGATCCACCAGAACCACCTCCAAATCTAATTCCTTTTGGACTGGAGTCATTATGTTTAGTTCCTAAGTTTAACCAGTTACCAACAGTAGCGTCCTCAGATATATTGATCTCAGCAGAATTAATTGTAGTTCCGTTGATTGTTCCGCCATTGATTATGTTACCGTTAATAGTTGATCCTGTAATGGTTCCTCCATTAATCTCGTTACCGTTTATAGTATTACCATTAATGGTACTACCTGTAATTGTAGCCCCGTTTATAGAACTACCATAAATATTATTACCGTTAAGAGTAGTACCAGTGATAGTTGTTCCTGAGATAGTACCTCCACTGATATTGGAAGCTGAAATATCGCCTTTGAAATAGGCATTACCGTTTGTATCTATTTCGAATGTTTTATCCCCATAAGAATTGTACCCACGTAAACCATAGTTATCCATTTTAACTCCACGATTGTAAGAAGTGGATGTTTGAATCAAGAAACTTTCTTGAGATGTCATTTTACCTGAATTAGCATTTAACTCAAAAGTTACTCCGCCAGATGAATTATATCCAGTGATCCCGTTGGCAGTTATAACTACTCCTCGATATGAAGAAGGGGAAGACTTTATAGTCAAATCACCAATAATTTCAACTTGTCCAGTAGCTGCATCGACATTGAATGTACGTACACTATTATTGTTAAATGCTCTAAAACCATTACCATCTAACTGAGTCCCACGATTAGCATTACTAGATGTACGGATATCAATCGCACCATCGTATACACGCATGCCATATTTATATTGTGAAAGGGAGTCTGGATTTTGATATCTACCTAATTCAATTTTCTTAACTCCGTTAGCATCATAAATAGTTTGTGTTGAACCATCAATAGTAAAGAGTCCAGAATCACTTTGAATTACCAAATTATTTCCAAGTATCGCAGAGCCATAAAGTCTGTTGGCAAAAACTCCATTTTTAGTAATAGCCACTTCAACTGAGTTACCAGAATTTTTTGTTATGGCAAGAATCCCATTATTAATAACTAAATATGTATTATCATCTTGTAAATCATTACTATAGAATCCACGTTCATTCATAGTATTAGAATTCGCAGTACCACCAACTAGTACATTCTTTGCAGTATCGAATTCACTATTTATCATATGTGTAACTAGATTATTAGCATTTACAGCTAAATCAAGCTTATATTTATTCATATCAACACTTGTAGAAGTATTATGTGATGAATAAATCATATCAACTAACTTAGAATCATCATCTTTCAAATCTTTATCATTAGCTATAGTTAAGGAGATATCATTGTTATCAAAATCATAACTAATTTCAATAATTTTAGATGAGATGCTAACGTCTAGAGTCTCTGAAATTAACTTGACAGTATCACCAAGATTAATCTTATCTCTTTCAGCTACATATTCCATATCATTCAAGAAATTAACAACTTTAAATGACATTGCAATAGCAGGCTCATTGACAGTTTTAAAATGCTTTGTTGCTGCGTCTAATAGATCTTGTTCTTCAACAATCGTATCATCAGAAAAATCTTTACCTATTATGTATTTATTTAATTCTAATAAATTGTCTCTTGTAAAGTTATTCTTTACATCTAGTAAATTACGTAAAGAAGTAATAGCATCTTCAGTTATTTTAATTTCATTTTCTTTAGTGGTAATCTGACTCTTCTTAGAATTAATTTGAGCGTTCTTACTGTTAATCTTACCAATTACAGTTTGCCATTCAGGTTTTGAAGGTGCAGAATCTAAATAAGTAGCATTAATTACGTCTAGTTCATTGTTTAACATTGTTAATTCAGTATCTAGTACGCTTAATTCCTGATTTAAAGTAATTAACTCTGCGTTCTTAGTGGATAGGGAAGTAGATAAGTCTTTGAATTTTGTTGAATTTTCACTTAACAATTTATTGTATTTTAATAAAGCAATACACAAACCATCAGTCATATACTCAGAATGTTCTATAACATTATAATTATCGTCACATTTGAAAGGGTATATGTACCAACTGAAATCCTCTAAGTAGTTTGATCCAGTAGGGGAGAGTGAACGAAATTCAAGCCCTTCACTTCCATAACAGAACATGCGAGTTACTATTTCATCAATGTTAATATCAACATTATATGATTCTAAATATTTTCCCTTTTTTAACCGCCATCCACGATTTAATCCTATTTTTTCTGGTTTATAAAATGAAACCTTTTGATTTACAGTATCAAAGTTAATAATCGCATTAAATTTTGTAGCTACGTCAAATAGACATTGTAATACAGTTGAATTATCTGTTTGATATGAACGTTTTAATGCATTTGAATTGTTAACATCAAAATCTACATCAATATAATCAATTCCCCAATCTGTCTCCTTTAAGAAATCAAATACAAGTTGACTTAATGTATATGATGTAGCTTCATATAATTTAATTAATTTGTTATTTAAAAGATAGCCAAAACTTAACAAATTGTAGGAAATAACTTCTTCACTACTTGACATAGATTTATTTTGACTCATAACAACAAAATATTCAGTTGTATCTTTAAATTGGAATTCAACTAAATAAAATAACTTTATTTCAGAGATGAGTGGATTTTTAATTAACTCATGATTTCTATCTACATAAGCAGGGGTAGTAAAAGAAAGTTCATTTATTGCTCCTAACTTCGCATTCATCTTTAAATTATAAATGTCTTTCAATTTTCTAATCCGACTTTTATCAGGCTTGCATAAGTATATGTTTGGTGTGATTTCTTTTTGAGATAATATATCGTCAATGTACAATGATAAAATATTCATCTATTTCCTCCTTTCATTAGTAGTATATTGGTCTATCTTCATTTAAATATTTATACTCAAGATAAAATTCACAATCAAAATCACCTGTAAAAGTAAATGTTGAAGAAGAATTCCTATCAAAATCTAACCAAATATCATTGTGATTATTATGCAAATATCTATTAAGTGATTTTTGAAAACCACTTATAATTTCTTCGTTTTCACAATTAACCAAAATAACTTCTTTGTCATATAACCCTGTCAATTTGAATTCTTGCTTATTTTCTTCATTCTTTATTGAAATATCACCATCGCCAATTTTTGTGATTTTTAATTGTGGACGAATAGTTGCATCACCTTCATTGTAAAAATACGGTTCTGCTTTTCCTCGCACAGATACATAATGCGGTATGAGAGGGGAGTAGCTATATGGTGAATCACATCGAACATTTAAAGTTACGTGTCCATCTTGACATCCGTTATGTATAAGCTCACTGTTACCTTCAATGATTGCATAAAATACTCGATCTAAGTTTGATTCAAAAATTAGAGGCTTATAGTAATCAGTGAACAACCACCTAGATATGGCTCTCAAATTGTTTCTATCTTTCCAATCTTTAATGAAAAAAGACAAAGAAAAAGAGAGTGGATTATTTTCCACTCCCATGAAGTACGGTCTATCTTTTCCATTTATCTTATTTTCTCTAATTGAACGGTTTGGTAGGAAGGTTTCTTTGTATAATCCACCTCCGTCATTAATCATTACAACGCCCATATCTTCACTAGACTCACCGTTGTATGTGAAGTTGAGAGATTGATACATTAAAACTTACCTCCTTTTTTCGTTTTTACATTATTTATAAATGATGTAGCAAATGTCTCAGCTTGATCTTTGGTAGCTTCGATAACATCACCAAATTGAATTTGATATGTGTCACCACTTTGTTGCAAGTTGGATAGGGTAGGCTGAGGAGTGAATTTAGCTAACATAGGTTTTAAACTACTCATAACTCTATCTATAACATTGATTGAGTTAAAGAATCCTTGGGTATCTACTTTATTTAGCATGATTTCATTAGGATGAGCTATAATAGCTTTACCACCTTTACCATCGATACCATTACCTGACCAATTCATGAACCCTCCAGTATCTAATGATGCAACAAATCTCAAGAAGTCTTTTTGCATTTTAGAATCTGGAATAATATTAACTTGACTTTGCATAAAGTTCTTCATTTGTCCTTTTTGATTGCCGTCCATTAGACCAACCATAGACATAAATGAAGCATCAGATGCTAAAGTAGAACCTGATGCACGACCCTGTTGAGCCATAGTATCTGCTGTAGATTTAAGTTGTTTACGCATATTTGCATCTTTAGTTTGACCTAACATGCTTTCATTGATGTGTTTAGCCATAAGGACTTGCATTGTTCCATAAGTCAATGGATTGGTTAGTCCATGTTTATTGCTAGACTCAATTGACCCATAATCCGAACTATTATTAGCAAAATCTCTAATGAAATCAGAATAGTTTCCACCTTCAACTCCAGAGTTTTGTTTGAAGTATTGTTTTAAAGATTCTAATTCAGCAGGTGTTAAACCACTGATAGCACTATCAAAGCTAACATTTTTATCAATAGTGCCACCATTTTGTCTTCCAGATTTACCGATTTGGCTACCTGTACTATGAGCTTTATTCTTGGCGTCACCAGTAAGATGTCTTGTGACATTATCTGTTAAGAATTTGCCTAGCAGTATTTGCATGTCACCTTCATTAAGATTTCCTTTAGATACTCCACCTTGACCCATTTTACTTTCATCAAAGAAGCTTCCCGGATCAAAATTGTCACCAACTTGAGCCATAGTAGAAGCAACTTGATTAAATTCATGAACCATATTTATAGCTTCTTGTAAATGGTCTATAACATTTTGTCTAATGGTCATACCAACAGCTTGCATAGTACCATCCATAGTATCAGCTAAATCAGGCATAGTTAATTTCATTCGTTCAATGTGGTCTTGAAATTCAGCTACTACTTTATCAAGATGTCCATTCATAATGTCTTCTCTGATTCTTGCGAACTCTCGCTCATCATTCATTAAGTCATTATAATGTTTCTCCCAATATTGTTTCTCTCTATCGATACGATTCATTACTTCTTCGTATTGCTTATCTTCTAACTCAATCTTGCCATTCATTTCTTCTTCTTTAGATTCAAGCATATCGCTTAAACCTTGTTTTTGTAATTCAATATCACGATCATGACGTTTTTCAGCAATATCTTTGTCAATTTGGTCAAGTTGTTCTTGTAGCTTTTTACGTTTAGATTTAGCCTCATTGGAATTATCTAATGATAGGAGGTCAAATTCTGACTGCAATTTATTACGTTCTTTCTCCATATCATCAATTTCCATATTGTAGTCACGGTCAGCTTCTTGACGGTCAATTAAACGTAATTTTTCTTCAACATTTTTACGGAATAATTCCATTTCATCTTCAAGTTGTTTCTTACGTTTCTCATGAGCTTCTGTCTCTTTTTTAGACATTTCCTCAATTGACTTCATATGCTCATCACGAAGTTCTTGATAATATTCTTTTAAAGCAGAAATAAATTTATCAGCAATCTCATTAAGATTACTTTTCTTGCCTTCTTCAAGTTGTTTCTGATAATCTTTGAGTCCTTTTTGGGCATTGAGATAGGCAAGATGTTCTTCACGTAACATTTTCTCTACATCTTTTCGACGTTCAAGAGAGATATCATACTGTTTCAGCTCATTTGCTAATGCATCACGAGTTTCTAGATGTTGTTTAGCAAGTTGTTCTTGATATTTAATTAGATTTTGAGTTTGTTTAATGTATTCTCCAGTACCTTGTTCAAACATATCTCTAATTGCTGTAGCACGATTCATTTCAAATTGAATTTCTTCTAATTTGGCATCAGAGTTAGTTTTGATAGTCATGAGAATCTCAAAGTCTTTTTCTTGGATATCAAGTTGAAGTTGTTTAATTTCTAATCGAAGATCTCTAGCTCTAGCTGTAGCATTTTCTAATGATTCACCACTAAGTTTCCCACTGTAGATTAAATTCTCAAGATAAGTTAATTCTTGACGATTTAGATTCTGAGAATCCTTTCTCATCTTATTCATTTTTTCTAATGATTGAAGGTATCTTAATGAATTAGAATCCAATTCCTGAAGTTTTAATGCTTCATAATCTAAAGCTTTGCTGCTAAGAGCTTGTAATTCACTGTATTTATTGATTAATTGATCAACAGTTTTAACATATGATTCTAGAATTTTATTCTGAATTTCTAGCTTAGAAGAATCTATTTCATGGTTAACTTTAGCTAATTCATTTATTTTTTGATTTAATTCATCAATAGTTTTATCTGTTAACTTACCATTTTTAATAGTATCTTCTAAGAATTTAATTTCAGCATTATTTTCTGTTTGTTTAGCGGTAAGAGCTTTAGTTTGTGCTTCAAGTTCTTTTCGATATTCCTCAGATGTATCGCTTAATCTACTTAATCGTACTTCTGAGTTTTCTAAAGTTTTATCATAGTTACTCTTACGATTTTCATATCCTGCTAAATTAGCATCAATTAATTGACGTTTTAAGTCTTCGATATTGTTTTGTTGATTTAAAATTTCTTTATTTAAACCGTTCAAATCAGACATAGCTTGATCAATAGCTTGTTGAGAAGTATCAATACCTACTCCAGCGCCGCCATTAGTACCTTTGTATTTATTGTAGTATTGGTCTGCCGCAGATGCTCGTTTCTTATTACCTGAACCACCTGAACGTTCGAAATTCTTCTCAAACTCTGTTGCATGTTGTGAAGCTGTAAGATTAGTCTTTTTTAATCCTTCTAGACTTTTCTTTTCTTTTCCTTGCATTTCTTTCCAAGCGTAGTCTAATTGTACTTCTAAGTCAGTCCATGATTTACCTACTGATTTAGCATAATCTTGTAGTCCAGTTTTACGTCCACCTAACCATTGGAAAATACCGCTAGCACCACTTGACTTATTAACTGCTTTAGAATTAAAGTTTGATTCTTGCTTAATATTGCCCATTAATCCAGCTACGGCTTCATCACTTAAACCTTTATTCTTAAAGTAATTCCATACTACTGTTTCAGGAGTACTAGACACCGTAGTAGCATTAGATTTAGTGGAAGTTGTCGCTGTCTTATTACCACTTCTAATAGCATTGACAGTATCTAATGAGCTAACTACTTTGCCATCTGCGGTATTTTGTTCATAGTGTAAATGAGGACCCGTTGATTTACCAGTATTACCTGATTTACCGACTTGTTGACCTGCTTCAACTTGATCTCCAACTTTTACAAGGGTATCATCTAAGTGAGCTAGGATATGCTTCATACCTTGATCATCTTGAACAACCACCATGTTACCGTATGACCAGTGCATTGCTTTACCATTTTTATCAGAAGTAGCTGCGCCAGATTTTATAACTTTACCACTTACTGGAGAGTCTACACGAGAACCAGTCTTCATAGCAATATCAGTACCACGATGATTATCTGCACGTTCGCCAGGTCTAGAAGTTATCTTACCATCATAACCATGAATCTTACCGCCTGAACCACTATTAACATTAACGTTTCCAGTTTGTTGAATTTTACCAGACTTAATTTGTTGGTCAATAGACTTAGACTGGTCTTTCATTATCTGAAGCTTTTGTTGCTCTAATGCTAATTCTTTCTCTAATGATTTGCGATAATCTTTAGAATGCTCAGATTTAGTAGCCTGAATAGCGTTTTGTTCTTCAATAGCAAGAGTAACTTCTTCTATCTTCTTTTTATACTTATCAGTAAGATAGATAGATTGTTCTGTTTCTTTGTTGTTTTCTTTCTTAGACTTGGTATTATCTTGAGTAGCTTTGCTATTTTTACCCGTTTTAGAAGATGAATCTTCTATTGCTGCTGAGAAGCTTTCAATCTTACCAATATTAGTATTCAAACTACTACTAAGAGTATCTAATTCTGCTTTTGATGCTGCAAGATTACTCTGCATTGCTTTTTGTTGAGCAGCTAGTCCCATTTGTGCAACATCACCAGCAAGACCTGTCAATGGTAGGGAACTTATTACTGTAGCACTAGCTAATGCCAATTGGTTTGCTCTGACATACTTACTTAGCATATCGATTTCTACTTTTAGATTTTGGATACGAGCTTTAGCTCCACTAGCAGATGCTAAAGTAGCTTGTTGTTCAGCATTTAATTTACCATCACGAGCAAGTTTGTAAGCATTTAATAGCACTTCATTTGCATGATTTTCAGCTTCAATAGCCTTACGTTTTTCATCTGATAGAACAATAGCTTTTCCATCTTTATCTAGCAGGTCAGGGTAGACGCTAGACATTTCTTGCATTGTTGCTACACGTTGATCTAGAATATTTTTAATATCTTGTTCTTTAGATGTTAAATTTTCTTTAGTGTAAATATCTTGTAATTGTTGTTCAGTGTATCCTGCTAATTGATAGGAGAGTATATCGTATTTAAGAATAAGGTCGTTTAGCGAGTCAATACCTGCTTGAGATACTCCTGCCATTTGTTCGGCGGCATCTTTATAGTCTTTCATTTTAGATGCTAATTCTGAAACTGAATCAGAAGCTCCATCTGCACCGTCAGCAAACGACTCTAGAGAGTCACTTTCTTGCAATACAACTCCATTACCACCTTTTACAGTGTTCAAGAAGTTTTTATAGTTAGTGTCAAACTTATTTACTTCAGAATCAGCTACATTGTATTTAGATGCTAACTCATTGATACCTTTTGCTGATTTATTAAATAGTTCTGCATCATCAGTATTTACTGCTTTTTGCATATCCGACATAAGCTTGCCTAATTCTGTTGAGAATGATTTTAATTGAGCTTCATCTAAATTAGAGAAATCTAAATCATAAAGGAAAGTAGAAATAGCATTAGTTACACCTGAATCAATTTTAATGTTAGAGAATGCATTTGATATTTCTAGAACGTTACCAACTATTTCTTGAGTAGATGCAGACATTTGCATTTCTAGCATTTGAACGTCTGTTTGCATCTTAGTTATAAGCTTAGTCTTACTTTCTACATCATATAAAGGACTTCCACTATCTCTTTCTTTTTCTAATTGAGCAATGGCATCTTTCTTTGAATCTATTTTACCTTGAGTTTTCTCGTTACTTTTTATATTTTCTTTAAATACGTCTTCAGCGTTTGCTTTTGTTTCTTCTTTTTTAAGTCTAATTAATTCTTCAGTAGCTGCAATTTCCTTTTCAATAGCAGCACTACTTTTAATATGAGCTTGACCTGTAGAATCAATATGAGATACTAGGGCAGGGAATAGGAATGCTAAGTCTTCTTGAACTTTTAGGTATTCCTTTTCTTTATCGGCACTCCAATCTCCACTATTTTTAGCATCAGAAAGTGAGTTATACTTTGCAATTAATTCATCAACTCTGTCTTTATTGTCTGTCAATGCAGATGTATTCTTATTAGCAACTTCCTCATACTTTTCTTGTTGCTGAATGTTTTCTGACATGATGCCAGTTAATTTCTCAATTGCGAAACCTAATCCGACAAATATTAAGCCTACGCCCGTACTTGCAAGAACGCTCTTGAAGGTTACTCCTAATGCTGCAACAGATGCTCTAAGACTAGTTATTCCAACAGTTAAACTTCGTGTAGCTACAGTAGTACTAATTGCACTTCCTACGGCAGTACCCATTCCAATAGTTAAACTTCTGAATCCTGAGTTGAGCAAGAATACAGCAGTATAAGCTGCTCCGAATAGGGGAGGGAGTAATCCTATTGTTGATACTACACTATTACCACCGTCAGCCATTCCTTCTAATGCTTTAGTAACGACAACGATTCCATCATATAAAATAGTATCTCCTACTGTTTTGCTGAAGCTAGTCCATGCTGTATCTAGTCGGTTAATCCGTCCTTCAAGGGATTCGTTATATCGCTCCTGTTCTTTCATTGCTGATCCTTGAGAATTTAATGCACTTTCATTCGCACTGATGGACATAGTGTAATTATTCATGAGCGCTGCAAGTCTATTCTGTTGATATGTCCCAGCTACATTAATGAGTACTGACTGTTGGGCTTCTGAATTCAGGGTTCCCCATTTTTTACCTAAATCATCAATAATATCTCCAACTTCACGCATATTACCAGATGAATCTTTAATGGATACTCCTACTCCGGCCAATGCTTCTTCCGCTTTTGGTAGGGTAGCTATACGACTAAAAATTGTTTTTAAACTGTTCACTCTGTTACTTTCATCCAACAATTAAGGATTACTGACTAATCTAATTTAGATTAGCGGAAAAGGTACTTCTTTAAAGTGTCTTTACACTTGACCTTCTCTCTATACCTTTACACATACGTATAGATCAGACTGTATCATTAACTCATAATCCACCTTTAATCACATTCCACTGTTTAATAAGGTGAAGTAATAAAAAAGAGTAGGGAATTAATCCTACTCATGATAATTTGCCGTATTTTTGTTCATATTCTTCAAGATACATCCAGTAATATCCTTTAAGTATACTCTCATTACCTTCGCATCTATCCTTAATGTATCTACCTGTTCCTCTATTATTGTAAACTTCTATCCCAGCTTTACTCATAGAATGGTATACCCTTATAAAACAATAACTTTCGTCCATTTGTACTATCGATTTAGACTTTTTATTATTTATCGCAACTCTCTCATTCATTGAATCTTTATTATATGAGCATAGTTTCAAACGTTGTCCGATTTTCAAATACTTAGTTATAGTAGCAGTACTTAATTTAAACATGTTTGATAATTCCGCATTGCCAAAAGTAGGGTTTTCATCAAAAGCTTTACAGACAAAAATAATCATTGACGATAATGACTTTTTCTCTATTTCTTTCCAATCAACATTACATAACTTCAACTTTTCTAACAATCCCAATTCTCTTATTCTATTTGATAAAACATCTATATTTCTATCTGAAACTTCTATGTTATAATAATGTTCAATTCCATTTTCTCTAGCTAGTTGTTCTTTTAATCTGTCGTTCTCTTGTTCTTCGTCTAAGGTTCTGTGGCTTAATGTCTCAAAAGTCCTTTTGTAATGTTGCTCTCCGTTAATTTCTATAATTGTTGATATTTCATCTAATATAAAATCATAACGTCTTCCTTGAGAATAATTGGTTGTTGAGTCATATTTAAAATTCACACCATTATCAGATAAAAGATTAAGCATTACTTTTTCACCAAAACTAATCCCATCATTGCATATAGGGCAACATAAACCTTGTCTTACCACCGTTACCAATTGCTTATTTATACGATTTCCACATCCACATACGAATTCTAATTTCTGCTTTGATCCATGAGAATATATATCTGCATCAGACTTATTTAAAAGAATATCTTTTATACGTGGGTGAGTAAATCCTACATTATTATACCCTACTAATACTCTTCTATTACTACAATATGGACATCCATTGCCATTTTTCCTATCACCAACCATTGCATCATAATAATGTCCTTTGTCACATACCCACCAAAATTTTTGTTTTTCACTAGAAGGAGTGACATCATAAGGAGTTAAATGACCATTCAATGTAGGATGCCATTCCTTTATTAATTGTGGGTACAGTATTCCTAGATTGTAATGTTCTGATGCTACTTTTCCTATACACACCTTGCAACCATGACCATTTACTTTATTTTTAATAAATTGTGGTACAATGTTTCCGCATTCCATACATTTGAAGAACACTTTCTTACCACTTCCATAACTTACTTTATATATATCATCATTAACATTCTGAGTAAAATCCCAAACTTCCCATAAATCTGGGCGGTGTTTCAACATAGCGTTGTCTTTCAACTTATCCACCATGCTCCAATCTAATTCTTTGCCAGTTTGAAAATTTATGTATTTATTCTCTTTAGCTTCACACATTATTAATTACCTCCTACAGTAATTTCATATTTCCTAAATATAATTAAATAGGGAAGTAAAGTTAGGATGCTTTACTTGTCAATAAGGTTTGCAATTCCTTGTCTATCCCTATATTTAAATATTACCATATTAATAATCTTATTACAACTTAATATTATTTATTTTATGTATTTATTATATTAAATAGTGGAATGTGATTAATTTAAATTATGAGTTACACCTTGTCAGTCGTTCGAGCGTTTCTTTGATTGACGCTTCGGTGATCGTCCACTTACGTGGATTTCCCCCGATATTCGGTGTTCAATATAATGTCGCCATTATAAGGGGCTATTATGTTAACCTACAACGTTTCCTGATTCACGAGTTGCTGCACCTATAGCAGTAGTGTAACCAACAAGTTCTTCCATACTTACGCCATACGCCTTGGCGGACTGTGCCGCACGACCCATCGATAATGCTAGGTCTTTAGTAGTGATTGAAAAGTTGTTGTCTACCTCATTTAAAGCATCTGCAATTCTAATTGAATCTTCCGCAGCAACGTTGAATGCCAATTGCCCAGCGACCAAAGTATCTACAGACTCTTTAGCGTTTAAATCTGATATATTAGTAAACATTTGTGCAGTGTTAGTTAAATCTAATGAGTCAGAAGCATTATATCCCATACGAGCAAACTCATTCAGTATTTCAAGATATTCAGTAGTGACGCCTGATAATTCTCGCACATTTACTAAAGACTTTTCTATCATCTCATTGAACTGGTACTCAGGAGCATTCATGACTCTGGCTAAACCTATGAGAGCGCTGTCTAATTCGATTGTACGCTCAGTCATATCTTGAATACCACGAATAGGGGCATAAAATGCTGTAGATGCTAACATCCAGATTGGAAATTTTGTAAAAGCAGTAGAGAAGGCGTTGCCTAATTCGTTAGTTGACTTGGATGCATCCCTAGCATCAATATTAAGTCGTTTAATACTTTCACGTAATGCATTAATTTCTCTTTGATTTTGCTTCAAAGATGCAGGATTCATTACTTGAATATTCTTCAACTTATCAATTTCTGATTTTAATTCAGCAACTTTAGACTTATCCATTGCTCTAGGTAACATTTTTTCTATACGATACAATTCAGTACTTAATTTACCTAGTGAAGCAACTTGTTTATCGTACATATCAGTGACTTTAGATGTTTCACTAGATGCTGATTTATTACTTCCAGTGCTTGAAAGTTGATTCTTTAGCTTGGACACTTGCTTCTGTAATTCTTCAATATCCTTACTTGATGCTTTTAATCCACTAGAGTCTATCCCTACTGAAATTAATAATGGATTTTTATCATAATACTTTTTCAACGCTTGTACGTATTGATCAATATTTTGTTGTGACCTACCTCTATTGACATCTAAACTCATTAAGAGTTCAATAGGGTTACTTGTCATAGACATTTATTATTCCTCCTTATTATATTTTTAGGGTAAATAAAAAACACCATAAGAAGATGGTGTGAAAATGATTAAACTATGTATTTAATTTAATTTATTCAACACTTTTTCTTTTAATGCTTTGGTCTGCACTTGTGACTCAATAGTTTGTTTATGTAAATCTAATTCTTTCTTGTATAGCATTGCTAATTCTTTCGTTTTCTTAAGTTGGTTAAATACTTTTTCTACTTCCTCAAGTGAAAATAAATCTTCAAGGAAAAACTCAAAGTGCCCGTTATCATAGAGTTCATACATATAGTCAATATTGTTTTCGATTGACAATTTAGATAAAGTGTCAAATAGGGAAGTAAAGTATTTGATAATTAAATAACCAGTATACTGGTCAACATGAGCATCATTTGTTAAGTATTCCATTTTATTATCTTTACAATATTGAATAGTTTCAATCAATTCCACAACTAATTTATCTTTTTTAATTTGACTAAATTTAGGGAAGTAGGTGATACTGTGACCTTTTTCTTCGTTGAAGTGATAAACCTCTTCTCTATTAACATTTTCTGCTCGTTGCGTAAAGAATGATGGGTCAACCGTGTTAATTTTATTAGACATATTAAAATCTCCTTTTATGTATTTATTTAATTAAAATAAAAAAGTCTAAGTATATAACTTAGACTTAATTGTATTCTATACCTATTTTATTAATTCGTATCTTCTCACCACTGCCATATTGCCTTGACCTTGTATATAGCCTTTTTTAGGTATGAACGCTGCTAGTCTCATATTAACATTCGTAGTTAATAATGATTTGTACATACTATCAAATGACTCTCTATGGAAATACAAATACCATGAATCAGAATATCCTCTATCAAGAGGAGTTAATTGTACACAAAAATAAGATTTTTCATTAGTATAGCCATAATTATAATAATCACATAATTCAGCAGTTCCACTTAAGAAGAAATCCGTGTTTAAATTATTTACTAAATCATACTGAACTTCTTTTCCTGTTAAACTAAGATTGTATTTTTCCATAAACTTTTCATCTTCGCTTAATTCTGGTTCGACTGGTTCAACATATTCAGTAGCAGTTTGCTTCAATGGATCTAATTCTTCTTGATCATTACTAGCAGTTACCTTTTCATCACTTTCTTTTCCACATGCAGACAATAGGAAAGCAAAACAAAATAATACAATCCACAATCTGTTAAATTTCATAATTAAACCTCCTTAAATACAAAAATATGTAATCTAAGGATAGCATAATTATGAAATTTATGATATATCTAACGTTTTACTCATTTTTAAAGTCAATAAGCTGTGCAATGTCATCTATTTCTAATACTTCCGCAATTCTAGCCAAGTGTACTCTGTTCATTGCTGTTTTATTATTAGTACTGATTTCACTTATAGTAGCTCTTCTTATGCCTGTCATTTCTGATAATTGTTCCTGTGTTAAATTTTTATCCTTTAGAATTTCTTTAAGTTTAACCTCTATAGACTTCATAGAACACCATTCTCCATTCATGTTTCATTTATTATATTATATCGTTTTTCCGTAAAAACGTACAGAAAAATGTTGACACTAATTTTCATTACATGCTACATTGTTAATGTACTAAAATACGTACAAACGTACAAAATGAATAAATTACACAAAAGAAGAGGAGAATGAAAAATGAACACATTAATCGTATCAATCAAACTTATCGCAAAAGGTAATATTCCATCACAAGTTGAGCTAATGGGTAAGCCAATCTATGAGAATGGTAAAATTAAAACGTTTGAAGTAATTTACCAAGAATACAATTATGATGAAGATAACTGTCTAGATTTCAGCATCGAAAACTTTAACATGTCAGCAAATTGCATCCAAGAATCTACATACAAATTCACCAATTATTTCACCTTCAACGTAATAAAGGAGGGGATAGCTGAATTTGATTTATGCGTATTAGTTGAAAATGTGCATGACGATTTAATCAATGACATCGATAATTTATTTACTCCTGATAATATTACAATTCCAAACTTCACATTCAAGGATGATTGCTATTTCTTTGAATTGGACATACAAGTTGTTGAAATAGTTAAAGCTGAAGTAATTGATATTTATTAATTTTAATAGGGAAGGTGAGAGTTGATTTTCTCACCTTTTTGTTTATGTATTTAGTTTGCTAATTATGTGTAAGTATTATGCTATTTCTTTTTGTTCGTCTTGTTCAATCATCGGAAGTACATCATTTTGCTTTAGGATATCATATAAAAATAGTCTTCATTTTTGTGTCCATTTAGTACTAATTCTTGTTTTATCTTCATCATATGTATAAGTTTCGGTTTTAGTATATCCTTTATCATGATACTTAGAATATAAGAACCATACTTTACCTTGCTTATACTGAATACCTAGACCATGTAACAGTTGATTAAATTTATTAGCACTCATACCATAGTCTTTAGAAATCTCGGTAACTGTCATAGCAGAAGGTGACTTCAGTACAACATCATAATAAGATACTTTAGGTTTCATTTCACCAATTTGTTGTTTAAAAGTACTGTTTTGAAGTTGTAATTGTTGCTTCTCACGCTGTTCCTCAATCCACTTCTCAGCACGTTGAATAGGATCATCAATCATATATGAAGCTATTTGAACTTGAGATTTCAATGCATTCTCCATCTCTTCAAACCTTGTAACATATGTAGCAGTAAACAAAATTCCTTTTTCGCCAGTCATCTTATTAGCAACCATGTCACATCCTTTGCGAGTGAGAAGGAAGCAAGGCATTTCTTTGTTTTGGCTATTATAATACTTATGTTGAATGAAGAAATTAGCACTCCCGAAATCTTGGGAGTCCAAAACACCAGAGTATCTTTTGATATCAGCAAGTAGATGGTCGTGTCGCTTATTAACCATTTCTGCCACATCTCTACTATCTGTTACTAACTGTCCTTCATGATTAATTACTTGTAATTCCTTTACCATTAAATCTCTCCTTCATATTATGTATTTTATTAATTAGTAGATGTGTTACATAAATCTTATCTACAATTAAATAATAACAGGAGAGTGAAAATAATTCAAGAGTAAATTATGTATTTTGTTAAATAAAATTCTGATATCATATAAATAACTCAAGTAAACCCCTAAAAAGAGTAGGGGAGTAGTTCAGTTATTTATGTATTTGCTTCTTCTAATTTCTTTTTAGCTTTCTCTTCTTTTAACTTAGCGATCTTTTTACGAACATCAGCTTTAGATGCTGGCTTAATATATGATTGTCGAGTGGTCTCTACAGATTTATGATTACCCATTTCGGCTGCTAAAGCCAAGTCTCCAGTTGTTTCATAAATTTGATTCAGTGCAGTTTTACGAATGCTATGCGAACGAAAGTCATCGATTCCAATAATTTCACCAAAACGTTTAATTCTCCATTGAATAGTCTCTTTAACCATTTGTCGATATTCACCATTATGTTTAGTTATAAATAATGCATCTACTTCAGAGTTATCCATTTCCTTACGCATCTCTAACCATTCTTCAATCAAAGACTTAGTATCTTCTTCGAATATTACTTCAACTTTATATCCACGCTTTTCACGAATATCTTCAAATAACATTCCTTCTAAATCTAAAGATGATAAAGTTAACTTTGAAATAGCTCCGACACGATTGCAAGATTGAATCATGATGTTCCAAATCAATCTATCTTGAATGTCATATTTTTTATCTTCAATTAAACCTTGTGAAATTTTATCAATTTCTTCTTGTGCTAAGTAATGAGAAGTGATAATACTTTCCTCATTTGCACCTTTCATTCGTTCTAACTTGTTAGCAAAGGGATGCTTATCGATAAATTGCCTTTTCTCAGACCAATTGTAGAAGCTGGAAATAACAGAAAGCTTAGTATTGATTACTTTTTTATTATTACCTAGAGTTTCTTGGCAGAAACTAATGAATCCTTCCATAATATCTACAGCATCATCTAAAAAGTCTTCATCGTACAGACTGATGTTATCACATTCTTCCATAAGGTAAACTAAAAACTGATTAAAATAGTTTTGATATACTTTATAAGTTGTATCTTTAACATCTCTGTTTTTCTGAATATTGCTCTTTAAATATTTTTCATACTGCTTAAAATTATCAGGATTCACTTTTCCTAATTTGTCTTTGGTGAAATACCTAATTTTTGTGATCTTACTCAATTTAACATTCTCCTTTCAAAAGAATGAAATAAAAAGACTTGAAGCTAACGAACTTCAAATCCAAGTTTCTTGTATGCGTTCTTTATAGCTTCAATTAAATATGTAGGATTAGCTTCAATTCGTCTAATTGTTTCTTGTACAAATGGTCTAGCTTCATTCCACTTACCTTGCCTATACCAATTATCACCATTAAAATCTCCATCATTGATTACATCAGTGATAAATTGTCCATTTAGACTATCAATAGGTTGTTCATAAATAGGAGTGTAGTGAGTTTGACCTTTTGTTAAATTTTCAAATAGAATTCTCACTGTACCGTTTTTAACTTCAACTTTAGTGATTTTCATATTACGAACATCTGACAAACCGCCATCATTCCGTCTACGTTTATATTCAACTGGTATGTATTTTCCATAAACTACATCATAAACTGATTGTGACATTGTTTTAGCTAATACTGATTCAATCCTCTTATCACTAAATACCTGTTTAGCATTACGTTCTAAATAGCGTTGTATCTGATTTAAGTCTTTAAATTGTATTTTAGACATAATAATCTCCATTGATAATAAAAAGAGAGTAGGGGAGTTAACCCTACTCGTTATTATGTATTTATTTAATTAAGCTACTACAACTTCAATAACATCAGTGTAAGTACCGTCAGATACTTTAACATTTGTTTCACCTACAGCTACAGCAGTAATCTCTCCGTTAACAAAAGTAGCAATTGCTGCATCATCAGTGTCAAAAGTAAGCGTTGTATTGTCCATTAAAACATTACTATAACCACCGCCACGAATACCATAAGTGATAACCTTTTGTTTTTCACCAACTGCTAACGTAGCTTCAGAAACATCAGTTGCTAACATTGACACCTTGATACTTGTGCCATTTACAGGTAACCATTTGATATAAGCATAATTATCATCATTGTCAACTAAAGTCTTACCATTTAATGTGAATTGAGATACACCATCATGAGTAAGATTAAGTGATAATGCGCCATCAAGTTTATAACGAGGAGCTTCAATTTGTTGTTCATATGCTTTGTCACCATCAGAATTGAAGATATCTGAAGTCAATACTAATTTATATGATTTAGGGAAATCGTTAGCCGAGATTGTTAATTCGTCAACTTGAGCACTATATTGATATGCTACCTTTAATTCCTTATTAGCATATGCAATATCTGTAATGTCTTTACCTGTTGGAGCTTTTGTAACATGATTAGCTGCTAATTCAACATAAACATTACCAATTGGTGTTTGAGAAAGTGATCCTTTGCCAGATGCATCAAACTTAACTTTTTCTTCTGTGAAATATGAGCTCATTTTATTTTTAATTTCTGAACCAGTTTGTAATGCTAAATATACAGGGGAAAAATCAGCGGCTTCAATTTGGAAAGTTAAAACTTTTTGGTAGTTGTATACGAACTGAAGTTTAGAACCTCGTCCTGCAAATAGTTCATTTTCTTGCATAGTTTGTTCCATAGTAGAACTTAAAAGTGCAGTACCTTTAACAACTAATGTATCATTAGATGTGTCAATTAATAAGGCGTCTGCTACTGATACTGCAAACAATTTTTCTGTCATTATAAAATAACCTCTTTCTTAATTATGTATTTTTTTATTTATTTACTAAACCATTCTTTTTACTGATTTGATCTAGTTGTTCCTTAGTTAATACTAAATCATCATCAGATGACTTATCTTTAATATGATCCAACCAGTGAGGGATAGTTGTCCCTTCTTTAAATGAAACCATACCGCTGTATTGTGCGTTCTGTAATATATCAGCGGACTTAATTAAATCAATTCTTTCAATCTCTTTTCTGAATTGATATATTGTTAAATTTCTTATTTCATCATAAGATAGTTTTTGAACACATCTATAAGCAAAAATTTGCTGTTCTAAATCTGCCATACGTCCATTTTTTTTCGATAGGTGTACCTTAGCATCTGCTTTTGCTTTATCAAAATCACTACCTAATGAATCGTCTTTAGTTTCTATTAAATTTTGAATACCTATAATCTCACGAAACTTATCAAAATCTCGTTCATGTATTGAATATTTATCATCTATAGAAATAACAATTTTATTCTTTTCATCTAAGTAGAATCCAATGTCATTTCCTCTTGTTACTAACTCAATCAGCTTGATTAATTTATCAAGTAAATGTTCTGCCTCTGGATTTCGACTTACTGCAATTAGAAATGATAAATATGACATCTTAATAATTGCAGGATCACTCATAGAATTCTTTGGTATTATTAAGCAATTTGACGCTTCGTAAAAATCAATCATGTTCTCTACTTTTACAGGGTATATTGGTGTGTTTTTTATGTATTTAGGATTTCCCCATACGTTATCAAAATCAATCTTCATTTATGTACTCTCTTAGGTGATTCTTGGAGTGAGGTAGCAGTATAAGCCATTTTGTAACCTATAAAACCTTTAGGAGTATTAGCAATGGGGGAACCAAATGCTAAAATAAAATCACCAACATCTGTGATAGGATTGAGAAGTAATAATTCATTTAATCTATCGCAAATCCAAGTCATACGAAAATCTACTATATCAATATCCACATGTACATATACATCAAAATTGTAAACTTGGTCAGATGCATATGGATTATCCTGTAATCTTCCTGCAAATTTATTTTGACTTGTTTGAGGCTTACGAGTTCCTGTATAAAAACAAATACGAGACATCTTAGAGTCCAAAACTAAATCATAAGTTTTATCTGATGGAAGTAGTATTTTTGAAATAATTGTATACTTATCATCTCTACTCAATATATCTTTCTTTGATTTATCTAAAGGGTTATCTAATGCGTTCTTAGGAACATAATGAAGAAGTCTTAGTAATTCTTCATCTTTAGATAATTCAATGTATATCTTTTCTAACGACTCTTTTAACTTCATCCATTATCCTCCTCACCAGAATTACTTCTACCTTCGCGTTCACCTGTAATACGTAGAATACCCACTTTATTAATTGAAGATGATGGGTCAATACGAATAATACGATAAGTTTCATTGTATAAATTAAATTGTTCGTTTAATTCAATTGAAGGGGCTTCAGTGTAAGGGATAGTTATCATTACTTGGTTTGCTAATAAGTTTACAGGTTCGTTGGTATCTGCAATAGCAGTAGAAGCGTCATTCATTTTTACTACACAAGGTACTTGAATTATTTCTCCAGGAATAATGTCGTAAACAGGTCTTCCTAAATTATCTATACCTACTTGAACCTTTTTATCCTCTAATTTAACAGGAAATGATGCACTACATAAACGTACTTCTGCTTTTCTATAAATCCTATTGTCTTCTGATTTAGTTACAATTAACCAATACTCACTATCGTATTCAATCAAGTTTCCTCGTTCAATATCAACTATGTGACCAATTATTTTCATACCTTCACCATCAGCATCCCATTTTTGATTCATGAGAACTTTAGCTAGTTTGTCATAATTAATTTTTACATCATAAGATGAATATCCATTTAATGAACGATTCAACAAGAATAATGAGTCGTGTTCAATTTTTTTAGTCACATCAATTCTGTGATAATTACTAAAGTCTTTCAACTTCATCACCTACAATCACTAATTGATAAGGCAATCTACCAAGACTTCCACTTACATCAAGAATATTATTCTTAATTTCTAGTAATTCATCGTTAGTTTCTAATGATTCTCCTACATACTTTTCAATTAAATGTAAAGTAGCATTATTTTTACGTTTAAGAAACCTCATATACATTTGGATAGGTTCTAATCCATCAATAAAGAAATCATTATCTATGTCAACTTTTATGTTTTTATGAATCATAAAAAGTCCTCCATAGCATTTAAAATAATTTCATCTATTAAATCTTCTTGTTCCTTAACAGACTTATTGAGAGAATCTAATTGTGTTTTAAAATTTCTAACTCCTACATCAGCAGAAAATGGGTTGTATAATTTTTCATAAAATACTCTTGAGTTTATTAACTGAATCAACTTTATATAAGCTGATAGTAGAATCAAATGATCTTCACCTGATAATCCTTCTACAGTCTCAGATGCATTATTACAAACAGCAGTAGTACGAAGTCTGTTATTAACTCTAATAACTGCATTTTGTATTACAGATGGTATTTGATCTGGATGAGGTAAGTCTACATCTTCTACCATGTAATTCTCTAAAAAACTAGTCCATATACAATCGTAAGTAAGCAAATTTAACACCTACTTTTCTTCATCTAATTCATTTTTGTACCATTGTTCAATCCATGAAGTTTTAGCACCTGATAATTCATCTTTAATATCTTCAGCTACACCTTTGATAAAACTTTTCTCAGATTTAACTGTAACTTTATTAAGTGTTGACTTCATTTTATTAATATTTCCAGAAAGAATTGCTACGATTTCATCATGACTATGAGAGTTATCTAAAACTTCTTGTACATCTAGAATCTCATCCATTACAGCTTCTTTATTCGGTTGTTCATCAGCAATAACTAATTCACCATTACGAATACAGTTACCACTCATATTCAACTCATCAAATACTTCACGAGGAACTGCTTGTACATGAGGCTTACGACCTTCTATAAATCCATTCCATTTATAAGGAATATTCTTGATACCATTCTTATAATTAACATAGTAATCAGCAGGGCGTTTACGCACTAAATAAATTTTTTCGTTTTCCATTACATCTTCCTCTTTTCCAAATATAATAAAAGAGGAGATATTAAATCTCCTCATATGTATTTATTTTATTAAAGTGTGACAGCATCATCCTTAACAAATCCTACTGCTTCACCTAAAATGAAATCAACAGCTAAATCGACTTTGATATCCATCTCTACACGCATTAAGTTCTTATTGAACTCAGAGTATTGACGTGCTCCACCAAATTCAACAAGTTTAAGAGGTTTGTAACCTACTCCACTAGAGAACATGTAACCTTCGTTAACAGGTAATTGAGTACGTTCATTAGCTGAACCAATAGAGTTGATAATCCAAGGATTAACAAGGTTCACAGCAGTAGTACGAGCAATTTTAGTAACAGCCATGCTTTCCATTAACTCTTGTTTGTACTCATTAACTAGTAATGGAGCATATGTAGCACTTTCCGGTAATTGTAAAGCGAAGTGATCAATAAGAGAAGTATCACCAACGAATACAGCTTTACCACCAAGACGAGCAAAACGAGAAGCGAATTTAACATATTGATCGATAGTTAGGTTATTACCAGTTAATTGGTTGGTAGTAGGAATACGAGAATCAGCTACAGCAGCTTGGAATAGCTTAGTGATTAATTCAAATTTTAAAGCTACAATAGCATCTGCTGATTTATTAACTAAGTTGTTGAATGCTTCTATATCTCCACGACCTAATGCATCCATTTCATAATAAATACCTGTAGAGTATTCTTTAGGAACTAAAGTACGTTGAGCATTTGAAGCAACACGTACATGTTCTACTGACGCACCATTAGCAGACCATACAAACTTAGCATTGAATTCTTGTGGAATGTCATATAAGAAAGCATTACCACGCTCGGTACGTTCTTGACTAGCTAGGATTTCAAGTAATTCATAAGATTTACGTTGAGCGATAATTTCTGCTTCCTTAATTACTACGTTGTTGAATTGTTGCAATTCATGTTGAGAAGGAATAGTTCCTTGTCCAAAAGTCTCATTCATATAAGCTTTAAATTTAACGTCATCTGAAGCCTCTGTTTTGTTGTTTAGAATACGGTTAAATAAACCTGATAATTTTTCAGTATCGATTGCCATAAATAAATTTCCTCTTTTCTAATTGTTTTTATGTATTTGTTTAATTAAACACCTTTTATTACTACTAAACGAATAGTTGGTTGTCCTAATGTGTAAGTAGCGTCAAGCTCTGTACGACGAACTTCGAAGAATACAGGGTGAGTAGTTGCAGTAGCAGCAGGATCTACTACAAATTTCTTTTTAGTAGCATCGTAAAATGCTTTGTCCCCAACTTTAATTTCAGTACCTGCAGTAATGTGTTCATAAGCTGAAACGTCAAATAATAAGCCATTAGTTAAGTAAACTACACGTTGTTTTTCTCCTGCGCCATTATAAAATTGAGCGATGTCATCTTGAGGTAGATATGTACGTTCTACACCTGCTGTTAAGAAGATGTGATTAGCATCAGTTTCATCTGCAAATGCTTTAACTTGCAATTCGTTAGCTCCACCAATATTTACTGATTTACCACCAACTGTTACAGTAACGTCATTAGCAGATAGCTTACCTTGCACTAAATGGAAGTTGTCAATGTCCTCAGTGAAGAATGCGCCATTTGCATAATCTTGAATATATTGTTGTGCAGATACTAAGTTACCAACTGAACGTACATCTAATTTTGATAAAGTATTAAAAGCTTTAGTTGCCATAAATAAATTTCCTCTTTTCTAATTGTTTTTATGTATTTGTTTAATTAAATTCTCATGTCACTTAATGGATCATCTAGATCTGGACTTAATTTCTCACGTTTAGGAGATGCTAATCCTGCTAACTTGCTAGATACAGTATTGACTTGAGATTTTACTTCTTGCTTAGTATTGAATTGTTCAAGAATCATTTCATTCAGTGCTAATTTAGCATCAACACCTTCTTCACTGTCTAAAATAGACGTTGCTATTAGAGATTGGACTTCTTCTGATTCAAAGTCTTTAGAGTTGAATACTTTAGAATACTTAGTCTTAGCTTCATCTAATTTAGCCTCCAATTGAGCATTAAGCATCTGTTCTTGGATAGGCTTCAATACGTCTAGTTCAGAGTTTAATTGTGTGATAGTATCAGTAGCAGATTCTAACTTAACCACTAAGTCTGATTTTGTATTTGTTAACTCTTCAATTTTAGAATTAAGTTGCGTCACTTGTTCTTGTAGCTCGTTAGTGACAGTTACCCATTCACGTTTTTCATTTACTTCTTGTTTGGATTCTAAATTTACAGTTACTACATCATTTTCAACTACATAGTCAAAACGATAATGATTCCATGCTTTTTCTTCTTCAATTTCAATAATTGTATGAGTTTCAAATACTTCAACTACCCAACACCAATCATCTTCCTTTAGTGATACATTCACTTGTTCACGAATTTGACCACGAATATCATCATGTGATAATTCATTTAATTGAGTTTTTGCTTTTCCTGTCAATGAATTGACCTCCTTATTTTGATTTATTGCTTGTGCTACTAAACGATTAAATTCTTGTAAGTTATTCAAAGACAACATTGTAGCTGATTCATATGCTGGGATAATTTTTTCACCTAATATACAATGACCTTCAAAGTAGATAGGGGAAAGGTGGTGTTCTACACCATCAATGAAAGCATGATTGCTATATAAATACTCGCATGACATAGGTAAACTGTTACCGTCATTGAATAGCTTAATTAATAATTCAATAGCTTCTTCATACCTAGAACGCCATAATACCGCATCTGCTACAAAAACTTCTCTATCTTCACCATCAATTTCTACAGTTTTCATATAACCTTCAGATGTAAAAGAACCAATTGCAATAGTATCTCTATTTACAAACTGTTTGCCATTTTTATCTTCATCTAAAAACTCTTCATGTGTACCAAAATCTTCTTTATCAGAAAGATATTTAGTTACAATTGGCATTCCTAGAATAGATTCTTTAGCTTCTAATAGTACATCTTCAGTTACTTTTACATTATTTAATGATTTAGTAGTGTCCATAATAATAAAAGAGGCATGAGTTTTAGTTGGATCATTTAAATCATGCTTCGCTTCATTTAATATTAATTCGAATTGTTGTTTTTTAGTTTCTCTATTTTTCAATATTTCACCTCCTTTTAAAGGGGATAAATTGAATTACTAATTGTCAGATTCTCTAGAGCGTACAGTATTTTCATTAGTTACTTCTGAATCAGATACTGGAGGTCTACCATTGTTTATGATATCGCTAGAATTAGCTGTGAAAGAGGTAGCGTAAGGTACTATAATACTTTGCAACTTTAACTGTTCAGTTTCGTACAATGTTTCTGCTAGATACTCATCAAAATTGAATCCTAATTCCTCTATGTAATGTCTAATAGACCAACCTTTATCAGTCATTCCTTTTAACGCTGTAACTTTTTCAGCCTTAGTTAAAGGTACTTCTTTCTCGTAAACCATACAGAAATTATCTATTTGTGTATTTGGTAACATTAAATTAAACATTTTAGAGTATACTTCATCTTCTACATCCTCTAGCATTACAGCTATCCGTTTATAGAATATTTCTAAGTTTAATTTCGCAATAGCATAGTTAGTACCTTCACCGTTAGTCATAGCTCCACTAATACCGTATGATGCTTTGATATCAGAGTTTACGGTTTGGAATTTGTCTCCACCTAAGCCGTCAACATCAACCTTTTCAAAATCAATTTTTGCATACTCTGGTATAGTTACAACTGATACTCCACCCATTTGCTTTTGTTCTAATGCGGATTTAACACCTAGATGAATCTTTTTCTTTACTGCACTAGGCAACACAGCATTGGCGTATTTCTCAAAGTTTTTCTCAGAACCAACAGTTAATACAGCTACAGCATTAATGATTTTATTTGCTAATGATTGTTCTAAGTCTTTCAACTTTTTTTTATGCATTACATCAAATAAACCAGTAGTTCCCCAAGAAGTACCTTGTGCTTGATTACGTTTCAATTTACCAGTACCTAAACAAAAAGTTCGTTCATATGGGAGAGTGTAGTATTGCTTATTCACCATATCTTCCATATACTCATCATATTTTTTGCGAATATTTAATACACTTAACATATCAAAATACAATTCTCGTTGTTCTGGTATCATAGTGTTAAACCATGACAAATCTAATACACAAGTCCATTCACCAAAATAATTACGCCCTATAGGGAATGCGAATTGCGTATTATCAAATACAAAAGGGAAGGGGGAGGATACTTGACCTAACCATAAACCAACTACATTACCTGATGACGCATTTTGTTTAATCAAATCACGTGTTAATCGTCTATGTTTGATTTTCTTCAAATGTTTATTTAATTTCTTAACTTGTGCACCAGTACTATTGTTATGTTTCAATACTTCAATTCTATAATTCATAGAAGGTAATACTTCAACCATTTCGAACAATTGATGTACATCAGCATTAGATATGTAGAAATACTGCACTAAATCTTCAATTTCCTTTTGATAGAAGTCTGGATTAGAAAACATTTTATGTAATTTTTCTACATTTATAGAATCGATAATGCCATGCTTAAACATACCTGATATAAATCCAGTTGAGTATTCCAACATGTAATCTACATAGGAATTAGCCTGTGATTCAAATTCATCCAAGTTTGATTTTTTATTTTCTGTTGTCATTTTTCACCTCCTGTGTACGAAATAAAGCATGAGAGTATTTAGTGATTTTAGAAGTATACTAACGCATCATCGTCATCATCAAATGTATTATCCTCAATCTCTTTCTCTAAAAATAAAAAGATATAATAAAGTCCATATACCAATGCAGAATATTTATCCTTATCTATCTTTTTTAGAGTTTGCTCAACAGTAATAGATTTACTTGTAGTTTTTAACTTTAAGTTGGAGATCTCATCTATTAAATGTTGAGTATGTAATCTAGCTCTTTCTTCATCTATTAGGTTATCGTCACCATAAACAGAGCTTTTCTTAATATTATCGTTAACTTTTAATAATTTAAGACGTTCAGTTTCTACATAGTCAATGAAAACACGGATAATGTCTCCGTTTATTCCAGAAGATATTAAGTCGTACACGATTTCTATTGCATTCTCTACATCTGGTTTTTGATCAGTATTAATAGTGTTAAAGCATCCAAGTTCATTATTTGTTTCGGGATCAGTTACATCTTCTAATAGTCTATCAATAAGTCCCTTACCTAATCCATTACCATCTACAACTACTGCTTTCACTCTAGACTTACTTAAATCTTGATTTCCACCATATTTATAGAACAGTTTTTTGATAACTATACTTTGTTCCTTAAATGTTAATCCATTTGGAGGTTCTATAATATTTACTAATTGAATTTGACGAATTAACCCTTTTGGATTTCTAATTATCTTTAATACTACAATTGCTGTTTTATTATTACTTTGAGCAGAAGAACGAGCTACATCGACACCTATTACATACTCATTTAATAAGAAGTTCCCTCGACTATCTTTAGGACATTCTAATTCCACTTTAGTAAGTGTACGCAAACTTAACAATTTACTTATATTAACCAAGGCTCCGTCAGTAGTTCCGACCCAACGGCTTTCATAGTTCATTGCAAAAGCCGTTGCAGAAGTGGTAGGGTCATTCTTCTTAGCTAATAATTGATTTCTAGTTTCTCCACGTCCGTAATGACAAGGTAATTCCCAACTTGCTCCCAATACAATTTTACCTTTTAGTTCAGCCATTTCTTTAATCATATTTAATATACGATTAAACTCATCAGAGCCACGATAACCGGACGTTGTTACGTAATTGATCATTCCATTCAATTCATATGGACTAACTACAGCCTGTTCTCCTATTGTTCTTCTTGGTACATTTACTACAGGCTCTAAGACATCTTTAAACAATTCGTTATTTAGTAGCGCTGATTCTTCGCAATTCAATCTGTGTCTACGCTGACCCTTTGTACTTTGTGCATTAGCAAGTATTGAGTAGGTTCCTCCAGACTTGAACATAACCTCTACGCTATCTTTAGAAAAACTCGCTTTAGTTATTTCATTCAGTAACAAAGGGAATTTTCTAATCAATTCTCGATGTTTATCTTCGCTTATAGACGCAGCATTTTCTTTGGTTTGTGCTGACATTGACAGATTTATATCAGCAAAGAAGCAAGCAGTATGATAAATAGACATTAACTCGATCATCGTTTTACCGAATCCTCGAGGGAATACTCCATATGTACTTATAAATCTACTCATACATCTTAAGAATACTCGTTGATCTAAATCTAATCTCATTCCGCCTTTTTCGGGCTTTATCAAGTCATACCATAAGTCTGGATACCATCTAGCCCATTGTACGAACTCTACCCATGTGCCAAAATTATCATTGAATGAGTCTTTCTTTAATTCATTTACTTTTACTTGTGAATTAAATTCAGGGTTATCGCTTGTACGAGAAGATTCTCTGGAGTGTTTAAAATTATCACTTTGGAAATTTTTATAACTACTCATCTTTATCACCAGTATTCAACTGATTATCAAGCTTAGTACTTTCGTAATCCTTTTTACGATCTTCATAGAATTGATATATCTCTTCATATTCAGCAGGTGGCATTCCTTGTAAATCTCGAATATAATTTATGTATAACCACAGAGTGACATCTACGTCATCTTTTGGCTGTTTTATAAATTTCGGTAGTAATGGTATTATATCTTGATGCTCTTCCACCATGCGAGACAGCTGTCCAAATCCGTCTAACCCTTGAGATAAATCAGATTTACTCATTTGAGAGGGTTTTAACTTACCTGCTTCAGCAGATTCTTTAGCCATAGCAGACCATTCTTTAGCTTCTTTAAATTCACCCTTAGCTTTAGCAATGGTTTCTTTAACCTTATTAACGCAATATTCACGTAAATATTCTTCGTGCATTGTGGTAGGGAGTTGAAAACTTGGTTTTAAATTTATAAATTTCTTTTCAAAAAGCACATATTCTTCATCAGGATAGCCGTATCCATACTTTTCTTTTAATTCACTTAATAAAGTATCATCAATATTTTCAATTGACAAAGTGTCACCATGTACTGTTTCATTTTCTTTATCTTCTTTTTCGAAAATACTCTGTTCCCATGTATCATGCCTATAATCTTTAGCATTGATAAGTTTAAAGTATTCACCTATAACGTCTGGTTTGGTTAATGCAGATTCAAATAAATGAATATTGAAAGGTTTATCTACCATTCTTAAAATGTTTTTTACGCTTTCGACATCATTTATGTTGGACTCTTTCTTCAGACAAGCTTTGCAAACTCTAAGACGCTCATCGATTTTATCTAATGGGCTATATGACTTATAATAGTCAGTTAACCTTTTACTATCTCCGCACATGGAACAGTTTTTATATTTATCTTTATCTAAAATAGTAGACAAATATAATTCACCTCATTCCAATTATTCACTTAAAAATAAGTGTAATTGTGTATTATTTTAAATAAAATAACCGTTTTAATAAATTTTTAAATTGTTGTATGTATACAAAAGTAGTGAATTTAATTTCAAATATTAAATTTTTCATATGCATCACCTATTTAAAACGAATATCATATGTATTAGATTTCCCGTAACCTTCTTCAAAAATGGTAATAAGTGTACCTGCATTAGCTGTCTTTTTAAGTTTTAGACTGTATGAATTAAATCCACAGATAGCAGGGGATTGTACATGTTCAATATTCTGTAATCCGTCCATACCGATTACTTTATTATGTAAATGATGTAGATGTCCTGTCTTCAACATATGTACTTTCACATCATAAATCATCATATAATCTTTAATTGACGACTCTAAATTTTTCTCATCTTGACCATGTGTGCAAAGTAATTTAGTACCTAAAACGTCAAAGTAGATGATATTATTAGCATCATATATTGTAATTCTTTTATTTTCATGCAGTCTTGTCTTTAAATACCATACAACTAAACGTTCCATATTTTCTTGAGGAAGTTCTCCACGAGAACTATTTAAATATCTATTTTCAGAGTGATTTCCTAACACTGAACGATATTCAATTGTCACGTATTCAGACAAGGCGTTTAACCATTCGCTCATAAATTCAGCAAAGAACATAACTTGATCTGCTACACCTAATTGTTGATACTGCAATTGATTCATGTGTATTAATCCGTCAATCGAATCTGATAAGTTTAATACGGTAGCGTGAGTCAATTTTTCTTTATCAATAATTGCAATTGTACGTTCTAACAGTTCCCACATACGACGTTTAAATATTTCTATACTGTATTCTGAAATAGCTTCATTATTAAATCCTGTAATCTTCCATTGACTACCTACATGAGCATCGGCAATATCAATAATAGCTGTGCGTTTACTGTTGTGTTCTTTGATTTGAATTTCAGGTACTTGAATAGGGGAGAGGTTTGTAATTGCTTGTTCGATTTTCTCATACACGTTCTCAGCACGAGCCTGTTCACGTATCCATTTATTCAACTCATTCTTTTCAGAAGACAATTTATTACGTTCCTTTTGCAATTCTAGCTTTTTAACAGTAAGTTTATCTAATTCTGAATCATCCACATGTTTAGATAAGATATAATCTTTCCATTTTGCATATTGAGCATAATCCTTACGCCATTTAGATTCTGAATAATTTACACCATATTCTTTATTAAGTATTTCAGCCAATTCATTTGAATCTAATTCATGTATAGTCATATCCTCAAATAAACGCACATGGTAATCCTCAAGTGTTTCTGTATTTTTACGTTTTAAATCATAAGAAGTCATTCAATCACCCCTTAATCTTCAATTGGTTCTAAATCTTTGTCTTCTTTAATAGTAAATGATGCATTTTTACCATCAAATTCGCTTAATTTATCAGTAATATTAAATTTTTCCTCAATAGCTGTCTTTGTAACTGTGTCTTTTTTAGATTCAGTAATGAAGATTTGTCCATTTTCTACACTTACTAATCCTTTATAACTTACTTGTCCTGAATATTTTGCCATAATTTATCATCCTTTTCTCCATATAATCAAAAGTACAAAAATAATCCTATCTGCAAAATTCTAATGAACTAATTGTCCTGTTTTTACAGATAGGATTATTTAATTAAAATTTAATTAATAGAGACGAGTAGGGGAGAACCCTACCACTAACTCCATTTTGTATTTAAAATGTCTGTATTAATTTGCTATGTATTAAAAATTAACCTTTTAGTAAATCTTTCAACTTTTTATGAGTTTTTAATCCTACTGCACGTTGTTCAGCAATTTGAATTTCTTCGCCAGTCTGAGGATTACGACCTTTGCGAGCTGATCGAACTCGTGGTTCTAAGTCTGCATAAGCACCTAATTTTACAGTTTCGCCATTATTCACTCGTTCAAAAATTGCATCTACAAACTCTTCTACAATTTCTTTACTTTCTTTAACTTTAACTGTAATTCCTTTTGCTTCTAAAATCCCTTGTAAGTCTTTACCTAATTCTTGAGTGTTAATTTTAATTGTCATAATTTAATTTCTCCTATTCTCCGTTTAAATTTGTATTATGTATTTATTTAATTTGATAGCTTTATTCTCTATCATATATACGATTTGTCATCGAAGCTTGAAGTCGTTGGGAGAGTAAGCTTCAGTGAACTAGTCAGCTTTATAACATTTTATTTCTGTATCTTTTCATATTAACTTTCACTTGATTGTTAAAAACCTTAGTAGAGCAAGCGTTGCAATATTTCTTATTTCCATTAGTTACTCTAATTAACTTTCCACATTCAGAACAATCTTTAACTTTCTTACTTCCATAATAAAATTCATAAGATAATCCAATATTATCGAAATCAATCACTTCTAATACAACAACATCATCATCTCCAATTTCTTTTAAAAATAACAATTCCAATGACAAGCGATTTGTAGTGCGAGTTAGTCCATCATCATTAAATTGTTTAATTGTTTTATGTATTCCTTTTTCACGATATGTACGAGTTAGTTTTTCATTTAAAGTGTCCATTAATGACTTGTAGCTGTATTCTCCAGAACCACCGAAGTAATTACTTTTAAAATCATTGCCGCGCATCTTTGTTCTAGTATTATTTAATTTGTTGATTACAATTAACGAAAAAATAATCTTCTTATCTAACTCTTCATATTCTAAAGACTCAATAAATTTCATTTCATTCTTAGTAACTTCAATTGATTCAATTTGAATTAATACGCTATCATCCTTAAAAGCATAAGCAACTGCATTATCAATCATCTTATAGTGTCTTACTTTGTTAAACCAACCTTTACATTTCTTTTCACAAAATTCATACAGTGATTTCTCAACATTTATCTTATCTTGACCGATATGTTTATAGTATTTAGCTAAAATCTTCAAATCGCTTCTAATTCCACTGTCTAATTTACTCTTTTTTAATAGTTCTTCTATGTACTCTTTTTCTTTAAAGTATTTATTCATACTCATTAAAAAATCTCCACCTTTTTAACAGTATATTTTTTATTTAAATATTCAATTTCTCCGTCATCATCTTGAATAGGTAGGTATAAGTGACCTTTTTCATTCACTAAATTTTGTACAATTTCTTCTCCGAATATCGACCACATTACATCTTTGTTAGATGTTTTGTTATCATCGTAAAACATATAAATCACATAGTTCATTAGCTCTTTCTCATTACTGCACACTTTCAATAGCTCAATTTTTAATTTCTCGCGAAAAACATTTATATCTTGTGCAATATTTTCATCATATGTAGTTTTAATAATTTCTTGTGAGTTGCTCATTTCATTACGAACCATCGAATTAAATTTCGAATACTCTTTTTTAACTTTTTTATATGTAGTTTGATTGAACTCAACACCTTTATTCATAAATGATTCATGAATATCTAACTCATCATCGAGTTTCAGCAGTTTTTTTATTTCAAAATCAACCGACTCAATACGTTTACAAATCCTATTCATTACACAGTCAGACTCGATTACTGGTGATCTACGATAAAATTCATCCATGAAAGATAATTGCTCATCATTCTTACGATTAATACCTTTTAGTTCTGACAATGATATTCCTAATCGCTGTAAAGAGAGTATTTCGTATTTCTTAACATGTTCTTTGTATTTCTTTTTTGTATTACTGTATAAATGAATAAAGAAGTATGGGTGTTTATCAAGTAAGATTCTATTATTTAATTCACGTTCATATTTTTCTTGCTCTGTTTCTTCTTTATCTTTAGGAGGAGATTGATAATTAACCCATTTAGGAACAATTCCTTTAACTTCTTGACCAATCTTAGTTTTATCAATTTGTGCAGATTGAGCCTTTGTAATTGATTTAATTCTTTTTAATGTTATATTGTATTCCTCTGATTCAGGAGGCAAGCTAGCTAACAAGGCATATCCAGAAGTTGATTTATTAGTTAACCCACCTATAATACTATTAAAGCTAAATGTATCAGCTTTATATAAATCATCTTCTACAGGAATTATCTTAGAAGGTTTAGGAGCGTCATATATGACTGGTAACTCTTCACGGTAAACTCCTTTGATTACAGATTTATCAGATGTTGTAGCAATAATATCGTAATCAAAGTCACTACCTGCAAATCTATCAGTTTCATTGCCATGAGCATTAAGTATAATTCCACTGTAGCAATACTTATACCATTTTTCAGTAGCTTCATTCTTAATTAAATTTAGCAATACATGTTCACTGCGATAGGTAAGAGGGCTACGACTAGCTACAACTTTTTTAACATTACGTTCATTCCAGTAGTTGCTGTAATGTTCGCCTTCTGCAAGCAATCCTTTAACTTCTTTGCCACAAACAGCTTCCATCATGGCGAATGGATCAGATACAATAACTTGAAAGTTTCCGTCTACAATGATTTGTCCTAATGAAGCGTTTTGAATCTTCTTTCTGAGCATATTGTAGATTTTATTTCTTATGTACTTATCTCTAATTAATCTAGGCTCAACAATCAAAGATTTTATCCAACTAGCACTCTTACTATTTAAGAAATTTTTGAACTTTTCTTCATCTGCATTTAATCCAACAAGAAATAGCATTGTATAATAAATATTTTCAGAAGTAACACCTTTAATCCATTTAACAAACTTATCTGTGATTTCAGCTACATCATTATCATCTAAATTCAAGGTTTGTAGAAATTGATAATTTTGATAGAAGAATGTTTTATCGTATTTAGGAGCGTATAAGCTAACTCCCCATGATAAATTGTTCTTTTCACAGCATTGATTGTAATGTTCTGCTGAATTCCAACTATCCCATAATTTTAACTGTGACTCAGTTATTATTACATCTACATCTCTTAAATCAACCATTATATTGTCTTCATTTTCATCTTTATAGATAGACTTAATCATATAATTGCCTTCATTATATTCTTTAACCCATTCATGTATATCAAATACCGTGAGCATCCCTTTTAGAAAACTACCTCTAATGCAGAATTGAGAAGGAATGTAATCTATACCTAATTCATTAGACCACTTTTCAGCTTGTTTAGGTGTTATTAATCCTTGACCATCAAAACGATTAAACATTTTTGTTATAGACTTATTTTCTTCAATTAAATCATCCTCACTATAATCTGTTTCTGTTACAAAGTTGACATTGAACGTAGTTGGACTTTCAAAATCTTTCACTACACAGAACTTAGGAGTGGAAACTTTATGTCTAGAGCTTCCATACAACCCCCTGTAAGCATTCAACTTAGCAGGGGAGATAGGGACATTTAAATTTCTGCCATTATCTGTACGCTTTCTTAATTCATCAAATACAGTTTCAGCGATAAATAGTACAGTATCTACTCTTGATTGAGATGCACTTGAATTAAACCTTTTGTATTTTATACCATTAATTAATACTCCTTTTTTATAAAGACGATTATATTGAGATTTGTTATTCATTTTAATAGTGATATATTCTGGAACAAACATTAATTCATTTAGTTCTAACTGCAATGTCTTAAGTTTTTCTCCATTTCCATCATTACTTTCTAGACTTTTTATATTATGTATTTCTTTATTTATAGAATTAATCTTCTTTACATCAACATGACGATCAGTTATATCTAAAATACAGTCTACTAATTGATTTTCGAATATAGAAACTAACTCTTTATTTCTAATAGCCTCATCTATATCGATTTGTATATCATAATCAAACTTCTTCAATCTGTCTGACTCGAATTTCATTGTTAAATATTGCATTTGTTTGTGCAACTAATCAACCTCCGTTAAAAAAATGTCTATTTATTTTGTTTGCGTTTTTGACGACATGATTTACATCGTTTAGGTAGGTGCAGTCCTTTTGACTTAAAATAATCAAATTCACTCAATTTAATACTAAATTCATTTGAACATTCATTGCATGTTAAATCCGAAAGTTTAGTATTAAACAAATAATTTTCAGAAATTATTTTAAAAGAAGCTTCTTTAAGATTACTTCCTTTATAAATTACTTCACGCTCCATGTATCTAGGATATCTTCTAAGGATAATATTGGTTTTAAAATCTATAGTATAATGCTTTGTTGTTTTATTTGAATATATAGATATATCACAATCATGTTCACCTTTATAACTACTTTGGAATTGGTTATATTCTATAACTATATTATTGACTTCGATTTTTGAATTCAAATAACATCTTAAATCATTCATGAAATTAAATTTATTATATGCATCTTCTAAGCCCTCTTTTGTCATGTCTATATATTGAGAAATGCGCAATTTGTTTAAATTTGAACCAAACGTAATTGCTGGCATGTAATCATATCTAATTTTAACGTTTATTAAATTTAGAAAGTTGTCATCTTCGATTATTGTACTTATATATTCTTTAGTTTCATTCAATATTTTACTTCTATATTCAGTTAGAATATTAGTACATTTCTTCTTTTTTAATATTTTTTCAATTATATCCCTCATATCTCCGTTTCTTAATATATCTTTCAAATACCTTAAATCATTAATATTTATTTCGCCCGTATTATATTTAATCAAATCTTCCCAAAACCAATCTAACTTCTTAACTAATTCGATATCATATCTATCATTCTGCTTCATTTCTTCTTTTATCTTACCGATAGTATTATAATATCCACCATCACGCTTATTAAAATTGAAGCATTTACTGTCATAATACAAAGCTTTAAATTCTTTAATATTACTTTCATTGGTTAGAGATTGAATATCCACTTCAACAACAATCTTATCTAACTCAATCCAACGATCAATGTAGTCTTGTACTTTCTTTTTATTGGTATTAGCCATTTCAAAAACAATTTCATTCCCACATTCCGTTTCAACAACTACGTCTGGTCTATACGTACCTGAATCTAATTGATAGGTAACTTCAGTTTTATAATCCTTACATGTAAAAGTGTGCTTATCATCTGAAATGATAGTAAAGGTATCTCCACGTTCAATAAATCCATGCTTCATCCAAAAGTGTATAAATGATTCACCTGTACATTTATTTCTATCAATATGTGCGAAGTGGGGAGTAATTTGTTTTGATTCTAATGCTTTTGGAATTACTTCGCTATTACAAATAGGACATGTATATGTATTTTCATTATTTGAATTTATAATTGTTGTAATCTCACCATGATTGTCTCTTGCAAACCATAGATTTACATTCATTATGTTTTTCTCCTTATTTATTAAATTAATAATTATGTATTTAATATATTAATTTTAAAACTTAACTTCATAACAATTATGTATGCATTTTTAATTAATTCCAATTGATTTAACAAGACTTCATTCTTTTCTAATAGTAAGTGTTAAATCCTCTATAAAAGCGCTGTATTAATTCACAGCAATTCAATTTCCATACTTCATATGTATTCTTATTAAAACTTTTCATTATGTAATTTACACATGTTATGTTTGATCTTCTTCAAAGAACTTTTCTTAACTTTACCATACCACTTAATATCCTGATATGCTTCTAATTCATAATCCTCTACCATATCCATACTGATCATTTCTTCCAAGTAATACATGATCTCACTGTTACTAATGTTATCCTCCTTAGTCTTAGTCATTTCAAATACCACTTCATTAACTGCTTCATAGTTCTTCAATAATACCAATCTCCTTTTTTATGTATTTAATTAAATTATATCACAACAGAACAAAAAATCAATCACTTTATGTATTTTGTTATTTAATTTGCGTTCTTAATTATATAATACTGCGAAACTTTCTAATCTACTAGTGAAGATACAAAATAAATTTAAATAATAAAATACAAAACAATAATAAACTACACTTTTCTATTAAATGGTAAGAAAATTTGTCGAAAAGTGTAGAAATATAAAGAATCAAATGGAATTCATATTTGAATTGTTGTATTATTTATAAATAGAAGATTGTCAGACCTTAAAAGATATTAAATATTTTAAACTTTATGCTTGTAATTTATAGAAATGTTTCCAATAATTATTAATATAGTTTGGAAAGGGAAAGGAGCTATTTATATGAATACTGTAAAGAGGGTATATATAGAAAAAGATGAATCTGTTGAATCTGCATTACTTTTAGTTATAAGTAAGCTATCTATTAATGAACCTGAAGAATCTTTGAAATTATTAGCAATGTGTGCGAAAGATGATATACCAAAGAAAAATGTACTTGATTATGCATTGGATGTTGTAGAGAGGAGAAATTATTTAAGTTAGTCTAAGAACTGATTACATATCAATAATTTATTAAAAATGGTAAATGAATATTATAAGTTAACAACTATGAATTATTATGTTTAGTTAATTACCAAATAATTTGACTCGAAAAGACGATTTAAACTAAAAACATCATTACTCGTAAATAGATCTCATTTCAATAGAAGAAATGTAGAGTTTATAAGGTGATTGATGATAAATAGTCGTCTATTTTCGAGTTATTTTTGTGTTGGAGAAAAAGTGATAAAAACAGCTTAATATTCAATGTTTATAAGGGAATTGAGCAGCATGGATGTAGTAGGTAGTAAATAGTCGTACAAGTTTAGTCGTCAATATCCAATGTTTATAAGGTTTTTAGAGGTGAAAATAGGGTGATATTTGGTCAAAAAGTGTTATTTGTTACTAATTTACTATACAACAATATTCAATGTTTATAAGGATATTTGATGAAATTTACGATTACGTTTACGAGTAATGGAAAAAGTGCGAAATAGGTAGGTAGTACTAATTTTAGGTATAATGGATTATAAATAGAGTAGGGAGAGGAGAGCAAGTTGAAAATTATATCATAGTGTGGAAATAGATGTGGTAGCACTGGATATTGAATTGTCAGACTATTTCAAGATGTAAACATACCGGGGGTATATCCAGTGTCTATAAGGATATAATGTATATTATTTTACCTAAAACTTACAATATATTCCACCTATAATTATCACTCATGCAGCTAAGATCAACTTACAAATACGAACAAATGTTTTAATGTATAAGTGTAATTTTACACTACTGTTTACTTTTTATGCTATTTATTAAATTATACGCTTTAATAGAAATATTAATATAATTGCGATATTCGTCCTATAACATATACCGAAAAGCCGAAGACTTATAATTGTACTATTGAATTGGTTGCACTATATTTATCATATTATAACTGTGGATAATGTTAATAACTTGTGTATAACTTTGTTAATAAGTTTATCAGTATTTACACTTGTACTGTTTAACTCAATCTCATACATCTACATAAATATAGAACATTGATCTTACACAAAAAAGGTAATAGCAAGAATATTTCATCTCACTACTACCAAACTTAACTTTACACTATTATGTATTTATTTAATTAATTAGCGTACGATCCTACATCTAATTTCTGCTTACTGAATGTTAATAATACTTTTCCTTCTTCTAACTTCATTTCTTACCACTATTTATTCTAATACTGTCAAATGTTCTTCCTTCATATTTAAAGTCAATAGGGAAGTAATCAGATACTAATTCAACTTTAGTCATAGTATTATCTCCTTTATATATTTATTTGTTTTATCATGACACCATCCTTTCTTTAAATTCTTCATATCCTACTTTATTAATTATTGACTCAATTCTTTCATACGCTTCTTGTCGTGAAGTGTGATTACTGGATATGCATTTTCCATTTGACTCTAATGTCACTGACCACGATTTATTTTGACTTCTGTGAATGATAATAGAAATATCTTTGATATATACACGATAACGGTTATCATATTTCTGTTTAGTATTGTTTCCTAGTAAAATAAAGTATGATGTTTTTTCGAATGAAGGTTTAACTTTTACTTCATTATTATTACTTGGATATTTCACCTTGATATCTAACTCAGTGAATGAAGACTCTTCTTTATTTATTTTATTAAATGGTGTATTATCACAATCATACTTAGATGATCCAATTTGATTTCCTGTAACGTAATGATATTTAACTCCTTTGAATAAAGTGTTTACATGTTCTAATTCTACAGTAACCTCTTCAATTTCATATACAATATATTCTTGAATATTATTTTCAATGATTAATGATTCCAATTTATCAGCATCTAAATAGTCAATCATTGCCCATCCTTTACCTAATTCTCTTACTTCTAATTTAATAGTTGTTATTGTTTTCATAATAATCCATCCTCCAATGTTAGAAGTAGGTGAGGTGTTTCTTGTTCATTTCCTCACAGTCAATTAAATGACTAAGCTACTTCATATCCTTATTTAAGTTATACCTAATTATACCATGCGATAAAACTAATTAAAACTATTTTTATGTATTTTATTTTTTTAATTTTATATAAGATAAACGTCTGCATTTTTGCGATCTTTGCAAAAAGCTAAGCGGTCAAGCAACAATGGTTTTTATTGTTGTGCGACAGTATGTTTTGATCTTATATAGTATGGATAAAGGTTTGTCCGTTTAAAACTCCTAAGTAAGATTAAAACTTGGCTATAATATCCTCCATTATATATTAGTATTAAATAGGGATATTATAGCCAAAATATTTATTATGTATTTACCTTTATAATTACATCAACTCTGGTAATTCTAAAGTAATCTCTTCAACTTGCTTTGGTTGTACATTAAACATTGAATGGGCTAGTTGTGGTGTTAGGTTGTTGTCAATTAAGAATGTATTAAGCAACTCATAGCTATTAACATATGACGTACTTGATCTACTAACTATTTTATCGTTAACATCTTTGTCCTTGTTCAGATATTCAATAAGAATCTTGCTGGCATCATTAGAACGATTCCTTGCGTTATCCATTATACGTTTCCTTACTTCATAGTTTACTTTGTTATGTATTAATTGCTTTTCAATATCATTCAATAAGTCTATACGTTCATCTTCTAAATGATCGTTATTAAATATAAGATGATGTGACTTGAAGCTTCTAAGAATATTCTGTTCCTTTAATAATCTGTCATTTACTATCTTATTAAATTTAAATGTTAATCCTTCTTTATACAATACGTTATATTTATCATCCTTATTAAATCCTAGCTGCAACATAGTTTCACGTTGTATACGTAATATGTTTCTTAATTCATCTGTAGTAGCTTCTCTATATGTTTCCTTAGTTTGTATAGGTGCAGGCTTATATGTAGTACGTTCAATTCCATTATGATCTATGTTACTGTTTATGTATAACTTTATATTTCCATATTCATTGTAATTAGTAGAAGCTAACTCAACAACTTTAATCATGATAACTTCTTTATGAAATAGTAACTTTTTCTTTTCCAGTCTGTTCATAATAGTTTTTAAATTACCAACTAATGAACTGTTAACATTGTTGTAATAATCATTAACATGTTCTAAATCAATATTTAAACCATTCGCTAAGAGTGGACGATTATAGCCATAATACTTACTGTAGTTATGATTGACAAGTTTTAATGCTTGCATTAATGCATTGTTAGGTAACATCAATTCACCATCACCACATAACATTAGATCTATAAGTAGTAGTTCAGCATCTTTTATGTATGGTGCAGTATTTCCATTTAATAAGCGATTATCTTTCTTTTCTTTAGGTTCTTCATATATTTCCTTAATGATAAAATTGCGTCCTTGTTTATCATAATCAACATATCTCTCTAGTTCTTTTAATTGTGACGTTTTAGCTGATCCTGACTTTACTTTTTCACCAAGTGCAAAGCATAACTCTTTATAATTCTTGAATACATCTCCGACTTGTAAACTTTCTAATTTAATATTAATCATTCCTATCCTTATGTATTTTTTTAAATATTTTATTCATATAAACTAGTCTTTCCTATAATAAGTATCAGTTATTGATTTATACCTTTCATAAGGGTTTGTTTTCTCACATATACAATAGAACTTACCTTTATTATGTGAGTATCTGAATCCAATATCTCTTAATATTTTATACTCTTCATTTTCACTATACCTACCGTCAGTACTATTCAGCCATATCCAATCATTATTACTGTTAACGTTAAATCCATGCTTTTTACATAAGTTAATGATGACTCCTAATTTCAACTTCAATACCTTCATCCTTTTCAATTTTAATTTACAAGCAGAGTATGGAAGTGGTACAACTACACAATGTATCAGCTCTAATCATATTCAAGCTATATCCAACCCTTTCTTATGTATTTATTTATATTATACCGCAATTAAAATAAAGGCGACAGTAACGCAAAAAGAAACCACTGTTTAGGTGGTTTTAAAATTCAATTCCTTCTACAATCTTAAAAGTTGCATTTTCTTCACTATGAAATGATTCGATAATCTTATCTACGATAGAATCGATTGTTTTTAAATTTAAATCATTCCAGTTAACTAAATTTACAATACCTGCATAGTTACCATATAAATAAATGTGATTATCCACTATCCATTGTTGCTTTATGAAGTTGTAGCATTCGAAGTCTTCACTTGGATTAGATACTTTAATAGTAATTTCTTCAATTTTTACACCTTCACCATATAAGCGATTTTTTAAAGTTTCGTGTAATTGTTCTTTATTCATTTTTATTCCTCCAATTAGTTTATATTGTTTAATCTTACCAAAGACTAATTTACTTTACCAACAAATAAAGCAGGGTCAATTTTAACTTCTGTATTATTGATAGGATTAATACCTATTATTTTATTTCTGCTAATTCCTTTAAACTTGAATAGCAGTGCATATGATTTACGTTGTTCTAAGATGTAGAAGAATTCACCTTCCTTTAAAGTCTTCCATTCTTCATTTTTAATTTCTTCAACTTTTTCAGTAGCCTTTTCTACTAATTTCGAGAACATTCCAACCGGTACATTGTATTGCTTATCATTCATAGAGCCGATAAAATTCTTTTGCTTTAGACGAACAAATTTCATTATGTCACCATTCACTAACTCGATTTTATCACCTTCAGATAAAGTTTTTAATTCTTTAATTTTACCTTCTACAATCCAAGATAAGCTAATTGTTTGAGTTGTCATTTTATTTTTCTCCTTTTGGTTTGATGCCTTGTTGCATCTACAACCTTGAATGTTTTATGTAACTTTCTAACTTAAATATAGTATACCATAGATTTTTAATTTGTACAACTATACTTATGTATTTTATTAAATAAAAAGTTAAAGTAAAAAAAAGAGTAACCAAAATATAAATTGGCTACTCCAAGTATCCAAGCTTTCATCTTTAACTTTCCCTCGATCTGATCACAGCAATTACAATTCTAACTATAAATACAATCACAAGTATTCCGTACAATCCAATAATAACCCAATCAAATACATTCAAATTGTTGAAATCAATCCATTGATACATCAAGAACGGCAAGAACAATATAAAGAATAAATTTAGATAACCGATTTTCTTTAGCATATTTTAAGTGAGTATGGTAATATTATTATCAATAGGGAAGGGGAATAAATCCCCTCCGACTACTTGCGACTTTTCTTCTTTGACTTTTGGTAGGGCTTAGAAGAAGGTCGCTTTTTGCTTGTCCTCATATCGTGTATGTCTTTTAAGGAAGAAGTAATTCCTTTAAAGATTGCAACGACTGAGCCTGTTATCATGATAATGTGCTCAATATCCATACTACACTGTGTCATCTCCTTTCCTTTAATATAATTCTATTATACCATTTTATACATAAATTACAATACTTTTATGTATTTTATTATTTAATTTTTAGATAAAAAGCATATATTATAAAAACTTTAAAATATACAGGACAGTACAAAAGGTGACTATATAGGTTGTTATACTGTCTTAATACTTTAAAGTTTAAATTACTATTTTGGATCATCTCAGTGGTTAATATTTTGTTGATAATACAAGTAAATGAGGTAACCAATATTTTTCTTAATTGAGTATTTCATGCAAAGTTTATCTATCGTGTTAAAATATTTATTATACAAATATTCATTCTCGTCTTCATACGCAACTCTAACAGTTTCAACAAAGAATTCTTCATTTTCATTTGTAGCAGCATCTAAAATTTTGGAAATAGTATCCTTCATTATTTCAATGCGTTTCCCACTTTCTTCTACACTTAAAACTGCATTCATAAAAGTTATAAATTCAGTTTTATTATCCATTATGACACCTCACTTATCTAGCTTTTGTAGGATAACCGTTTCATTTTTTAAATAGAATATTTCTCTAAGCAATGCTTGCTTGATAAATTGTGATACGTTAGGTGAGTGATGGTTATTTAAGTCTAATGAATACGCAACATCATCAAATCTAATTAAATGATCATAAACTTTAGATACATTAACTACAAATTCTTTATAGTTACGTACATAAGTCAAAACAGTATTGTAAGTCCAATCCTCATCATAATATACTGTAAAGCTAGACTGTAGCGAATATTCTTCAAATTTACCAGTATAAGTTACTGAAATTGCATCATCTGATATTTGCAAATCTACGAAATAGTTATCATTTGATAAAGACACTAACAACATGATATCAATATCTTCAACTGTCATACCAAGTAAATTAGCTTCTTTTCCTACAAATTCTTTCAATGTTGAAAATTCCATTTTTAAATCCTCCCAAAATTTAGTATCCTTATGTATTAATCATAACTTAAAACCTAATCTAAATAAATAACTGTATCTAATTTACTTACTTAGATTAACCTTCAAGTAGTCAACTTAATGACTTGTTTATATTTCCTTGTCTTTATACTTATTGTACACTATTTCGTATATGGTTACAACTATTTTTATGTATTTATTTAATTAATTTTACTGATTACAAATATGAGCATAAAAATTGCTATAGCGTTGACAGATAGAGCGACTTTATAAAACGATACTTTATCTTCTTGATCATCTTCTGGTGTCCAAAAATAATTGTCAATTGCAGCTATACATTTTTGCATCAAGATACAATTCACCTCACTTTATAAGTAGGGGGAGATGCTCATAAATTAGATATTGATTATGATTCAGTAAGTGTTCAATCAATAAAAGAAATAAACGATTAAATTTCAATGATATAACCACAATAAGGAGTGACCAAAAATGAAAAGATATCTATCTTTATTATTGAATTACAGAAGCGTATAATAATCCTTCAAATTTAGCGAAACCGTTTATCATTGTATTATTTTTATTTTCTTCAGAAAGTTCTTTGATAGCGTTAATTTCATAAGTAATGTCATCTTTCTTAATCCAATCACCATCTTTTAAAGTAGTCATTTTTGGATCAATTTGTCTAATATCAATTTCTTCTTCATACCATGTTTTTCCTTTGTTTTGACTAACCATTAATTTTTCAATTTGCGTTTTTCTCATTTTCAATTCCTCCGATTTTTTATAAAATACTGTTTTTACTTAATCGTTCATTTCACGGCAATACTCAAATGCTTCTGATTTATTTCTAAATGCTCCATGTAGTATTTCTTCTTGGTGGTCTCGTACTTCCCACATTTCTGATTGATTGTCATAAGTCACATAAAAAGTCATTTCTGATAATAAACGCATTTTCTTTTCCTCCAATTTTAAATGATATAGTATTTTTAATTAAACTGTAGCACTAATTTTACGTTCTGCTATTGATACGATGCATTTAATATTATTGATAGTAAGGTTCCAGTTATGAGCTAGCAGCTTGTTTCGCTTGTCTGTTAACTTACCCTGAAGCTTTGTCATTGCATCTGATAATAATTGCTTAACATTACTTAATTGCTGTGTAGCTTGCTGATAGTCTTCTTTAGCTGTGGTTACAGCATTGGAAGCTAATTCTTTGAAGTATGTAACAAGTTGTACTGTAGTTGAATTTTCAATTTCTAATTCTTCATTTTGTGTATTTTGTTCTTTTACTTCTAATTTAACTAATTCAGTATAGTGATCTGTTAACATTACAATGATTTCATCTTTACGCATTTTACGCTTTTTACGCTTTTCTTCACGGTTATACCATGCTAAACCTTCTTTAGTTGCCTCAGTTTGTAATTCCTTAGCTTTCATAGTAGATAATGCACTGATTTTGTTTTGTAGTTTCATTTTTATTTCTCTCCTTTGAGTGATTATGTATTTTTTAACTGTCTTCATATTATCATGTAAAGATTATATCCGTCAATATATTTTATGTATTTTGTTATTTAATTTTTATTATTTAATCTGAATCGTTGATATTACTAGGATTATTGAGATTGTGAGAGAAATAGATTTGAGTTTCTTCCTATTAAATGAATAAAACAAAAACAATATCTAGACAATAAGTGGTCAAATATTAATGAGATCATATTCAAACCTACAGAGTACAGTTCCAGAAGCTAATAAAGTTTTTTACAAAAAGATTATGTTATTGCTGGATCATTGTCAATTAACGTTAATTGAAAGGTGGTAGAGGAGTTAGGCAGCAACATCTAGTTTAATCTATTATAAATTCGAATGAATGTATGGATCAATAAGAAGAAAGCCATTAATTCCACACTATTTAAGCTATTTCACATAAATAAATACATAATAATACCTTAAAAGTTAAAAATATGAATTATTTTAAAAAAACACTTGTATCTTACTGATAAGATATATATAATTTACTTATAGCTTACTTATAAGATAAATGGATAGAAAACGTGAAAAGTAGTTGATACTAAGAATGATTAATTAGTGATTAATCGAATAAAACAATTAAAAATTACATATTAACCATTAATTAGAAATTTATTTAATTCTAAATATGAAAAATAATCCAATTTCGTGGTTATACAAGTTAAGTCGTTGTGATATAATGAAGACAACAACTATAAAATAATAAAATAAATAAAAGGGAGAATGAGAACATGATGATTCAATTAAAATTAGTTGTTAATAATGCTGTGGGGTATAATGCTGAGATCCAATACAATAAATATGAGGTTTATAACACTTTATTGCAGATGAATGAATCAGTAAGAGAAGAGTGTATCAATAACATTAATGCAGAATATGGTTTTGAATTAGTTGATAAATATGATTTAGCTCGATATGAAATTTCAGTTAATAACTCTAATGAAGAATTGGAAATGCATACTTTATTTACTCCAACCTTCACTAAAGATGAAACTGATCACTATAAGGAACAAATGAAGGAGCTGCAAAAGGGTTATATGAAGTTGTTAGCTAATCAATAATAAAAGTTACATAATAATATGTATATAAACAGGCTTATTTTTTAACCGTTAAATAAACATATACATAACATTTTATAGTAAATGGTATTTGATATCACAAAGAGTGAAAACTCTACTCTATGTTTATGGAAACAATTGATAATGCTGCTTACTGTATGTATTTATGTAATATATCAATATTATTAGAAGTCACTTGTGAAAAAGAGTAATTATAATAGAAGTGTTAGCATATAAAATATGAAGAAACTAGAACCTTATGAACATATTTCAAAACTATAGAATTAAAAAATCAATTCGTAGAATTTTTGAATGCGAAAATAGAGATAGATAGAAATCTTGATTTATTAATTGTGTGATTTTGAAATATTAATACAAGAATAATTTTAAGTAGTGAAAGTAGTGATCAACATCATCTTATTGATTGGTTAACTTTATTCTCCAGTACAATGCAATGGGAATCAGACAAGATAACTACTAATTACAAAGAGTTTGCAGGATCATGGGGGATTAAGAAGGTAAATGTATTAGGACGTTTAGAATCGATTACAAAGCATTTAGATGAATACTACGATCAAAAGGTAAAGATTGAAGTGTAAAGAAAATTAAATAACAAAATACACAAAATTGATTGACTTGTGTTTTGCAAATATGGTAATCTTAGGTTAAGAAAATGGTGTCTTCGACTAACTAGAAATGCTCATTATAATTTGTAGTTGGAAGTTGTATACCATTTCAGCATCAAGTAAAATTAAGACAGTGATCAGGAGGAATTATAGATGGATAAGAAAGATATGTTATTAATGAAACTGGAATCAGAAAGAGATTATTCAAAACGTCAGGTACTGCAATCGATCAATACTTTGAAAAATATCTTGAATAGTCTTGAGAAGAATATCGATGAAGATAGTATCAAAGCTGATGAAGGTATGCAAGGTAATGAATGGCGTTTATATAAAGAATTATCTAATTTAGAGCGTTTGAATTCATTTATCAAAGAAGTGAAGAAATTTTAAGTTATTCTGTAAAAGTTAATACTAGCTAAAAATAGGAGGAATTGAATAATGAAAGAATTTTTCGAAGTGTATGATAAATGGAAGTTTAAGAAAGGATTTAAATTAGAAATTTATCATTCAGGTATTATGGATTACTGCTTGATTATAGTTTTAAAATCAAATGAATCTAATCCAATCATAAATATTCAAGATAGTGATTATGAACTGTTGTTTGCAAAAGGTCAGGTTGCTCTTAAAGAATGGCTACTGGAATATAACGAAGGTTATTAATTAATATCAGCATTTTATGAAATTATTTTAAAACATGTAATTTAAGGAGTTTATAATAATGTACGACTATGAAGATTTGAAAAGCGAAGAAAAAAACGATAATCCAGAGGAATTTTATATTAATGAGATGGTGGGTAAAATTAGGTCTTATCGTATTCATCGAGATATATCTCAACGTGAGCTATCTAGGATATCAGGAGTTACACAAAATATTATTTCCCGTATGGAGAATGGAACAAGAACACCTCAATTTCAAACACTAGTAAAATTAATTGATGCATTAGACTTGGAGCTAACTCTAAGTATAAAACCGAAAAATAAGCAATAATATGAAAGCTTAAGTTAGTTTTAGGACAGTTATATCTTGATTTGAATAAGGAAGAAGAGGAGAGTCAACAATGGATAAAACAACATTTGATATGATTAAAAAATTTCATAGTATAGAAAATGATATTTATTATAAATTATGCGAAAGAGGTATGGATTCTAGTGAAGTAGAAGGTATACTACATGATTCAGGTGATTATTACTCACAGCTATTAAGATTAGGGAAATATTCTGTTGAAGAAGAATGCGTAAATAAGGAAACATATATTCAAGAACCATACGAAGATATCGAAAGATATATTAAGTTATATGTGATTTACGAGTATGATAATGGAATGGCTTTATGTGAGACTACATCTGGTTCAATTTGTTTAGTTCCACAGCGACATTTAGCTTGTTTTAACGAAGAAGAAAATACAGATGATGAAGAGTATGATGAATATGAAGATGACGAAGAAAAAGAAGCTGAAATTTTAATTTCAAAATTAGAGGTTGATAGTGAATATGTAGTCAGCTACCTTGATTTAAAAATTGATAAATTTAAGCATTTATTCTTTGATTCTAAAGAAAAAGCTGTAGCTGTATATAAGGAAGTAAAAGCTAATAAAGACTGTATGTCTGAAATGATTCAGAGTAAAAAAGAATATGAAAAAGATGAATTAGGAATTGATTAAGATTAAAAGTATTTTATTAAGTGGATAGGGAGATATTTCATGAAAAATATCGGATTTGGAGTTAGCGATGATTATCTAAGTCAGTTTCAAAAACATTCAACAGAAGGGTATATTACTTCGTACACTTTAGAGATAGACTTTTTCGATGAAGCAGAAGTAATCGGTGTTATTAATGTGATTTTTGACATAATTGGATATGGAATAGAGGGTTTTGATGGGGGTATTGATATTTCATATAAAGTTATGTATTTTCAAGATCCAGTAAACAAAAAAGATTATCTAGACGATAACGAGGCTTTCATTTATATTTTCTCAAACTATGGAAACGATATAATGACTGTAGTTGACTTAGCTTATGATGCTTTAGACGATTTTTATACAAAAAGTACGCCATTGAGTCAATTCGCAAAGCATTTCAAATAACATAAAACAGCGATTTTACAGAAAGTAAGGAGATTTGTATGAAAGAAATTATTTCAAAATCAAAAGCACTACAACTAATTCAAAATGGTACAGTTGTTAAATCTACTTTAGAAGACGGTACACTTGAAATTAAAAGAGTTAAAAAAGGTATTTATGAAGTAAGTATTGTATCAGATGAAGAGATTGATGGTGAAAATAATCATATTTATCTAGGAGATTTTACAGGCTTAATGAAAAGTATTAATGGTATTTTAGGAAAAAGTGGATTGTATATTGAAAAATAAAATCGAGGTGAAGGCTATATGAATACAAAAGAAAAGGCAGCAAAAGAAATTTTCGAATTTATAGAATCTAATAAGGAATGTCTACTTCTAACTGGCACTCATATGTTTAAGAAACATGAATTACTAGTGTCTATATTAAATAAGATACCTAATAAAAATATATTGTTTCGTACCAATGCTATGAAAAATTTAGGCACTTTTCTTAAAGCCAATACACAGTTTAAATCAGGCGTAGCCTACTCAGTTGTTAATAATATCAATTATTATTTCGATTCAATTGATATTAAGACTTGGAATAGGTCTCCGTATGATATAGATTTTGCTATAGTCTATCCAGTAAGTTCAATATTAAGTAAAGGTTTATATATTAAGGTACTGAAGGATTTGCAAGAAAGAGGAGCTAAAAAGATATTTTTCGTAAGTTGTCAAGAGACGTATGATTTCTCGATTCTAGATAACTATATTGATCAAAAAGTAATTTATGATGTTGAAGAAGAGGATATAGAATATCACAATAGGGTACTTGAAGGTAAAAATAGAATAAAATGAAGTTATTATTGAAAATGGGAGATGATAATATGAAACTAAAAGTTGGGGATGTGGTAAGAAAACCAACAGGGCTTTTTGTAGTAACTGATATATCGAAAGAGAAAGGAGTTAAATTTGAAGACTTCAAAAATTACATTAACAACAATTATTATATTGAATTTAACGGAGATCGGCTTTCACTGAATGAAATTAATGAGATATTATGTGAAGAGTATTTGACACTTGGCAAGAAGACAGTTATTGAAATTGACTAATGAAAATGATTGATAATATAGAACTATTATTAAATATTGGAGGAATGGAATTATGAAAACAGTATCAAGTATTAAATTATTGGAATTTGCAGATTCTTATGTGCAAGATGGAGTGCTAATTAAGTGGAGATGGTTTGATGTTGATCCAAATTCAATGGAGTATAAATTAGAAGAGAAACGCTTTAAAAAGTCTGAGCTAACTAGTGACGATATTGAATACATGAAGACAAGAGGTAATTTAGTAGTGGAAGTGAATGGTGAAACAGAACTATTTAACTTTGATGAAGAACGTTTAGAGAAATTGAAAATGTGACCGTATAAAACACATCTATTATTGAAAGAGGGAAATCATTTGTTTCATGAACGATTAAAAAAGTTAAGAGAACAAGAAAATATTAGTCGTGAACATTTAGCTGATTTATTGAGCATTACATACTCTGCATTATCTAAATATGAAACTGGAAAAAGAGAACCTGATTTTAAATTGTTACAAAAAATAGCAAACTATTTCAATGTAACAATCGATTATTTGCTTTGCAATACAGAAGAGAGTATGAAACCTATACAACAAGATAATGGTATGGTTTGCTTCCAAGTATCTAATAACAATCCTGAATTACAAGAATTTTATAATGAATTGGCTGCTTCAGATGAGGAGACAGTCAAACATTTACGAGGTATATGGGAAATTATGAAACAAATTAAGAAATAGCTTTATAATTATTAGAATAAAAATGCTTAACAAGGAGGATTTTTAAATGGAACAAGCAACTAAATTTTTTCAAGATTTTAATACTGGGTTAAAGGAAATAACTAACATTTCTAATGAAATTAAAGACTGGTTTTCAAATGTGGATGTTTCAAATTTGGATGAACCAAAAGCAAGGGATTATTTATCAAACCATTTCGCAAAAGAGAATGAAACATTATCTACTACAGATTCTAGTTTATGGTATGAATCAAAAGAAAATTTAGGCTTAACGTGGAAATATTATCATGTAAACAATGAGTATGCATTCATTGTGGATGGTTATTATTTTGACGATAACGAGAACTTAAAGAGTAAGTTTCACGAAGCAGAAGGTTGGAAAGTGGTACCTTATATCTAATTTGCTGACCAATGTGAGGAAGTTGCCAAAATGTAAGAAAGAGGGCAAAAACGTTGCAGAGAGTAAGCGAAAAAAAATGTACAGTAAGGAGAGAGAACATGCACTGTAAACAGTGTAACCGAAAATTCAAAGAGACAGATGAAATTGTACTGTCTACTATAAATGGCGAAGCTTATTTGCACACTGATTGTCATTATGATTGGTTAATCAGATGCGATTCACACGATTACGTAACCTATGATGAAATGATGGGCGAAGTTGAAAAAGCGTAACTGCACAATATGAAAGAAAGCTTACACTATGAGGAGGATTATTTTTGATTGTATACACTGTTCAACCTGAATTTATTTATAAGAAAATTCGTGAGCAAGGATACTTAGAAGGAGATAAAAAATTTGCTATGTTTCCAGAAGCCTACGATTGGATGGTAGATCAAATGGAAAAGCGCATAGTTAATTGTAAAATGGAAAATAACCCTATATGGTTATGGCAAAGAAAACCAAGCGGAAATGAAAAAGCACTTGCAACAAAAGGAGAAAGATGGGTTATTTTAAAATTAGATGTTCCAGAAGATAAAATTTTATGGACATCATTCGATGATTGGCATTCCATTCTAAATAATAATCCAATAACTTATAATGAAAAAGAATGGGATTCTTTTAACGAAAGAGGATTTACAAAGGAAGAAGTTTCAAAAACTTGGGATCGATTATTTGACCATGAGTGGTTAGCAAGTAGACCAACTGAATGGGCAGGTAATTATAACGAGCATTGGATGCAAGGTGTTACTCAACGAATTACAATGGAACAAGTTAAGAAAGTTACACGCTTTATAGGCAAAGGATAATGGTTGAAATTCTTAATTCTTATAAAAAGAATTGGTTGTAAGGCAAAATAAGAATGGAGGTATTCTGTGTTTTAATAAACAATATACATAAAGGTTGAATTGAAATGAAAGAGAATAATAAAATATGGCTGCAAGTACCAACTGAAATTGTTAGAAATATTGGATTTAAAATTGATGAGAAGTCTTTTGCTGTTTATGCATTTTTACTTTTTAAGAAGTTTAAAGCATTTAATATTAGTGAAATAGACGTTTTACTTAAAGATATAAAAGTTGTAACAGGAATTACTGATAATAGGACTATTAAGAAATGTTTTTTGAATCTACATAATCAAGGGCTAATTATGAATAAAATTGATAAATTACCTATTAATAATCCTCTACAAATTACAATGTTAAAACCTTATAAAGATGACTTTTTTACACAAATGCCATTAAATTTAATCAAATCAATTGATAGTATAGGTTTAATTGGATTTAGATTAATGTACTATTATGAGTCTTATATAAACAGGAACGACATGGCAAAGCTATTTTGTTATCCAAGTTATGAAACTATTCAAATTGATTTAGGAATAAGTAATTTCTCTGTAACAAAGTACAATAAAATGTTAGTAAAAGAAAAGCTAATTACTATTACTAAACACAAAGCAGAATATGATCCATTTGGAGATTGCGGATTAGAGAAGTTTAATAACCATTATAGTGTCAATCTACATAAAATATAGAAACCTAAAAAGGAAGAAAATAAAGGATAATTAACACGATTAGAATTTTACCTGAAAAGGTGAAATTATGAATCGTAAATACTGTATATTATGTATCTTATATATTATTCTTTATATACAAAGATTTATGCAACCTTTGCTAGTAATTCGCTTTATGAGATATGGTAATTGAACTAGGCAATAGTTGCATTTGGCTTTACTAATGAATTAACGCTTATTTAATTCATAGAGAGCTCCAATTTATTTGATATATAAAGTGTGCTGAATAGTAATAAAACGTCTAAAATCAATTGGAAATTATATTAAAAGTTAAATAAAAGATAAATATTATCAAACCAATACATAATCAAGAATAGGTGAATTATTATGAGTGGTAAAATTAAAGTAAATAAAGACATAAAAAATGCATTAGATGGTCTCATCTTTAAAGGTGAAGAAATCATATCTGAGAGAACTAAAAAGAAACGCATAGAAAACATTATTCAGTGTCATGCAAAATACGGGCATTGGAATGGTTATAAACAATTGAATAATTTAACATTAATAGAATTAACGAAAATGTTGATTAATGGATATGAAGTTGAGCCGTCACTAGAAGAAAAATTAGTTAAACATTTCTCTGACCATAAAGAAATAGTAAAATTTTATGATGGAAAGAAAGAGTTAGATAAATGTGAAATTGAACAATATAACTTTTCTAGAGGGTATGTTACTGCATATGAAGATTTACTGTCAGGAAAAGTGGACTTAAATAAGATTAAAATCACTAAATAAAAACTGAATATTACGGAATGGACACTAATATAAGGAGTAAGATATATGACAATAATAGTAAATGTTAATGATTTAAAGAGATTATCTGAAAATTTCTATTTAACGGTGGAGTCACAATTAACCGATGAGATATTAGAAAAATGCAAAGAGTATGCTTCAAATGGTCTTTATCGTTATTATCATAAATTTGAAGATTCAGTGGAACAAAATGAAATATTAATTGTTAAGAAAAAGCTAGAATCAATGGGTTTTACAGTTGAAAGCAGAATCATGTCTTATCCTAAAACAAAAGTACGTTGGTATACTCGTATGAAAAATGTAGAATATCATAATGACAAAGTAATGACAGTTACTTGGAGTGATTAAATAAAAGTGATTTTTTTTATTATAAAAAATACATATAACTAAAAAGATAAAAGGGGTAAGCTATACATATGATGAAAAAGATTACATTTACAATGTCTGTTATTTATGACGAAGAAGACATTAACGCCAATAACGCATTGGATGCTATTGAGCATGAAATATTTAATATTGAAGGTGTTAAACAATGGGATGTAGATGATCAGAATGTAGTAATTGAAAATATAGAGGTTGAATATGACGATGAAGAAGAATATGACTTTCACCAAGAGGACTATGTTATACACAATGAAGATTAATTAATATGTTCATTTTATGAAATAAAAATATTGTACAGAACTGAAAGGGTGGAGGAAATGGCATTTGAAGTATGGAAATGCGTAGAGAAAGATTGTAAAGGATTTGTTGTATTCGATAATGCAGATTTTGATTTTAATAACATCCCAATACTAGATGGCATTTATGCATTTTATGATCCGTCTTGTACTGAATGTGGTAAGGAATATAAAGTTGTTCCACATTACACTGTAGTAACGGCAGAGGACGAATTTAAAGAAGCTACTAGTACATGTATAACTAAATTTGAGAAACGAGAACAAGAGCGTAAATTCGAAAACGAAACAGTTCCTTATTTCAAGGTGGAGAAATTTATCCAATTACGAGGATATTCTTACTCAGTAGATTCTGTTATGAATGGGTATCGTGCAAAACAACGAGGTGAATACATCAGTTATACAATGAAAGATTGTGTAAATAATTTGGAAAAGGAATTACAAGAGTTAGTAGGTATTTGCTAAATGGATAAATAAAAGATTCGTATTATGAAATGGTTTGTGGAATATTGGAAAAACAAATAGTAGCTTGATATAATTGGTATAAAAATATAGGAAGGTTGTTGTTTTTTGTACTATAAAGAGGAAAACTTATTCTTTAAAGGGGATTTATATAATTTTTTAGAAATGAAAAAGCGAGAGATTAAAAATCACATTGAATCTGAAGAAGAGAACTATATTTTAAATATAGGTCAAGAGCAATTCATAGATTATTTAATAAAAAAATTTAAAATAGATACTATAGAGATACTAGAAGGCGGAATATATGGGGATGAGGTGGAGGAATTAGTTACGTCTCTTTATGGAAACAGAACAAACTTAATTAAAAAGCCTGTAATATACTACAATATCCCTTTTAACGGTGATAAAAACCTATTACATTGCGTACCATCGACATATTACAGTATCTTTCCAAAAGCTCATGTCGAAGAAGGAAAGATAATAAAGTACTTTGTAGTTTATGAAGATTATCAAACAGTTGAAAACAATTTCCAAAAATTCAAAAATGATTTGATGGATTATGTTAGAAATGTTAATGCTGATTTAGAGGTATATAATTCTAATCTCCAAAATTTTATTTCAAATATTTTCATAACGAGGAAAACTGAGTTCTTGAGAAGAATGGAATTAAAATCTGGATTATCTATTCCAATAAAAAAGAAATCAGGCGTCCCAAGTACTTTTTCTATACCTGATGTAAAAGTTAAAAAGAAAATATTTGTTAAACCAATTGAAACTGAAAGTAATTTTGCTCCTGATCCAACATTAGACGACAAAACTTATAATGACATATTGAAAATAATAAATGATATGGGTAAAGAGTTTGAACGTAAACCTGCCGTTTATGGAAATAAAGGAGAAGAGGCATTGAGGGATCATTTCTTAGTGTTGTTAGAACCACACTTTGATGGTAGCGCTACTGGAGAAACATTTAACAAAAGTGGTAAAACAGACATTTTACTAAGATATGAAGGTGAAAATGTATTTGTTGGCGAGTGTAAATTTTGGACAGGTGAAAAAGGATTCTTACAAACGATTGACCAATTATTAGGATACTTAACTTGGAGAGATTCTAAGACTTCTGTGATAATGTTTGTAAGGAATAAAGATATTACAAGCGTCATTGAGACAGCGAAAGAATCAATTCAAAAGCATGAAAACTTTATTAAGTTTGTGGATGAAAAAGATGGTAGTTGGTTTAATTATATCTTCCACTTAAATGGAGATAAGAATAAAGAAATAAAAGTTGCAGTTATGCTTTATCATACACCAAAAGATGAGTAATCAATTTAATACTCGTCTAAATAAGAGTATAGTATTAAGCAGGGTAGATTAATTTCTACTCTGTTTAATTAACAAAATACATAAATTATTATTGAATTAAATGGATTGTGGTGTTAATATGACTATAAGAAGTAAACTACTACTAAAATTTAGGAGGTTTTAGAAATACATAATCATTGGACTTTCACACAAGCAGACGATATCGAATGGGTACATGAAGCATTTTATAGCAAAATAGACGCTAGAGCAGAAGGAAAGAAAATGTTTAAAGGTAAAGACATTATAATAGGGCAGTTGAAGGATCATGGAAATAGGTATGTTGTAGTAAATCAAGAAGTAATTAAAGTTAGTTAAAAGAACCGTTTTATAAAGAATAGGAGGTGTAAAATGAATTATCAAGTGAAGTTAAAGGAAATCGATTTAAGGGAAGCTGTAAGAATAATGGATCGATTCACAGTGTTTTATAGCTATGAAATTGGCACTGGTGTGTTTTTACTAAACAAAGAAAACTTATCTACAGCAATTAATGGAGATGCAATCTATTTAACTCCTTATGGATGGTTAGAGTTAGAAGAATGATGTTTCATTGATAGAGGAGTTTTATTGAAACTAAGGAGGATGAAATATGCGCAGCTCTAGTTTTAAAACAACAGAAGAAGTAATTGAGTATGCTAAGTCATTAGGAATGATGAAAGTCGAGTATGATGATGGAATTTATTATGATTTATGTTTTGAATTTCACTCAGGATTAAGATTAGTCAATCATGATCCAGATATAAATTGTTGGATTTTACAATTCAAAGAAGATATATCTTATGCTCAAATTGTAAATACAAGCTTGGATTTTAAGGAAATCAGTATTGATGAATGTTTAAGCAGTGTGGTAAAAATTAAAGAGATTGTAGAATTAACTAATCTACAATAAATTATTTAATTAAATAATAAAAGGAGAAAATACATAATGGAACGAAAATTAGTATTAGTTGGAATGTTAGGATTTACAGTTTTATTTGGATGTAGTCAGAGTGATGAGGGGAATGTAAGTGCTAGTGATCAAGGTGAGATGAATGTAATGTCAGTAGATAGAGTACACAATGGAGAAGCAGTTATACTTAAACATAAAGATACAGGTTGCTACTATACATATGTCAGAGGTACTGGCAGTAGTACATCTTCTGCTCCAACTCAGATGATGCTTGTAAAAGAAGGTGTAGTTGTTCCGTATTGTGATTAATTAAATAAATTGATTCTATTATCTAAAGTAAAAATTACACAAATGAAATGAGGAGTTAAATTTAAACATTAATAAACAAGAGATTTTTGAAAAAGCTATGGAAGAAGCATCTAAAGTTTTAGGAGCTGACCCTGCGTATTTCGGTGAAGAAGGAAAAGAAGAAGTTGAGAAACAATTAATTAAAATGGGGTATACACTAGATGAATTAAGAGAGAATTAAAATAGATAGAAAAAGGGGAGTTGTTTAGATGGAATTTAAATTCGAAGAAGCAGTTTCACGAGGTAGCGTATTTAAAACATTACAAAAACAATATGTAGAATTAGACTCTACTCAGAAAAAGATAATCGACAAACTGTTGATGAGCTTTAACTATTCTGAAGAATCTACTGAAATACTTAACTCGATTATTGAGTTAGTTGCTATTACAAATTATCATCTTGGTGCGGATCGTCAGAAAGATGCTTTAATTGAAAATGCAAAACGCAAAATAGAGGAACTAGAGCATACTTATATTAATCGAGGTTAAATAATAGTCACGTTTTATAAAAGGAGGGAGGGGTTAGTTTGGAGAAATGTGAGCATAAATCCATTACTCTTTATAATACTACAGGTAAGAAAATTGAATCAGGAGGATATGAAGTTGATTTTGCAATTAGATGTCATGATTGCGATGAAGAGTTATTTCGTATAAGCGAATACAAAAGAGAAATTATCAATCTATCTAAACATTAGAAGATGTTGAAATTTAAGGTTAAAATATTAAATACATAATAAAAGGAGAATTATTTTTATGACAAACAAAGATGTAATTAATAAATGGAGAAAAGTTATTGAGGGTGATTTTATTGCGGTTAAGAATGAGTGGACTATTCCGAAGCGTGTTTCAGTTGAACAGATTAAAGCGAAGATAAATGCTTTAAATGATGAGCATGCAGGTATTTTAGTGAGACACAAGGCTACTACAAACTTATACAGAATCACACATTTCAGCGTATTAAATGAAAAAGGTGAAGCTGAATATGCGGTAAACTATCATCCTTTTGACGAAAATACATTACGTGATCATGATAAGGTTAAATTTACTAGACCTGCTTCTGAATTCTTTGATGGTCGATTTAAGTTTAATTAATATATTTGTATTATAAAGTACATATCAGATACAATAAAACAAACAATCAGAGTAGGATAAATATTATCTTACTCTTTTTATATAATAAAATACATAAAATATGTTGCGTTTATGTTTATTATGTGGTAATATTTAGTTAAATAATAAAAGGAGTGATTGAAATGAACGAACAAGAAAGAATTCAATACATAAAAGGGTTATCAGAAAATGGATTAATGCACGAAATTGATTATCAGGATATTAAGTTTTTAATTGATATTGCAGACAGATTAGGACAATTTGCAAATGAATTTGATCCAATGATTAGCGAAGGTCAAATGAATGCTTATGCTGAAGCATATAAAGCAGGTATGTTGGAGGGTAACTAATATGGAAAAATACAAAAATGAACTAATGGAAATGATTGATAAAGCTGAAAAATATGACGAACTATTATTCATCAACAAAGAGAAAACATTAAATTGTTCTTTTTTGTGGTAAACGACAAGAAGATGTACGAAAACTGGTAGCGAGTCCAAGAGCTATTATTTGTGATGAATGTATCAACTTGTGCAATGAAGCTCTTGAATATGAAGCAAAAGAAGAAATGAAATAAAACCAATATATTATTTAGATTATGAGGAGGAGAAATATGTATTTCTATAAAATTTCTGAGGGATGTTATGATCAATATGAAAGCATTACATTAATGCACGAAAAAGAATACCCTAATATTAAATTTGCTATTATGTACAATACTGTCATTGGGAAAAAGGATAGTTTAGACTTGGATGAAATTGCAAAGCAAATGGTCGATAGATACGGATTCAAAATTGTTAAGCCTAAAATTGAAATTAATACCGATTATGGTTGGTGTAAGAAGGTGAATTTAGAAAAATTTGATAACGATTCAGAGTACCATATAGTTAATTGGAAAGATTAAGTAATATCATGCTTTTATCTAAGTAAATACATAAAAACGAAAGGAGAATGTTAATGAGTAATTTATCAATTAAAGAGGTAGATTTTCAAGGATCAACGTTGATGGCATGTGAAGTAGACGAAAAGATTTACGCAGGAGTAAAATGGGTGTGCCAAGGAATAGGGTTATCAAGAGGTCAAATTAATAATGAATACAATAAAATTCAAGAAGACTTAGTACTAAAACAAGGTGCACGAAATTTAGTGCTCCCTACAAATGGTGGACATCAAGATGTTTTGTGTATTGAATTAGAATTCCTTCCATTATGGTTAGCAAAAATATCAATTACACCAAAGATGCAAAGTGAAAATCCATTCCTAGTCGCCAAGTTAGTAGAATATCAATTAAAAGCTAAAGATGTATTAGCCAAAGCATTCATTGAAAATAATCAACTTTCAAGTAATTTAATGTTCTTACAAGGAATATTAGATGGAATGAAGGAAAATGAGTTGCGAGTTAGAAAGCTAGAAGAAGAGTCTTCTTTAACAAATAACAAGGTTGTTCATCTTGAAACAGAATTTAATAAAGAGACAGTAACAGACGGATTCAAAACGAGTAATAATATTGCACGTAGCTTAGATATATATTCATCTACAGATAAACCTCACTTCGGTTTTATTGATAATATTGCGAAGTACTTACAAATTTACAGCACCCAAGTCGGATATAAAGACGAATATGTGAATGTGGTTCGTACAACTGTTCATGGTGGAAACGTAGGTACTGCTGTTTATTATTCAGATAAAGCTATAGGTTTAATTAAAGAATTTGTAACAAATAAATTTAAACCCAAAGCATCTTATATCGTAAAAGGAACTAGGAAAGGTCAAATCAAAGATATCACATTTGAATTAAATGATAAGAAATACAAATTTAACGAGAATACATATAAAAAATATAATTAATACATACGTCTTCCCTAGCATTACACTAGGGAGAAATTTAATGATACTAAACTTTTATAAAGTTAAAGAAAATTTATGAAAAGGAGGAATGATTCTTGAAGTTTTATATTGAGTGGGAGAATTCATTACGAAAAATATATTGTAAAGAAATAAGAGCAGTTAATTTAGAAGAGGCTGAAAAACTTTTTGCAGTACAACATCCAGATGGTAAAATACTAAAAATCGAAGGGAGGAATGGTGTATGAAATTTGAAATTGTAGATGATATTTTTAAATCTAATCACGAATATCTTTCTAAATTACATCAATTAGATGTAAATAGCATAAAGGGTGGGGAAGGCAATATTCATCGAAGTAAATTATTTAATACAGAGAAAGCAAGAGCAATCCTTTTAGAAAATACAAAAATGAAATGAGGTGTGGGTGATGGATAAACCATTTACAATAATACTGAATAATCAAGGAAAAGCAATTGTAACAATGGACAATAGGGTTGCCGATGATGAAAGTGTAATGATTCAACGATTTATAGATGATGGATACATAGTGAAAAATGTTTCTGTAGATGAATATGATGAAATTCATATGAATGGAAATTTTAATTCATTCTAATTAAAAGAGACTTATCATTGAAAGGGATGATGAATGATGGAATTTAAAGTAGAGGATAAAATCAAGCATTATAAGGGTGGTATTTACACCTTTCTTGGTATTGGTACAGAATCAGAGACTGGTGACGAAGTAGGCATATACCGTAACGATAAAGATAATCGAATATGGGTAAGACCAATTGATATGTTTTATGAAGAAGTGAAATATAAAGGCGATTGGGTTCAAAGGTTTGAGATTCATAAGACTAGAAGTGTATTTGTTATGTGCGAGAACTGTGACTTTGAAATGTCAGCAGAAGGAATAAATCATCTACAACATGAACTTACAGATATTGAAGGTGCATTAGTTTCTGATGGTGGAGGAGGCTATTACAGTATATGCCCTAAATGTCAAAAAGACAGTCTAGTTTTTGAAGACTGAATATAGTTAATGTAGATTTATTATTAAAAATACATAATGAAGGATTGATTGATAAAATGAAGAGAGTAAACGAATTACGCGAATCGTATATTGAGTTGGAGAAAAAGAGTGGAGTTATATACAGCATGATTGACACTGAGTTAAACAAGCAGTTCATTTATAACGGTGTTGGGTGCTATGTTACTGGCTATGACTTAGAAGATGATTATATTAATATTCATCCAATTGATGGAGAAACAACTTTAAGTACCAATGGAAAAAATTTAGGAATTACTTTTAAGCAATTTGATGCGCATTTTGGAAATCGTAAATATAAAATTCACTTCTATAAAGGTAAAGAGGCGTTTGGTGATGTATTAGAGTTTTTGAAGACAGTAGAAGTTGATTTTGACTATATACCTAAATCTGATTCTGAGATCATTAAGCAAGGATTAAAGGAACTTGGTTCGTATCCTAAAAGCTATACTGCAAAAATCTATGAAATTAAATAATATTGGATTTTTATAAAAAGAAAGGATGATTTAGATGGGAGTTATTCAACCGAAATTTGAAATTAAATTAAATACAGAACTTGAGGATTTTGATTTACAATTTGACAGCATTGATGAAAACAAGATGTTTTTATCTCAATTTAATGGAAATAAAGATTTAGTGTATATGACATTGAATGATAAGCAGTTAAGTATGAATATTAATGAATTAAAGTTAGCTGTAGATATGTTACATAGTTCAAATAGTGAAATTAAATGATATCGCTCTATCATTAAAAATACATATATTAAAAGGAGATTTATAATGAAAACAAATACAGAAAAACAAGATGAATTATTTAACGATTTGAATAAAGAATATAAGCGTAGAGGTCGGAAATATGTATACAACATCATACATCAAATGAATATCGTTCCTAAAAATACATATGTAGAAACAAATTTTACACCTTTAGTGATGGATGGGATTATGGCTTATATTCAACATGTAGCTTGGGAAACTACTCATGAATGTTGTTATTCACTTGGTGAAGAAGAAGTCCTGGAAATCATTAATAAATTCTATACAGAAGTTAAATTTTTAGATGAACCTTACAAGTCATATTACGAAATTGATCTTTATGAAAATTGGGAAGCTAATGCTGCATTTGACTTTGAGAATTGCATGACAGAGTTTCAACAAGATGGATTATTAGAGTACATAAAAGCGATGTCTATTCGTAACAATTGGAAGCAGCAAGTATCATAATACAGTCATTTTATAAAATAAAGGAGAAATGAGGAGTTAACAATGAATTGGGTTAATACAATGGATAGAATTGAGAGAATTAAAATACTAATCGATCAAAATAATAATTATTATCAAAGCTTAGTAGGAAATGAATATACAGCAGATAACTTCGGAACTGTAGTGAAAATAGATAGCTTTGATAAAGAAACAGTAATGTTTAAATTATCGGTTGTTGATGGATATAGAATATGGTGGGATGGGGCTGAAGATTTTCTAAAGAGTGTAATAGCAAAACAATATCTATACAAGGTATAAGAATTTTATAAAAACAAAGTATTATTAAATACATAAAAGGAGATAGATGAATATGTCAAATTATAAAGTTTTTGAAATGAATGATTGTGATTGGGTAGCTTCAAAAAGTGAAGAGGAAGCGAAAAAGTGGTATGATCAATTCATCCCAAGAGAAGAAATCAAAGAATATTTTGAGGGTGAAGTATCTCTAGACAAACAAATTGTTATTTCAGTAAGTGAATTAACTGAAAGTGAACTAGATAAAGCTATTGAGATTCTTGGTGAAATGATTCCGCAAGATGAGGACTCTTTTAATGTCTCACTCAATGACTGGCTAAAAGTTATGTTGCCAAAACAAAATGACGAAACGTTTATTATTGCATCGACGGAGGGTTATTAAGGTGAACATAAGATACAATACATCTAAAAATGATGAAGGTAATGTAACAATAGAGGTGATTGTTGATGATTTAATCGTAGCAGTACTAAAACAAAAAGAGTCAAATGTTTTAACATTAGTACAAAAAGTGGATTTGAATACTGCTACAATTAGTGTGATTTTAAATGATTTTGTAAAGAGTAGTTATGATATAGCTGTTGCTAGACTGAGATTTGAATTAGATTTCTAATAAAATGAGAATATTATTAAAAATATAAAATAAAAAGTATGGCAATAAGTCATAGGGAGAATGGAAATATGAAGATTAACTTTAACAAAAAAGAACTCATGTTACTTCTGGAAACTGTAAAAGATTATCGGTGGGTAGGGGATTTTTCTAATAATGAATTAGAGAAAATGAAGCGTAAATTAAAATACAATATAAATAAATGTATGAATGGAGTTAATGCCCATGAAGATTGATGAGATAGTTATATCTAGAGTCATTAAGTCTATATACATGGGTTTTATTCTAGACAAAAAATCCAGTGAATATTTAGGAAAACATTATAAGGTAGCAAAAGAAGATATTTTAAAATTTATTGATGTGTTCAATAAAAATACAGATTTAAAATTTAATCATATTAACATCGAATTTGATGAAAACAGTTATGGTACAGGAATTAGAGTTAGAGCGATAGGGAACACTACATATCTGACAAAAGAGAAATTAAATATACTATACTCAGGCATCGAAGAATTGATTAATAGGAATTTAAAATTAGCAACTACTTCGAATGAACATATTGAAGTTTACGACTTAAATACTTTTGATTTATTGGACAGACATACATGGAATACAATGGGAGACAAATATTTGGCAAGCATCAGTAAACGATACATGGTTAATTTTATTCATTTGTATTCAGTTTCAGACTATTAATAAAAATACATATCTAAAGGAGAGTATCATAATGTTTTTTAAAGTGAAGGATAATGAAGGTAATATTTATACAAACAATATGTCACCTGATGCCGATAAATGGATTTTAGAAATTCATTTCGGAACATCTTATACACAAGTAATTGTTCAAGATAAGATTTCAAACGATCAAGGAGAAATTATATATCCAGAGAAGAATATTATTATTCCTATGAATGAACTACATTGGGTGGATATGATTGCTGTTAATAGTAATGAAATCGGAGAATGGGTAGTTCAATAAAAGTTATCTTTTATTTAAACAAATACATAAAAATGTATTGATGATAATTAGAATCGTGGTACAATAAGTAATAGATAAGGAAAGAATAGGTAATTAACTCTTTATCAAAATTGGATAAATACATAAAAGGAGAATGGATATGATTAAACTTAACGATGTAGAAATTGTATTTGAGAAATTTCCTAATGGTGAAACAAGAATGTTGTCAACGGACATTAAGGATACTGTGAAAAATGATAATAAAATAAGTTTCAAGTATGGAGATGATTCTGATTTAATCAAATTAATGTTCCTGAAAGAGTATTTAAATGAACATTTTGAATCGAAAAATCACTTACTTATTTATTACATGCCATATTCAAGAATGGATAGAGTAGAAGGTGATTCTGCTTTCACACTGAAGTATGTAACAAGTTTTATTAACAGTTTGAACTTTGATTCTGTAGAAGTTATAGAGCCTCATTCAAATGTAACACCTGCACTACTGAATAAGGTCAATTCAAATTACATTAACAACGATCTAATTACTAAGGTGATTGAGGAAATCAACTTTAATGAAGATGTGGATTCAATCATGTTCCCTGATAATGGTGCATCACAACGATATAAAAATATGAAATTTAAAAATGTCTTAATCGGAAATAAAACTCGAAACTTCCAAACAGGAGAAATTACAGGTTTAGAGTTAATTGGTAGTAAACATTCTCAAGGTAAGAAAGTATTAATCTGCGATGATTTAAGTTCATACGGTGGAACGTTTGTTAAATCGTCAATTGAACTAAAGAAAGAAGGATTTGAAGAGGTCTACTTACTAGTAGCTCATGCAGAAAACTCAATATTTAAAGGTGAATTATTCAATCATATCGATAAATTGTTTACTACAGATAGTATTTTAACTGAACAAGACAATTGGGAAAATCAGAAGTTCAAAAATCAATTAGTTATTTATAAACTATAAAATACATAATAAAAGGAGAAAATAATATGAATAATTATATCTTACCATCAACATTACTATGCGATTTCTACAAAACGAGCCACAAGGCGGTATATCCAAAAGGAACTGAAGTCATTTATTCAACATTTACACCACGAAGTAATAAGTATTTTCCGATTGCAAATGAGGTAGTCGTATTTGGAATTCAAGGATTTGTTAAGAAATATCTTGTTGATTACTTTAACGAAAACTTCTTCAAACGATCAAAAAATGAAGTTGTGAATGAATATAATCGAATTATCAAATTTACTCTTGGTGAGCAGTACGTTGATTCGGGACACATTGAAAAACTACATGATTTAGGGTGCTTACCAATCAAGCTAAAAGCATTAAAAGAGGGAACTTTAGCACCAATCAAAGTTCCTGTTATGACAATTGAAAATACGCATTCAGACTTCTTCTGGTTAACTAATTACCTAGAAACTCTAATTTCTACGGAGATTTGGCAACCAATGACTAGCGCAACTATTTCACATCAATACCGCAAACTATTTGATGATTATGCACTAAAGACCGTAGGAAATACTTTAGGAGTCGATTTTCAAGGACATGATTTCTCAATGCGAGGAATGTCTAGTTTAGAATCAGCGATGACAAGTGGAGCAGGGCATCTATTATCATTTACAGGCACAGATACAATACCTGCGATCATGTATCACGAGAAATATTATAACGCTAATGTTGAGAATGAATTAGTCGCTTCATCAATCCCTGCCACGGAACATTCTGTAATGTCAGCAGGGACTTCAGCAGACGGAAACAGAGATGAGTATGATACGTTTAAACGGATTATCACAGAAGTTTATCCTGAAGGTTTTGTTTCCATTGTAAGCGATACATACGACTTCTGGAAGGTAGTTACGGAAACTTTGCCTCAATTAAAAGAAGAAATCATGAATCGTAATGGTCGCTTAGTTGTTCGTCCAGACAGCGGTAATCCTGTAGATATTTTATGTGGTAAAAATTTACCTGAATTTGATGATATTGAAGACGCATTTGCAGAATACGAATTAGGATTTAGTCATGATGCAAAATTAATGATTAATGATGAGTGTACATCTTACAAAGAGAGTTATGATGTTAGAGTCGGAAATAAAGTAGTAACTCTTCAATTTAAAGCGTATGATTCTGAATATGAAATTGATACATATCAAGACTACACTTCACGAAATATTACAGCAGAAGACAAAGGTTTAATTGAATGCTTATGGGAAACTTTTGGTGGAAATATTACAGATCAAGGATACAAGGTATTAGACTCACATATTGGTGCAATTTATGGTGATTCAATTACTTATGAACGTGCTAAAGAAATTTGTGAGCGACTAGAAAATAAAGGATTTGCATCAACTAATGTAGTGTACGGAATAGGATCTTACACGTTCCAGTATAATACACGAGACTCATTTGGCTTTGCCATGAAAGCTACTTATGCAGTGATTAATGGTGAAGAAAAACTATTGTTCAAAGACCCGAAAACAGATGATGGTACTAAGCGTAGTCAACGTGGTAAGGTGAAAGTTTATGAGACCAACGGTAGTATTGCTTATGTTGATGGGCTATATAGTGAATCTGATTACAGTGACGACTTATTGGAAGATGTATTTATCGATGGTGAATTAGTGCGTGATCAAACATTAGCTGAAATTAGAGCAGTCCTTAATAAGTAACAAGCGTATGGAGAGTCTTAAGTGACTCTCTTTTTCTTTTATAATATTTCCCTTTTAACTAAAATTAAATAAAGAAATACATAATTAACACTTGATTTTATGTATTTTATTAATTATACTTAGATTAAGAAATCAAACATTGCTAAATTTTAGGAGGATTTTACATATGGAAATGACTACTGTGTATCACGGTACATCTTCTCACTATTTGGATAAAATTGAACAAGAAGGATTAGTAGCTCAGAGACATAGGAACCATGTTTACGTTACTACTGATTATGAAAAGGCAAAAGAATATGCTTTTATTTGGACAGGTGGACTTCTTTATGAAGAACAAAAATCATTAGACGCAGGTGAAATAGAATTTCCTATGATCGAAACTGAAGGTGTAATTTTTACTTTAAGTGTTCCCAAAAATTTATTGAAAGTGGATGATTATAATTTAGAGGGAGAGCCAAATCAATATAAAGTACAAAATAGTCTTTCTCCAGATTATATAGTTGATATTGAGGAAATAATTTTCGATGCTTTTTCAGATGAAGACTTTGATGAAGAGAAATATAATAGTGAAATTTTAAGAGCTAGAGCTTTATTAGTAGGTGTTTCTCAATGGGGAGAAGATTAGATAATATTCGTATTTTACTAAAAGAGTAAGGAGAGTTAATGATGAATGCAAAACAGTTATATAAATTGGCTAATGAATTAAATACAAAAGGAGATAATCAAATTTATGATGTGATTGATATTTTAAATCAATATGATAGTAGTATTGACCATCATGACACTAAGGTTTATTTAAATGAAAAAGTCGCTACAAAACGAGTTCATTATCAAGACTTAGAACATGGAGGTAAATATACATGGGAACTAACTACATTATGGTTTGAAAATAACCCTGTAGCAATCATTCAAATGGCAGGTAGATATGGTGAATCACATCAAGAACTATTTGTAACTAATAAAACTCTAATGGATAACGCAATTGACTACTTACGCAAGTTGATCGATGAGGAAGAAGTTGAGACTGACAAATTCATGATTGACGAAGAGGTAGAATTAGATAAATTAACTAATTTTCATAATCATAGTTTAGACGAGTTTTACCAAGAAAACTTAAATCCTGAATATAAAAAAGATGACAAGGTTATTGCTTCTGTTGTAGAAGAAAAATCATACGGATATATTTTCGATAATACTCCCATAATCAATAGTCTGGTTAAAATCACTAATGTAGAAGAAACCAATCCTTCTGAAACATATCGATTTTATGAGGTTGGAAGAAAGTACGATAGTGTTTGGAAAATGGGCGAAACTCGAAATATCATTACAAATATGGATACAGATGTTGAAGATGGATATCGTATCTTCGGAATTTTAAACAGTGATTTAGTACAAGTTAAATAATAATTCGATTTTATAAAAAGGAGAAATAAAAATGAGAATAGCAAAAGTGAATTTTAATCTGATTAGTAATCAACGTACAAACAAGAAGAAATATTACTTTAACACTGATATTGAAGGTTTAGAAAAGGGTGATATTTTAGTTGTTGATAGTCAAGGTAAAGAACAATATGCAAATTTCTTAGGTTACTATGAAGGTCAACGAGAGGTATCTAAGAATGTAATACGCAAAGCAACCAACGAGGAATTAACTGATTACTGGTTGTTGGTTGAGGAAAACTTATTAAAATATCCATTATACATATCTGATGAAGTTTATAACCAATATCGATTTGGATTCAAGAATAATTTCCAGACAAGTAAAGAAGAAGCAACTCTTAAATTGACACGAAATGTATTGCTGTCTAATAACTTTACTAAAGGCAAAATTATTAAGAATAATCATGTATTTAATTACGGTACACAAGAGATCACTGTAAAAGGAAATGAAATTGTTTCAGTAAGAATAGATATGAGTGATGTAGAATTTAATATTACAGACGAACGTAGAAAATATATAGAAAGTAAACTCAATTTAATTTCATTTGGTGAAAATAATAATGAGCATTATAAAATTAAACTACCAACAAAAGAAGAATTGACTTCTAAGGGCTTCACTAATCGAATAAAAATAAATCCCAACCAGACTGTTGAAAGTTTATCGAAGTATGGATTTAGTAATCATCATGAGCCTACTTTATATTTCTGTAAAATGCTGATCGATGAGATTTCATTTAGTATCAGTATAGATAAGAAGTCACTAGAGATCACAAACATTGATGTATTGGATGAAAATTTCTTACAACCTTATGATTATCAAGCTATTTTAATGAGAGATACAAGTTATAAATATGCAAAAATGGTGTTTGATAAAGTGGATAGTGTTATAAATAAGCTACAAAATGATGGTGTAATTGAAGGTTATACAAGAGGAATGTATATTTAGTTAATAAAATAATTATTTAAAGGAGTTTTAGTCAATGAATGAGATCAATGACGTATACGTGGTGTTTGAGACAACCGAAGGAATCGATTGGTATGTGAGTGATTACAGCGTTACTCAAGGACAAGTTGCTGTTTCAGAACTAATAAGAGATGCGAGAAAGCTAAACAAATATGAAGCTGATTATGTTGCAGAATACTTTGGAATGCATTCATTAAAAATCGAAGTTATGATTTAAATAATAAGTTGATTTTATCAAAGCTAGGAGGAGTTAATATGTTACAAAAAGGAGATAAAGTAGTTGCAACTGAACATGAAAATGTTGAAGATATGCGAGGAAAAGTTTTTGAAGTAGATTACACGTATGATACAGGTAGTCAAAATTTAGTTATGTTGAAAGGCAGACATGCATTTGTATCAGAATGTTACTTGCAAAAACGAGACGATGTTCAAGGTAAATTAAAAGAGAATGATCCTTATCACAAATACTACGACTGTATGTCATGTGGACATAGTATGAGTACAGATGATAATAAACTAATGTGTGTGTTCTATAAAAAGCATTTTCAAGCTGATGAAGAAGCAGTTTGTGGGAATTGGAATTAAATAATATAACGATTTCAATGAAAGTTGGAAAGGGTGGGAGTAGTGTCAAAAACAATTAAATATGAAGTCTCCAGTGGTAGCATGTACATACAACCAAGTAGATTTGATTCATTAGAGGAAGCTGAAGCTTATTATAACGAAGAGAAGCAATGCCGAAGTTTTGGTTATATAGCTATTACAAAAGTCATTGAGGAAGTAGTTAAGCGAGAATGGATTCCAGAAATGGAGGATGAATCTTGAAATTTGAACAAACGGTACAACATTATTTTGATACTATGCCTAAATTATTTCAGACACGAGTGCAGGTATTAGAGCATTTATTTGTAGTAATAGGAAATGGTTATGACTGGATTGATGGTCAACTGGTGTATGACAGTTATTATATTAATGAGGACGAGATTGTATTAAAAAGTGGGTACAAGGCTAAACAGAACATTATTAAAGATGATTATAATTTTGTTTGGAATACAATGAATAAAGATATCGAATCAATTAGCTATCCATTATATGACACTTCAAACTTATTTACATTTACAGATGACATTAAAGAGGATTGGTTAGAAGGGGTAAGGGAAACAGTAATCCTATTGTTGCAAAGAGAGGTTGATAAAACTAGATTTAACGATTATTTGAATGAAATGGATAAGAAGACATCTACAATGTTAAATCAATTAGCAAATAAATTAGGAATTGTATAATAGAGCGCTTTTATGAAAAATAGATAAGGTGGAATTTAATTATGGGAGAAAAATTTGAGGTAGGTTATGTGGCACAAAACGAGAAGGGTCGATACCTTAATATTGCTTTTGGACAAGATGAGATTGTTATTGGTGAATATCAAGACATTAAAATGGCGACAGTATTTGAATTTGCAGATGACATTGAAGCAGACTTAGTTTTTGATTCAGGCACTAATCCTAAGTGGGTAAACAAAGTTGATGAGAGCTATAACATTGTTGCGAAAGTACATATTGATAATCTATACGATGCAGTTATGAATGATGATTTTTAATAATAAATTACTTTTATGAAGGATGGGCGGATAAATGCTTGAATTAGTTTACGTATATTTTACAGATTTACGCTTCTTTATAAAAGTCAATTTAATTTTAGGAGGAGTGTATATATTATGGAGATGCTTTGATGTAATGTCTAAATGGGGAGAAAATTAACCATATTGTTGAAGCCAACAAAATGGTATTGAATAATAATTTCATTTTACAAAAACAAATACATAAAAAGGAATGTGGATTATGAATAAATTAAAAGGTGAAGTAGTGTTTCGAGGAAAAGTAGTTCCAGTAGAAGTTGATATAAATTTTAATTGGTTAGGTGCTATGGGAGTAGTTATAAATCTTCCAGAAAGCCTTATACACGAAAATGACATTGTACATTTACTTGACTTCAATTTTAATCTCAAAGAAGAGACTAGACCTTTGTCAGAAGAAGATAAAAATAGATACATAAAACGAGCATAATAAAAGTCATAGAAGATTGGAGGATTTGAATGTTCAAA
>Ga0213824_1000035_pt1 | contig 123106 bp, 123 predicted proteins | sample MC6MC0906MG_FD_179892 | JGI IMG/M metagenome (GOLD analysis project Ga0213824, IMG submission 179892) | Enriched soil aggregate microbial communities from Iowa State University, Ames, United States - MC6-MC0906-MG | ecosystem: Environmental > Terrestrial > Soil > Unclassified | place: USA...
AGATCAGCACATAGATGACCAGGCCGTCCTTGAGGTCCATGCGCCCGATCTTGCACGGCGGCAGCGCGGCGTGGCCGCCCAGCTCACCGATGATATGGATCGGGTTGTCGCTTTCCATCACCTGCGGGTAACCGGGGATCAGGACGCGCACATCATGCAGGTGGGCCATGGCGCGGGGCAGGGCCGCGGACACATCGCCCAGGCCACCGGTTTTCACCAGGTCGGCGAACTCGGACGTCACGAACAGGACTTTCTTGCGATTGGGGTTATGACTCGGGACCGGCCGCACCGTGTTGAGGTCGACTAAAGCTGTCGACCCGCCAACTGGCTGACTAACACGCTCTCCCTGAATACTTGCAGCGGCACTGATCATAGCTATCTCCACGTGTTGGTCGGCTAATGGCCCGCTGCCATTAGCTCCGATGACCGCATCCTGCGGCCAGGCGCACAAGCGCAATAACAAACTGGCAAGGCGTATGCCAGTTGCACGGTAAGCAAAAAAGAATAGATAGACGGCATCTGGTATGCACCGCTTGTGCGCGCCTTACCCTAGACCTGACCTATGGCAGAGTTCGAAAGTTTAGATTTTTTGCGGGGTTTTTGTTTTGGAAGGGACCCATCGGTCATCAGTCTAGGACAGATTCCAGAGCCTGTAGGGTTTGTGCGGGAATTTTGTAGGACAAAAAACTTGTAACCATATGCAATTGAGGAAGGCGAGAGGTTGTGGTGAGCAGGCTTGCGCCGGTTCAGGGCCGCATCGCGCCCCAGCGCAGGGCAAGCCTGCTTACCACAAAGATTACGCTCACACCCTTAGTGCGGACTGCACCTGATTGGTGCGTCAGCCAAGCACGCGAATGGGCGCGCCCTTGGTCCAGGCCTGGATATCTTCAATCATCTGCTCGTAGAACTGCCGGTAGTTCTGCTCACTGACGTAGCCCACATGGGGCGTGGCGAGTACGTTGGGCAAGTGGCGAAACGGGTGATCCACCGGCAGCGGCTCTTCGGCGTACACATCCAGCGCCGCGCCCGCCAGGCGACCAGTGGTCAATGCCTGCACCAGCGCCTGCTCATCCACAATCGGCCCGCGCGCGGTATTCACCAACCGGGCCGTCGGCTTCATCCAACTCAATGCTTCGGCGTCGACCAGGCCACGGCTGCGGTCGCTGAGTACCAAATGAATCGTGAGAATGTCGGCCTGCTCAAACAGCTCGCGCTTGCTGACCCAGGTCGCCCCGGCCTGCGCGGCGCGCTCCGGCGTGAGGTTTTCACTCCAGGCCAGCACCCGCATGCCGAATACCTGGGCGAACTGCGCAACCTTCTGGCCAATGCTGCCCAGGCCGAGAATGCCCAGGGTCTTGCCATGCAGGTCGCCGCCCAGTCCCACCTGCCAGCCACCCGCGCGCAATGAGTTGGCCTCGGCCAGCAGATTGCGCGTAGACGCCATGATCAGTGCCCAGGTCAGCTCCGGCGCCGCCTGCTTGTAGCTGTCGGTGCCGCACACCTGGATGCCCAGGGCCTTGGCGGCGGCGATGTCGATGGCGGCATTGCGCATGCCGCCGGTCACCAGCAACTTGAGGTTGGGTAAACCCTGCAACAGCGCTTGGTCGAAGGTCGAGCGTTCACGCATGACGCAAATGACCGCGAACGCCTTTAAACGCTCGATCATCGTGGCGGTATCTGCCGGGTAATCGTGCAGGAAGTGCACCTGCCCAACCGACTCCAGCACCGACCAATCCACCACGCCATTGGCTACATTTTGCCAATCATCAATGACTGCGATCTGTACCGACATGCACGCGTGCCTCGAAAAAAGTTGGATTAAAGGGCGCTCAAGCCCTGCAACAGCGCCTGGTGAAACTTCGCCGGCTCTTCCATCTGCGGCGCATGGCCCAGGCCTGGAAACTCCACCAGTGTGGCGTGGGGAATCAGCTTGGCCACTTGCTTGCCCAATACCGCGTAGTTGCCGATCCTGGCCTTGACCGCCGGCGGCGCAACGTCTTTGCCGATGGCGGTGGTGTCGGCGGTGCCGATGAGCAACAGGGTGGGCATCTGCAGGTTCTTGAACTCGTAGTACACCGGCTGGGTGAAGATCATGTCGTAAATCAACGCCGAGTTCCATGCGACCAGCGTGTGCCCGGGGCCATTGCTCAGGCCCGCATACATGTCTACCCAACGCTCGTACTCAGGCTTCCAGCGCCCTACGTAATAGGTGTTGAGCTGGTACTTGCGAATCCCCTCGGCGCTGACTTTTTGCTCCCGCGCATACCATTGGTCGACGCTGAGCGATGGCACGCCCAAGGCTTTCCAGTCTTCCAGGCCAATGGGATTGACCAGCCCGAGCTGTTCGGTCTGCTCGGGGTACATCAGCGCGTAACGGGTGGCGAGCATGCCGCCGGTGGAATGGCCGAGCAGCGTGGCCTTCTGAATGCCGAGTTTTTCCAGCAGTTGGTGGGTGTTGAGGGCCAACTGCTGGAAGCTGTACTGGTAGTGGTCGGGCTTGCTGGAACTGCAGAAGCCGATCTGGTCCGGTGCAATCACCCGGTAACCGGCGTCGCTCAAGGCCTTGATCGTGCTTTCCCAGGTGGCGCCGCAAAAGTTCTTGCCATGCATCAGCACTACGCTGCGACCGTTGGGTTGCCCCTTGGCCGGCACGTCCATGTAGCCCATTTGCAGGGATTTACCTTGGGATTGGAATTGGAAATGTTCGAGGGGATAGGGGTATTGGAAGCCTTGCAGCTCAGGGCCATAGCTGGCGGCGAATGCCGGGATGGCGCTGGCTGTCAGCAGACCGGCGATGCAAAAAACACGGGATAGAGGCATGGGCGGGGCTCCGAACAGGGTGCTCGGATGCTGTTTGCGCGGGATTAACGGGGGATTAACACCCACTGCAAGGTGATAGCGGCGAGTACCGCGTATCGCAGGCCCTTGGCCAGGGTCACCAGCAGCAGGAACCGCCACAACGGCTCACGCATCACCCCGGCCACCAACGTCAGCGGGTCGCCAATGACCGGCACCCAACTGAGCAGCAGCGTCCAATGCCCCCAGCGCTGGTAATGATGGCGGGCCTTTTCCAGCTGCTTGTCGCTGACCGGAAACCAGCGACGCTGCTTGAAGTGCTCCACCCAGCGCCCCAGCCACCAATTGACCAGCGAGCCGAGGACATTGCCCAGGGTGGCGATACCCAGCAGCAGCCATAGGCTGTAGTGCCCGCTGATCAACAGGCCGACCAGCACCGCCTCCGATTGCAGGGGCAGTAATGTCGCCGCGCCGAATGCGGCGAGAAACAGCCCCAGGTAACCCATCGGCACCGATCAGTGCGCCGGGTAGTCCGCCACCACCACATCCTGGCCGTCGCGGGTCAGGCCGATGACTTGATAGGCCTCGGCATGGCCGTCCATTTCCATGCCGGGCGAACCCATGGGCATGCCCGGTGCGGCGATACCCAGCAGGTCGTCGCGCTTGCGCAAGGCCAGTACCTGCTCGGCGGGCACATGACCTTCGACGAACTTGCCGTCGATCACGGCGGTATGGCACGAGCCCAGGCGCGGGGCCACGCCCAGCCGTTGCTTGACCGCGCTCATGTCGGCTTCGACATGGTCATTGACCTTGAAGCCGTTGCTTTCCAGGTGGCTGATCCACTTTTTGCAGCAGCCACAATTGGCGTCGCGGTGCACATCGATGGGGATCAGGTCGGCGGCCTGGGCCAGGGTGGTGGTGAACAGCACTGAAAGCAGGGCCAATCGCAATGGGGTTTTCATGGAGGTCTCGTCCAATACCGGGCAGTAAGCCGGGCATTCTCCCTGCTTTTATCCGTAGGACGTCGGGTTAATGTTTCAAAATTATACGGAGAGCGAGTTTTCCATCCGCTGCTTGAGCCGGTCCAGTGCAATCGCCGACAGCTCGATCATGCGTTCATGGAGGCTGGCCAACTGCAATTCGGTTTCATAGGTCAGCACGCGCTTGAACAGGGTGCCGTCGCGAAAGGCCTGCAAAAAGTAGTGGATCGAGCCGTCGACGGCCAGTGAGGTGAACACTGTCTTGAACTCGTCGGGACGCCGGGCGATCTGTACGCGGTAGCTCATGGGCACGCGTACTCCGAGCAGGTCGATCATTTCGGTAAAACGTGCGCCGGCGGGGAGGGGGCCGCTGGTGCCGGTGTCGGCACCGAGGGAGGTGGGGTGCCATTCGTGCCAGCGATCCGGTTGGGTCACATAGTCGTAGACGGCATCGATAGGGGCCTGGATAAAACGTTCCTGACTGATCCGTTCCAAGCGGACCGACTGCTCGACAGCGCGCATGGCACACCTCCTGTGTGGCTGTGAACTGTCAGAATAGTCCCACTCCCGCACATTGCACGGGAGTGTTTCAGCCATTTATCAGCGCACCTTGAACCGGCCCATCAACGCAATCACCCGGCCATTGGCGTCCAGCAGGCTTTGTGTATTGGTTTGCGTGGCATGGCCGCTTTGCACCAGCTCTTCGACCATATGTCGGATATGCACCATGCTGCGGTTGATCTCCTCGGTCACCGCGCTTTGCTGCTCGGCAGCGGTGGCGATCTGGGTGCTGAGGTCATTGATATGGCTGACCGAACCGGCCATCTCGTCGAGGCCGGTGTTCACCCGTGCCGTGGCATCCGCCGCCGACTGGCAGCTGGCCTGGGTGTTTTCCATGGCCGCCACCGACGAACTGACACCGGTGGTCAGGCGTGCGAGCATTTCATTGATCTGCGAAGTGCTGGCCTGGGTACGCGCCGCCAGGGCGCGGACTTCGTCGGCCACCACCGCAAAACCACGACCCTGCTCGCCGGCCCGCGCGGCTTCAATCGCGGCGTTGAGGGCCAGCAGGTTGGTCTGGCCGGCAATCGCGCCGATCACGCCGAGGGTTTCGGTGATGCGCGCGGCGTCCTGGCGCATGTTCTCCACGGTGTGAGTGGCACTGGCCACTTCGCCGATCAGCGCACTGACGCTGGTGGACGCTTCCCCCACCACCACGCGGGAGCGGTCGGCGTGTTCGTTGGCGCGCTGGGTGAACGAAGCGGTTTGCGCCGCGTTCTGCGCCACCGTATCGGCGGTGGAACTCATCTCGGTGATGGCGGTAACGGTCTGGTCGGTCTCCGAGGCGTGGCGCACCAGGATGCTGTTGGTGTGCGCCGAGGTTTGCTGCAATTGCTCAAGGCCCGATGACATGGCACCGGTGGCCTGGGTCACTTCGCCGATCATGTCTTGCAGGTAGACGATAAAGCGGTTCACCGAATGACCGATGGCGCCCAGTTCGTCTTCGGCGCGGATGGTAATGCGCCGCGTCAGGTCGGCATCGCCGGTGGACAGTGCGTCGATGTTGGCCTTCAGGATTTTCATGCGCTGCACCAATTGGCGGATCGCATACACCGCCAGCAGCACCAGCAGCAACACCATGGGGATCTGCAACAGGGCCAGGCTGCCGAGTACGTCATCGCGTTGGGCGGTGATCAGCGAGGTGGGCAGGGCGGTGGCGAGGAACCACGGCGTGCCTTCGATGGGGCGCATGTAGAAGGTGCTGGCCACGCCCTGGTTGTCGAACTCGCTGCGCTGCAGGGCCTGGTCGCGATGGGCCAGGGCCTTGCTGACCTGGGCGGCAAAGGCCGAGGTGCCGGTCAATTCACTGATGTTCTTCAACACCACCGGGCTGCTCAGGCGCGTGCTGTTGCTGATGATCTTGCCGTCGCCTTCGACGATCAGCATCTGTCCGCCGATGTCCTTTTCCTTGCTGGCTACCAGTTCGTTGAAGAAACCCAGGGTCACGTCGATGGTGGCCACGCCGTACGCGGCGCCGTCACGCTGGATCGCCATGGCGCAGTTGGTGCGCGGCTCCTGGCTGGCGTCGTCCTTGTAGGCCGCGGCCCAGGCACATTGGCCACGTGGCGACGCGAGGCCGCCCTTGTACCAGCTCTGGTCGTAATAGTTGGGGGCGGGGTCGCTGTTCCAGAAGGTGTTCACTGCCAGCTTGCCCGAGGCATCACGGTGCCAGAAGGTGCTGTGCTTGTTGCGCCCCGGCGTGCGCTGGTTGGGCAGCGGCCAGATACCGCCACCGAAGACCTTCAGCTCACCATATTGGTCGACCAGGCCCGGCAGGACCTTGTCGATGGCATCGCTGTCGAGCAGGGGAATGGTCTGGGTGATGGTGCGTTGCTGGGACTGAACCTTGTTGAGTTCGCCCTGGATCTGCTCGGCCACCTCACTGATGCGGTTGAGCACCACCTGTTCCTCGGTATGGCGCAGCGTGGGCGCGACCAGTTGGCCGATGCCGACGACCGTCAACACGAACAACACCAGGACGAACAGCACCAGGAACAGGGTATAGCGGGCTTGAATGGAGCGCAGTGGGGGCATGGAGGTCGTCCTTACGAAGCGTTTATTATCGACGCGGCTGTTTTGGAGCTTCGTAGGGCTATCGGCTTGGCGAGGAAGAGCTTTAGGTACGGGGGGCTAAATCAGGTTTTTAACATGGCGAGGCCATCAGCTGCCTCGCCATGGGGATTACCGCTTATCGAATCAATGCCTGGCTTGCCGGCGCGGTATCACTCTCCGCGACCTTGAGGGCTGGGTGTCCATAAGTGGGACTGCCTCAAGGGCTTGCCCATTTCTTCATTCAGTGCGTTCTCAGTGAAGTGTTTCGGATTGGTTACACGCGCTGATGTCGAAGGAGGGGTGCCGTCCTCGGAAGGTTCTTCAACGTAGGGTAAACCGACGGCTTGACGTTCACCATTCTCGACAAGGCCGTCGTCTCCCGGCGCTTCGCGGGTGTACCCCGGCTCAGTTGTACCGGTTGCGTAGGTGTAGGCGTGGTTTATCTCATGGGCGAGATTGGTTACGGGCACCATTGTGTTGGTACGCTCGGCGTTTTCGATAATAGATTGCGGGTCATAGTGAATGATGCCGCGAGTGACGCGGAAACCGGGAACGCCATCCGTGATATGCCCATAGGTTCCGGCTTCTGCGCTTTCGCGCTCCTCGGGCGTCAATTCATCCAGTTCACTACCGCCAGGAATGTAGTCGGTACCGCCGTGACTGATTGGCTTGATGGTAACCTTGCCGCCATTTGCCACCGCGAGCTCATCCATTTGTTTGAGCGCTTGTTGCCCTACTGGTGAACTGCGCAGAAATTCAAAATCGTCGGCGACGCGCTGCTTGAAAGTCTGTGCGTCCTCCTCCGGGGTCTCAGGGCGAATTTCTACACTGAATCCCAGGTTGCCGGCATTGCTTGGCTTCACTTCGGTGAAAGTCGAACCCCTGGTGCGGTCGAAACTATCCGTGGCATTGGCGTAGATAAGATCCTTGGGCTGGTTGTTCCAGATAGTGTCGTTCCCTTTGCCGGTGTAGAAGGTCGTGCGCTCGTACCCTGCAAGGACGTCGTCGCCATTGCCCCCATGTGCAACGGTATGTCCGCTGCCTGAGAGAAGTGCATCGTTGTCGTCGCCACCGTCCAGATAGGTCTGCCTGGTGGAGGGGCCAAAGCCTGCAATGAGCAGGTCCTTGCCTTTATTACCGTACATTACGCCATTGCCGGCACCTCCCATGATTGTGTCATCGCCGTCGTTGCCCTCGGCATAACCCAGGCCGCTGCCCAACTGCAGCGCATCGTTGCCAGCCCCTCCGAAAAGCCTGCTGCGACCTCCGCCCGCCTGGAGATAATCGTTGCCGTCGCCGCCTTTCACGCTCACGCGAAGCTTGACGTCATCGTCGATGATGACCGTGTCGTCACCGCCGTGGCTGTCGATGAAAAGCTCGTCATGGCTTCTTTCCTTTGTATTGATATCGACTAAATGCGGTTTATCGTTGATGGAGATCTGCAGCTTGTCCTCCAACCAGCTGCGCACATGGATACGGTCAGGGGCATTCCCGGTTTCCAGGTGCAGATAACTGGTCAGGATCTCCGGTTTTTCGGGATCAGATGGGTCCCAGTCAACGACCCTGCTGATTTTGGTATCACCGTCGACAAGCAGCGTATGGGTGCGGCGGTTCACGATGCCTGGCGTCAGGTCGGTGGGAGGGGTGGAGTACGAAGCGTTTGTTTCAGCGAAAGGCTGGGGGAGTTGCGCGTAGAGTCCGGATGTCAGGGAATGGGCAAGTGCAGATAGCATCGGCATGTCCTCTTGGGTGTGCGTGTAAGGGCACCCTGATTACGTATCAGGGTTGCTATTACGTGGAACTCCGACTGAGAAGGTTCCCCGCCCCCCGGAGGGGCTTTAGTGCTAAACGTGTTGGCGTCGGAGCACCGCAAACCGGGTGCCCTTGAGCTTGGCCGTCAGATATCCAGCATGGCCATCACCTCTGCGGGATAGCGCAGGCCGGCACTGGCATCGGCCGGAAAGATTCTCTCCAGTGCCGCCAGTTCAGCCGAGCCGAGGCGGATCGACACGGCCGCCACGTTCTCCTGCAGGTACTTGCGCTGCTTGGTGCCGGGGATCGGAATAATGAAGTCGCCTTGTGCCAGTACCCACGCCAGCGCCAGTTGCCCGGCGGTGACGCCTTTGTCGGCTGCGAGGGTTTGAACCTGCTCGACCAATTGCAGGTTCTTTGCAAAATTCTCGCCCTGGAAGCGCGGGTTGGTGCGGCGGTAGTCATCGGCATCGAAATCCGCCGGGCTTTTCAGGGCGCCCGTCAGAAAGCCTCGGCCCAGCGGGCTGTAAGGCACAAACGCGATGCCCAGGCGTTGGCAGGCCGCGAGGCAGCCGTTGCTTTCCTGGTCGCGGCTCCACAGGGAATATTCGCTTTGCAGGGCGCTGATCGGGTGCACCTTATGGGCGCGCTCCAGCGTGGCGGCGGATGCCTCGCTCAGCCCCAGGTAACGCACCTTGCCTTGCTGCACCAAGTCGGCCATGGCACCGACGGTTTCTTCGATGGCCACCTGCGGGTCGATTCGGTGCTGGTAGTACAGGTCCAGGGTGTCCACGCCCAGGCGCTGCAAGGTGCCGTTGATCGCCGCGTAAATGTACTCGGGGCGACCGTTCACCCCACGCAAGGCCGGGTTGGCCGGGTCACGCACAATGCCGAACTTGCTCGCCAGGAACACCTGGTCACGTTTGCCGGCAATGGCTTTGCCGATCAGTTGCTCATTGGTGTGGGGGCCGTACATATCGGCGGTATCAAGAAAATTGACGCCCAACTCCAAAGCGCGATGCAGGGTGGCAGTGGCCTCCGAGGTGTCGGTGCCGGGGGTGTAGAAATCACTCATACCCATGCAGCCGAGGCCGATGGCACTGACGTGGGGACCGTTCTTACCGAGTTGACGAGTGTGCATGGGTGCAGCTCCTGATGAGGTAGGACGCCATTGTTACCCTCGACAAAACCTGGATAAACCGGCTAAAAGCACTATCACTATTGGTAATTTCTAAATAATCCTCCTGGAGTCGGCCCTTGGATCGTTTTAACGCCATGCGGGTGTTTACCCGGATTGTCGAGTTGGGCGGATTTGCCAAGGCCGCCGACAGCCTGCAACTGCCGCGCGCGTCGGTGACCATCCTGATCAAGCAACTGGAAGCGCACCTGGGCGTGCAGTTGCTGCAGCGCACCACGCGTCAGGTCAGCCCGACCCTGGACGGCGCGGCGTATTACCAGCGCTGCGTACAGTTGCTCACCGACCTGGAGGAAACCGAGGCGGTGTTCTCCACCCGCCGCCAGAATCCACGCGGCACCCTGAGCGTGGATATGCCCTCGGGGATCGGGCGTTTGATTGTGATTCCCGCGTTGCCGGCGTTCACCGCGCGCTATCCGCAGATCGAATTGGACATCGGCCTGAACGACCGCCCGGTGGACCTGATCCGCGAAGGTGTGGATTGCGTGCTGCGCGGCGGTCCGGCGCTGGATGAGTCGCTGGTGGCCAGGCCCTTGGCAATGATGGACCAGTTGACCCTGGCGAGCCCCGGGTACCTGGAACGCATGGGCATACCGGCGGGCCTCGACGACCTGGCCGATCACCAGATGGTCGAGTATGTCTCCACGGCCAGCGGCAAGCGGTTCGGCCTGGAGTTCCTGATCGGCAACGCCGTGCACCCGATCCAGTTGCCCAAGCGCGTGGCGGTCAACAGCTCCGACGGCTATTTCGCCGCGTGCGAAGCCGGCTACGGCCTGATTCAGGCGCCGCACTATCATGCGATGCGGCAACTGGCCGAGGGCCGCCTGGTGCCCGTGCTGGCGCAGTTGCCGGTGCCGAAAATGGCGCTGACGGCGCTGTATCCGCCCCATCGCCAGTTGTCGCAGCGGGTGAGGGTGTTCGTGGACTGGCTGGTTGAGCTGTGCCGACAGCCGGGCACCGGTTTGCAACGCTAGGCCTGGGCCTTGCGGTAAGCGCCGGGTTGCTGCCCGGTCACTTTGTGGAAGGCGCGGGTAAACGCCGCCACGGACTGATAACCCACCGCCACTGCGACATCCGCGACGGTCTGGTCCTGCTTGAACAATTGGCAGGCGTGGCGCATGCGCATCATCAGCAGCACCTGGCCGGGCGACTGCCCGCACAATTCAGTGAAGCGCTTGAAAAACGCCGAGCGCGACAAGCCGGTGCAGGCCGCCATGCTTTCCAGGGTCCAGGCATCTGCCGGGCGGGCGATCAATTGTTCCAGCAGGTTCGCGAATGCCGGCTGGCGACCCAGCGCGGCCAGGCCACCGAGTTGGTTGTTATCGAGCACTTGCTGGCGCAGTACATACAGGAACAACAGGTGGCACAGGCGCTCGAGCAAGGCCGCGGAAGGCGCCGGGTCGCGCTGGCACTCCTGCAGGATCAGCTCGAACAGGTTGCGGGCGGCCGTCAGCGAGGGGTCGCCGGCCCGCAGGACGATCCACGCGGGCAGGGTATCGACGATCATCGCCGATAAGCCCGACTGGAAGTGAAAGAACCCGCACACCAGCCCTACGCCGTCGCTGGCGCCGCTGTCCAGGGGCAGCATCGGGCGTCGCGGACACTCCCGCGCGCCGGCCGCCGTGGCTTCTCCGGACAACCGATACTCAAGGTCACGGAGCAGGAACACCGCGTCGCCGTTGTTCAACTCGACGGGCGTGGGTTCGCCGGCGATATGCAGCCAGCACTCGCCCTGCACGATCAGGTGGAAACTCGCTCGCGCCAGGCCGTGGGTGCTGGCATGCCAATCGCCGCAATAGCGCCCGACATGGAACAGGCTGGTGTTGAGTTCGAGGCTGTCTAATAACCAATCGACAAGGGCACTGGAAGAATTCATCTAATGGAAAGACTCAAGAGCAAGTAATCGCTACTTTAGCCTATTGAGAGGATTTCTTATAACCAACAGACTGGATACACGAACCCTCAGGAGACCGCTCCATGTCCCGTGTACCGCTGCTCACCCCGCAAACCGCGCCACCCGCCGCCAAGCCGTTGCTGGAAAACGCGCTGAAAACCTCGGGCTTCATCCCCAACCTCCTGGCCGTGCTGGCCAATGCCCCGGCGGCGCTGGAAACCTACATCACCGTCTCGGGCCTGAACGCCAAGGCCGAGCTGAGCCTGGCCGATCGCGAAGTGGTGCAGTTGATTGCCGCCACTACCCACGGCTGCGATTTCTGCGTCGCCGGCCACACCGCCGTGGCGCGCAACAAAGCCAAGCTGCCGGAAGAGGTGATCGACGCCCTGCGCCAGCGCGGCGAATTGCCCAATGCCCGTTATGAGACACTCGCCGCCTTTACCCGGGAAGTCATTGCCACCCGTGGCGATGTCAGCGATGCCGGTTTTGACGCGTTCCGCGCCGCCGGTTACACCGAAGGCCAGGCCTTGGAAGTTATTTTGGGAGTGAGCCTGGCAACCCTGTGCAACTTCGCTAATGTGTTTGCCCGTACCCCGCTGAACCCGGAGCTGGCGCAATACCGTTGGGAAAAACCGGCCAGCTGAATGGCTGATGGTCCCGCTGCTTTGACAAGGAGAAACATGAATGCTTGACCCGATCTTGAGCCGTTGGCTCGATGTTCAAGCGCAGGCCCTGGATGTGGGCAGTTGCGATCCCCAGGAAGTGCTGCCCCGGCTGGCAGAGGCCAACGTACTGCGTATCGGTGTGCCAAAAGCCTTCGGCGGCCTGGGCGGCGATGTGGCCGGCGCCGTCGAGGCCATCGCCAATGTCGCCAGCCATTCGTTGGCGGCGGCGTTTGTGTGCTGGGGCCAGCGCTCGTTTATCGAATATTTGCTGCAGAGCCCGAATGAGCGGCTGCGCGAGCAATTGCTGCCGGACCTGCTCAGCGGCAGGTTGGCGGGGGCCACCGGTTTGTCGAATGCGATGAAGTTCCTGTCGGGCATCGAGACGCTGCAGATCAGCGCCGAGCCGAACGACCATGGCTGGACCCTCAACGGTCGCTTGCACTGGGTGACCAATCTGCGCAAGAACGGCTTTGTCGCGGCAGCGGCGATCGAGCATGCCGGCGGCGGCGCGCCGTTTATCCTGGCGATTCCGGATTCGGTGGCGGGCCTGCAACGTTCCGGCGACCTGGAGCTGCTCGGCCTGCAATCGAGCAACACCGCAGCCCTGGGCCTCGAAGGTGTCGAGCTGAGTCGCGAGTGGTTGCTGCACGAGGATGCACGCAAGTTCCTGCCGGCCGTGCGCCCGGCGTTCCTGGGTTTGCAGTGCGGTATGTCGATCGGCCTGGCCCGGCGCTCGCTGGCGGAAGTCGCCCATCACCTGGGCGCGGCCCGCACGGTGCTGCGCGAAGAACTCGAAGGGTTGCGCGGGACCTTGGATCACCTGGTGACCGAGCTGCAGAATGGCCTGCTCGCCGGGCGCTTCGCCGCTGAGCCGGTGGCGTTGTTCAAGTTGCGCATCGGCCTGGCCGAGACCGCCGCCAGCGCAGTGCAGCTGGAACTGCAGGCCAGTGGCGGCAAGGCTTACCTCACGGCCCATGGCAGTGGGTTTGCGCGGCGCTGGCGGGAGTCGGCGTTTGTGCCGATCGTTACGCCCAGCCTGGTGCAATTGCGCACCGAGTTGCAACGCCAGGCCAACCTGTGAGCCCGGTGGTATTGAGTGCCCGGGGCATTGGCCTGGGGTACGCCGGCGGCCCGGTGTTGCAAGGCTTCGACCTGCAATTGCAGCGCGGTGAAGTGGTGTCGATCCTGGGGCCCAGCGGGGTCGGCAAGTCCAGCCTGTTGCGGGTGCTCGCCGGCTTGCAGGCGCCCCAGGATGGCAAGGTGCAGGTGTTGGGCGAGCCGTTGAACGGACCCCATCCACGTGTCGCCGTAGCGTTCCAGGACCCCAGCCTGTTGCCGTGGTTGAGCCTGGAAAAGAACGTCGCGTTCGGCCTGGATTTCGCCCGCCAGCCGCACCTGGGCGCTGATGAGCGCCGCCGGCGCGTCGACCACGCCATCGCGGCGGTTGGCCTGGAGCACGCCCGCCAGCAATTTCCGGCGCAGCTGTCCGGCGGCATGGCCCAGCGCACCGCGTTGGCCCGTTGCCTGGCACGCCAGCCCCAGGTGCTGTTGCTGGATGAGCCCTTCGGTGCGCTGGATGAAGTGACCCGTGCCGATATGCAGCACCTGTTGCTCAAGGTCAACCGTGAGCAGGGTTCGGCGGCGGTGTTGATCACCCATGACATCGACGAAGCGCTGCTGTTGTCCGACCGCATCCTGCTGCTGGGCAACCGCCCGGCGCGGACGCTGGGCGAATGGCGCATCGACCTGCCGCAACCGCGGGAAGAACAGGTGGAAGCCATCGGCGCGCTGCGCATCGAGATTCTTAAAACCCTACGGCAGGCGAGCCGCCCTCAACCCCAACCCCTTGACCTGCTGGAGCCCAGCCATGTGCCTGGATGACCTGACCCACTCGCGCCGTGACTTTCTCAAACTTTCCGCGGTACTCAGTGCCGCCGGCGCCTTGCCGCTGCTGAGCAGCCTGCAGGCCCGCGCCGCCAGCGAGCCGGATGCGCCGGTGCGCATCGGCTACCTGCCGATCACCGACGCGACGCCCTTGCTGGTGGCGCATAACAACGGGCTGTTCGAAGCCGAAGGCATCAAGGCCGAGCGTCCGGTGTTGCTGCGCAGCTGGGCGCAGGTGATCGAGGCGTTTATCTCCGGGCAGGTCAACGTGATCCACCTGCTGTCGCCGATGACCGTGTGGGCGCGCTATGGCAGCCAGGTGCCGGCCAAGGTGGTGGCGTGGAACCATGTGGGCGGTTCGGGGCTCACCGTGGCACCGGGCATTACCGAGGTGAAGCAGTTGGGCGGCAAGTCGGTGGCGATCCCGTTCTGGTATTCGATCCATAACGTGGTGGTGCAGCAACTGTTCCGCGATAACGGCCTGACCCCGGTGGCGCGTGCCGCCGGCAGTGCGATCGGCGCCAATGAAGTCAACCTGATCGTGCTGCCGCCTTCGGACATGCCGCCGGCCCTGGCCAGCCAGCGCATCGACGGCTATATCGTCGCCGAGCCGTTCAATGCTTTGGCGGAGAACCTCAAGGTCGGGCGTGTGCAGCGGTTTACCGGCGACGTGTGGCGCAATCACGCGTGCTGCGTGGTGTTCATGCACGAACATGACCTGAACAATCGCCCGGAGTGGTCGCAGAAAGTCGTGAATGCGATCGTCAAGGCCCAGGTGTGGACCCGTGATAACCGCGCAGAGGCGGTGAAACTGCTGTCCAAGGACGGCCCGAACCGCTACACGCCACATGCCGAGCCGGTGTTGAGCAAAGTCCTGGCGCCAGCCGCTGCCGACCGCGCGGCCTACCTGGCCGACGGCGCGATCCGGCACGCCGACTGGGACGAGCACCGCATTGACTTCCAGCCTTATCCATTCCCCAGCTACACCGAAGAATTGGTGCGACGCTTGAAGGACACGCTGATCGAGGGGGACAAGAAATTCCTCGCCGACCTGGATCCGGCCTTTGTCGCCAAGGATCTGGTGGATGACCGCTTCGTGCGCAACGCCATCCAAGCGGTGGGCGGCATGGGCACCTTCGGCTTGCCCGAGGGCTTTGAGCGGACCGAGGAGATTGGCGTTTGAACAACCGCAGAGTCCCGGGCTGGTTGCTCGGGTTGAGTGGCCTGGCCGGCCTGTTGTTGCTGTGGTGGCTGGGGGTGAAGGTGTGGGGCGATGGGGGCGGCCTGGCGGCGCGCTTTTCGCTGGCCGCCACCTTTAGCAGTCTGTGGGAATTGCTGGGGCGCGGTGAGCTGTATCTGCATATTGTCGTGAGCCTCAAGCGCATCTTCGTCGGGCTGTTCCTGGCCTTGCTGGTGGGGGTGCCGCTGGGGCTGCTGGTGGGCAGTTCGCGCAACCTGGAAGCGGCGACCACGCCGGCCTTCCAGTTTCTGCGGATGATCTCGCCGCTGTCCTGGATGCCCATCGTGGTGATGCTGATGGGGGTAGGGGACCAACCGATCTACTTCCTGCTGGCGTTTGCCGCGGTGTGGCCGATCATGCTCAACACCGCCGCCGGCGTGCGCCAGCTCGACCCGCGCTGGCTGCAGTTGAGCAGCAGCCTGAGCGCCACGCGCTGGGAGACCTTGCGCCGGGTGATCATCCCTGGCGTGGTGGGGCACGTGCTGACCGGCGTGCGGCTGGCCATCGGGATCCTGTGGATCGTGCTGGTGCCGTGCGAAATGCTCGGGGTCAGCGCGGGGCTCGGCTATTACATCCTGGATACCCGTGATCGCCTGGCCTATTCGGAACTGATGGCGATGGTGTTGCTGATCGGGCTGTTGGGGTTTGCCCTGGATGCGCTTGCACGCGGGTTGCATCAGCGCTGGGTGCATGGGGGGAGCCAGTGACGGCATGGCCTGAGCCCGGCGGCCCACTGCCGTCGGGGGGAGCGGCACACCGGAGGAGCCAAAGCTTTTCATCACCTGTAACATAAGACCCTGTCGACCCCGTGCATCCCGTCGCCGGGTATGTGCCTGGCGTGTTCGGCGATACACAGTGAATACATTCTTCCGGTTCAGGAACCCGTCATGACCCAAAAGCAACGCTTGAAATACTCGATCCTGATCGCCCTGGCGGTACTGGCGACGATGTTTGGCCTGTCCTACCTGCAGAACATCGGGTTTATCAGTGAGAAGACGTTCCAGACCATCGCCATCGCCGTCGCGGTCGTCGTGGTGGTGATCAACGGCATCATGCGCCGCAAGGTCAAGCTTTAAGGTCTGCCTCAGCTTCGAGCGTCGAGTACCTTGGCAGCCTCTTCATGGAGGCTGTAGCTTTTATCCGCGTTAAGGGTGATCACGCCTTCGCTGCACAGGCGCTTGAGCACCTCGCGCACACTCAGGAACGACAACGGGATCCCCAGCTCCAGCAAATGGCTGTGCACGCCACGTACCCCCAGGGTGCGCTGGTTGTCGGCGGCGGTGAGCAGGGCGTCGATGACCTTCAGCCGGATCAGGCTGGTGCGCAGGCCGAAACACTTGAGCAGGTGGCGAATACGCTGGTTGCCTTGCTGCTCGGGGGGGTTGCCGAACGCTTGGGCGCCGTTGCCAAATTGGCTGTCGGCTGCGGTTGGATGTCCGTCCGTGGGCACTTGCGGGTTGTACATGCAAAAACTCCTTATCAGAGCCTGATCAGGAAAATGATGGCGCTCTTAGTCAATAAGACGAACGAGCGTGCGAAATCATGAAGGGCGTGATGTAGAAAATTTGTCGGTATCGGTTTTGTCACATCTGCAACGCCTCGAATAAACCCGCTCCAGGGTTAAATTTCTCCCGGTTTTTTGCGTCCTTACGGTGGGGTGGTTACCCCTGTGAGGGTGTTCAATTTGACTGCGGAGTCTGTGTGATTATTTCCAACGGGTTGGCCAGGGTGTGCGTGACGGGGCTGTTGCTGGGGGTGAGCCTGGCTGCAACGGCACGGGAGTCGACGACGCAGGCGTCGGCGGATATCCGCCGCACCAGTTTCGGCGTGCCGCATATTCGCGCCAATGGCGAGCGTGGCCTGGGCTTCGGGATCGGTTATGCCTATGCCCAGGACAACCTGTGCCTGCTGGCCAATGAAGTGGTTACCGTGAACGGCGAGCGGGCCCGGTACTTCGGCCCCGAGCAGTCGACCCTGGAAGAGCGCAACAACCTGGCCAGCGACGTGTTTTTCACCTGGCTGAACACACCGGGCGCGGTGGCGGCTTTCTGGAAGGCGCAAAGCCCGCAGATCCAACAGCGCATGCAAGGCTACGTGGCCGGCTACAACCGTTACCTGAAAGAGCAGGGCGCACCCGCCCAGTGCCAGGCGGCCTGGGTGCGGCCGCTGGTGGTTGAAGACCTGGTGAAATTGACCCGCAGATTGTTGGTGGAGGGCGGTGTCGGCCAGTTCGCCGAAGCCCTGGTCGGCGCCACGCCGCCTCAGGCCTCCGCGAGTGTGCAACCCAGCGCCAAGGCATTCGAATTGGCCGCCGCCAATCAGCAGCGCTTCAGCCTGGATCGCGGCAGCAATGCCGTGGCGGTGGGCCGCGACCGCTCGTTCAATGGCCGTGGCATGTTGCTGGCCAACCCGCATTTCCCGTGGGTGGGCGGCATGCGCTTTTATGAAATGCACCTGACCATTCCCGGCCAGCTGGATGTGATGGGCGCCGCGCTGCCCGGCCTGCCGGTGATCAATATCGGCTTCAACCAGCATGTGGCGTGGACGCACACGGTGGATACGTCCAAGCACTTCACCCTGTATCGCCTGACGTTGGATCCCAAGGACTCCACGCGCTATATGCTGGATGGAAAATCCATCCCCCTGGAGAAAACCTCGGTGACGGTGCAGGCCAGGCAAGCGGACGGCAGCGTGAAGCCGGTAACCCGCTCGGTCTACAGCTCGCAGTTCGGCCCCGTGGTGCAATGGCCCGGCAAGCTGGATTGGGACACTCACCACGCCTTCAGCCTGCGCGATGCCAACCTGGGCAACGACCGCGTCCTGCAACAGTGGTACGCCATGAACCGTGCCACGAGCCTCAAGGACCTGCAAACCTCGGTGCACACCCTGCAAGGCATCCCGTGGGTCAATACCCTGGCCGCCGATGACCAGGGCCAGAGCCTGTACATGAACCTGTCGGTGGTGCCCAACGTCAGTGCGGCCAAACTGGCGCAATGCAGCGACCCGCGTGCCGGCCTGCAGATGATCATGCTCGACGGCGCCCGCAGTGCCTGCGCCTGGGACGTCGACCCGCGCGCCGCCCAGGCCGGCATCTTCCCCGCCGACCAGTTGCCGCAGCTGGAGCGTAGCGACTACGTGCAGCACTCTAACGATTCGGCGTGGCTGGCCAACCCCAAGGCACCGTTGACCGGCTTCTCCCCGGTGATCAGCCAGGACCACATCGGCCTCGGCCCGCGCGCACGCTTCGCCCTGCAACGCCTGCAATCCCTGGAGACGCGACCGATCAGCGTCGCCGACCTGCAAAACATGGTCATGGACAACGAGGTGTACCTGGCCGGCCAGGTCATGCCCGACCTGCTGGCGTTCTGCGCCAAACACCTCGGCACCGACGCGACTGCGCTCAAGCCACTGTGCACCAACCTCACCGATTGGGACCGGCACGCCAACCTCGACAGCGGCCTGGGCCTGGTGCACTTCATCAATTTGGTTGAAGACCTGCAGCAACTCCCCGATGCCTGGCGCGTCGCGTTCGACCCGGCCCAACCCCTGACCACCCCACGGGGCCTGGCCATCGAGCGCGCCCCCGTGGCCAAGGCCCTGCGCGAAGCCATGCTGGCCTCCACCGCAGCCGTGGCCAAACTCGGCCTCAACGCCGACAGCAAATGGGGCGATATCCAGGTCAGCGGGCAAACCCCGATCCACGGCGGCCCGCAAGCGCTGGGGATCTACAACGCCATGCAAACCGTGCCCCGGGCCGACGGCAAGCGCGAAGTGGTCAGCGGCAGCAGCTACCTGCAGATCGTCACCTTCGACGACCAGGGCCCCCACGCCCAGGGCGTGCTCGCGTTTTCCCTGTCCAGCAACCCGGCATCCCCCTACGCCAAGGACCAGACCCAAGCCTTCGCGCAGAAAAAACTCCGCCCACTGCCGTTCACCGACGCCCAGATCAAGGCCGACCCGCAGTACCAGCAGCAGCTCATCAAGGAGTAGGGCAGGCGCGCAACCCCTTGATGCCAATACGAAATATTTTTGAAATCAAGGGGTTGCAGGCAAAAGCAAATGAGTACATAATGGCGCCCATCGAACGCAACGAAGCATTAAAAACTTCAATGTATTCAATGAGTTAGAGTAGAGGCAGGGCTCTATGGCCCACTCAAGTTTTTATGCGGTGAATGCCAGCGGCAAGGGCATTGATCGTTTGAGGCCGAGTAGCAAAATGGTTATGCAGCGGATTGCAAATCCGCCTACGCCGGTTCGATTCCGACCTCGGCCTCCACTCTTAAAGCCCCGTAGATCAATAGTCTACGGGGTTTTTTATTGCCTGCGATCTAGGAACAGTTCCGCAACTTTTGGCATGCGTTCCGCAACCCTCTGCTTTTTTGGTCGCATTCAGGAAGCGGATCAGCACCTGGTAGTGTGGGTCGGCGGCGGGTTATTTCGTGGGCTTTACAATCTCACCCACTCGTCGATAGACCTTCTTGGTCATCTCTTCGGTAGTGTGCCCGAGCAGGCGGCTTGCGTGTGTGAGCTCGATCTCACTGGCCGCTTTGGGACGGATGTCTTTGAACTGGAATTGGCGGATCAGCACTGCCAGGTCAGAGTCGCCGTCGGCGCCGGCTTTGATGGCAGCTTTCTCGCGGGCTTCGTCCCAACGATTGCGCAGCATCTGCTGACTCATCCGAAGGCCGGATGTGTTGGTGATCAGCCTCGACGTTTTTATGCCGCTGAGTGCACGGCGTTCCTGCAGGTCATTGATAAAGGCACTGAGCCCGGACTGCACACCTTCATCCTCCAGTCGTAGGCGAAGTTTCTTAGCGGTTTTGCCTTGTTTGACCATCAGGAACTCGGCGTTTAAATCGGTGGTGGACACCTTCAACACGTCGGCCGGGCGCTGACCGGTCAAGTAGGCGAGGTCCATGGCATCCTTGAGTTCCTGCACGGCTGCGTCGTACACGGCATTCCACACGATATCGCCTGCGTAATAGTCCCGTGGGGTCTCTTTGTTGCGGCGCACACCGAAGCAAGGGTTGGCGTTGTTGGTCAGGCCCCACTCACGGGCGATCGTGAACATATGCGAAAGCAGCGCGATTTCCCGATTCGCCCTGACCTTTGCTGTCCTTGCGTCCCGGTATTGCGCGACCACCTGAGGTGTAATCGAATCAATGGGGGCTTTCTCAAACGCTTTCCTGAGCTGTTTGAGTTCCTTCATGTTGTCGGATTGGGTGCGTAACCCCTTCGTCGGGATGATCTCTTTCACGTACCTGTCGAACAAAAAGCCCAGCAGATGGTTGGGCTTTGGAGGTGCGCGGCGCTCCAGCCTGGCCCATTCCACTTTGGCCTGGTCGAGGTCGCCGCCCAAGGGAATCTCCTTGCGTTTACCCTCGGCATCCCTGCCGTTGTAGTAGTACCCAATCCATGTCTTTCCACTCTTTCGCTTGTGGCATCGTCGGATCATACGCGGGGGTAGATCCCGGTTCGCTGGCGATTTCTGGCGCATTGTCAGCTCACGTTCGCCAAGTCGAGCGTCCAGGTTTCGGCCGCCGGGTTCACGGCAGAAGGCGTGACGCCAGCCAGTTTCATTCGGGCGTACACCCGGCCTACAATCGGGCGACGAGCTCCGGTCAGAACATGCTCCCAATGGTTATCGATCAACCACTGGATCTGTTTCGACGGGATCTGATAGCCGGTGATGGTGGCCAGTTCTTCATCAATGAGGGTTTCGCTTTGGAATTCCATCATCACTACCTCAGTCGCCACAGAAGCATGCGATTGCTTCGTCGTGGTCTGTGAACATGTCGAATTGGGTGTCGGAGTAGTCGATCATTTGCTGATAGCTGGGCCGGTCGAAGCGGAAGCGAGCACCATCGCCAGTGAACTTGCCGCCCGATACCACCTCGCTTTCCATCCTTGCCCACCACAACGCTTTGGGGCGGTCGCTGGCGATGATCGAATAGACCTGCTTGGCGCCTTTGAGAAAACACAGGTCACAGTTCCCCTCCAGCGTTCTGCCGTTGATCGTCGGTAGCATCAGGTCGAACGGCTGGGAGTCCCAGAAATCCGTCACGTCCTGTACGCCGACGCCGGCATCAGCCAGCGGCATGGTCATTGATGCCCATTTGCTTTCTGTAGTGCTTTTCCGGGTTCGGATCTTCGCCACCCTGCGCGGTTCGTCGGCGCGTATGCCGGTCATCATGTCCACCGGTGCTTCTTCGGTCGAAAGGCACAGGGTGCGCAGGTACTTGTGGATGATCCTTATCTTGAGGTCGATGGTGCAGAACCTGGTTACGGGGTTGGGTAGGTACTTGCGTTTACGAATAAGCGCTTCGAATGGTTCGCCCTGGCGGCTGGCAGTGGCGTAATCCACCACCGCGAAACCCTTGTCATCGTCGCGAAACTCCAGCCAGATAATGCGTACGGCCCACCGATCTGCGCACGCACGGACAAATTCCAGCGTGGCGGGATGCTCTTTGCCGGTGTTGGCAAAAATGATCAGCAGGTATTTGGCAATGTCCTCTGCCGTGTTGTGCAGAAGCACCATGAACAGCATGTAGGCACTCGTGCGTCCGCCGGAGAAGCTGACAACAGTTGGTCCTGCCATTGCGTAATGTCTGTGCATGTGGTGCGCAGCGCTGATCATGCTGCCTCCCGCTGTTGCAGGGTTATTTCCCACGGATCATTAGCGCGGGCCAGCGCGGTCATAGGCGGCGGGCTGACGCTGTTACCACACATGTGCACCTGCTGAGTGACGGTGAAGGGCTTACCGTCGGCACCGTGGGTGATGTGGTAGTCCGCTGGAAAGCCCTGAGCCTTGTACAGCTCGGCTGGCTTGAGCATCCGCAGGCAGATGTCGACGATTACGTAGGGCGTGCCTAGGCTGTGATACCACCTAATCCCGTGGTGGCTCTCCTGCAGTAGGGTGTCGGCAATCGTCAGTGCGCATCGTTTGCCACTGACTGCCCCGTTCTCCATGGCCTTTCGTAAGGATGAGGCCAGAACACAGGGCGCGCTGATCACGGCCTGTTCTTGTGCTGTGGGCGACAAGAGTGGGAGGTGCGTATACCCCTTAACAGGCTGCGCGAGCGGGCGTGCCTGAGCGTTTAGCGTTGCATCGGCGAGCGCTGCCCTGCGCAGCTTTTCGTGGGGTATAAGTGCCTCGGCAGTGGCGCTGGAAGGGGCAATAATGCCTGCTGCTGCGCAGCAGAGACTGTTTGTTTCTAGCGTGTTGACCCCACCTACAGCGCGGAGCAAAGCGGGCTGTGCATTGGCTTTATCCTGGTGGTCCTTCATGCCGCTTTTCTCCGATGTTCGATAGCGAGTTGGTCCATCAGCCGCTGGTGGTAGGTGAGCCGGGCTTCGGCGGCAGGCCATGGGCGGATGGTTTCGACCATGGGTTCGATACCGACCAAGCAATCCCAGATAGCTGGATCGGTTGGCATGAGGTCGCGGCGCTCGGTCGCCAGTGCAATCAGGTCGGCTTGGTGCACGCTGGCAGGAAGATCCAAGGCCAAGTCGAAGCGCTTACAAACGCGCCCCCAGATCACGTCCTCAAAGCCCCGGTAGTCTGGCATCCACTGCTTGAGTGGGCGGGTGATGTCACCCAGGTATGCCTCTGTGGCGTCGTGAAGTAAGGCCGTGAGCTTGTGTTCTTCCGGTACCAGCGCGGCGACGATGCAGCTGTGTTGGGCCACGCTGTAGAACTCGCGGGTGTGGCCGTTGAATCGGCACAGGTGGGCCAGCGCGTGCGAGATGTCCCGTGGGTCGATCATGTCGGCGTCAGGCTCGAACAAGTCGAAGCGTTTGCCGCTGGAGGTGAGGATCCAGTTCATGCGGCTTCCCTCCCCAGGTCGGCCAGGAGTAAGGCGTTGTCGGTTGCCTTGTGCAATTGGCGCAAAGCTTCATATCCGATCAGTGCTTTCAACTGGCGGTCGAACTCTTTGCTGTAGCGGGTCAGGGCGCGAAGATCCTTGGTGGCCTTTGCATGTTGCTGTTGCAGTGTGCCGGCGGCCTGGGGCGTTAGACGCAGCATCGGAATGGCCTGGCTCATACGTCACCGCCACAAGCTTTGTTTTGTTGGGCGACGGCATCTTGGTGAGTTGGTTGAAAATAAAGAGCCGCTTTTTCGGCGTCTTTCGGACACATTTTTATCTTCGGGCTTTCTCCGATCACTAGTCGGCGAGTCTGGGCCTCAGTGGTCGAATTATTCACTTCAGTCGCGGCCATTTCTGGTGCAGCTGGGTCCAGCAAAGCTGCCATGGCGAGCGCTTGGTCGCGGAGGGTAAGTGAGTCGCGCTCTAGCTTTTTCCCGGTGCGAAACGCACTGAAGGTTTCCGCCGCAATCCGCAGTTTGTCGGCAATGTCCAGCAGCGTCTGGCGCGCCGGATCCCCCAGCTTCGATGCATCCAATGCCCGTTTGTAGTGGTCAAACAGTTGCTTGTGGTGAGACTGGGCTTGCTCAAGCATTAGTTCCAGGTTCCGGATGGCGCCTGAGTTATCTGATTGCTGAATAGCCTTGCCTTCATCCATGCCTTCGATGCGTCCATCAATCAGGCCTCCCCTATAGCCGACCCAATAGAGGATCGCGGCTGCGAAAATCATGCTGATCAATGCGCAGATTTGAATCGTTGTCATGTGGTGTGCTCCTGGCTGTTTCGTTGGCTGGTGGTGGCAGCCGTTTGGTTACTGGTCTTACTCGGTTAAATCGTTTGGAGGCCTCGGCATGTCCTCGTCTGCCTTGTAGGCGCGGATGTCGATCAGTGCCGCGACGTGCTTGATGTGCGCGTACCGCAACGCCTTCACACTGTGATCCAGCGTGGTCACCGGTAGTTGAATCCGCCCGCTGTTGATCGCCTCGGTGAAGGTCTTTTCATTGAGGTTCTTGAAGTAGTGCACGCGCAGCTTTTCCAGGGGGATAAGCACGTCACCGAAGAGTTGGTGCAGCATCTCGACGGTCGCGCTATCCGGCGCGGGTTGCAGTCGTAGCGGTGCTTGACTGTTGTTGCTCATGGGCAGCGGCCTCCTTGCGTTTGAGTCGTGAAGGGTGGTTCCAGGCGTTCAGGCAATGGCGTTTGGTCAGCTCCCGCAGATGCTCCGGCACTTCGAGGAGCGCGGCGTTGCGCTCCTCGCGTGTGTGCATGGCGACGATCTGGCGGGCGTACTCCCTAGGCCACGTCACGGTCGTCTCCCGGGATGGCTGGTAGTTCGAGGCCCAACTGTTCGGCGAGCCAGCGGATGCCAGCTTGGCGGACCTTGGTCGACTGGCTGTACTGCATGCCGGCGGTTTCGTGGTACCAGTGGCCGTCCTTGACTCGCAGGTACTGGCGGTCCCGCACCGGAAAAGTCGGTAGGTTGCGGTCGTTGAGCAGGCCCTTTCCACGCATGAGTGCGATCAACTTGGGTCGGGTGAGGCCGAAGTACTTGGCTGTTTTTTCCAGGCTACGTTCCATTTCGGCCTCCTAAGCAGCATGCGCGGCGGGTGTCGCCACGGCGGCGAGGTGGGTGATGGATTCGGCCACCATGGAGTAGATCTCCACGTCGCTGCCGTACACCGTGAAACACTTGGTGCGCGGCTTTCTGACGCCGATGCTCATGATGGTGGTGATGCCGGCGCGGGTTTTGTTGCGGTGGATTGCCAAGTTGATCGGTTGCTCGAAGCCCATATCGAGACTGAGCGCGCCACCGGTTTGCACCAGGTCGAATACCTGCTGCTTGTGTCCGGTCTCGAACACGCCGTAGCGGCGCTCTACGTGCGGCAAGGACGATGGATCAGTTGGGTTGGTTGGCCCGTTGACGATCTCCTCAATGAAGTCCGCAAGCTTGAGGTGCATCTTCTTGGTGTTGGCCAGGGTCAGCGTGTGGCGCTCGCTGCCCAGTTCAACGGTGAAGTGCGTGTCGACTTTTCGGCGCTCGACATTCAGGCGGAAGGCCAGGGCTTCACGTTGTGTTTCGGCGCGCAAGATATGGTTGAAGGTCTCGGTCAGGCTGACTTGGGCCTTGAGCAGGGTCAGCGTACGGTTGTCGAGTTTGTACTTGCTCATGCCGCTTGCCCTCCGCCGTTTGGACCAAATGGGGCAGGCACGGAGCGTTGTTTCAGCTTGGGTTTGGACGCGATGAAGGCGCAGCCGCAGTCTTGTGCCAGGCGGCGGATTTCGAAGATGCGGGAGGGGTTAGCAGCGGCCGGGTGGACGTGCAGGGTGGCTGTGGTGTGCATGATGTTGCCTCGCTCTGTGGTGGAAGAGTGAGGTAAATATCAACCAGCGGTTGATTTATGTCAACTATTGATAAATTGGTGCTTTTTTATGGTTTCGGATGATGCTGAAGTGACATGGATAGTGGCCACATAGTATCGTCTATTGCTCTGCTACCTGATGGTTAGCTCTAGTGACTTAGATCCTTTCGCAAATGGAGTTGTAAATGAGTGATACTGAAGGTCTCGATCCGGGAAAATTTGCAGCTGACTTTGTAGCTGCAAACATTGAGAAAATATATAAATTAGGGCGTCAGGCGTGGGGCAGCATTGATGAGGCCGCGCAAATAAAACTTAGAACTGCCTATGCTGATTACCTAAAAATTACAAGAGAACGTTATTCAAAGTCTAAATCGTTTTTTATTAGGTCGCAGTCTGTTGATTTGTATAGTTACTATGTGTCAACAGGAATCAGGTGTGGCAATTATGTAATTAATACTCCAAATTTTTATAATTGTATTGATGGCTTTAGTCGTATTGTCATTACAGGCACTGGTGGGAGCGGGAAATCTGTATTGATGAAGCACCTCTTTCTGGATTGTATTCGGGATAAGCGTTATGTCCCTATTATGATGGAGCTTAGGGATATTAATGCTGAAAAAATTTCTGTAGAGGAGTTCATTCGAAGAGTTTTGGATGAGAGTGGATTTGATACCAGAGGTGATTACATAAAAAAAGCAATGAAAGCTGGCCATTTTTGCTTCTTTTTTGATGGATACGATGAGGTAGATCACGATCTACGGCCTCAGGTAATTAGGCAGATTATGAGTCTGGTGAATCGTTACTCAGATTGTCCCTTTATAATGTCATCTAGACCCGATGATGTTTTTAACGGTCTGAATGCATTTAATGAATTCAGGATTATGCCTCTCAGTCTCGAGTCTGCCTCTGAGCTTGTAGACAAGCTTCCATTTGATGCGGAGATAAAGGGAAAATTTCAGCGGGATTTAGCAGGCAGTTTATTTGAAAGCCATAAATCATTTTTATCTAATCCATTGCTTTTGTCTATTATGCTTCTGACTTATGGTGAGAATGCAGAGATACCTAATAAGCAAAGTATCTTTTATAATCAGGCCTATGAGGCTCTTTTTCAAAGGCATGATGCGAATAAAGGGGCTTATACAAGAGTAAGGCTAACAAAGCTCGATATACAGGATTTTGCAAGAATTTTTTCCCTGTTTTCGGTGCAGACCTTTCAAAAGAGACTTTTCAAAATGTCTCGCTCAGATTGTCTTACTTACATTGAAGTAAGTCGCGATGCTCTGCAGAAAAAATTTAAGGCTCAGGATTATCTGGGTGATCTTCTTGGCGCAGCGTGCCTAATGATCGAGGATGGGCTAGATGTAGCATTTTCGCATCGGTCCTTTCAGGAGTATTTTGTAGCTTTATATCTGTCGACCGCTGCTCCTGAGGTACAAATTAAACTAATAAAGATGTATTGGGAGAATATGTCCTCTGATAATGTAATGTCGCTATTATATGAAATAAACCCTGATTTGGTTGAAAGGATGTTGTTGGTTCCAGAGTTGGAAAGGTTTTTTGCGGAGTTGGGAGTTAAGAAGAGTGTGGGGGTGACCCATGCTGCTAAGTATTTAAAAACTTGCTATACAAGCTTCATAATAGATCCCTCTATGTTCCATGCGACATCCGATAAATCATCTAAGATGGTTGCCAGATGGGATAAGCTCACGAGTTTTACTCTGATGCATATATTGAAGGTTTCGCGTCTTACAGATGAGTACGTTTCCGATCTCTCGCTTGAAATGGATAAAAAATATGGCGCGAATTCACCAGGTGGGAATATTGATTACCCTAGCAAGGGTATGACATACAAAACACCACTTTTGATTGATATTATGAATAGTAAAGGTCATTTTTCTAAGGAGTACTTAGATAATATGTATTCGTACTATAAAACAATAAAATCCAAAAATGATAATGTAATGTCGGACCTTAAAAAAATGCTTGGTTTGAAATAGGTTTTTATGCTTCTTACTGGTCACTCCGGTATGAAGCTACCAACTACTTTTCCGCAAATGTGCGTTTCCTCCGTAATATCAATGATTGGATATTGCGGATTGATTGGTCTTAAAAACTGCCGGCCGGCATCTTCTACTAGTATTTTGAAGGTGGCCTCGTTTGTTCGCGGCACTCTTGCGATCACACGATCTCCAGTCTTCGTTTCAGCCTCAGGATCTACGAATATAATGCACCCAGTGGGATAGCTACGTCCGGGGCCTGGATTAGTCATCGAGTCCCCAAGTACCTTTAGTGCATACCCGTTCCCGCTTATAGGAACAGGACAAGAGAGCCACGTCTCACCATCATGCTGTTCAAAATTTGATTCGCACCAAGCTCCTGCTTGAACCCATGATATCAAAGGGACCTTGCCAAAAAGCCGCGTTATCTCGCCAACATTGGTTTCATTGCCAGATGGGAACTGTTTAACGTTACTCTCGACCGTTTGCTTTTTAGGTAAAACACCATATTCAAGCCATTCCCTGCGTACCTTCAGCCATGAACAGAGTGCGACCATACTATCTGCTTCAGCTATTGCATCACCATTCAACCACTTGCTTATTGCTTGGGGGCTTTTTCCCAGCCCTACGCTCTTAAGATACTTATGGATATCCACCCCACGACCGCGGGTGCGTACACCGGCATCGTCGAGGGCTTCGTGAAGGCGCGCCGTGAAAGCTGCCCGTAGCTCGTTCTTATCAACCATGAGTTGATACTCTCACAGGGGTTGCGCAATAGTCAGTTGATGTTAATATCAACCGAGAGTTGATAAATGGAGGTTGCCATGTTGGACCCCGCAGATTTTCCGAACGCCATCGCGTTCGCATTTGAAGCAGTAGGCGGCATTGGTGCCGCCGCCAAGGTGTGTGAAAGGAGCTATCAGGCGCTCAATAAATGGCGCTTGGCTGCCAGTCTTCCCCGCACCGATTACACCGGTGAGACCCACTACGCAAAACTCTTAGCGACCGCTGCGGAGCAGAAGGGCAATGCGTTTGACGCTGCCTGGTTGCTCAATGCATCGGCTCCACTGAAGGCTGCAGTGTAGATAGAAAAAAGGCGACCCAAAGGCCGCCCAGTTCCTCCCGGCACACACCACCACAGTGCTGTCGGGTCGCGACGAAGGTAGGAGGGCACACCACATGCAAGCCACCTCCCTTTATCGCGCTGCCAAGACACGGATGTCTTGGGTTGCTGCCTTTTCCACCACAGATTAGGCAGCTGTTGCGCCAGAGGTGAGCAACGGATTGTTCGCCTCGGCACGGTGCCGGTTTCGATCCCTAGATCTAGCCGGCGTTTGGGCCCTTTCAAGCCACGCGGCAAATGTATCACCACTGCATGTCGCGGGGCACTGGCAACTTCGTAGGATTAATGCCATGAGCCGAGTAGTTTTAAGCTGTGTTGATCGAGCGCAAAGGGAAGTTTTGACGCTCGAATTAGCTCTGTACCACGCCGCACGGGACTATCCCGGTGGTGCCGCTGCAATCGCCGCCACCACCGGTCGAAATGCCACCACGCTGCAGCACAAGTTGTCTCCTACCCACCCGTCACACGCCATCAACATTCAAGAGTTCGGCGAGATCCTCGAACTGACCAAGGACCGTCGTATCCTCGATGCGGTGCATGCACTGGTCGGTGACACAACCTGGCAGGAGCTGGCTGAAACCTATACCAGCGACATGCCCGAAACGCTCACCACTGGAATTGCCTCGTACTTCCGGCAGGTTGCCGACCTGGCTGATACCTGGGCCAAAAGCATTGGCGACGGTGTTGTGAATGACCAGGAATTGGCCGAGATCCGCCTGCAGGTGTTTCGCGGGATCCAGGGCCTGTTGGGGATGTTCAACCGCGCCAAATACGTCAACCAAACCACTCGGGGGACGGACCGTGGCTGATATCGCTGACTTTGCAAATGACCTGGTGCAAGAGCGGATCGATCAAGCCGTGGCTGCTCGCCTGGCGCTGATGTCCAACGCGGCACCGTATTCTCTGATGTTCTGCGATGATTGCGACGAGCCTATCCCGGAGGCACGCCGTTTGGCACAACCCGGTTGCACACTCTGCGTTGGCTGCAAGGCCGCTGATGATCTGAGGGCTTCTCGTTATGCTCGATGACGTACTCAATCAGTTCGCAGACTTCGGTCTTGAGCCCGCGCAGCCACTGGTATTTGGCAAACTCACTCGCTGCAAAACCACCCAGGACAAGGGTAAGGAAAAAAACGGCTGGTACGTCATTCACGAGCATCGCACCGAAAAGAACGAGATGTTGATCTTTGGCAGTTTCGGTGACTGGCGCTCAGGCGATACCCAAAAGATCAAGGTCAAGGCCGGTCGCATGAGCCCCGAGGAGCGCGAAGTCATGCGCGCTCGCCAAGAGGAAGCCAAGCGCAAGGCTATCGAGATAGCAGCCAACGCCTCACGCCGTGCGGCCAACCGTGCTGCCGGCCTGTTCAAGCGTATGCCCGAGAAGGGCAAGAGCGCCTACTTGGATCGAAAGCAGATCGTTGGCTTCAAGGTACGCTATGCGCCACGCACCGGCGCATTTTTAGTGCCTATGTGTAACGTGCGCGACCAGATCGTTGGTCTGCAGGTGATCTTTCCCGCGAAGCAAGAAGACACAGGGCGCGACAAGGCCTATTGGCCCTACGGCATGTCGAAGGAGGGCGCCTTCCACCTGATCGGTCCACACCCTGAACCGGGTGAGCCGGTGTTGGTATGTGAGGGCTACGCCACGGGCGCCAGCCTGCACATGGCCACTTCGCTTACCGTCGCCATCGCCTTCGACGCGGGCAACTTGCTGCCGGTCTCCAAGGCCATGCGCGAGCGTTTCCCCGGCTGCCCGCTGATCATCTGTCGCGATGACGACTGGAAGACCAAACGCCCCAATGGCGATCCCTGGAACCCTGGCGAGGAGAAGGCCAGCAACGCCGCGCTGGTTGTTGGCGGCCAGGTGGTCGCTCCGGTGTTCTCAGGTGAACGCGAGATCAAGTGGACTGACTTCAACGACCTGCACGTCGCTGAAGGTTTGGAGGTCGTCCGCCGCCAGGTGCTGGCGGTGGTCAAGCCTCCTGCAGCGGGTGGCTGGAAAGACCAACTCGCCCGTACCGAAAACGGCTCCCTGATCGCGCACATGCAAAACGTTGAGCTGATCCTGGGTAACGATGAACGCTGGGCCGGTGTCATCGGTTACAGCGTGTTCAGCTCCAAGATCGTGAAGCTGCGGTCCGCGCCCTTCGGCGGCGGTGACGGCGACTGGGCCGATATCGACGACATGCGCGTGATGAAGTGGCTCGCCCAACAGTACAACTTGCGCGTGAAGGCGTCCCATGTGATCGAGGCGGTCAGCGTGGTTGCGCACGACCACGCCTTCCACCCGGTACGCGAGTACCTGGAGAAGCTGGAGTGGGACCGCGTACCGCGCATCGAAACCTGGCTCACTGATGTGTTGGGCGTACACGCCAGCGAGTACTCGGCCAAGGTGGGCAAGCGCTGGCTGATCTCGGCGGTTGCCCGGGTGATGCGCCCAGGTTGCAAGGCCGACTCGGTGATGATCCTCGAAGGCGGGCAGGGCGCAGGTAAGTCCACGGCCATGGGTGTCCTCGGAGGCGAGTGGTTCATGGACACGCCTTTTGCTCTTGGCGACAAGGACAGCTTCCAGGCGATTCGCGGCAAGTGGATCGTAGAGCTGGGCGAGCTGGACAGTTTCAACAAGGCAGAAAGTACTAAGGCCAAGCAGTTCTTCTCCGCGTCCACCGACACCTACCGCGAAAGCTACGGCCGCAGAACGAATGACGTGCCACGCCAGTGTGTTTTCGTGGGCACCACCAACCAAGAGGAATACCTCAAGGACGCCACGGGCAACCGCCGTTACTGGCCGGTGTTCTGCAACAAAGTCGACCTGGAGCAACTGCGCGAGATCCGCGATCAGCTATGGGCCGAGGCGTTGTTCTGCTTCGAGGCCGGCGATATCTGGTGGGTGAACAAAGACGAATCCAAGATGTTCGCCGAGGCCCAGGACGAGCGCTTCGTGGTGGACGAATGGGAAGGGCCAATTCTGGCCTGGATGGAGGAGTCGCAGATCGGCGAGACTGCGACCGGCAACGAGATCCTCACTCAGGCGCTCAAGCTGGACTTCGGCCATTGGGGCAAGCCTGAGCAGATGCGGGTCGGGGCGATCATGCACCGCCTGGGTTGGCGCAAGCGGCGCATGCCGGCCTTGCCGAAAAGCGGCGTGCGGCCATGGGCCTATGAAAAGCCTGCGGGATGGGGGCGTGCGTCTGCGTTGCAGCAGTCGGTGATCGAGGAGCCTTGCTTCGATGATTAAGCGAATCGACGAGATGCTCAAACTATGGGCCCAGGATCTGCACTCGCCCGTGCCGGACAACGTGGGCGGATCGAGCGGTGGCAACATGATCGCCATGCTGATGGAGTGCAAGGGCGAGTTGATACGCGGCACGCGCGGCAGTCGGGTGCTGCTGGATGAGTCAGTGGATATCGAACTGATCGTCAAGAAGCACCTTCCGCCCCGGCTCGCCTTGGTCGTGTGGGAGCATTACTGCAACCACGAAAGCTTCCTTTCACAGAAGCTTCTGCACTGCGCATGCAGCTCACGGACGTACTACATGCGTCTGCATGACGCCCATGTATTCATTCAGGGGATGCTGATGGGGAAAGCTGCATGACCCTCGGCGGCACTTCGCGTTCTTCTGTCCTACTGTCTGGCCTTGTCCGACTCGCATTTTGTGCAGTTGGACAGGCGCAGGCCACGCTGTTGTTGGTCCGTCCTACTGTCCAACCTTCACCCGCCCCGCGCACACATGAGCATAGCGGGCACGTAGTCGCGCCCATGGCGCGTACGCGTGCTTTTAGCTTTCTCTCTATACACAAGGAAAAAGGAAAAAGGTAGGACAGTAGGGCAGAGCCCCGTATTCAGGCGCCTGTGGCTGTCCTACTTCGATCAAGAATAGTGGGACAGGTAAGACAGTGCACCAGAAGCGATAGCCGATTGAATGCGTTGTCCCTGCGTTGCACCTGCGTCATACCTGCATTGCACCCGTATTGCGCCATGGCATTAAAACCCTCTTGCTGCCAGTAAAATCCACCTGTAAAAAGTACCCATCTTCGATAGGTGCGACCGCAAGCAGCGGGACTCACCACCACACTGAACCCGGCCATTGCGCCGGGTTTTTGCGTTTATGGGGTAGGGCGATGACGAACGAGCAGCAAGCGCTTATTGAGATGCCGATCTGGATGGTGATCGTACTGTCCCTGATCGGCGGCATTTCCGGCGAGGCATGGCGGGCCGATAAGGCGGGAGTGAGCGGCTGGTCGCTGGTCCGCCGCTTGCTTCTTCGGTCCGGGGCCTGTGTGGTTTGCGGACTGTCCACCATGATGTTATTGCACGCGTCGGGCATGTCGGTCCTGGCGGCGGGGAGCATTGGCTGCCTGACGGCGATGGCCGGTGCCGATGTCGCCATCGGCTTGTACGAACGCTGGGCCGCCAAGCGGTTGGGCGTGTGCGATGTGCCGCCCTCGGGCAGCGGCCCTGCTTGATACTCTGGAGGCCACGTAATACGTGGCTCTCAGTGATTCGCACCAAAATGAAGCACTAAAAAACACCGGGGACCCTGTCGGCATTCGAAGGGCACGGGGCATGAAACCCGCGGGAAAGCGTTAGCGGATGGGCTGCCAGCTTACTGAAATTCAATCCATTGAAATTGAAAGGTTTCCATTGAAAAGCCGTTGAAAAGGAGGACTTATGACGGATCCACTGTTTCTGTCTAAAAGCGCTTTCGCGGCTCGCATCGGCAGGACGCCGAGTTACATCACCTGGCTCAAAGGCAACAATCGCCTGGTCCTGTCGCCGGACGGCAAGATGGTCGACGTGCTGGCAACTGAAGCGCTGATCGTCGAAACCGCCGACCCCAGCAAGGCCGCCGTCGCTGCTCGACACCAGCAGGACCGGATCCAGCGTGACGTTTACAGCCAACTCTCCCCCCTGGTCGAGCCGACTAACACGGCTGCGCCGCCGCAGCCTATTGCTGTCGGCACCAAGGGCCACGACTTCCAGAAGGCTCGCGCCATGCGCGAACACAACCTGGCGCAGTTGGCCGAGATCGAGCTGCACAAGGCGCAGGGCTCACTGGTAGCCAGGGATGCTGTCGAGATGGGGGCGTACAACGCGGGGCGCCATCTGCGCGACCAGCTGTTCGGCCTGTTGCCCCAGCTGTCCCACAAGGTTGCAGCCATGACGGATCCCTGGGACATCGAGAAACACTTGGCGGCGACACTTCGTAAATCACTGGAAGAGGCTGAGCGCATGTCCTCGTCCGACCTTGAACGAGCAATGACAACGAGCTGACCTATGACCACGGAATTTCCTGACGGTGACCGTGCGTACCGTGAGGCGTATTTCCGTGGGCTACGTCCAGACCCTGACCTCTGGATCGACGAGTGGGCCGATGAGTACATGCGCATCCCTCGCGATACCGGCGCGCCTGAGCCCGGCCAGTACCGCACGGATCGGACGCCGTACGCTCGCGAGCCCATGCGCTGTTTGTCACCGGCTCACCCGTGCCGGCGGGTCGTCACCATGGTGGCCTCGCAACTGATGAAGACACAGGTCGCCTTGAACTGGATGGGCGGCCTGATCCACATGGCACCGTCCAACATCCTGGCGCTGTTGCCAAGTCTGAGCCTGTCCAAGCGGGTTTCTGGACGGATCAGCAAGACGATCAAGGCGACCCCAGTACTAGCGAAGCGAGTAGCGGCCAGCCGCTCGCGGGATGCCCGCAACACCATGGATACCAAGGAGTTCGAGGGCGGCGCCTTGTACGTCACCACGGCGGGCTCGGCTGCCAACCTGTCCGAATTGTCGGCACGCTACATCTACGGTGATGAGGTCGACCGCTGGGAAAACGACGTCGGCCAGGAAGGTGACCCCATCGTGCTAGCAGAGACGCGGGCGACCAACTTTGGCCGCAACGCCAAGATCTATTTCTCCAGCTCGCCGACGATCAAGGGCGCCTCGCGGATCGCAGATCTGTTTGAGTCCAGCGATCAGCGTTACTACTACGTGCCGTGCCCTTCATGTGGGCACATGCAGGTGTTGGAATGGGAGCGCTTGCTCTACAGCCAGGACTACAGGACGGTTCACTACCAGTGCGCCGCGCCTGACTGCGACGTCCTGATTGAGGAGCATCACAAGACCGACATGCTCGCCCGTGGAGAGTGGCGTGCCCACGGCCGCGGTGATGGCAAGACCGTGGGGTTCCACCTGAACGCGCTTTATTCGCCGGTTGGCTGGAAGGACTGGGCCTCGCTTGCGGAGGAGTTCGAAGACGCCAAGAAGGCCCAGGCCAAGGGCGACATGGGGCTGATGCAGGTGTTCTACAACACCCGTCTCGCCAAGGTCTGGGACAGCGCGCAAGAGCAGACCAAGGCTGAAGTACTGATCGCTCGGGCACGACTGGAGACCTACACCCTCGGCAGTATGCCGGTGGGCGTGCTGATGCTGACCGGCGCCGTCGACGTCCAGGCAAACCGCCTGGAGCTGATGGTGATGGGCTTTGGTGTCGGCATGGAGCGCTGGGTGGTCGATCACCAGGTGATCTGGGGCGACCCTGCCGATGAGCGTACCTGGGCGGTGTTGGACGAGAAGCTCAAGATTCGATATCGGCATCCGTGCGGTGTCGCGCTTGCGATCCTGGCGACGGGCGTCGACTCCGGCGGTCACCACACCGACGAGGTGTACCAGTTCTGCCGTGTACGGCGCTGGCGAAACATCTTCGCCATTAAGGGCGCGAGCAAGCCCGGCAAGCCGGTGATTGCTCAACGACCGTCCATGGTCGATGTGACATGGAAGGGTCAGACCGAACGTGGCGGCGCCGAGCTGTGGTTTGTCGGCACCGATACCGCGAAGGACTGGATCTATAACCGCTACGCCTTCGAGGACGGCCCTGGTTCGCTGCACTTTGCCAACGACCTGCCGGACGAGTTCTTCGCCCAATGCGTTGCTGAGCGCAAGGTCGCCCGATACGTCAAAGGCTACAAGCGTATCGAGTGGGTCAAGGGCAAGGCTGAGCGCAACGAAGCGCTCGACCTGATGGTGTATTGCCTGGCAATGGCGCATTACCTCGGCATCAACCGCTACCAGGAACACGACTGGGAACGGGTGCGGCAAGCGCTGGCGCAGTCCGGTTTGTTCGACGATGTGTTGGGCGTGAAGCCCGTGCAGGGTGAGCGCGTCGGCGCTGACGAAACACGGGCACCGGCACCAGTTGCGGCGCGTCAGTCGCTACCCGCACCGCCACCTGCTGCACCTGTCGCCCAACCGCGACCCGCTGCACCCCCTCAACGCCGCAGCTCCACCAGCGGTTACCTGAAGAGACGCTGATATGTCGTTTGCCCCGAAGCACCTCGAAGCCATCGAGCGCGCCATCGCACGCGGTGAAAAGACCGTGCGCTACAGCGACCGCACGGTGGAGTACCGATCCATTGACGAACTGCTCAAGGCTCGCGACGAGATTCGCACGTCGCTGAGCCAAGCCGCCGGCCCGCGCTCTCGCGTGATCCGGCTTACCCATGGAGGCAAAGGAATCTAATGGCCCGATATTATCCGACGCTGACCCGTAATGGATTCTTGCTGCCGTCGAACATCAAGGCCAGTTACGAAGGCGCCGGGGAGGGCCGTCGCTCGGCCAGTTGGGAAGCCACCGATGATGGCATTAACAGCATCAATACCCCGGCCCTGCGCAACCTGCGGGCGCGTTCGCGGGCGGCGGTGCGCAATGACCCGTACGCGTTCAACGTAATCGACAAGCGCGTCAGCAATCTGATCGGCACGGGCATCACGCCCAGGCCGACCACGGACGACGCTGCTCTGCGCAAGCTGAAACAGCAGTTGTGGGACGACTGGGTGGATGAGGCGGACGCTGATGAGCTGACCGACTTCTACGGCATGCAGGCCCTGGTGGCGCGCACCGTGGAAACGGCCGGTGAGTGCTTTGTACGGTTCCGGCCGCGCAGCCCGAGCGAAGGCTTGGCGGTGCCGCTGCAGTTGCAGGCGCTGGCCCCTGAGTTTGTTCCCCACGACAAGTTCGAGACCGCCAAAAACGGCAACGTCATCCGCGCCGGGATCGAGTTCAACCCGGCTGGCAAGCGTGTCGCGTATTGGATGTATCTCTCACATCCGCGCGACTCTTCGTCGTTGAACGCCGGTTACAACCAACTGGTGCGTGTGCCGGCTACTCAGGTGCTGCACATCTTTGAACCGATGGAGCCTGGACAACTGCGTGGCGTGCCACGTTTGGCTCCTGTGTTGAAGCGCCTGCGCAGCCTGGACAACTACGACGACGCGGTGTTGTTCCGCCAGGAAGTAGCGAACCTGTTCGCCGGTTTCATCAAACGGCCATCGCCGGACATGGGGCAGCAACCACGCGACCCTGTTACGGGACAACTCCTGACCACCGACCGCGATGGCTTCACGCCGATGGTCGCCTTGGAGCCCGGCACGATGCAGGAGCTGGGGCCGGGTGAAGAGGTGGAGTTCTCTAAACCGCCGGATGCCGGCAACAACTACCCGGACTTCATGCGGCAGCAACTGATGGCTGCGGCGGCGGGTTCGGGGACGCCTTACGAGATCCTCACCGGCGACATGCGGGAGGTTAACGACCGGGCGCTGCGGGTGGTGCTCAACGAGTTCCGGCGCCGATTGGAGCAACTGCAATTTGGGGTGTATGTGCATCAGTTGTGTCGCCCGGTGCGGGCGGCCTGGATGGACATGGCGGTGTTGTCCGGCGCCCTGGTGCTTGAGGACTACGCGCAACGCCGTCGCGAGTACCTGCGCACGCGCTGGGTACCGCAAGGCTGGGCCTATATCCAGCCGGTGCAGGATGTACAGGCGAGGCGCATGGAAGTGCAAGCGGGCTTCGCCTCGCGCAGCGAGATGGTGCTGCGCACCGGTTACGACGCGGAAACGGTCGACACGGAAAACGCCGCCGATCTCGTCAGGGCCACCAACCTTGGCCTCAACTACACGACTCTTGAAGCCATCGAGCTGATCGATGACAAGGAACAACCATGAGCAAAAAGACAAAGCCCCGCGTTTATGACAAGGCGGGCAAGCCGGTAAAGGTCGCGGATAAAAGCTGGTACACGCTCCAGGCAAGCGGCGAAGCCGAGCAACGCAGCATCGAGATTTTCGTATACGGCGAGATCGGCGCCTGGGGCGTCACCGCCAATCAGTTCGTGCAGGATCTGCGCGCCATGGATGACGGCGCTTCCCCCGTGATTGTCGCGTTCAATAGCATCGGCGGTGATCTGTTCGACGGCCTGGCAATTCACAACGCGCTGTCGCGATTGGGCGAGCGCTGCACCGGTCGTATTGACGCCCTGGCGGCCAGCGCGGCCAGTGTCGCGGTGTGTGGCGCCCACCGGGTCGTGATCGCGGCCAACGCCATGTTGATGATTCACAACCCCTACACCTTTACCGGTGGTGATGCCGAAGACTTCCGCCGCGTCGCTGACGTGCTGGACCAGACCCTGGAAGCGATCATCGCGGCCTACAAAGCCAAGGCGCCGGACATCGACGAAGCCGAGCTGCGGCGCATGGTCAACGCCGAAACGTGGCTTACGGCCAATGAGGCAGTGGCGCTGGGCCTGGCCGATGAAGTCGGCGACGGCCTCAAGGTCAGCGCCTGTCTCGGCCAGGGCAGCGTGTTACAGCGCTTCCAGAATGCCCCGCCCGAGCTGCTAGCCCAACTGGACGAAGAGCCGGAAGTTGAACCGCCGGAACCCGATCCGGCCCCCGTCCTGGACGCGGCCAAACTGGCGCTGCTGGTCACTCAGGGCTGTGCGGCGGCCGGTATCAGCAACCTGGTGGACCCGATACTCGCCACGACGAAGCTGGAAAGCGAAGCGATAGTCCAGGCAGCGCTGACCAAGGCCAAAGCGCTGCATGGCCTGTGTGTCGCTGCACGGTTACCAGAGCTGACCGGTGAATTTATCAACGCAGGCTTGGACGAGGCGGCCGTCAGGGCACGCCTGTTCGACAAGCTAGTGGGCAGCGGCGGCGGGTTTGAAATCAACAACAGTTTGCCGCTGGACAATGATCCAGCTCCAACGATCAAGGCCAAACAGGTCGATACCCATGCAGTCTGGGCGGCTCGCCAGGCAGCACAGAACGGAACCTCGAAAGGAGCAAGAGCATGAAAATCGAATCGATGCACGCGGGCGAGTTCCTGCTGTCCGAAGGTGCTGGCACCATTTCCCGCGAGGCGATCAATGTCGCCGCCGGGCCGGCGCTGGAACCGGGCCAGATCCTCGGCTTGATCACTGCCACCGGTGAGTTCGGGCCGTATCAGCCAACTGCTGAAGATGGCACTGAAAACGCCATCGCGATCCTCTATGGTCCGCTGGGGCAGTCTGATGTTGTCCGTCGCGGTCGCGCTATTGTGCGGCTGGCCGAGGTCAGTGAAGCCCATTTGACCGGCCTCGACCCCGCTGCCGAAAAGGCTTTGGCCGCCCATTCCGTGATCGTCCGCTAAGACGCCCACCCTGTTTATCCATCCCGCCGAGTGCGGGATTTTTCGTTTCTGGAGAGTACCCCATGGCCGATATCGCCATTTTTGAAGACGATGCGTTCAGCGTTTCCTCGCTGACCGCTGCAATCAATGAACAGGAATACCTGCCGGGCCGCATCAGTAGCTTGGGCCTGTTCCGTGAAGAGGGTATCAGCACGATCACCGTGCAGATTGAGAAGGATGGCGACACCCTGGCCCTGGTGCCGGCAGGGGAGCGTGGCACTTCGGGCCTGGTGGTCGGTGGCTCCAAGCGTACGCTGATCCCTTTCAACACCGTGCACCTGCCGGAACGCTTCACCATCAAGGCCGATGAGATCCAGGGTATCCGCGCCTTTGGCACGCGCACCGAGTTGCAGTCGGTGCAAGATGTGGTCAACAAACGTCTGGCGAAGGCTCGCCGCCAGTTGGATGCCACGCATGAATTCCAGCGTATGGGTGCCCTGAACGGGCAGATCCTGGACGCGGACGGCAAGACCTCGCTGCTGGATATCTACAAGACGTTTGGCGTCAATCGCAAAAAGCTGCCGATGGGCCTGGGCAACCCGGACACTGAGTTGCGTGTCCGTGCCGGTGAAGCCCTGGATATGCAAGAGGAAGCCCTGGGCAGTATCACCAGCACCGGCTCCCGCGCCTTCTGCGGCAAGAACTTCTGGAACAAGCTGATCGTTCACCGGTCGGTCAAAGAGACTTATCTGAACTCCCAGCAGGCTGCCGCATTGCGTGGCGATGCCCGTGAAAGTTTCGAGTTCGGCGGGATCGTCTGGGAGCGCTATCGCGGCAAAGTGGCGGGTGTTTCGTTCGTTCACGACGACAAGGCCCTGTTGATCCCCGAGGGCGTACCGGACCTATACATCTCGTCCTTTGCGCCGGCCGACTACATGGAAACGGTCAACACCCAGGGCATTCCTTACTACAGCAAGATCGAGCCGCTGCCGTTCAACAAGGGCGTGGCCGGCGAAGCCCAGTCCAATCCGCTGCACCTGTGCACGCGGCCCCTGGCGCAGATCCTGCTGGAACTCTGATCGTGGCCTTCCGCGATCTGATCGACGACATCGACGACGTGGTATACGAGACCCTGGGCGACAGCGCCCAGATCGAAGGCCGCGCCGAGCCGGTGCTGGGCATGTTCGCGGCGCCTTGGAAGCAACCGCAGTTCGGCAAGGTCCACACCGGCTTACGTGAACCTCGCTTTGAGATCCGCGTGAAGGATTCGGACGGGCTCAGCAAGGGGCTGCGGGTCACCGTTGACCTGCCGACCCTGGATGGCGGCGGCGATTACGACCTGCTGCAACTGGAGCCCGGCGGCGATGGCCTGGTGGCCCTGATCTTGAGGAAGCGACCATGAGCGTCGGCAGCCATGTACAGCAAAACCGCGACAGCGGGATGATCAACATCCTACCGTCTGCGGTGCATTCCCAGGCCTTGCGCGAGTTCGGCCAACTGGTGCCCAAGGCGGCGGCAGCGGCTCAGCGTCGAGCGATCAATAAGACGTTGGGGCGGCTGCGTACCCACATCGCACGAGCGGTAGGCAAGCAGGAGCGGATCGCCATCGGCGCCGTCCGGCAACGCTTGCGGGCTTATCCGGTCAGCGGTGGGACGATGCGCGGTAAGTTGTGGTTTGGGGTCAACGCCATTGAGGCCAGCCGCATCGGACGGCCTCGGCAATCCCGCACCGGTGTCTCGGTGGCGGGGCGGCGCTACCAGGGGGCGTTCTTCAAACAGGTATACGGCAGCAGTCCTGATATCTGGATCCGCACGTCGAGTAAGCACTTCAATGCCACGGATTACCCCGACAGCACGCAGGGGCGGCGCAGCTCTGGCTTCATTGCCGAGAGCGACAACCGCTTCCCCTTGGCGAAAGCCAAGGTCTCGCTGGACCAGGTGCGACCGCACTTCGACAGCTGGGTGAAGCGCGCCGATGAAATCTTGCTGGAGATCCTCAAGCAAGAACTCAACTTTGAATTGCAGAAGTACCTCAAGGGGACTGCCCGTGTCTGATCAGCCTTTCAGCCTCGACCGCCTGTATGACGCCATCGAGCAGCACCTGCAGGAGCACTTACCGGGCATTCGGGGCGCGTCGTTCTGGCCGGATCTGTCGGCAGACACCAGCATTCTCACGCCGGTGGTGCTGCTGGAAATGGCCGAGATGGAGCCGGCGCCGGATATCGGTACCGGTGAAACTGCGCTGACCTGCAAGTTCGAGGCGCGGATCATTGTCGATTCGATCAGCGCGGACCCGCAACGTCAGGCCGTGCAACTTGCCTCACAACTGGCGGTGCTTCTGCGGGCGCAGAGCTGGGGCTTGGAGGTCGCCTGTGCGCAGTTCGTGCGCTCGACCCAGGACTGGACCAAACCCGAACTGGATGGCTACTTCGTCTGGCTGGTGGAGTGGGATCAGACGGTTTTCCTGGGCGCTGAGGAATGGCCGTGGCCGGATGAGCCTCCGGGCTCGCTGGTCATCGACCTGGGGCCAGATGTCGGGCAGATCAACCCAGGGGATCTGCAATGAGCTACGCCAGTGCCGAGCACGACCGCATTATTGCCGCCATGCTGATGCCTTGCGTGGTGGTTGGTGTGGATCTGGCGGCCCCAGCGGTGCGTGTCAGCAATGGCGAATGGACGAGCGCCTGGGTGCGCTGGCACAGCCTGGCGGCCGGTAAGGCGCGGCACTGGCGGGCGCCAAGCCTGGGCGAGCAGGGGGTTTTGTTTAACCCAAGCGGCCAGGCTGGTATGGGCACTTTTCTCCCCGGGCTGTACGGCAATGCCGGCGGCCAGCCGGATAACCGTGATCATGTCGAGGTCTGGCGTTTTGATGATGGCGGCTCTCTGGTTTATGACTGGGAGGCCAAGAGCTACACAATCACGCTCCCCACTGGAACAGTCACTATCAAGGTTGGCAGCACGGTTGTAACCGTTACGGATAACGCGGTGAATGCCACGGTTGGCGGTACCGAGTTCGATCTGGCGCCCGGTTGGGCCGCGATCAAATCGCCTCAAATTGCGTTGATCGGTGCGGTAGAAATCGACGGCACGTTACACGTAACGCAAAGCATCACCGGCGCCGCAGACATCCTGGCGGCCGGTAACAGCGACAACCACCACAAGCATTAACCAAAAATCACCTACAGCCCGCCGCGTGCGGGCTTTTTCATGCCCGGAGGAATCATGGCCAAGCCCATCGAGAAGCCCGCAACCGAAGAACAAGCCACGACTGCGCCGGCGTCTTTGACGTTCCGCGATCTGGTCTACACGTCGCGCACGCTGGTTGTGCCTGATACCGATCGTACCTACCCGGTGGCCAAGGGCCTGGTGGTGGTACCGGAATCCGACAAAGAGGCTGTGGCCTTCCTGAAGGCTCATAGCGAATACGCCGCCCAGGAGGGCTAAGCCAGATGATCGGAATGGATCGCCACACCGGGCAACCCATATCCGGCATCGAGCATTTGCGGCAGTCCATCGCCGACATCCTGAGTACGCCCTTGGGCAGTCGTCGGCAGCGGCCGGAGTACGGCAGCAAGCTACGCGGTTTCGTTGACTTGCCAATCAATGCTGGTTGGAAAAGCGCGGTCCAGGCCGAAGCGGCCCATGCCCTCGGCCGCAGTGAGCCGCGCCTGAAGCTTGAGCGAGTGACGGCGCTTTCGCTGCTGGATGGGAAAATAAACATGCTCGTTACCGGCGAGTACCTGGGCGACAGTTTTGTCTTGGAGGTAAGCGTATGAGCATCGTGGACTTGTCGGCCTTACCGGCGCCGGACGTGCTTGAGCCGCTGGACTTTGAAGATGTCTACGAAGAAGGGTTGTCAGCGTTCCGCGCCTATATGGGCGACAACTGGAACGCCGCGCTTGAAAGCGATCCTGTTACCAAGGTGCTGGAGGTGGGAGCCTATAACAAGGTTGGTAACCGCGCCCGGGTTAACGACGCATGCAAGGCGCTGCTGTTGGCCCATGCGATCAAGGGTGACCTCGATCAGTTGGGCGCAAACGTCAACCTTCAGCGCCTGGTTATTCAGCCCGAGGATCTGCTGGCGGTTCCACCGGTGGCTGAAGTTCTTGAAGATGATGATTCGTACCGCGAGCGTATCCAGTTGGCCTATGAGGGGCTTACCACTGCGGGCCCGCGTAACAGCTACATCCTGCACGCGCGCAACGCGTCCGGCCTCGTGCGGGACGCCACGGCGGAAAGCCCATCGCCGGCACGCGTTACCGTAACGGTGCTGAGTACCGAAGGGGACGGGACGGCCACGCCGGCGCTGTTGGCCACGGTGGCTAAAGCCATCAATGACGACGACGTGCGGCCGCTGGGTGATCGGGTGACAGTCCAGGGCGCCGAAATTCTGAATTACCGCATTGACGCGATCCTGCACATGAACAGCGCAGGACCAGAAGGCGACGCCGCCCTGGCTGAAGCCTTGAGCCGTCTGTCGAAATGGGTCAACCCCCGTAAACGTCTTGGCGTTGAGGTGGCGCGGTCCGCTGTGGACGCCCAGGTGCATGTTGCCGGCGTTTCGCGTGTCGAGCTGCCCGGATGGGTCGACCTGGCCCCTACTAAAGCCCAGGCCGCGTACTGCACGGGTTACAGCGTGAGGTTGGCGGATGAAAAGCCTACTGCCCAGCAATAGCACGCAGCTGGAGCGCGCCCTTGAGGCTGCGCTTTACGAAAAAACCATTGTTCCATTGCGCACGCTCTACAACGCCGATACCTGTCCGGCCCATTTGCTGCTGCATCTGGCGTGGGCCTGGTCGGTCGACCGCTGGGATTATCGGTGGAGCGAGGCGACCAAGCGGGCCGCTATCAAGGCCTCGTATTACATCCATAAGCACAAAGGCACGATTGGCGCATTGCGCCGCGTGGTCGAGCCGCTGGGCTACCTGATCGAGGTCATGGAGTGGTGGCAGACGGTGCCCGAGGGGGTGCCGGGCACGTTCGCCCTGAAGGTCGGCGTGCTGGATACCGGCATTACCGAGGAAATGTACGACGAGCTGACCCGGCTCATTGATGACGCCAAGCCCGTCAGTCGGCACATGACCGGCCTGGCGATCAGCCTGGAGACCACCGGTTACATCGGCATCGGCGCCTGTGTAAGCGAGGGTGAAGTGATCGACGTTTACCCACCAACTCCCCGCGATATCGAGGTGACCGGCACCTATGGCCTGGTCATGTGTATTGATGAAATTGACACCCTGGACGTGTATCCATGATTGATCAGAACAGTCAGTTCTTTGCCATTCTCACGGTGGTTGGGGAGGCGAAACAGGCAAACGCTACCGCCCTGGGCCTGCCCTGGACGTTCGCCCAAATGGGCGTGGGGGATGCCAACCTAACGGACCCGATTCCCAACCGAACGCAAACAAGGCTGATCAACGAATGGCGCCGTGCGCCGGTCAATCAGGTGCGAACCGATCCGGCAAACCCGAACATCATCATCACCGAGCAGGTTATCCCGGCCGACGTGGGTGGTAAGTGGATCCGGGAAATCGGCCTGTATGACGCCGATGGCGACCTGGTGGCGGTGGCCAACTGTGCGCCGAGCTTTAAGCCTTTGCTTGTGCAGGGGACCGGCAAGACCCAAATCATTCGGATGAACTTCATCGTCGCCAATACCGCGAGCGTCGTCCTGAAGATTGACCCGGCGATTGTGCTGGCGACTCGTGAATACGTTGACACACAGATTGTTGAAGCCATGGCAAAAATGGACTTCAAGCATTCGGTGTTGGTGGCCAGCACGGGCAATATCGTCTTAAGCGGACTCCAGGCCGTAGACGGTGAGTCGCCCCCGAATGGTGCTCGGGTGTTAGCGAAGGACCAGTCCCTGCCTAAGGAAAACGGTATCTGGGTTGTGTCTACATCGGGTGCATGGAAGCGTGCGCAGGATGCAGATACCAGCGTCGAGGTGACGCCGGGGCTGTTCGTCAGTGTTGAAAAAGGCACGGTCAACGGTGACAGTGTCTGGCAGTTGGTGACTGATGCGCCGATTGTCTTGGGCACTACCGCTCTGGCCTTTGAAATGGCCGTGGGCCGCACCGGCGTCAGTGCTGGCTCTTATGCCAATGTCACCGTCGATAAGTACGGCCGGGTGATCGCCGGTACCAACTCGACCACGTTGGCGGGCCACGGCATTACCGACACCTACACCAAGGATCAAATCACGGCGATGATCGCCCAGGCCTCGGCATTACCGGTCGGCTCTATGATCGGGTTTCCCGTCGACAAGGTAGCGCCGGGCTTTCTAGAGCTGGATGGCAGCGTCAAAAGCGCGGCGGCTTATCCAGACTTGGCCACGTTCCTGGGCGGGGCATTCAACAAGGGTGACGAGGGCGCCGGCAACTTCCGTCTGCCAGAGTCGCGTGCCGAATTCCTGCGGGGATGGGACCACGGACGTGGGGTTGATGTTGGGCGGGGTATCGGTAGTTTGCAGGCGGAGGCATTAAAAACTACCCCACTTAACCCTGGCTATAACGTACTGACTGGGGGAGCCACAACTGCAAACGTCTCGGTTGGTGGTGGTCAGTTCGCTTCGCGGCCTACGACCGAGCTTTCAATAGGTAGCGGTTCTGAAACTCGCCCGCGCAACCTTGCGGTGATGTGGTGCATTAAGGCCTGGAACGCGCCGATCAATCAGGGAAATATTGACGTTGCGGCGCTTGAGGCTGAAGTCGCGCGGATGCGCTCTTTGGTGATCACCAACACTCACAAAAAGCTTTCTGTTTCAACTACGGGTGCAAGCGCGGTTGTCTCACTCAAGGCTGAAAAGCTGATCATTGGTAGCGGTGTTGCTGCGAAGGCAGTAACGCAGGTCGATCTATCAGTGAACATGGCGGCGTCTGGTTTGGGTGGCCTGGATACAGGCGTGGTCGCTGCGTCGAGCTGTTATGGCCTATGGGTAGCAACCAACGGTGCGAATACAGCGGCAACGGCTGCGCTTATGCCAGTTCTGCCGGGCGCTGTCACGCTCGGCTCGCCAATTATTACCGGGCTGCCTAACACCTCCTCAATGCGTGTTGGCATGCAGTTCTGTAGTGCGTTTTTCCCGTGGGGCGTGACGATCAAGTCGATTGACTCGGCTAGCCAAATTACTGCGAACCAATCGGCGCTGGCGACCGTAGCGACGGATTACCTACGTTTTGTCTATGAGCCAGTTTTGCCCGTTGGATATGTTGCCAGTCGGTTCAGCTCTTTTTACACCGACTCAAGCGCCAATAAGTTTCCGTTGGCGTATACGCAATGGAATCGGATCATTCGATTGAAGCCTGGCACCGGAACCAATGTGTTGACCCTTCCAGCGCTGGCAAGCGGTATTCAAGGGAATCCGGTGCATCCTCCGACATTTGTGCCCGTGTCCCTCGGGGCCTACGTGCCGCCAACGGCATCTGTGGTGACACTTACGATTACTGGTTTTATTGCGGGTAACTCAGTAATTGTTGCTCCAAATCCGGGGCATTACGGTGTCAACAGTTCGCCTGCCTGTTCAAGCCCTTTGCATATAAGCCAGGGTTTAACTAGTAGCGCAACGCACGACTCTACGACCCGCGATGTGCTTCCAGAGCGGGGGTACTTCTACTACGCATCAAGCGCTAACCCGTCCGGCGTTGCGCTGGCAGGCTTTGAGGACGATATATGAGCGGTTTCGCAGTAAGAAACGATGGTGAGTTCGGCTTTCGCTCTGTGGGCGGCATTGACGAGCTGTTTCCCAACGAGGTTTTTTCGAAGGTGGAGCCGCCTGCTTTTTCGTCGCCTCCGCCAAGTTCCGAGGAGCTGGCGGCACAGGCAAGGGGGCAGCGCGATAAGTTGTTGGGGGTTGCCGCAAACCGCATGGGTCCACTGCAAGATGCTGTAGACATCGGTCGCGCTACAGATGGCGATGTGGTGCAGCTGGCGCTGTGGAAGGGCTACCGGGTCGACCTCAACCGGATTGAGGAGCAGGAGGGCTTCCCCTCCGAAATCCAGTGGCCTTTATCACCTGATGAACAGCCGGTGCCGGTAGAAACTCCGGCTGAAACGCCTACCGAATAGCGCCCCGCACTGACGGGGCGTTTTCTTTTCCGATACCTGAGGTTTACCCATGCCGTTGCATATTCTGCGCGCTGCTTTGCAGTGGGCGTTGTTTCTCCCGTTGCGCGTAATTCTGATCCTGCTGGGCTTTCTGGTTGTGCCCCTGGCGCTGCCCGGACTGGCTTTTGAGGGGCCGCCTGTGGCGTTCACCCAGGCCCCAGGCGATTGGCGCCTGGCGCGGCTTCCTGCCTGGGCTTGGTTGTGGTCCAACGACCGCGACGGCGCTTTGGGTGATAAGCGCGGGTGGTGGCACATGAACACGCCTTTCGACCTGGGCGCCTATCACTGGTTCTCGCAATTCTGGTGGCTGGCCATCCGCAACCCGGCGAACAACATGCGCTTTAACCCCTGGTTCAGTTGTCCGGTAGCTGAGTGCGACTACCGCTATTGGGGCGCCGAGGTGGTCAAGGATCGCCCCGGGCAGGGTGGGCGCCGTTTGATCCTGGCCACGCACAAGAAAACGGGCCGCCGCTATTACGGTTTCTACGGTGTGTGGCAGTGGTCGGCCGCGCGAGCCCTGGTGATTCAACTGGGCTTCAAGCCTGAGCCAAGCGACTGGAAAGAAGACTACAGCGCCGATCCAAGCGCGCAGTGGAAGGGCCTCACGTTTGAGGTGAATCCCTGGAAGTCGATTTAAGCCACTACAGCGTCCTCCCTGGCGCTGATCGTTACGCGTAACACGAACAACCTACGGCCTCGCTTATGCGGGGCTTTTTCGTTTCTGGAGATTGAGCCCTATGAGTTTCTTTCACGGCGTCACTACTTCGCTGATCGACACCGGCACGCGCACTATTTCGCTCCCGTCGTCCTCGATCATCGGTCTGTGCGACACCTTCACGCCGGGCGTACTCGGTGGCGGTAACGCCAAGGCGGGGGAGCTGAAGCTGATCACGTCCGAGCGCGAAGCCATTGCCGCGTTCGGCACTGACTCGGCGATCACCCGGGCTTGCCAGGCAATCTATGTGCGGGCTAAGGCTGTGATTGTCGCCATTGGCGTGCCTAAGCTCGCTGACGCCGCGCTGCAAACGTCCGCCATCATCGGTGGGGTTCTGGCGGATGGGCAGCGCACGGGCCTTCAGGCGCTGCTGGACGGCAAGAGCCGACACAACGCCCAGCCTAAGTTGCTGATTGCCCCGGGGCACTCGGCCACGCAGGCGGTGGCCACCGCCATGGACGCCCTGGCCGGCAAGCTGCGCGCGATTGCCATTGTTGATGGCCCGAATACCACGGACGAGGCCGCCATGGCCTACGCGTTGAACTTCGGCAGTAAGCGCATCTATCTGGTGGATCCGGGTGTGCAGTTCTGGAGCACTGTCGACAGCGCGACCGTGAATGCCCCGGCCTCTGCCTGGGTGGCTGGCCTGTTCGCCTGGACCGATGCCGAGTACGGCTATTGGGCGTCGCCATCGAACAAAGAGTTTGTCGGCATCACCGGTACCACCCGGCCGGTGGAGTACTTGGACGGCGACGAGACGTGCCGGGCCAACCTGCTCAATAACGCGAACATCACCACGATTATTCGCGATGGCGGTTACCGCCTGTGGGGCAACCGCACGTGTTCGGCGGATGCCAAGTGGTCGTTTGTCACCCGTGTGCGCACCTGCGACATCCTCATGGATGCGATCCAGGCGGGCCACAAGTGGGCTGTAGACCGCTCGATCACGAAAACCTATGTGTCTGACGTGACCCAGGGCCTGCAAGCCTTTATGCGCGATCAGAAGAACGCCGGCGCCGTGATCAATTTCGAGGTTTACGCGGACACCGAGCGCAACACGTTAAGCCAAATCGAGCAGGGCAAAATCTTCTGGCGCATTCGCTTTACCGACGTGCCGCCGGCAGAAAACCCGAATTTCCTGATCGAGGTCACCAACGAGTGGCTGGCCGAAGTACTTGAAGCAGCCTAAGGGGGCCGAGCAATGATTCCTGAAATGTTGACCAACTGCGTCATGTTTGCTGATGGCGTGAGCTTTTCCGGTGACGTGCCGTCCATGACGCTGCCCAAGCTGGCGATCAAAACCGAGGAATACCGGGGCGGTGGTATGAGCGGCCCGGTCGACATGCCTACCGGCTTGGAAAAGCTGGAGGCGGCTTTCACCACCAACGGCGTGCGTAAAGAGGCGCTGAAGTTCTTCGGCCTGGCGGATCAGACCGCGTGCAACCTCGTTTTCCGTGGATCGTTCAAGGGCCAGAAAGGCACCGTCAAGTCGGTAACTGTGACCCTGCGCGGCACGCTCAAAGAAGTCGATATGGGCGATTGGAAGCCAGGCGACAAGGCCGAAATCAAGCACGCCGTGGCCGTCACCTACTACAAGCTCGAAATCGACGGTCGTGTGATGTACGAAATCGACTTTGCCAACATGGTGCAGGTGATCAACGGTGTTGATCAGCTGGCCGCTGAACGCTCGGCCCTGGGCCTCTAAGGATTGATGACATGACCAACGTATCTCTCGCTGCACCGCTCCCGTCCTGGCTGGTCCTGAGTGACGAAGGCGTTACCGTAACGCTCAAGCACAAGGCCAATCTCAATGGGGTTGTGACCGACAAGTTGATGATGCGCGCGCCCAGCGTAAAGGATGTTATGGCCGCCAAAATCGCCGGCAATGGCGACCATGAAAAGCATGAGTTGAGCTTGTTTTGCAGCCTGCTCACTGCCACCGAGGCGGAACTTACGGCCCTCAAATACAAGGACTACATGCGCCTTCAGGCGGGCTATTTTCGCCTGGTTGAAGACGACGAGGTGTAGCGAGGGCACGCTTAAGGCGCTGGCCAAACGCTTGGCAAAAGAGACGGGTTTCTCGTCTGCCGAGATACTGGCCATGCCCTTTAACGTGATGGTGTGGTGGCTCACGGATTGAGCCGCTGTTGATCTTCCCGACGTATAGGGCGCGCACATGGCAAACAAACTTGCTCTCGGCCTGGTCATTGGCGGGGCTGTCAGCTCGACGGTGGGGGCGGCGTTCAAGGACGTCAGCAACAAAATCAAAAAGCTGGAGGAACAAGGTTCCCGGGCGCGGGTGCTGGAAAAGACGATCGGCGAAACCATGCGCTTGCGCGATGAATGGCGCAAAGCGTACATGGCAGGCGACAAGGGCGCCGAAGCTCTGCGGCGCAAGCTGGAGAATAATCTGGACGGCCTGCGTAAGCAGGGTGTGGAAGTGCGCAACCTGACCAAGGCTTACGCGGCCATGGGACTGGCGGCAACTAAGGCCGAGTTTAAAGCCAAGGGCCATATGCAGCTCGATGCTGGTAAACAGCAGATGAAAAACAGCATTGGCCAGGCGGCGGCCGCCACGGCAGCAATGGCCATTCCGACGAAGGTGAGCGCGGACTTTGGCGCGATTGTTCGTGACATTGCGATCAAGGCGAACATTGCCAATAAGCCCGAAGAGGCGCAGATGGCCAAGACCATTATTGGCACGTCGCGTGATACCGGCATGGCCCGCAATCAGGTGGCCGAGGTGGTCAACGCTTTGGTGGGTGCCGGCATGGAGCTGGATAAAGCCCTGTCGTACGCGCCGGTGGCGGCCAAGTTTGCCGTGGGCCAGGGTTCGGACGGCGGCGAAACGGCCCGCATGATCAACGCCCTGGGGCAGAACGCCAAAATCTCCGACCCGGCCGTGATGCAAAAGGCGCTGGAGGCCATCGCCTATCAGGGCCAGGCGGGCAGCTTTGAAGCGGCCGACATGGCGCGTTGGTTCCCTGAGCTGTTGGCGGGCATGGGCAAGATCGGTATCACCGGCATGGATGCGGTGACGCAACTGGGCTCAATGCTTCAGGTGCAAATGAAGACCGCCGGCGGTGCCGACGAAGCGGCCAACAACCTCAAGAACTGGATGGAGAAAATCGGTTCTGGCGATACGGTCAAGGCCTACAAGGACGCCGGGATTGATTACCAAGCGTCGATGAATACCGGCTTGCAGAACGGTAAATCGACCCTGGAATCCAGCTTTGAGCTGGCACAGAAGTACATTGCGGCAACGGATCCGAAGAAGGCCGCCGCGATGGCCGCCGCTACGGCGAAGATCAGTAAGGAGACTGACCCCGAGAAAGCCAAGGCCATGATTGCCTCCCTGGAGCAGGCTTTGCGTACCGGGGATCTGTTCGCGGACATGCAGGTTAAGGGCGCTTTGACGGCCTTCATGCAGAACAAAGAGCTGTACGCGCAGCTCAAGAAAGACTCGGCCAGTGCCACCGGGATCCTTGATAAGAACCTTGAGGAACGCCGGCAGGCGTCAGCGCAAAAATGGGCGGAAATGGCCCAGGGTATGGACGAGGCCATGCGCGCCATTGGCGATGCATTCCGGCCTGTCACTGACAAAGTGGCGGATGGTTTGGCCTATGTCACCCAGGGGCTGGCCAAGCTGTCGGACGAGTCGCCCCGGGTGGTGACGGGGATCGGCGCCGCCGTGGCGGCCGTGATCGCATTTCAGACCGCTATGAGCGGATTCAAGATTGCCAAGGGGTTGCTCAACCTTGGGCGCGGCTCGCTGATGGGTAACCCCAACATCCCGCAAAAAGTCATTGTCACCAACATGCCCGTGGGCGGACCTGGTGGTATGGGAATGGGCGACCTCGATGACACCGGCGTAAAGGACGGGAAAGGCAAGGGCAAGGGCGGCGGCCGTGGCGGCCGAAGCCCCGGGCGTGGCATTGGGGCGGGCATGAAGGGGCCGGCAGTATTGGCCGTGATAGAGGCCGGTTTTAGGGTCAAAGACACTTACGACAACGCTGAAACCCAGGACGAAAAAGCCGAAGGCTATGGCGCTGCGGCTGGCGGACTTGCTGGCACGCTCGCCGGTGCGGCGGCCGGTGCGGCCATTGGTTCGGCAGTGCCGGTAATCGGCACCATCGTGGGCGGCCTGATTGGGGGATATCTGGGAAGCTTGGGCGGTGACGCCCTGGGCGGTGCCATCGGCAAGTCAATGTTTGGCTCTGACGAAAGCAAGAAGGTCATGCCCGTGGCCGGGCCGCTGATGATGAAGGATGCCGGCAAGGACATCCCGCCAGTGCTGGGGGATATTGCCAAGTCTTTTGCCCCGTCTCGTACGGGGCCGCTGATGTTGGCCAATCCAGGCCAGGGCGCGTTGCCGGCAACGCCAAGCGCCCTTAATCCGGGCGATGTTTCGCGAGCCATGATGATGCCCCAGGCCGCCGCAGATGCGACGGCTGGACCGCTTGCGGCGGCCGTGGTCGCCAAGGTGCAGCCGGCGAAGATCGAGCCCAAGGTGGACATTCACGCTCCTATCACGCTGACGGTGCAAGGGGATGTGAAGGATCCGGCCGAGCTTATGGCCCAGCTGCGGCCACTGATGGAGCAGCAGCAACGGGAAATCGCCCAGCAGCTCGAAAATCGCAAGCTCTACGACGCGCCGCATACCTAAGGGGGGAACATGGAATCACTGGCACAGCTACAGTCTGGCCTGAAGTACCTGGCCTCGGCCGGTGAAGCGGGCCGGCGCAGTATTGATGGGATGATGGGGCCGGTAAACGGTGCGATCAGCGAAATCACCGGCGCGGCCAACGAGCTGGAGGATCTGCCCTTTATTGGCCCGGCCGTGGGGGCAAAGCTTCAGCGAGTCATGCGTGGGATTGCCACCGCCCAGGCCAAGGTTGGCCAGGTGGTGGCGACTTATAACCGGGCCACGCGCGCCCTGTCGCAGATTGACGAGCGCCTGGGCACCTTGAAAGAGCAGGCCGGCCGGGCGGCTACGGCGATCAACAAGATCGCCGGCAAGATTGACCCGTCACTGGCCAACATCCTACCCACCGGTGCGTTTGCTACGGACGGCACGCCGGCGAAAGAGGCGGTGAAGCCTTTTCCCCATCTGCTGATCATTCAGCCGCTGGACCCGAAAGCGCAGCCGTATTACTTCAACCTAGATACGGCAGCCTTTGACTCATTGCGCCGCTCGACGGCATACCGCTGGGCCTCACAAGAGCGCCTGACGCGCCGGTCGGCCCAGCAGGCCGTGGGCATGGGTGACGAGAAAATCACACTTAAGGGTGATATTTTTCCGGGCTATCGGGGCGGCCTGGGACAGCTAAACACGCTGCGTTCGATAGGCTCCCAGCTCAAGCCGGTAACCCTGACCACGGGCTACGGTGTTGTGCTGGGCACCTGGTGCCTCACGAGCGTTGACGAAGACCAAAGCGCGCTGATGCAGGGTGGTATCCCTCGCAAGCAGGCTTTTACCTTGGAGTTTGTGCGCTATGGCGACGACATGCAGAACATCTGACGGGGATCTGCTCGATACCATTTGCCATAACTTCTATGGCCATCTGGTGGGCAGTGTTGAGGCCGTGCTGGCGGCCAATCAGGGCCTGGCGGACGAGGATCAGCCTTACCGCGCTGGCGTGGTGATTGTCTTGCCGGATCTGCCAGGCCCTGTGGATGAGCAAGTGGCCTTGTGGGATTGATTCAGTTCTATCGGCTGCGCCCTTGTTCCGTTACGCGTAACGCCTCCCTTTCCTAAAGCCCGCCCAGTGCGGGTTTTTTATTGGCCAATGCCCTATGACTCCCCAATTTAGAATCGTCGCGAACGGTTCCGACATTACGTCGCTGATTAACGATCGGCTTTTGCTGCTGCGCACCACGGACAAGCCCGGCATGGAGTCGGACGAGTTTGAGTTGCGCATTGATGACCGCGACGGCCTGGTAACGCTGCCCAAGCGCGGCGCCGGGATCGAGGTCTACCTGGGCTATGCCGAAACGTCCCTGGTGCGCCTAGGTCGCTATGTGGTCGATGAAATCGAGGTTTCCGGGCCGCCGGATACCATCGTTATCCGGGGCAAGGCGAGCGACATGCGCGGTACCGGTAAATCGATCCGCAGCGGCAGTTGGGAAGACGTGCCACTGTCGAAAATCGTTTCTGACATTGCGGCCCGTAACGGCTGGGCACCGGCCTGCACCATCGCCACGAAGGTCGCCCGGGCTGACCAGCTCCACGAATCTGACTTTAGCTTTGTCACGCGTTTGGCCAAACAGTACGACTGCACCGCCAAGGTGGGCGACGGCAAGTTGATGGTGATGCAGCGCCAAGCCGGCCTGAGTGCCAGCGGCAAGGTGATTGGCGCGGTCACCATCACGCGCAGCGACGTAAGCCGTTGGCAGTTCCGCCTGGGCGACCGTAACGCGCACAAGACCGTGGCGGCCAAGCATCAGGACAAGAAGACAGGCAAGTTGTCGGTGGTATCCCTGGATAACGACGACGTGCCGGACGGCCTGCCGGCGGTGCACACCGACCGGCATATTCACCCGAACAAGACTGCCGCCGAGTCCGCGGCTAAGGCGCGCTTGGCTGCGTTCAACCGTTCGACGGCCGGCGTGCGCCTGGAAATGGACGGGCGCACGGATCTATTCGCGGAGCGCTCTATCAATGCCCAGGGCTTCAAGGTGGGGCTTGATGGCGAGTACCTGGTGGATTCTGTGGAGCAGACATTCACCCAAGCCGGGTGGTCCACCACCGTCGAGTGCAACGGCGGCAAAAAGGGCAAAGCAAAAGCCAAGGGCAAGAAACCGAAGAAAGAAGCGAAGCCCGTCAAGGTCGTAAGTCTGGCGTAGCGGCTGCGCATCACAACACCCGCCACGTGCGGGCTATTCACGTTAGGAGCTTGTATGCCCATCACCGAGCAGCAGTTGCTGCAAATCTTCCCGAACGCCCGCTCATTAGCGGGCGTTTTTGTATCCGCCCTAAACGCGGCCATGGCTAATCGAAAGATCGACACACCGAAGCGTCAGGCGGCATTCCTTGCCCAGGTCGGCCACGAGTCTGGCCAGCTGCGGTACGTGCGTGAACTGGGGAGTGATCAATACCTCAGCAAGTACGACACCGGCACGCTGGCGGCCAAGCTGGGGAACACGTCTGCAGCCGACGGTGACGGCCAACGCTATCGCGGCCGTGGGCTGATCCAGATCACTGGCCATGACAACTACTTGCGCTGCAGCCTGGCGCTGTTTGGTGATGAACGTTTGCTGCGCACGCCTGAGCTGCTCGAGCAGCCGCAATGGGCGGCGGAATCGGCAGCTTGGTTTTGGTCGGTGAATGGGCTTAACGCACTCGCGGATCAAGAGCAGTTCAACACCATCACCCGGCGGATCAATGGCGGGCTCAACGGCCTGGAGGATCGGTTTCAACTGTGGGCCAGGGCGAGGGCGGTGTTATGCGTCTCTTCGACCTGATCCCCACGCAATATCGGATTGCGGCGGTCGGCCTGCTGCTGGTGATGTTGGCCGCCGGATCTGCTGCCCTGGCCTGGACTGCTCAAGACTGGCGCTACGGCAAGCAGCTGGAGCACCAGGCCCGGCTCCATGCCGACACCCTCGGCGAGTTATCCCAAGCCGCTGTCGCCCTGCAACGCAAAGAGCAGGACAAGCGCTTTGCCCTTGAGCAGCGCCTGCACAACAACGACGAAACCCACTACAAGGAATTGACCGATGAGCAAACGAAGCAAGCTCGTCTGCGTGATCGCCTGGCTACTGCTGATCTCCGGTTGTCAGTCGTACTCGCCGCCACCGATGCCACCAGCAGCTGTGCAGTGCCAACCACCACCGCCACCGGCCGCGTGGTTCATGGCCCCACAAGAGCCCAACTTGACCCAGCGCATGCTCAACGAATTATCGGGATCACCGATGCGGGCGACCGAGGATTGATCGCCCTGCGGGCCTGTCAGGCCTATGCAAAAGTAGTTTCTACACCGAAGTAAAAGGAGCGGCCGGGCAGGATGCGTCAACATCCAACCCGGCCACCTTCCCCGCAGAACGTCCCTGCAAGTCCAGCCAAGGCTCCTGCTTCGTGCACAAAGCGGAGCGAGCCTAGCACTGTTTATCCATACAGCAAAGGTCTTGCTTTTTATGTCTACACCCATCATCCCTTGGATGGGCGGCAAACGCCGCCTGGCCGACCGCCTTATCCCACTCTTCCCACCCCACGAATGCTACGTCGAAGTCTTTGCCGGCGGCGCCGCGCTCTACTTCATGCGTCCCCAGGCTGCGCCTGTTGAAGTCCTCAACGACATCAATGGAGACCTGGTGACGCTGTACCGCGTGGTGCAGAACCACCTGGAAGAATTTGTGCGCCAGTTCAAATGGGCGCTCAGCTCCCGCCAGGTGTTCGAGTGGCAGAAGATGACCCGCCCTGAAACACTCACCGACATCCAGCGTGCCGCTCGGTTCTTCTACCTGCAGCACCATGCCTTTGCCGGCAAGGTGACCGGGCAGACGTTTGGCACCGCTACCACTGGCCCGGCCATCAACCTGCTGCGGATCGAGGAGAACTTGTCTGCGGCGTGGCAGCGGTTGTCCGGCACTTACGTCGAAAACCTCTCCTGGCTTGAGTGCGCGGAGCGTTATGACCGGGTGCACACCTTTCATTACATGGATCCGCCTTACTGGGAGACCGCCGGTTACGGTGTCACTTTTCCGTTCGAAGAGTACGAGCGGATGGCCGACTTCATGCGGCGCTGCAAGGGAAAGGTCATGGTCAGCATCAACGATCATCCTGATATTCGGCGTGTTTTTGAGGGCTTTCATTTCGAACACCTGAGCATTCGTTACAGCAACTCCAATCAGCGCCGAGGGGAAGCAAAGGTATTCGGTGAGCTTGTCATCATGAATTGGATACCTTCTGCTCTTGATAGTCTGTTCTAATTCCGAAATAACATCTGAATTAGTCTAACGATTTCGATGGCTAAGGTGAGAGTGAGTTCGATAAGTTTGGCGGTCATATAATTTTCCAGGTTGAGTTGGCCTGCTCGACGCGTTGATTCGCGTCGATTGCGGGGATTACTTTAGATGGCCTGGAGATTAGATAGAAAGTTTGGCTTGGCTGTCAATGCTCTTAAGATGATTTTCTAAAGAGTGGCCGCCAAGCCGCAGCCCGCCGCTGTCAAGGGGCTGTGGGTGGTGAAAGTTTCTTGGCTATAAAAGTTAAAAAGGCTATTTGGCTTGCGTAGACTACTCAAGTTACGTGCTTACGTACTTACGTACTTACGTAGCTCTCTTGGTGGTTAACTTTTATAGCTATCTAGAGATATCTAGGGGTATCCATTAGTTACCAAAAAGATATCTGGTGGATATCCTTTCCATATTCATCAGGTATGCTTTGGATCTCCTCGCTCAGCTTCCTCTGTGTACGTTGTAATTGGTTGCGTTAGCTATGCTCTGAACCTGCTATCGGTGTGATCAAGTCTGCAGCATGGTTTCGAACATTGCCCACCGAGGTGCCAACCCGAAACCACTCAAAGTCATTCACTGGCTGACAGCACGTCTTCGCTATTTCCTCGGCTCGGCCCGGAGTAAGGCTGGGGTCGATCCATTCCCTGGCATGTTCAGGTGTCAGTACCAACGGCTTGCGGTCATGGATATCCACCATGCCCTGATCACTGGCGGCGGTGATGATCACAAATCCGTCGTCCACATGGGGATTCAGGCCAGGATGAACTTGAGCGAGCGCGCCAAAGAACATAGGCCTCTGACTCTTCAGGCGAATCAAGTAGGGCTGCTTTTTCTTCGGATCGTCAGGGTCTTTGACCCACTCATACCATCCTTCACTCGGCACCAAGGCTCGGCCATTGGGCCAGAGCTGTTTGAAGAATTTCCCCGTGGTGACCGTCTCGACTCGAGCATTGATTGGATCCGGGCGTTTACCCTTCGCCCAGAACGGCGCCCATCCCCATTTGACTGCATCAATATGCAGCCCATCCTCTGCCGCGTGTAGCACCTGCACCCGTGTTGACGGAGCGACGTTGTAGCGCCCTATAGGCTGAGCGTCATATCCGCTAAACAGGTCTATCTGCGGGCTCAGTTCTTCTATGAAGATCGCCATTCCTTCGTACTGCACGAATCGCCCACACATACGCACCTCTCCGCTTGTCGAAATCCCCTACAGAAAAATTGACCGCAAGCACCTTACAAAGTTAACTGTACATTCATACAGTAATTGTAAAAGGCCGCATCATGAGCTTCACCATTCTAGGTCCGATCGCTGAGGTAGGCGCGAAGTTGCCACTGTGTTCGTTCAAGGTTCCGGCCGGCTTTCCCTCGCCTGCAGCGGATCACATTGAGCAGCACATCTCATTGGATGAGGTCCTGAATATCCGTGCGCCCCACGTGTACCTGGTAGCAATCACCGGTGAGAGCATGCAGGGTATCGGGATATTCGATGGTGACTTGGCCGTGGTGGATCGTGCCATTGAGCCTATGCATGGGCACGTGGTGGTGGCCCTGCTGAACAATGAGCCTGTCTGCAAGCGCTTGTGTAAGCGAGGCCGGGAGGTCGTCCTGCTGTCTGAAAACCCCAAGTTCCCGGCACGCTACGTTCTTGAAGGCGACGAACTGTCGATTTGGGGCGTCATCACCAGCACAGTGCGTAGCCATGTCTAAGCACGAGCCAACCTTTGCACTGATCGATTGCAATAGCTTCTATGCCAGTTGCGAGCGGGTATTCCGTCCCGACCTGGCGAGGGTGCCCATCGTGGTGCTGAGCAATAACGATGGTTGTGTGATTGCACGTAGTTACGACGCTAAGCCGTTCATCAAGATGGGCGAGCCGTATTTTCAGATTAAGCACAAGCTCAAGCAGCACGGCATTATCCCGTTCTCCTCCAACTATGCGCTGTACGGTGACATGAGCGAGCGCGTGATGAGCCTGATCGAGGCGATGGTGCCTGCAGTTGAGGTGTACAGCATCGACGAGGCGTTCGCCGACCTGACTGGTATCGGTGGGCTGGATGCCTTAGGCCGGCAGATTCGCGCCCAGGTGCTCCGTTGCACCGGTATCCCTGTCGGCGTAGGCATCGCTCACACAAAGACCCTGGCAAAGCTGGCAAACCACACAGCGAAGCGCCTGCAGTCCCAAACCGGTGGGGTGGTTAACATCACCGATCCGGTTAAGCGTGACTGGGTGCTGCGAAATACGGACGTGGGGGAGGTGTGGGGCGTGGGCCGCAAGATGAAACTCCACCTCGATGCCATGGGCATTAAGTCCGCCATGGACCTAGCCAGGGCCGACCCGTGGACGCTCCGTAAGAAGTTCAGCATTGTGATCGAGAAGACGGCTAGAGAGTTGGGCGGCACGCCTTGCTTGGAACTGGATGAGCCGGATCCGCCAAAGCAGGAAATCTGCTGCAGCCGCATGTTCGGCAAGAGACTGACGGAGTTGCCGCCAATCAAGGAGGCGGTGGCCACCTACATGATGCGAGCCTCGGAGAAGCTCCGCGCTCAGAAATCGCTTTGTAAGAAGGTGCGCGTGTGCATCCGCACTGGCATGTTCAACCCGGACGAGGCGAAGTATGCGAATGGGGTGGTGGTGGATATGCCGTATCCCACTGACGATGTGCGGCTGCTTACTCAAGCGGCGGTGGGGGCGGTTGATCGGATATTTCGACCATGCTTTAAGTACAGTAAGGCTGAGGTGATGTTGCTCAACCTCTGCCAGCAAGGTGAGTACACCGACGATCTATTTGCTACATCACAGCCGGGGGAGGCGACCCGGGTGATGACAGTCATGGACCAGATCAATGAGCGATGGGGTAGGGGGACGTTGCGCTCAGCCTGTGTGCCGGCTGATCCTGATTGGGGCATGCGTCGCGAGATGATGAGTCAAAGTTATACCACAAAGCTGGATCAGCTATGGTCGGTAGCGTGCATCTGATGGGTGTTCGGGGTCAGTGCCAGTTCTGTATGAACCCTTTCAAATCGTGAATGTGTCTATGATGGCAGCCTGATTCAAATGTGTTGTGTTCGTCTGCATACTCATGCCACATTGAACCTCTACTGAAGATACCTGTTAGTACGTTTATCAATGGAACTGTCATAAAAGGAATGAGTATGGCTGTACATCTAGATGAAGCTGAAAAACAAATACTTGGTGCACTGTTAGTGGATTTTTCAAGTCGCGGTCTAAATGCTGAAAAATTGAGTTCCGGGTACGAGGGGCCGCAAGTTTCTGCTTTGGTAGCCGCCATCTGTGATGGAAATGAGATTACTCAAGTTGATTTTGATATTGCATTTGCAGATCTTGAAAAAAAGAGACTGATAAGTACGGGGCCTTATGCGGTTATTGATAATCCGCCTGATAGTGGAATAATATTCATAGGTGGCTACAGTAAGCGAGAGTACGCGGGATTGACAGAGCTTGGTTATAAGACCGCTCGAAAGGCACCAAATCGGCCAGGTACTGCTCAGCGCACTGTGAATAATGTCAACATTTCTGGTGGGAATTTCACTAACTTTCAGCTTGCGGCTGGCAATGGTTCAGTTCAAAAAATGGATGTAGCTGCAGGTGTGGATAGCGAGGTCTTACTGAAGCTGATTGGTATTCTAGAGGGGCAGGGAATAACAGTTACTCCGGCAAAGCGTGCAGATCTAATTTCTGCTATTGAAGAGGCTAATGAAGGTAATGGTAAAGGGGCTAAGAGCTTACTTGAAAAAATATGCGGCCCCGCATGGTTAGGTATGCAACCTGTTATCTGGCCGGTTCTCGGGGAGATTGTTAAGAAAAGCTTAGGTCTTTAGATCTTTCCTGAGGGAGCGCTAAATTTGCTTGCTGCTAGCGAAAAGCGCTCCAAGTTATCTCGCTGATTTTTCCGGTAGCCTCGGGGGGATCTCACCAGTCAATGCTATAGTTTCAAAGCATGCAAGATATGAGAGGGTCCCTACAATTGCCGCGTAAAGAGCAGTGTTTGTATCTTCCTTTGAAGTGTTTATTTTGTAGGGGATTGGTGCGAAGGAAAGAAATTTTTGAATTTTTGCTTCCAGTTTTTTTGGTTCCAAAGAATGAGCAAGTTCATTTCTCAAGGAGTTTAAAGCACCAAGCATTTCCCAGACGCTTTCAGGAAGAATGAGGCCATTTTCATGGGTTTTTCCGATCAGGGCGTACGCTAGTTTTGTCTTTAAGAAAAACCCGATTTCGACACGGTCGAGCGCTTCAGGGTGTTTGCATTTGGCTCTGATCAGATTCTCAAGGATTTCCTCCGCAAGAAGATGACCTTTAAGTACTATCAGCGTCGGATCGTCTGACAACGGTAAGTGAGCATCGAATCGTTTGAAGCGTGCTTGTGCTTCCAGTGGAAGATCTTTGTTCATGTTAATTGCCATATGTTTTCATGTTGATTATTAGAGTGGTTTGTACGGCCCGTCAGTCGATTTAATATTGCCTACTACCGGGAATTACTTGAGCCGAGCTGGACGCTTCCATCAAAGCTAGCCCATCAGTTCGGTAATTGCTCCTCACCGCACGTACAGCAGCGATTGTAATCATCGCTGATGACGTTGCCCTTACACCCTGCCTCAGAGCAATGCTCCCGGCTTACTAAGTGCGTGTCGTTACAGACGAAGCACCACAGGGTAGTGGATGTGGGCTTGTTGGGTTTTAGTACAGCATAGTTAGGTACGGGGCCGTCGAGCTTTGCAGACTCGTAGCTGCAAAACGGGCAGATATATTTGCGGACAGCTGCAGCAACGTTGAAGAATCGCTCGCGCTCAGACTTGGAAAGCAGGTTGTAAACTGCCAAGCACTCTCGGACTAGAGCACCATCAATGTGATCGTTGTCGAAATAAACATGAACGTCTGGTGCTGAGAGTAGGAATTCCTTGCGAGCCATTACCCAGCTTTGCTCAGGAAATAGGTGCTCGTGTGCTTCGAGAATGATCAAAATTACTTCTTTGGGCGAGATTCGAAGCTTCACATTTACTGAATGCATGGCTGAGTTTCGAACCTTTCGAACTCGATCGAATAAATCCACGAATTTTGTGTCGAAAGGCTTAGGGCTCACCATGTTATAAGCTTTGATTAGATCCTGAGCATCGATGGTCTTAAATTCGGAGAACTCGATGCCCTTACCGGTCTTGTCCTTAGGCCAATCTGAAGGAGACCCGAGCAGCAAGTATGGACTGAAGGCTACGAGCTTACCTTTGATAGCGAGTTCGACGCCCTGCTGAGCAATGATAAGTGAAGTCAGAATCCGTTGCCGGGCGGCTTCCCAAAACTGCGCCTCGTCGTCTTGGTCCACTTCGATGTACTGACCTGCTTCATCCAGTGCCGTCATAAATGAAATGACGATGTCCCAAGCGAAATCGAACTGCGCGTAGGCTGCCGATGAGAACTCATCGCTTGTTGGAATTTCTGTAATCATCTGGACCTACCTCGTTTTTTAGAGCCGAGGGTATAAGAGTGCGGCGGAGTGGGCAACGCGATTGAAGGACGGCACGATTTTAAATGTCGGCGTATCAATCCTGCATGTGTCGCAGGCTCCTTCGTGAAGGCTCCATGGCAGGATTTTTCAAAGTCGGAATATTGAAGTCGATACCGATGCATCATGAGCTTCCGCTGGGCGAATAGTGACCTGTCAAAAATGCTGAATTGCCTGTCGTTGAGATTGCCAGGCGCGACTATGAACGCCAATGCCTTAGCAGCGAACTGGGAAAGGTGATTACTTAGAAATTGCTACAAGAGAAACGACTGGGCCTCTTTTGATCAAGATAATTAGAGGTGGAGGTAGTACACCCAATCCATCATCGGACGGATAGTTTCTCTAGAGCCTCGAGCGCCGAGCGTGGGGCAAAAATGGGGCAAACCATACGCCAAACTATGCCATCCAATGCCAAATATGCGTTTATGCAACAGCATGCATGCACGCATTACAGCCAGCAACCACGGGCCTATCCGCCAAAACCGCGCTCATACCCCTACACAATCGGGGTGTGCTTTGTCAGGGACGATTGGTTCGTAGCTTCGCTAAGCCCTGCTTGATGTGCCCAGCGTTTTCGCCGATCACGAATAGAGCACCACGTACGTTATTACCAACCTCATCCAAGCCTTGCTTTTCGCTTTGGAGAGCCAGCTCCATCAGAGCTGCTTCCAACGCGAGCTGATTTTCGTACATTCGTTCAAGCAAATCCGGGAGTGAGTATTCTCCTGACATGGTGCTACCCCATCTAAAAAGAGCTAAGCATAGCAGTGGCCTACCAAATAGGTGCTTGCTTAGAAATTGCTACGAGATCGGCTGCTTAATGCCAGAAAAGTAGCGATAGCAGTGGCTTTGGGGAGGGCTACGTCCACTCCATCATCGAGGCCATAGAAAACCGGCGGGGCAGGGCTGCGTCGGACTGTGTCTGAGGGCGTTGGAATCTGGTGATGGAGAACGCGAAGGGTGGGGATTTTATTAGGAATGGGTTACAGACGGCTGGGTGTTGATTGTGTGACAGGAGCTCCCGATATTTCTATAAAACCTTCCCTCCTGCTACAGTCATCTGGTTAGGGCTGCGTTATCGACAAGATGAATGATCGACTGAATTGTTTTAAGGATTGCTATGGCTAATGAGAGCGCGTCGTCCCAGCGAAGCTGGGCAGAACATCCAGTTTATGTAGCCGGAGTTTCGGTCGCTGGAACAATCGCTATATGTATTGCTTTGTATAAAGAGGTTCTGCTGCCAGCTCAAATGGCCGCAAGTGATTATAAAGTGAGCGAGCTAGAAAGGCAGCTTAAGGATGCTAATGCTCAGAGGTTGATCATAGAACAAGTTGCAGAAAGAACTAAGGTTTCTAATTTGTCTGAGAAAAAACAGCTGTCGAGTGAGTTGGCATTGGTTAAGGCAGAATTGGAAAAAACAAAATTAGAATTTTCAAATTTTAAGTTGGGAAATCTCTTTTTTGAGGGTGGGGTTTATCCATCATCTTTTGATAAGGTAAAAGTAGGGCAGCCAATTAGTGTGGTGGAGAAGGTCTATGAGGGTTTTCATGTCAAAAAAGGAGATGGATTTGTCACTGTAAATGTAGATCACCCTTTCTTCGGAAGTGTCGTATACTATTATCTTGATGACGCCCCACAAAATATATATCAAATTATGTATATGGCTCGATATGGTGCCGAGTTAGCGGTTGGTGGGAATTATCTTCAGGGCCAGCTAGAGAAAGCATTTGGTGAGCCCGTAAAAATGTCAGAAGATAAATATTATTGGAAAGCTAGCGGTGGGGTTAACATTTTTAAAGATGATGACACTTTCTTGATTACTACCGGGAATAATCGTCCTGGCGGTTGGGATAGATTGATTGAAAGATACTGGAAATCAATTGATGCGCAGAAAGAAACTACTAAGTAAGTTAATGAGCTTTCGCTCAGCAGGGAGATCAGCGTAGTACTCTTGTTGCGCATATCACCGAAGGCCCAGCCCTCCTTGGATCACTTGTGAAGCTCCTTCGTTAGCGGTGCTGACATTCTGCACAGCGCTTCTTACGGCGCTGTAGGATCTAGAAAAGCTCTAGCGACCACGCCACCGGCTACGTCGACGTTCTTTCGACGTATACCCGACAGGAGGCGACGAAACATAGGAATCCATTCCGCAACCGACATAGAACCTCCCGATTTGCAAGGGCTCCAGCGGGGCTGGGATTTACGGGATGCGGAACTGAGGGGGATGTAACTTATTGAAAAATCGTAGGATATTCGTGGATTGCAAATCCGCCTACGCCGGTTCGATTCCGACCTCGGCCTCCACTCTTGAAAACCCCGTAGATTAACGTCTACGGGGTTTTTTATTGGGCGGAAGAAAAGGCCCGGGTGCCAACCTCTCGAGCAGGCCGATCTACCTCCCTCCGCATCCGCCTGTGCAGGCGCCATTCCCTTCCCGTTGTGTACAGCGTTGTGCCTTGTTCCTCCCGCGCTCGAAGGGTTTTTCGACGAGTGACGTGTCTAGATCAAGGGTCAGGAGGCTTTTAAGGTTGTCATGGCCCGTGTTGGCGACTACCCTGAAAATGTTCGTATTGTTACGAATAATTTCGGTTGTGGCTGTTTTCAAGTCACGCTACTTCAGGATGAGGAACGAAAATGTTTTCACACGAAGGTCCCGCAATAGAGCTGCTGCTCTTCATTTTTGGTCTGGCGATGCTACTTTTGGTCGTTTGGTTTTTTCATCATCAATACGAGCGAAAGACGGGGAAGGGTGTTAAAAAACTACATGATCTTGACGACAAACGCTCAACCTGACGCTGCTGTCGAATGAGCTGATCGAGTCGGCTCCCGCTGGCTCGCACTATTCACTGACGTAAAGATCGAGGGCTGGCTACGATTTCCGAGTCGAGGCCCTCATTCTAGAGCGTACTGACCTCAATCTTCAGCACTCAGCCTCTGACCTGTTGATGCGCTGCGCCTTCACTTCACCCGCGTACCTGGCGATTTTATCCCGCTGAGTGGCCAACAACGTGCAGATCTTCATTAGCGCCAACGCCTCACTCGGCGTCCTGCTGCTGTTTGCCAGGGCTGTCAGTTCAACCACGGACCAGCCAATGACTGCAGCTGCATCGTCCAGGTCATAAAACAACTCCTGCTGGGCGGTTCTGGGGCCATCGAGGCCCTGTATCAACTCTTTCATCGACTTCTCCCTTTGGTGCTGATCAGGTAGCGAAGTTGGCCTTACTCGCATCAACGAATGACGTGTATCCACCCCAACACAAACCCTACCAAGACGTTACACGAAACCCATGACGGACTTCATTTAACGCGGTCTTACTTTACGTACACCTAACCTTGTAAAGCAGAGAGCGTTGTCATGAAGTTGAATTACCTAACCAAGGCGGCTGTTGTTGTCGCGCTGTTGTCGACCTTGTCGGGCTGCTGGATATTCATGCCACCGGGCGGGGGTGGTGGCCATGGCGGTGGTGGTCATGGTCAAGGCGGCGGCCCTGGTGGCGGTCCGCGCTGACAGTCAGTCAACGGGAGGCTGGCCATGAACAATGGCCTGCCTCTTTTTTTGCCCCGGATAAATCCCAGGCAAAGAAAAGCCCGCGATGGGGAGCACGGGCTAAAAGGGATGTTCATTAGGAGCTGGGTTCACCATAAGGCCGCGCCTGTGAAAGCTTTGTGAAAACGCCGGAGCCATCTGAACCTGAAGTGTATGCCTCGATCCGTGCCTGGCTGTACGGGGCGCCGGGCGGCATAACCCACTACTGTCGCAGGCCTACTACACCGCTCGGATGCCGCACCATGTCCATGTCTACCAGCCTGCTGTCGGCCTTTGTGCTGTTCGCCTTCGTGTCCTCGATCACCCCAGGGCCGAATAACACCATGTTGCTTGCCTCGGGGGTGAACTTCGGGTTTCGTCGCTCGATGCCCCATGCGCTGGGGATCAGTATCGGCTTCATGCTGCTGGTGATTTCGGTCGGCCTGGGCCTGGGCGAAGTGTTCAAGGTATTCCCGTGGGCCTACACGGTGTTGCGCTACGTGGGCGCGGCGTACTTGCTGTACCTGGCCTGGAAGATCGCCACGGCGGGCGGCATGTCCGATAGCAATGATGAGCACGGCAAACCCATGACGTTCTTGGGCGCGGCGGCGTTTCAGTGGGTGAACCCCAAGGCGTGGATCATGGCGCTCGGGGCCATCACCACCTATACGCCGGCCGAGGGTTATGTCACCAACGTGCTGGTGATCGCGCTGGTCTTTGCCGTGGTCAACCTGCCCAGTGTGTGCGTGTGGGTCGGGTGTGGCAGCGGCTTGCGCAATGTACTGCGCGAACCGCGCTGGTTGAGGCTGTTCAATTGGTCAATGGCCGGGCTGTTGGTGCTGTCGTTGTACCCGATGTTGTTTGCCGGCTAGGCGTCAGACCGGCGAGATGGTCGCCAGCAGCCCGATGCCGATGGTCAGCACTAAAAAACCGAACAGGAAAATCGCCATCTTGGTCATAAGGCCTCCGAAGGGAAGGGGGTGGGGATGTGGGCTATTGTCCGCCCAGGCGGCATTTCAATACAGGCGCAGATAGCAAAGAAAAAACCGTATCAGATGCGCTGGCGAGGGTTCTGCCACGGGCTTTTGGCGCCCGTGGTTTTTTCAAGATCAGTGCCTGAGACAGGCAGCGTTTTTCCCCCTAAGATGGCGCCCATTGCATCAACAATAAAAGTGGGCCAACCCTCGATGGAAAGACGCCAGTTCAGTGGTGGCATGAAAGGCAAGAACCTGCGCTACCTCAACGAAACCTCCCAGCCGGCATCGGTCACCCGCGTCGGCTTCCTGCTGCTCGAACATTTTTCCCTGCCGGCATTCACCCAGACCCTCGACACCGTGGTCACCGCCAACCTGCTGCGACCTGATCTGTTCGCCACGCGGACCTTCGGGTGTGACGACGGGGAAGTCATCAGCGACCTGGGCCTGGTGATCCGCCCCGACGCGCGTCTCGATGCGCCCGCGCTGCAAGGCCTGGATCTGCTGGTGATCTGCGGCGGCTTTCGCACCGAACTCAAGGCTGACGATCCCTTCATCCAGCTGCTGCGCACGGCCGCCGAGCAGGGCGTGAGCCTCGCGGGATTGTGGAACGGCGCATGGTTCCTCGGCCGCGCCGGCCTGCTGCAGGGCTACCGCTGCGCCATCCACCCCGAACACCGCCCGGCCCTGGCGGAAGTGTCCAAGGCCACCCACGTTACCAGCGAGCCCTACGTGATCGACCGCGACCGCCTCACCGCGTCGAGCCCCTCCGGCGCTTTCCACATGGCCTTGGACTGGATCAAAAGCTTGCACGACAAAGCCCTGGTCGAAGGTATCGAAGACATCCTGGCCTTTGAAGAATCGCGTTACCGGCGGATCAAACCCACCGAAAACGTCAGCGTCAGCGCGCCCCTGCGCGAAGTGGTCAAGCTGATGGACGCCAACCTCGAAGAACCGCTGGAACTCGACCAACTTGCCGTCTACGCCGGCCGCTCGCGCCGCCAACTGGAGCGCCTGTTCAAGGAACAACTGGGCACCACGCCGCAGCGCTACTACATGGAACTGCGCGTCACCGAAGCACGCCGGCTGTTGCAGCACACCGAACTGTCACAGGTGGAAGTGCTGGTGGCGTGCGGGTTTGTCTCGCCGAGCCATTTCAGCAAATGCTACAGCTCGTATTTCGGATATCGCCCCTCCAAGGAGAAGCGGTTGGTCAAGTAAGGTGACTGTCGCTCTATGCACGCCGGCATGATTTTTCAAGGAGGACCCATGTCTCTTACACGTTTGGATCGTTATCGCGGCAGTCTGCTGGGTTTGGCCTGTGGCGATGCAGTCGGGACCACGGTGGAGTTCATGCCCCGCGGCACATTTACACCGCTCACCGATATGGTGGGAGGAGGGCCGTTCAACCTCAAGCCCGGCCAGTGGACCGACGATACTTCAATGGCGCTGTGCCTGGCCGAAAGTCTGTTGCGCAAAGAGGGTTTTGACGCGGCGGATCAGATGGGTCGCTATCTGAATTGGTGGAAATGGGGCTATTTGAGTTCCACCGGCGACTGTTTCGATATTGGCCTGACCGTGAGTAAGGCACTAACGGCGTATCAAGACAGTGCAAACCCCTTTTCAGGCTCTACGGATCCGTATTCCGCCGGAAATGGTTCGTTGATGCGCCTTGCACCGGTGGTGCTGTTTTACTTTCCGGACCTTCAACGTATCCGCCATTACGCCGCCGAAAGCTCGCGCACCACCCACGCTGCTCAGGAAGCAATCGAGTGCTGCCTGGTGCTGGCCCAGGCAATCAGCAATGCGCTTGAGGGTGTTTCAAAGGATCAGGTATTGCAGTTGGCGCAGATGGACCTCGCGACCGCCAAAGTCGCCGCACTTGCGCAGGGCAATTACCTGGATAAGTCCCGTGATGACATCGTCGGCACCGGCTACGCCGTGGCGTCTCTTGAAGCCGCACTCTGGTGCTTCCACCATACCGACAGCTTTGCGGCGGCGGTGCTGATGGCGGCCAATCTGGGTGATGACGCGGACACTACCGCAGCCATCGTTGGTCAGTTGGCTGGTGCTTACTATGGTGTGCAAGCGATTCCCGAGGGCTGGTTGGAAAAGTTGTGGATGCGCGAGGAAATCCAAGGCATGGCGGATGCCCTGTTGGCGGCCTCGACCGGTAATCTCGTTCAGTGAAGTCAGTACAAATACGGGAGGTCCCGCTGAATCTTCGGCTTAGCGCTGTCGCACAGCAAACGGTAACCCCCCGTGGCGAGGGAGCTTGCTCCCGTTGGGCCGCGAAGCGGCCCCAAAAAGGGGACTGCTGCGCAGTCCAGCGGGAGCAAGCTCCCTCACCACAAGAACCTCAAAACCGCCCCAGTCGATACGCCCCTAGCGCCGGCAACCCTGAAAGCGCAGGCGCCCCCGACGCCATTTGCCCCACCATCTCCGCCGTCACCGCCGCCTGGGTCAGCCCCAAATGCTGATGCCCGAACGCAAGCAGCACCTTCCCGTCACACACCCGATCAATAATCGGCAGCGAATCCGGCAGCGACGGTCTGAAGCCCATCCACGGCGTCGCATCCTCGGCACTCAGTTCCTCACGGAAAAGTCCCTGACTCAACCGATGCAACTGCCACGCCCGCGCCATGTTCGGCGGGCGGTCGAGGCCGGCGAATTCCACGGTGCCGGCCAGGCGCAGGCCGCCTGTCATCGGTGTCATGATGAACTTGCGCTCCAGGGACGTGACGGCAAACGGCAGGCGCTGCTGTTCATGGGGCAGCATCAGGTGATAGCCGCGTTCGGTATCCAGCGGGACTTTTTTGCCGGTCAGGGCGGCGGTGAGTCCGGCCGAATGGGCGCCACAGGCGATCAGCACCTGGCGGGCGGCAAAGGTGCCTTGATCGGTGCTCACGCTGACGCCATCGCCTTCAACCCGTGCATCCAGCACCTGGCGTTGGTGGAACTGCACGCCACTGGCCTTGGCCGCCTCCACCAATTCGCAGACCAACCGGTAAGGGTCGAGGAAGTGCCCTGTTCGCGGGAAAAACAGGCCGCCCTGGATCTGCGCGGCCAATTGCGGGGCAATCTCATGTATGGCATCCCCCGACCAGAACTCCACCGGCACGTTTTGCGCCTGCATGCGCCGTTGCAACCCATCGATGGCCGCGCGGGAGTCTGAACGTTCGAACACCAGCAGTGAGCCATCTTCGCGCAACAGCTCCGGGCGCTGAATACTGGCCAGCAACCGTTGCCAGGCGCCAAGGCTCGCTTCATTGAGCGCGCGCAGACCCGTCACCGTGCCCTGGTAACTCGCCGGGCGCAGGTTCAGCAGCAGGCGGATGAACCAGGGCAGGGCGCGCGGCAGGTATTTCCAGTCCAGGCGCAGCGGGCCCATGGGGTCCATAAGCATGGCGGGCAAGCGCTTGAGGATCGACAGGTCGGCGATCGGGAACACTTGCTCGGTCGCCAGGTGCCCGGCGTTGCCGTAGGAGGCGCCCATGCCGGGCGCCTGCTGGTCGATCACCCGCACTTTCCGCCCCTGGCGCGCCAGCTGCAGGGCGCAGGCAACGCCAATGATGCCGGCTCCGATTACGGTGATATCCGCAGGGTCAGGGTCGTGCATCAGCTACGCCTCTCTCGACCAGTTGGCATACCACTGGCGAAACAGCGCGTACTGGGTTTCGGCGTAACGCCGCTGGGCATCGCTGAGCACATCGGTTTCGTTGAAGTGCAGGGCGTAGCCCGTGTCGCCGTTAAGCACCAGCAGGTGCTTGTAATACAGCACCAGGTCACAGCCTTCATCGAAGGAAGACAGCACCGCCAGCGCCGCTTCCAGTTCCCGGGCCTGGCGCCGGGCCTTGGCATCGCCCTTGGCGGCTTGCTTGCTCAGGGCCACCAGGTGCAGCACTTCGCGGGGCAAGGCATTGCCGACGCCGGTGATCGCACCCGTGGCGTTGCAGTTGACGAAACCGTGCACCACCTGGGTATCGACGCCGACCATCAGGGTCACGCTGTCGTCCTGGGAGGTGATGTGCTCGGCGGCATAGCGCAGGTCGGCAGCGCCACCGAACTCCTTGAAGCCGATCAGGTTCGGGTGTTCGCGGCGCAGTTCGAAGAACAACTCTGCGCGGGTGGCAAAGCCGTAGTAAGGGCTGTTGTAGATCACCGCCGGCAGGTTGGGCGCGGCCTTGAGGATCGCCGCGAAGTGCGCCTTTTGCGCGGTGGCCGAAGCACCACGGGACAGCACGCGCGGAATCACCATCAAGCCCTGGGCGCCGACCTTGGCCGCGTGGGCGGCGTGGGCCACCGCCTCACGGCTGTTCACCGCCCCGGTACCGACAATGGTCGGCACGCCGGCCGCCACCAGGCGCGCCACGCCTTCCTGGCGCTCGGCTTCGGTGAGCAACGGCCAGTCGCCCATGGAACCGCAGTACACCACGGCGCTCATGCCGATATCGATCAACTCGCGGCCCTTGGCGACCAGCGCGTCGAAGTCCGGCTTGCGCGCGGCTGTGCATGGGGTCATCAGCGCGGGGACGCAACCGGTGAAGATGTTGTCGCTCATTGTTCTGGCTCCTTGCAGCGTTCAATCAAAGGGGTTGGGCTCAGATGCCCCAGGCAAACGGGTCCTGCTCGTCGATCAGCAAGGTGCTGTCGGCGGTCATGTAGGCGCGGCCGGTGATGAAGGGGATGACACGTGTGCCGTCCCATTCATATCGGCCTTCGAAGCGGCTGCCGGTGATGCTGGCTTGTACCCAGGTATCACCGGGGGCGAGTTTTCCGTCGGCGGCCAGGCACGCCAGCTTGGCGCTGGTACCGGTGCCGCAGGGGGAGCGATCGTAGGCTTTGCCGGGGCACATGACGAAGTTGCGGCTGTCGGCGTGGGCGTCGTCGGCGAACAGTTCGATATGGTCTATCAGGGCGCCGTCTGCGCCGTGGATGCCCTGGGCCTCGAGGGCCTTGAGCATCGCCCAGGTGTAGTCGGTGAGAGCGTCGACGTTGCTCATCTCCAACGCCATGCCATGCTCGCAGACCAGGAAGAACCAGTTGCCGCCCCAGGCAATATCGCCCTGGACTGCGCCATGGCCCGGTACATCCACCGTCACCTGCTGGCGATAGCGATAGGCAGGCACGTTGCGCAGGGTCACGGCGCCGTCATCGTGCAAGGTCGCGGCCACCGGCCCCACCGGGGTGTCGAGGGTGTGCACGCCCGGCTGGATGCGCCCCAAGTGGTGCAGGGACGCCACCAGGCCGATGGTGCCGTGGCCGCACATGCCCAGGTAACCGGCGTTGTTGAAGAAGATCACCCCGCAGGTGGCGCCCGGGGTGACGGGCGCGCAGTACAGCGCGCCGACCAGTACGTCATTGCCACGGGGTTCCAGCAGGCAGGCGCGGCGCCATGGGTCGTGCTCCGTGCGCAGGTTTTCCAACCGGTCGGCGATGCTCGCGCCCTTGAGCGCGGGGAAGCCGGTCATTACCAGGCGCGTGGGTTCGCCGCCGGTGTGGGAGTCGATCACATGCAGTCGCTTCATAACGCGCTCCATCAATAAGAGCTGTGGGCTGCCTTCTTGTGAGTGTAGGGATAGGCATGCAGTGGCCCTATCGTGAACGCGCAGGCTGGGCGGCGATTGATGTTTTTTGCCGATATCGATGACGAAATCAGCACAGTTCGCCCTGCTCGACAGCACCCCAGGCATGGGGCAATCTGCTTGCCATCAAGGTGACAGCCGGGGAGAGACACTCATGCTTCAACGCGCGTTTGCGAGCCTTTGCCAAGGGGCCAGTCCTCCCCACAACATCGAGCAACTATTGACCGGCGTAGCGCAACTGCTGCCGATGCTGGACGTGATCCCCAATGCCGCCATCTTCATCAAGGACCTGGAGGCCCGTTACGTCCTCGCCAACCGCACCCTGGTGCAGCGCTGCGGCCTCAAGCAGTTGCAACCGTTGCTGGGCAAGACCAGCGCCGAGGTCTTTCCCGCACCATTGGGGCCGGGCTACACCGAGCAGGACCGGCGCGTGCTGCAACAGGGTTTTGTGCTGGAAGACCAACTCGAACTGCACCTCTACGGCAGCCGCGAACCCGGCTGGTGCCTCACCCACAAATGGCCGCTGTACAACCACGAAGGCCGCATCATCGGCCTGGCCGGGATCTCGGTCGACCTGCAATCGGCCAGCCAGACCCACCCGGCCTACCAACGCCTGGCCGCCGTGGACGAGCATATCCGCACGCACTTCAACCGCCGCGTCACCCTCGGCGAACTGACGCGCATCGCCGGGATTTCCGTGGCGCAACTGGAGCGCTACTGCAAGCGCGTGTTCCACCTGACACCCCGGCAGATGATCCAGAAAGTACGCTTGGAACACGCCCATCGGTTGCTGCACAGCGACATGCCGATCACCGAGGTCGCGCTGCAGTGCGGCTATACCGACCACAGCGCGTTCACCCGGCAGTTCAAGGCATCGACGGGGTTTACGCCGAGGCAGTATCGGGAAACCTGCTGAGCGCCCGAGCCCCCGTTCAGGCACGCCACATTGCAATGCAACGAATGGCCCACCGAGCCCTCATATGTTCACGAGTAATGTTTAACCACGACAGGTACCAAGCTTATGACCGCGGCTGAAAACAACCATGTGAACTGGCTGGTGGAACAATCGATGCTGCACGCGGCCCGCCAGCGCGCCAAGCTCTATTCGGGCCAGGGCCGGTTGTGGCAACAGCCGTACGCGCAGACCCGGCCCCGTGATGCCTCGGCCTTGTCGTCGGTGTGGTTTACCGCCTACCCGGCGTCGATTGTGACGCGCGAGGGTGGTACGGTGCTGGAGGCGCTGGGGGATGAAACGCTGTGGCATGCACTGTCGAAGATCGGCATCCAGGGCATCCACAACGGCCCGCTGAAAAAATCCGGTGGCCTCACCGGCACCCGGCACACGCCGACCATCGACGGCAATTTCGACCGCATCAGCTTCGAGATCGACCCGCAGTTGGGCACCGAGGCGCAGTTGCAGGCGTTGACGCGCATGGCGGCGGCGCACAATGCGGTGATCATCGACGACGTGATTCCGTCCCACACCGGCAAGGGTGCGGACTTTCGCCTGGCGGAGATGGCCTACGAGGATTACCCCGGCCTTTACCACATGGTGGAGATCCGCGAGGAGGACTGGCCGCTGCTGCCCGACGTGGCCGAGGGCCGTGATGCGCAGAACCTCAGCCCGGCCCAGGTGGACGCCCTGCGCGACAAGCACTACATCGTCGGCCAGTTGCAGCGGGTGATCTTCTTCGAGCCCGGCGTCAAGGAGACCGACTGGAGCACCACGCCGGTGGTCATCGGCGTGGATGGCAAGCCGCGTCGCTGGGTGTACCTGCACTACTTCAAGGAAGGCCAGCCGTCGCTGAACTGGCTCGACCCGACCTTCGCCGCGCAGCAGATGATCATCGGTGACGCCTTGCACGCCATCGACGTGATGGGCGCGAAAATCCTGCGCCTGGACGCCAATGGTTTCCTCGGTGTGGAACGCACCCTCGATGGCACGGCCTGGTCCGAGAGCCATCCGCTGTCGATCACCGGCAACCAGCTGCTGGGCGGGGCGATTCGCAAGGCCGGTGGTTTCAGCTTCCAGGAGTTGAACCTCACGGTGGATGACATTGCATCGATGTCCCATGGCGGCGCCGACCTGTCCTATGACTTCATCACCCGCCCGGCGTACCAGCACGCGCTGTTGATGGGCGATGCCGAATTCCTGCGCCTGATGCTGCGCGAAATGCACCGCCAGGGCATCGACCCCGGCTCGCTGATCCATGCGTTGCAGAACCACGACGAGCTGACCCTGGAGCTGGTGCACTTCTGGACCCTGCATGCCCACGACACCTTCCTTTACCAGGGGCAGACATTCCCCGGCAATATCCTGCGCGAGCACATCCGCGAGCAGATGTACGAACGCCTGGCCGGCGAGCACGCGCCGTATAACCTCAAGTTCGTGACCAATGGCGTGTCCTGCACCACCGCCAGCATCATCACGGCGGCGCTGGGCATTCGCGACCTGGAGGCGATCAGTGCCGCCGACATCCAACAGATTCGCCAGATCCATTTACTGCTGGTGATGTACAACGCCATGCAGCCCGGGGTGTTCGCCTTGTCCGGCTGGGACCTGGTAGGCGCGCTGCCGTTGGCCGCCGAGGAAGTCGCGCACTTGATGCAGGATGGCGATACCCGCTGGATTCATCGCGGCGCCTACGACCTGGTGGACCTGAACCCGGACGCAGAATTGTCGGCCGGCCAGATGCCGCGCTCGAAAAGCCTCTACGGCAGCCTCAACAGCCAGTTGCAGGACCCGGACTCGTTCGCCTCGCAACTGCAAAAGATCCTCGCCGTGCGCCGCGCCTACGACATCGCCGCCAGCCGCCAGATACTGGTGCCCGACGTGCAGAACCCCGGCCTGTTGATCATGGTCCACGAATTGCCGGCCGGCAGAGGCACGCAAATCACCGCGCTGAACTTCGGCGCCACGCCGATCACCGAAACCCTGAACCTGCCGGATATCGCGGCGGGGATGGTGGTGGACATCATCAACGAACGGGTGGAGGGCGACCTGACGGCGGAGGGCGAGTTCACCATTACCCTGGATGCATACGAGGGGTTGGCGCTGCGGGTTATCGGCAGCACGCCGATGTAACCTCAATCTTCCAAGCACCGAAGAACCCAATGTGGGAGGGGGTGTTTTCAGGCCTGCTGCTTTTCAGCCAACTGAAACCGATACCCCACCCCATACAACGACTCAATCGGCGTTTCCCCCGGGCATACCTGTTCCAGCTTGCGCCGCAGGTTGCGGATATGGCTGTCCACCGTGCGGTCGGTGACCACGCGGTGGTCGGAGTAGAGGTGATCCAGCAACTGGTCGCGGGAAAACACGCGGCCGGCGGCGCGGGCGAAGGTGTTGAGCAGGCGCAGTTCCAGGGGCGTGAGGTCCAGCGCGATGCCGTCCAGCGAGGCCTGGTAGCGGGCTTCGTCGATCAGCAGGCGCGGCGCGCCGGTGCCGAGCAGCTGCGGGCTGCGGCGCAGGATGGCCTTGACCCGGGCCACCACTTCACGTGGGCTGAAGGGTTTGCAGATGTAGTCGTCGGCACCCAGTTCCAGGCCGAGCAGGCGGTCCACTTCTTCGACGCGGGCGGTGATCATGATGATCGGCACCGCGCTGAAACCGCGCAGGTCCTGGCACAGCTGCATGCCGTCACGGCCGGGCAGCATCAGGTCGAGCAGGATCAACCTGGGCTCGTGGGCGCGCACGGCGGGCACCACGTGCAGGCCATTGTCCAGGCACAGGGTGGTATAGCCGGCGGCCTCCAGGTAGTCCCGCATCAGGGCGGCGAGCTTGGGTTCGTCTTCGACGATCAGGATCGGCGGTTCATCGTGCATGGTTCACAGGCTCCGGGGCAGGCGCAGGGTCAGCCACAGGCCGCCGTAGGGCGAGTGGTCGGCAACCAGGCTGCCATCGTGGGCGTTGGCGATGCTGCGGCAGATTGCCAGGCCCAGGCCGGCGCCGCCATGCTCGCGGTTGCGCGATGACTCGCCACGGTAGAACCGCTCGAACAAGCGTGGCAACTGGTTTGCGGACACGCCCGGCCCGGAGTCGAGAAAGTCGATACGCACCGTGTCGCGGTCGACACCCACACTGATGCGCAACCTGCCGTTGACGTCGGTGTAGCGCAGCGCATTTTCCAGCAGGTTGGAAAACAATTGCTGCAGGCGACTGGCATCCGCCAGCACCTCCACGGGCTCGCGCGGCAGCTCCAGGTCGAGCTGCAACTGGCGGGCGGCGAAGCGTTCCCGGTACATCGCCAGGCTGTTTTCGAGCACGTCGTTCAGCAGGCACGGGGCCTTGCGATAGGTCAGCGCACCGATATCCGCCAGGGACAACTCATACAGGTCATCCACCAGTTTGCTGAGCATGCCGACTTCGCCGAGCAGGGATTTCATCGTATTCGGGTCCAGGCTGCGCACACCGTCCTCGATCGCCTCCAGCTCGCCGCGCAGCACCGACAGCGGCGTGCGCAGTTCGTGGGAGACATCAGCCATGAACTCCCGGCGCATTTTTTCGTTGCGCTCCAGGGTATAGGCCAACTGGTTGAAGTCGCGGGCCAGTTGGCCGACTTCGTCGTTGGAGGCCACGGCCACGCGGCTGCTGTAGTCGCCGCTGGCCAGGCGGTGGGTGGCGGCGGCCACGCGCTTGACCGGCTCCAGTAGCGTGCGTGCGATCCACCAGGCAATCAGCATCGCCAGCAGCAGCGAGAACACGCCCATCACCAGGCTGGTGCGCAGCTGGTATTGCTGGAAGCGTTCGCCACCGGCTTCGGTCACGCTCTGGAACGGGGTCACGGCCAGCCAGCCCACGGTTTCGCCCGCGACCACAATGGGGCTCACCAGCGCATCCTCACCAATCGCGGTATAGCCGGTGACGCGCTTGCGGTCCTTGTCGAGCAGGGCGATGCGAAACAGCGCACCGGTCAAGTCCGAGGCCAGCGGTGTACGCAGGTCATGGGTGACCCGTTCTTCGTCGGGGTCTGGGCGCATGATGTCGAACCAGCGATCCGGGCGGTTGCGCATGAACGCCCAATTGCCTTCGCGCGCATAAGCACTGGCCAGGCGCGGCACCACCGTGGCCATGCGCTCCAGCGCCTGTTCATTGATATAGCCAAGGAACCCGCGGCCAAAACTCCAACTGGTGGCCAGGCCCATGCTGAGGATGACCAGCAGCACACCGGCCGATACCGCGACAAACAGTTTGGTGGAGATACTCAACTTCATGAACAAGGGCCGTAAAAGAGTGGACCCGCCCATTTAGGGCCCCATGGAGGAAAGATTCAACCCAGGCGGGCAATCTTCAATTTTCCTGCACATTTGCCCAGCAGCATGACGGTAAGGCTTGCACCACCCCGTCTTGCAGAGGCAACTATGTCGACCAAACTTTTCGCCAAATACCTGGTAACCGCCGCGGTTCTCCTGTCGTTCGTCATTCTGGTGCTGCTCGGCGGCTGCTCGGCCGGCGACCCTGCGCCGGCAGTCGCCACCCCCGTGGTCTCGGTGATCACTGTGCAGCCCAAGCGCCAGGTCATGACCACTGAACTGGCCGGGCGCACGCAGGCGTTTATGGTCGCCGAGATTCGCCCGCAGGTCGGCGGTATCGTGCAGCAGCGCCTGTTTGTCGAAGGCGCCGAGGTCAAGGCCGGGCAGGCGCTGTACCAACTGGATGCGGCACCCTACAAGGCGGCATTGGCTGAGGCCCAGGCGAGCCTGGCCAAGGCGCGCGCCACCTTGAAGTCGGCACAGACCACCGCCGCGCGTAACGCCCGGTTGGTGAAGATCGACGCCATCAGCCAGCAAACCAACGAAGATTCCCAGGCCACCCTGCTGACCGCCGCCGCTGACGTCCAGGTGGCCCAGGCCGACCTCGACACTGCCCGCATCAACCTGGCCTACACCCGCATCAGCTCGCCGGTGGCCGGGCGTATCGAGACGTCCACGGTCACCCCCGGCGCACTGGTGGTGGCCAACCAGGACACCGCACTGACCACCGTGCAGCAACTCGACCCGATCTATGTGGATGTGACCCAGTCCACCACTGAATTGCTCGCCCTCAAGCGCGACCTGGCCCGTGGCGTGTTGCAGGCCAACGGCGACGGCGAGGCGCGCATCAGCCTCAAACTGGATGACGGCAGCACCTACAACCACGACGGCCGCCTCAAGTTCAGCGGGGTCAGCGTCAACCAGGGCACCGGCACCGTGACCTTGCGTGCGGTGTTCGACAACCCCGAGCATGTGCTGCTGCCCGGCATGTACGTGCGTGGCGTGTTGGAGCAGGCCCGGGATGACCAGGCGATCCTGATCCCGCAAAAAGCCGTAAGCCGCAGCGCCAGCGGCGTGACCTCGGTGTTGCTGGTGGTTGACGGCAAGGTCGAGCAACGCGTGCTCAGCGTTGACCGCGCCGTGGGCAACCAGTGGTGGGTGACGGCGGGTTTGCAGGCCGGTGACCAGGTGATCGTCGAAGGTGGCCAGAAAGTCCGCATCGGCGCCGTGGTCCAGACCCAGGCCGCCGATGCCGGCGCCCTGGCGCAGAAGGGTTGAACATGGCGCGTTTCTTTATCGATCGACCGATTTTCGCCTGGGTCATCGCCATCGTGATCATGCTCGGCGGCGCGTTATCCATCAGCCAGTTGCCGCTGGAGCAGTACCCGGACATCGCGCCGCCCACCGTGCGTATTTCCGCCACCTACACCGGTGCGTCGGCCAAGACCGTCGAAGACTCGGTGACCCAGGTCATCGAGCAACAGATGAAAGGCCTGGACAACCTGACCTATATGTCGGCCTCCAGCAGTTCGGCGGGCAGCGCCAGTATCAGCCTGACCTTTGGCGCCGGCACCGACCCCGATGTGGCGCAGATGCAGGTGCAGAACAAGCTGCAACAGGCCGAGTCGCGTTTGCCGCAGTCGGTGCAGAGCGAAGGCCTGACCGTGACCAAGGGCGGCTCGGACTTCCTGATGATTGCCGCCCTGGCCTCGGACAACCCCAGCGTCACCGGCACCCAGATCGGCGACTACATCTCCAGCACCTTGCTCGACTCCATCAGCCGTATCGACGGCGTGGGCGACGTGCAGACCCTCGGTTCGGGCTACGCCATGCGCATCTGGCTGGACCCGGCGCTGCTGGAAAAATACGCGCTGATGCCGTCGGATGTGAGCACCGCGCTGGAGGCGCAGAACACCGAAGTGTCAGCCGGCCAACTCGGCGCATTGCCGGCGGTGAAGGGCCAGCAACTCAATGCCACCATCAGCGCGCGCAGCAAACTGCAGACGGCCGAGGAGTTCCGCAATGTGGTGGTCAAGTCCGGCAGCGACGGCGCGGTCGTGCTGCTCGGTGATGTGGCGAGCGTGGAGTTGGGCAGCGAGAGCTATGACATCAACTCGGCCCTCAACGGCAAGCCGGCCGCCGCCATGGGCGTGCAACTGGCGGCGGGCGCCAATGCGCTGGAGGTGGGCGAGGCGGTCAAGGCCAAGCTCAAGGAACTGGCGCCGTTTTACCCCACCGAAATGCAATTGAAGAACGTGATCGCCTACGACACCACGCCTTTTGTGAGCCTGTCCATCGAGGAAGTGGTCAAGTCCCTGGGCGAGGCCATCGTGCTGGTGGTGCTGATCATGTTCCTGTTCCTGCAAAACCTGCGGGCCACGCTGATCCCGGCGATCACCGTGCCGGTGGTGTTGCTGGGCACGTTTGGCGTGTTGGCGTTGTTCGGTTACTCGATCAATACCCTGACCATGTTTGCCATGGTCCTGGCCATTGGCTTGCTGGTCGACGATGCGATTGTGGTGGTGGAAAACGTCGAACGGGTGATGAGCGAGCAGGGCTTGTCGGCCCTGGCGGCCACGCGTCAATCGATGGATGAAATCACCAGTGCACTGGTCGGCATCGCCCTGGTGCTGAGCGCGGTGTTTATTCCCATGGCGTTTTTTGGCGGTTCCACCGGGATCATCTATCGGCAGTTCTCGGTGACCATCGTCTCGGCCATGGTGCTGTCGGTGGTGGTGGCGATGACCCTCACGCCGGCACTGTGCGCCACGCTGCTCAAGCCGGGGCATGCGGTTCAACGGGGCTTCTTCGGTTGGTTCAACCGTTCCTTCGAACGCTGTTCCAGCGCCTATGAAGCGTTGGTCGGCGCTGTCCTGCAACGCTCATGGCGCAGCCTGGTGGTGTATGTGCTGATCGCCGCAGCCATGGCGGCGGGTTATGCCAGCTTGCCTACTTCGTTTCTGCCGGATGAGGACCAGGGCATTCTCATGGCGCAAATCCAGCTGCCGGTGGGCGCTACCGACAGCCGCACCCAGGCGGTGTTGCAGCAGTTCGAGGCGTACATGCTCAAGCAGCCGGAAGTCGAGGCGATGATCAGCATCAGCGGCCTGGGCATGGGCGGCAACAGCCAGAACACCGCACGGGCGTTCATTCGCTTGAAGGACTGGAGTGAGCGCTCGGACGATGCCGCCACGATTGCCCAACGTGCCACGTTGGCCCTGGCAAGCATCGGCGATGCCGATGTATTCGTGATGCAACCGCCCGCCGTGCGTGGCCTGGGCCAGAGCTCGGGGTTTGATTTGCAGCTCAAGGACCTCGCCGGTCTTGGCCACGACGCATTGGTGGCGGCGCGCGAGCAGTTCATCGCGCTGGCCAGGCAAGACCCGCGCCTGCTGGGCGTGCGCAGCAATGGCCTGGACGATGCGCCGCAACTCAAAATCAGCATCGATGACCGCAAGGCGGGGGCCCTGAGCCTGAGCACCAGCGACATCAACAGCACCTTGTCTACGGCGTTGGGCGGTACCTATGTGAACGACTTCCTCAACCAGGGCCGCGTGAAGAAGGTCTATGTGCAGGGCGACGCCAGCACCCGCATGCAAGCGGCCGATCTGGATCACTGGTTCGTGCGCAACAGCAACGATGAAATGGTGCCGTTTTCGTCATTTGCCAGCAGTGCCTGGAGCTATGGCTCGCCGTTGCTGGAGCGCTACAACGGCACATCCTCCCTGGAAGTGGTCGGCGACCCGGCGCCCGGCGTGAGCTCCGGCGCGGCAATGGACGCGGTGGAGGCGATTGCCCTGCAACTGCCCGATGGCATTGGTTACGAGTGGACCGGCCAGTCGTACCAGTTGCGTCTTTCCGGGTCCCAGGCGCCGTTGCTGTATGCGGTGTCCATCCTGTTTGTGTTCCTGTGCCTGGCCGCGCTGTACGAGAGCTGGTCGGTGCCGTTCTCGGTGATCCTGGTAGTGCCGCTGGGTATCGTCGGCGCGGTGTGGGCCACTCGCTTTACGGGGTTGAGCAATGACGTGTACTTCCAGGTCGGCCTGCTGACCACCGTAGGGCTGGCAGCGAAGAACGCGATCCTGATCGTCGAGTTTGCCAAGCACCTGCAGGAGCAAGGCAACAGCCTGCGCGAGGCGACGCTGATCGCCGTGCGCCAGCGCCTGCGGCCGATCCTGATGACCTCCCTGGCCTTCATGTTCGGCGTGCTGCCCCTGGCCGTGAGCAGTGGCGCAGGTTCCGCCGGGCGCCGGGCCATCGGCACCGGTGTGCTGGGCGGCATGTTCAGCGCCACGGTGCTGGGGATCTTCTTTGTACCGCTGTTTTTTGTGTTGATCCGTCGCCGCTTTGGCCGTGTCAGCACGACGCCCATTGTCGAAAAAGGTGACGCATGACCCGCTTTCTCTTCCCGTTAGTGGCCGCAGTGGTCTTGAGTGGCTGCATCAACCTGGCACCACACTACCAGCAACCCGAGGCACCGGTGCCTGGCGAATGGCAAGCGGGTGTGCAGGGTGAGGTGCCGGCCGACATCCAGTGGCAGCAGTTCTTTACCGACCGCCGCCTGGCGCAGCTGCAAACCCTGGCCCTGGCCAATAACCGCGACCTGCGCCTGGCCAGCCTGAATATCGAGAAGGCCCAGGCGCAATACCGCATCCAGCGCGCAGCGGCGTTCCCGACCCTCGACGCCAGCGTCAGCGGTACCCACAGCCGCACGCCGGGCTCGCTGTCCAGCAGCGGCACGGCCGTGACCAGCCACGACTACAGCGCGCAACTGGGGCTGAGCAGCTATGAAGTCGACGTGTTCGGCCGCGTGCAGAACCTGCAGGACGAAGCGCTGGAAGACTACCTGGCGCTGACCGAAACCCGGCGCAGCACGCAAATCAGCCTGGTGGCCGAAGTGGCCACCGCCTGGCTGACCCTGGCCGCCGACAACGAGCACCTGCAACTGGCCGAAGAGACCCTGGCCAGTCAGCAGTCCACCTACGAACTGACCCAACGCAGCCACGCCCTGGGTGGCTCCACGGCGTTGGCCGTGGCCCAGGCGCAAACCACCGTCGAATCGGCGCGGGTCGATGTGGCCGAGTATCAGAGCCAGATCCTCCAGGACCGCAACGCCCTGCGCCTGCTGGTCGGCAGCGACATCCCCGACGCCTTGCTGCCCGACGCCCACCTGCGATCGGCAGCGGCGTTGGTGCAAGTGCCGGCCGAGCTGCCGTCGAGCCTGTTGCAGCGGCGCCCCGACGTACTGGCGGCGGAGCACAGCCTCAAGTCCGCGAACATCGACATTGGCGCGGCCCGCGCGGCGTTTTTCCCCAGCATCAGCCTCACCGCGAATGCGGGTTCCGCCAGTGCGTCACTGTACAGCCTGTTCAAGGCCGGCAGCGGCGCGTGGACCTTTGCCCCGAGCATCAGCCTGCCGATCTTCGATGCCGGCAGTAACCGCGCGACCCTGGATGCGGCCAAGGTCGAGAAAGAGATCCAGGTGCAGACCTACCAGCAAACCCTGCAAACCGCATTCAAGGAAGTCGCCGACGCCCTGGCCGTGCGCAGCACCCTGGACCAGCGCCTCACCGCCCAGCAAGCGTTGACCGAGGCGAGCCAGAAGAGCTACGACCTGTCCGACGCGCTCTACCGCGCCGGCTCGCAGAGCTACCTCGAAGCCCTGGATTCCCAACGCTCGCTGTACAGCGCCCAGCAGGACCTGATCACCCTGCGCCTGGCGGAGCAGAGTAATCGGGTGAGTTTGTATAAGGTGATGGGGGGAGGGTGGCAGTCGCTTTGAGCGTGATGATTGGGTCTGACAATGGAGTGTTAAGCAGCAGTAACGCTTAACACCCACGTTAAATAGTTAATGTTCTTCACTCAATAGCCGTTCTAGGGGTCAGCTAAGAAAATGGTATTCGTCGTTTTGATCATAAGTGACGATAGTGCCATCCCAATGTTTTGAGTAGATGCCGATAATGTCTCTAAGGAAATCCGCATTTCTACTGGAGTATTCACTTAGCGTGTCTTTATATTCCTCAGGATCACATTCCTCAAAGCCGAGAGATGTTAGCTTTTTGCACCGCTCGGTACCGGCTTCAATAGTGCGGGAGTAGGTTTCATATGAAAGACCCGAGCTTCGGACGATAAAGGCGTCATTCTCGTCGAGCCCACCCCAGTTCAAAGGCGCTAGGAGATTTACTATTTTTCCCTCAAAGTGATTATTTACGATGCTTTTCATTGAGGGCGTTTTATGCGTATCGGTCAGTCTGCCGATATATTCGGTTGTTGTGGTTTGTGTGTCGACCTGTATGGAGAAGTGTGGTAGGAAATTGGCTTCATCTTCTGAAGTGAGTGTTTTATATAGAGATAATAGAATGTGGTTGGGGTTGAATATGTAAACGCTGATTTTATTTATATTATTTTGTTTTTCTAACTCGACAAACGTCCTGTTGATCTGCTCGGTCCATTGAGGGTTGTGGATCAAGCATTTCCTTATTTCTTCGCGGGTAGTGGCGAGATAGCGAGTGTCTTCTCCGCTCAGCGTCTTCTTGTAATGCTGTCGCGTGTTCCCCTGGTCGCCGCATAATTCGCTGACGAGGGTTTCTTTAACCAGAAGATCGTTGTGCGCGAGGGCGCCGAATTTCAAAACATCCATAATCTCCCATTCATCATGGAAGAGCTTGTCGGCGAACTTCGCCGGATAACCCATTTCGTGGTCATCGTAGGGAACTTCAGGAGGCGCTGCCATAATTTGCTCATGGGCGTCATGCAGCAGCTGTTCGTTATTCTCGGTGTATTTCAAGGTGTCGCGCCATTCTTCCAGGGCGTCACCCTCAAGAAGCGTTTCGAGTTGCATAAGGCAGTACTCTAAATCAAGCTCCACCATCGCAAAGTACAACATGTATGGCATCAACGGTACGCGTTTTATGTAGTCGTCATAGGTTCGAGCAGGTCCTAGCTGCTCGAACAATTTAGTGAATTTTTCGTATTTCTTGCGGCGGTCTAATTCTGGTCTACCTTGGGCGGCGCTGAGTTGAATAAGCACATAGTCTTTGATGCCTTTTGCTGCGCAGGAAGCGATGTATTGCTCAGTCCCGATCCTCAGGTTCTCTAAAGACTGGTAGCGAATTAAATGGTGTTGCGAGCTGAATAATCTGTCTGACCGCACCGGCGCTGGGGTGACAGGTTTAGCATGCGTTGGGTTCCCAGATGTATCAACGGTCAACTGGATTCCGGAAAGTCTGAAGTTTACTCGGGCTACTAGTGAGGAGAAGGGTATCAGCAACTCCTTCCATTCTGTTGAGACAATCAAGATTCTGAGTTCGTCTTCTTTTAGTCCGAGATTTAGTTTGATGCCTTCGATGTACTTTAATATTTCATGAATGGCTTGGCGTGCTGCGGCATTGGTTTTTTTTAACTCAATCAGTACATACTTTCCATTTTTATCGCGGGCCAAAATATCCACAAAACTTCGTGTGCCTTCTGGGTTTGGTAAAAACTTTTCAGTTTTTTCCAATGTGAGGCCCTCTTCAAGAATGTCGAGGTTCTCAGCCAGTTTGTCTCTAATTACAGATTCGTCGACCTTCATTATCTATCCTTGATGTTGCATTGAGTCAGTCCCTTCGGAGTGCTGGGTGGCATATTGCCACTGATTGTGTGGAGTTCGCTAGTGGGGCTGTTGGTGAGTCCAATGGCCGTTGCCATTGGGCTACGCTCCAGGCGCCTTAAGCTTTACGGAGCAAATGAAACGTTGTTAAACGCCTCAGGGCCGCCGCTGATCCTGCGCCGCCTGCAACACCCGCAGCAAATTTCCGCTCCAGATATTGGCCACCTGCTGCTCGCTATACCCGGCATCCAGCAACCGCTGGGTAATCACCGGCAACTGGCTCACATCTTCCAGCCCGCTTACGCCACCGCCGCCGTCCCAGTCGGCGCCGATACCGACGTGGTCCGGGCCGGCCACTTCCAGCAGGTGCAACAGGTGCTTCATGAACACATCGAGGCTGGCCTTGGGTTGGGCGAAGCGTTGGTTGAGGCTGTCGCGTTCCTGATAGAGCGCCTTGACCTGTTCCGGGCTGAGGGCGGCAAGGTTGTGGAAGCGTGCGCCGAGCGCGGCCATGGCTTTGTTGCGATCCGGGTTGGGCGTGAGGGGGATCAGGTAGTCGCTGTAGGCGTTGACCTGGATTACCCCGCCCTTGGCCGCCAGTTGGCGCACGCGGTTGTCGTCGAGGTTGCGTGGGTGCGGGTTGACCGCGCGGCTGCTGGAGTGGGAGGCGATGAGCGGGGCGCTGGACAGCGCCAGCATCTGGTCGAACACCGCGTCGCTGGCGTGGGACACGTCGAGCAGGATGCCCAGGCGGTTGGCCCGTTGCACCAGGTCGCGGCCCTTGGGGCTCAGGCCTTTCCATTCCGGCAGCGCGGTGGCCGAGTCGGCCAGGTCGTTGTTCATGAAATGCACCAGGCCGAGCATGCGCAGGCCTTGGCGGTAGTAGGTGTCGAGCAACTCGGGATCGGAGCTGAGCGGGTCGGCGTTTTCCATGCTGATAAACACCACGCGCTTGCCTTGGGCCGCGATACGCCGGGCATCGGCGGCGGTCAGGGCCAGGGCGAAGCTGTCGGGGTTACGGTCGATCACATCGCGGATGCGGGTGAGGGTGGCCAAGCCATAGGCGCTGGCGTAGGCGCGGCCTTCCTCGGTGCGTGGGCCTTGGGGCGTGTAGACGGCGAAGAAACCCCCATCCAGGCCGCCTTCGCGCATGCGCGGCAGGTCGACCTGGCTGCCGTCCTGGCGGTAGTCGTGGCGCTCGAGGATGTTCCAGCCGGGGCGGGTCAGGGTCAGCGGTGTATCCAGGTGGCTGTCCAGCACCAGCAAGCGCTGGTGCAAGGCCAGGGTGGTGGGGCTGACGGCGGTGTCGGCGTGGGCCAACAGTGGCAGCAGGGCGAGCAGCAGCATGTACTTGTTCATGTTCAGAACTCCATGCTCAAGGTGCTTTGGAAGGTGCGCGGCGAACCTGGGCGGAACACGGCGGGGCCGCTGGTGCTGGTGAGGATGTAGCCGAGGTAATCCTTGTCGAACAGGTTGTCGACATTGAAGCGCACCTTCACATTCTTCAGTGGGCCGTAGTGCAGGCGCTCGCCCAGGTCCAGGTAGGCGTTGTACAGGGTGTAGCCGGGCACCGATTCACTGTTGGTGAAGTTGCTGTAGCGCTCGCCGATATAGCGTGCCGAAAAGTTCAGCAGTGCCCATGGAGCCAGCTCATAGGTAACCCCGGCCTGGGCCAGCCAGCGCGGGCTGTCGGGCACCTCGTTGCCTTTGATCGAAAGGCCGCCGGCGTCGTTCCGGAACGTGGAGGTGTTGTAGGTCAGGTTGCCGTTGAGCACCACCTTGTCGGCCAGGACCGGGGGTTTCCATTGCCCGCTCAGCTCGCTGCCGTAGGCCTGCACCTTGCCGACGTTCTGGTAGTAGGTTTCCACCTGGCTGCTGCCGGGCACGGCTGAGGCGAAGGCTTGCAGGCGGTTATCGAAGTCGGTGCGGTACAGCGCCCAGGCCGCGTTGAAGGTCGGCCGGTTGATGCGATAGCCCACCTCGTAGTTCTTCGCCCGCTCCGCCTCCGGTGGCGGCGCGCTGGGGCTGGCCGCGCGGAAGATGTCGTCGGCGCCACGGGGCAGGGCCATGTTTTCCGAATAGGAAGCAAATACCTGGGTGTCATCGGTGAGGTTGTAGACCAGCCCGGCCTGGGGCAGGAAGGCGTCGTTCCACTGGGTGGCCAGGCGCGGCTGGCGGTCGTTGATGTAGTCGCCGGCGTTGCGATAGCCCTCGATGCGGTACTTGAGGTGCAGGCTCTTGAAACCGAACTGCAGGCGCAGACGGTCGTCGAGCAGGGTCCAGGTGTCCTTGAGGTGGTACTGCAACGAATCGCGCGTAGAGCTGAAATCCCCTTGCAGGTGCACCGGCTCATTGAACAACGGCTCGCCGGCCGGGCTGCCGTCGGTGAGGTTGTAGCGCGCCTGCTGGCGGTTGAACACATCGGTCTCGGTCCACACACCGGTGTCGATCTGGTGCTGGCCGATGTCCCATTGCAGCCCGGTGCGCCCGCCGAAGCGATGGCCGCTGAGGGACGACAAGCCGTATTGCACGCCCCGTGGGGCAAACAGGCCATCCACGTTGTTTTCGGCAGTGTGCAGCGCCAGGGAAGTGGCGTAGGCCTCCGGGGACACGCCAAAGCCTTTCTTGGCCTCGTAGTAGAGGGTGGTGTAGTTGAGCAGGTCCGGGCGGATCTCGAACTGGCCGCCCAGGCTGTACAAGGTGTCGCGGCGCTGGTTCACCGCCTGTTTGTAGAACTGGTTGTAGTTGGTGTTGCTGTAGCGCACGCCGGGCACGCTCTCGGGTAAGTCGGGCAGGCTGCCGAGGTAGGCGAAGTAACGGCCCGAGCGACCGAACGGGTCATTGGCGCTGCCGTCGTACTGGGCGCTGCTCACGTAGGGCGAGTCGTAGTCGTAGAACGCGTTGTGCACGGCGCGCAGCCACACCTCGTCACGTTCACCGAAGCGATAGCGCACCTTGGCTTCCAGGTGTTCACGGTCGATGGTGCCGGGGCCGCGCCACAGGTCGCCGTCGATTTTCGAACGGCTGAAATACGCCGACAGGCCCTGGTATTCGCCGCTTTGCAGCTTGACGAAACTGCGCCGCAGGCTGTCGCTGCCGAGGGTGTAGGACAGGCTGGCGCCCGGCTCGAGCGCGGGGTTGCTGGTCTGGTAATCCACATACGGGCCCAGGGACGCATAGCCCGATTGCGACACGTCGCCCGCGCCGGTGGAGGCGGTGACCCGCTCGGTGTTTTCATTGTCGACGTAGCGATAGATCGGGCTGCCGCCGAACTGATCGGTACGGCCCAGGGGCACACCGTCGATGGAAAAGCCGATCTGCTGCAGGTTGAAGGCGCGCACGAATACCGAGTTGCCGAACTCATACAGGCCCAGCGCATCGTTGACCTGCACGTTGAAACCGGGCAGCGCCTCGAGCATTTTCAGCCCCGAAGTGCCGGCCGGCGCCGACAGCAACGCCTGGTGCGAGATGCTCAGGGTATTGCTGACTCTGTCTTCGCCGATGGCGGCGCTGGCTTCGGTCACGCGGGCACCGACCACCTCGACTTTGCTCAGTTGCGGTTCGGTGGAATCGGCGGCCTGCGCCGCCCAGCTTGAATCGGCGACCAGCAGGCTGGCCAGCAGGGTCTTGCGGTACTGAGCAATCATTGTCTGTCCTTGGCAAAGATGTGGCGTTAAAGCCCGGCGTGGGCTTGGGCGAGAAACCCGGGCTGGGCCCACTCGTGCACGCTGAAGTCGTTCTGCAGGAAGCCGCGTTGCACCAGGAAGTCCTTCTTCAGCTCCAGGGCCGCCAGGTTCTGCGGCGCCAGGTTCGGCACAAAATCCAGCTCGGCAATGGCGCGGCGGATAAACCCGGCGTCCGGCAGGAAGGTCACGCGGATGAACAGCTCGGCGGCGGCATCGCGGTGCTGGTTGATCCAGCGCCCGGCGCGGATCGCGGCGCGCAGGAACGCCACGACCACCTGGGGATGCTCTTCGGCAAAGGCGCGGTTGACGGTGGTGGCGTAGGGGCCGTTGTGGTTTTTCAGGGTCCAGTCCGGGTAGCGTTCCAGGTCTTCGATTACCGTGAATTCACCGCTGGCGAGCAGCGCCGGCACGTGCCCGGCGGCGACATGCAGCGCATCCACACGGCCTTCGGCCAGGGCCTGCACCTCATGCCCGGGTTGGCCGTGCAGCCCATGCAGTTGCGACCAGAACGCCGAAGGCCGCACCGCCGGCAGCAAGGTCTGCGGGTCGCCTTCATCCTCCAGCTCGATCAAGCGCACTTGCGACGGCTCCAGCCCGGCCAGTTGCAGGGCATTGAACAGGCCATGCTCGGCCAGCGCCTTGAGCACATCGACCCGCGCCGTGTTGCGGCTCACCGGCACGCCGATGCGCTTGCCGAACAGGTCGGCGACCTGGCGGATACGCCCCTCGGCACGCACCAGGATCTGCCCGGCGCGCTGGGTGGCGGTGCTGGCCACCAGCAGCGTATCGGCCTGGTCGGCGCGCGCCCACAAGGCCGGCACCGCGCCGCCGTCGCGAATCAAGCGCGCTTCGCCATGGGTGAAGTGCGGCAGCCAACCGAGGTTATCGGGCAGTGAGCGCAGGTAGATCGCGTCGGCGCCGACGCGTTGGTATTCCTCGTCCAGCCAACCGAGTTCAACGGCAATGTTGGATGCGACCAGCAGCGGGCAAATGCTGTAGTGGGTGGGCAGTGTTTGGCTCATGGCAGACTCCTTGGGGAATGGGGGGTGGCGCTCAGGCGTTCGAGGCCTTGTTGCAGGTCGGCGAGCAGGTCCTCGACGGCTTCAAGGCCCACGTGCAGGCGCAGCAGCACGCCCGCTTCAATCTGTGCCGAAGGGTGGCGTTGCTGTTGGCGAATCAGGCTCTCGAAACCGCCCCAGCTGGCGCCCATGGCGAACAACTGCAGGCTTTCCAGGAAGGCCTTGGTTTGGGGCTCGAAATGCGGCTTGAGGACCACGCCGAACAGCCCGGTGGAGCCGAGGAAGTCGCGCTTGAACAAGTCGTGCCCGATGGCCCCCGGCAGCGCCGGGTGCAGCACCTGGGCCACTTCGGGACGCTGTTGCAGCCACTGCGCGACGGTGAGCGCCGAGCGCTGGTGCTGGCGCAGGCGTACACCCAGGGTGCGCAGGCCACGCAGGCCCAGGTAGGCGTCGTCGGCGCTGGCGATATAGCCCAGTTGACGGACGGTCTCGCGCACCGTCGAATACAGGGTCTGGGTGGTGACGATCACGCCGAGCATGGCGTCGCTATGGCCCACCAGGTACTTGGTGGCGGCATGAATCGAGATGTCCACGCCATGGGCGAACGCCTTGAAGAACAGCGGCGTGGCCCAGGTGTTGTCGAGCATCAGCAGTGCGCCGTGGGCATGGGCGGCACCGGCCAGGGCGGGAACGTCCTGGACCTCGAAGGTGCTGGAACCGGGTGCTTCGGCGTACACCAGGCGCGTATTCGGGCGCAGCAAGCCGGCGATGTCGGCGCCGAGCATGGGCGCGAAGTACGTGGCCTCAATGCCATAGCGCGGCAGTATCTGGTCGAACACCTGGCGCGCATGCCAATAGCAGTTGTCGGTCACCAGGATATGGTCGCCGGCCCGCGCCACGGCCAGCACCGCGCCGACAATCGCCGCCAGGCCGCTGGGCATGATCAGCCCGCGAAAGCCGCCTTCCAGCTGCGCCACGGCGTCTTCGAACGCGGCGGTGGTGGGGTTGCCGTTACGGCCGTAGATATGCCCGCGATAGTGCGGGTCGGCGGCCTGTTGCAGGTGGTTTTCGAGGGTGCCGGTGTCGGGCCAGATAAAGGTCGAGCTGCGATACACCGGGGTGTTGACGCTGCCTTCGTGGCTGGCGGGGTCGCGTCCCAACTGGGTCAGCAGGGTATCGTCATGCATGGGGTCAGTGCTCATGTGCGCTCCAGCCGTTTGGCCAGGCGGGAGAGGGGGTAGATGTAGACAAAGAAGGCGATGAACACCAAGCCGTAGGCGGGTAGCAGCAGGTCGTTGCGCAGTTGGGTGGACAGGTGCGATTGCACGGTAGTCATCAGCTCTTCCACCCCCAGCAGGTTGGCCAGGGAGGTGGACATGGTCACCGCGCAATACAGGTTCATCCACGGCGCCATCAGGCTCGGCAGGGTCTGCGGGATGATCACGTGGCGCAGCGCCTGGCCATGATGCATGCCCAGGGCCTGGGCGGCTTCCCATTGCCCCAGCGGCACCGCGCGTACGGCGCCGCGCACGATCTCCGAGACATAACCCACAGCGGGCAGGGCCAGGCCCAGCGCGACCTTGAGCCAATCCGGCAATTGCCACCAGCGCCCGGCCCAATGCACTTCATAGGGCAACAGGTAGGCCACGTAAAACATCACCACCAGCCACGGCAGGTTGCGCAGCAGGCGGCTCAGATGCCCGGCACCACGACGCAGGCGCGGCCGGGCGCTGACCTGCAGGCTGCCGAGCACGACACCGACCAGCGTGGCCAACAGCATCGCGGTGACGCCCATGAGGATATTCAGGCCGAAGCCTTGCAGCAGCGCCGGCGCCCACTGCCACAACAGCGCGGGCCAGGACGGTTCAGGCAGCATCGGGCAACTCCTGGCCTGGCAGGCGCAAGTGGTTTTCCAGGCGGCGCAGCAGCCAACTGCTGGTGCCGATCAGCAGCAACCAGACCAGCAGCAAGACCTGCATCATCTCGGCGACGTTGAAGTTGTCCGACCAGATCCGATTGCTCGCATAGAGCAATTCCGGCACCGCAATCGCGTAGGCAATCGAGGTCGACTTGATGGTTTGCACCACCGTATTGCCCATGGCCGGCAGGCTGTTGCGCAGCGCCAGCGGCAGCACGATATGGCGCAGTACCGTGGCGCCCTGCATGCCGAGGGCGGCGGCCGCGTCGAGGGTGGCGCGGGGCACGGCATCGATCCCGGCGCGCAGGTTCTCGGCCTGGAATGCGCCGCTGTGCAGGGCGATCACGATGATCGCCCATTGCGTGCCGTTGAGCAGCCGCACGCTGGTGTCGTCCGCCAGCGGCAGCCAGGCGCCGACGCCGAAGTAGAAAAAGAACAGCTGCACCAACAGCGGCGTGTTGCGAAACAACGCGACGTACCCCGCGCTCAACCGGCGCCACAGCAAGCGACGCGAACCCAGGCCGGCAGCGCCCCACACACCGATTACCAGGGACAGGGCAATACTCGCCACCGACAGCGACAGTGTCAGGCCCAGGCCGAGCAGGAAGCGCTGGCGGTCCATCGGGTCCCACAGGATGCTCAGCGACAGGCCGTGCTGTTCCAGCCACAGGCGCAGGTTGGCCTCACTCATGGCTGGCCCGCGCATGCTGCTGCGCTACCCAGGCATTCGGCACCAGGCCGTAGCGCTGTTCCAGACCGATGATCACGCCCTGGGCATGCCAGCCTTCGACAATACTCGACACCGCCGCCAACAACGCCGGCTGGCCCTTGCGCAGAGCAATGCCCCACGGCGCCGGGTCCTGGCCCGGCAGTTTGACCTCGTAGTCGGCCCATTCCGGCTGGCGCGCCAGGGCGCTGTACAACGCATCGTCACCCATCGCCCCCAGGCAACGACTGTCGGCCACCGCCTTGCGCACTTCGGCCGTGCCGTTGAACGAGGCGAACTGCACACCGTAGCGCGTTTCAAACGGGCGCACCCAGACACTGGTGGCGGGCGCACACAGGGTCTTGCCGCGCAGGCTTTGCCAGTCCGGCACGGCGGTACTTTTCGGCGCAAACACGGTGGCGGCCGAGCTGTAGAAACCGGGAACGGCAAAATCCACTTCGCGCCGCCGTGCGGGGGTGTCGAGCAGGGACGTGACCAGCACTTCACAACGGCCCTGTTCGAGAAACAGCAAGCGGTTGAGCGGATTGACTTGCACAAGTTGCAGCTTGAGTGGCTGGCCGACCTTGGCAGACAACTGGCGTTGCAGGTCGACGATCAGGTCCAGGATCAACCCGCCGGGCTTGCCTTGGGCATCGAAGGTCTTGAAGGGGGGGAACTCGTCGCTGGTGCAGACGTTGAGGGTGCCACGGGATTGGGCGCGTTCCAGCAGGGGTTCGGCGTGGGCGTGGAGCGCGCCGAATGCAAAAATAACCAACAGCGCCCACTGCCAAAGTGACCTGTCGTAAGGGCCGGAGGCAAGTCGAATCGTCGCACCGCCCCTTCCACTTTTATCAGGGCGATGAGCGAGCGCACTCATGTCGCACTCCAACCCAGGCGCGACCGCTGCGCCGCGCCGCTGGGAAAGGGCTGCGGCGTACCGAGCTGCTGCGCCAGGAAGGTCAGGTAGGCCGCTTCTTCCAGGTTCACCAACAACTGCGCAGCCGCCAACACATCCCGCTCCGACCACGCAAACGGCCCGTGATTGGCCAGCAACGCCGCCGGCGCACGCGGATGTTCGCGTAACGCCGCCACCACCGGCTCCGGCGCATACCGCGGCCCCCACGCCGTCAGCGGCACCTCCTGGTCTTCATCCAGAATCCCCAGCAACTGCGTGGCATGGGGACGCAACGCTCGCCCGGCAATCGCGAAGGCGGTGAGGTATGGCGAGTGCGTGTGAATCACCGCATTCACCGAGGGGCGCTCGCGGTAGATCGCCACGTGCAGCGCCGCCACTTCCCTGAGGTTATCGGTGAGGCTGCCCTGGCTGTGTTGCAGGTCGAAGTCGACAATCGCCGCCACGCCACTGTCGGCGCCGCTGAGCGAGGCGATCACCAGCCGTGCTTCGCCGGGAATGCGCAGGCTGATATTGCCCGCCTCATTGCTCGACAACACCTGGTGCTTGATCAGCAGCTGCTTGGCCAGGGCAAAGTCGTGTTCGAACACTTGGGTAAAACGCACAGGATCAAAGCTCATGGGAACTCCTTGGTTGAGTCAGAAGCGGTAGTCGGCTTTCACGTAGTAGAAGGCGCCTTCGGCACCGGCCGGGGAGATGCTCTGGTAGGCCACGCGCCCGCCGACAAAGCGGTTGGCCACGTCGATCTTGTCCGGGTAACTGTCGAAAATATTGTTGCCGCCCAGGGTCAGGGTGAGCGCCTGGCTGATGTCGTAGGACAGGCTGGCGTTGCTCACCCATTGCGCCGAAAAGGTCTGGTCGCGGGCTTCACCCAGGTTGGAATCGAGGGTGTAGGTGCCGTAGCGAATCGTGTTGACGCTCGCCTGCCAGGCGCCCTTGCGCCAGTCGGCACCGAGGATCAGCTTGCTGTTGGGCGAGGCGCTTTCCACATAGCTCAGGGCTTCGCGATTGATCAGGGTGATGCCGGTGCCGGCCAGCGGGCCGGGGTTGTCCTTGATATCGGTGACCTGGGTCTTGCTGTAGTTGAAGGCGCCGTTGAGGGTCAACTGGCTGGCGTCGGCCAGGTCCAGGCGATAGTGGGCGGCGAGGTCCACGCCGCTGGTCTTGGTGTCGAGTGCGTTGGTGAAAAAGCTCACCCCGGAGTAGTTGCCATAGCCTTGGTTGGCGAGGATCTGGCTGACCTGGGGGCCGCTGAGGGTTTCCGACAGGGCAATGCGGTCCTTGATGCGGATGTGGTACGCATCGAGGCTGACACTTGCACGCTCGAGCGGCTGCCAGACCACGCCGAGGGACAGGCTGGTGGATTTTTCCGGCTTCAGGTCACTGGCGCCCAAGGCGCGGGCGACCGGGGTGTTCACGCTGACGGTGCCGACCTGGTAGGCGGTGGGGTCGCCGGCCTTGAACTCGGTCTGGGTCGCCGAGGTACCTATCTGCCCCAGGGTGGGCGCGCGGTAGCCGCTGCTCAGGGTCGAGCGCAGGCCCCACTGCGGGGTGAAGTCGTAGCGCGCGGAGAACTTGCCGGTGCTGGTGGTACCGAAGTCGTCGTAGTGCTCGCTGCGCCCGGCCAGGCCCAGTTGCAGTTTGTCGGTGACTTGCTGCTCCAGGCCCAGGTAGCCGCCGAACACATGGCGGGCGTAGCGGCCTTCGTCGCTGTCCTGGGTGCCGGGGAAGCCCTGGGCGCCGCCGGCGCGGGCGGGCAGGGCGCTGCCGTGGGTCCAGGAGGCGAGGTCACCGGCGATCACTTCATAGGCTTCGTTGCGCCACGCCAGGCCGCTGGAGAACACCAGCGGGCCCGCGCCCCAGCCGACCTTGAATTCCTTGATATGGTCGAGGCCGACGTTGGTTTGCTCATTGACCAGCGCCCCGGCATTGAAGCTCGTCGGGCTCGCGGCGCCGAGGCTGGCGTTGAGCGAATCGCTGAGGTGATAGTCGATGCGGTTGCGCCCGTAGTTGGCACTGAGGTCAAAGCTGCCAAGTTGCTCATCGCGAATCTTCACGCCGCCGGTGACCGAGGCATCCCGCGAGCGTACGTCGAGCAGTGGCAGGAAACCGTTGGGGTACACGGCCACCAGGTTGTTGGGGTCGATGGGGCGGCGAAAGGTTGCCTGGGATTCGCCGGTACGGTCCTGGTAGGTGGCGAAGCCGTACAGGTCGACGGTGTCGCTCAGGGACAGGCCGCTGTTCAGCGCCAGGTTCCAGTCCTCGAGGCCCGGCGAGCCGTAGCGCCAATGGCGGTCGGCATCCGCTTCACGGGCGTCGCCGCTGGGGTAGAACTGCCGGCCATCGGTGCCGCCGGTGGAGGTGCGTTCGCTGCGCAGGCCTTCGCCGCTGAGGGTGAGAAAGCCATCGCCGGGCAAGGTGAAACCGCTCCACCCCCCCACCGACCGGCGAAATCCATCGCCCTTGGTGTACTGGCCGAAGGTGCTTTGCACGGCGCCGCCGTGGTCCTGCTCCTTGAGCACGATATTGACCACCCCGGCAATCGCATCCGACCCGTATTGGGCCGAGGCGCCATCGCGCAGCACTTCGATATGGTCGACGGCGCTGACGGGAATCGTCGACAAGTCCACCGCCTGTGAGCCACGCCCCAGAGTGGCCTTGGTGTTGACGAAGGCCGAGGCATGCCGACGCTTGCCATTGACCAGCACCAGCACCTGGTCGGCCGCCAACCCACGTAACGACACCGGCCGCTGCGACGACACGCCATCGGTGCCGTTGACCTGCGGGTAGTTCACCGACGGCACCAGGGTTTCCAGGGCCTTGGCCAGGTTATCGGTGCCGGCGCGCTGCAACTGCTCGCTGCTGATCACATCCACGGGTGCCGCGCTTTGCAGCGCGGTGACGTCGCTGCGCCGGGTGCCGATCACCTCCACGGACTTCAGGCGTGGCGCCAGCGGTTCGCTGTTGGCTGCCGCTGCCGGGCTGGCCAGTCGATGGATCAACACTGCACCGCTGGCCGTCTGGCTGAAGCCCAACGGGGAGCCGCCCAAGGCAATGCCCAGCGCCTGTTCCTGGCTCAGTCGGCCCTGGATCGCGCGGCTCCCACGGCCTTCCACCAGCGGCGGGTCGAAGGCGATAGGGTGGCCGCTTTGCTGGGAGATGCTCAGCAGCACCTCATCCAGGGGGCCTGCGGGGATATTGAAGTCAATCACCCGTTGTACCGTCGCCGCGTCGTTTTGCGCCAACGCCAGGCTCGGCAGCGTCAGCCCGCCCATGGCCAATGCACACGCCAAAGGCGCCAGGGTGAATCCTGTTTTCAACATGCCAATCTGCTCCGGGTCGTGATGTTCTTTACGACCTTGAGCAACTTCGCGTGTGGATTTTCACTACTAAGTTAGAACGATTAGTTGGGTGTCTAGATGATTTAGTTGCGCTTATAAGCTTCGATCAAATAGGTCTAAGTGCGCAGTGAAAATATAAGGGACTATCTGCACAAGGGTACTGACAGCCAGAACGGGTTGTCCGCGCAAAGCATACAACGTTCACCGCGATGAACGTGTACGGCGGTCTGCACGCTTACGGAGAAGCTCATCAGGAGACAGATGCCCATGTCTGAAGTGCAAGTTCTACAGGTTCATGTCCAACGACCTAGCCGTTCGGTCAGTTGTGGCGAAAAAACGTTTCAGCTTAGCCTTCTCGCGGTAATCAAAGGAGGAGATTGCTATGTCTGAAGCCCTGGCTATTCGTTGCGAAAACACCGTGCCGCGCAGCATGGTACACCGTGCCGCCGTCAGCGAAGTGTTCCTGACCGGCGCGGAACTGGTAAAGGAAGGACACTTTCGCTGCAGCGCCCAACTACCGCGTACCCACAGTTACTTCAGTGAACATACCCACCGCGCCGCACACTACGACATGCTGTTATTGCTGGAAGTATTCCGCCAGGCGTCAATTTATATCTCCCATGCGTTCCTCGACGTCAGCGCCCAGGACAAGTTTATCTACTTGGACAGTGTGACGCGCGTGACGGACCGGAGTTTATTGGTGGTGGGGGATCGTCCGGCATCCGCCGAGATCGATGTCTACGTGGTAGATGAATACCTGCGCCACGGCGAGCGCAGTGGCGTGACCCTGAACATGTCCCTGAGCATCAATGGCGAAGTGGCTGCACGCCACGAACGCATGAGCATTCGCTGGATGAGCGGCGCGGCCTGGAACAAGATGCGTGCCCGTGGCCTGGCGGCGATTCCCGCCAACGCCGACCCATTGGCACAGTTGCCGCCACCCTTGAGTCCATCCGCCGTAGGGCGTCACTGGCTGAACAATGTGGTGCTCGGCCGTGAACTGGAGCAGGGCGCCGCGACGCTGGTGGCGCCGCTGATCGTCGACCTGAACAATCCGGCGATCTTCGACCACCCCCTCGACCATATCCCCGGCATGCTGTTGCTCGAAGGCTTCCGCCAAGTGGCGCTGGTGGCGGCGGACCGGCAGTTGCAGGTCGGCCCCGAGCAGTTGCTTTTATCCAGCTGCCATGTGGTGTTTACCCGCTTCGGTGAGTTTGGTTTGCCAACCCAGGTGCGTGCGGACCTGACCTCCCTGGCCCGTGACGAACATGGTCGCATCACCTTGGCGCTGGAGGTCGAGCAGGGCGGCGCGGTGATTGCCACCGCTGAGCTCGAGTTGCTGCCGCTGGTCGCCAGCCAACCCTTGGCCCTGGTGGCGGGAGGTGTGCGATGAGCGACCTGCAATTTATCTGGTTCGATTTCGGTGGCGTGCTGTCGCCGCCGATTCCGGCGCTGTTCGAGCAATACCAGGTCAAGACCGGCCTGGCCCCGCACGTGCTGCAACAGGCCATGGGCGATGTGGCCGATGAGTTGGGCGTGCCCATGCTCGCGCCGGTGGAGAGTGCCTTGCTCACCGAGCGCGAGTGGGGCGAGCGCCTGGCGCAGGCCCTGCGCCGCCGTGACCCGCAGGTCGATTTATCCCGCGCTCACCTGCACACCTTCGGCGCGCAATGGTTCGCCGGGGTGCCGGCCAATGCGCCGCTGGTGGCCGCCGTGCGCGCACTCAAGCGTGCCGGGTTTCGCGTCGGCATCCTTACCAACAACGTGGTGGAGTGGGAGCGGCATTGGCGGGCGATGGTAGGCCTGGATGAGGTGGTGGACCTGATTGTCGATTCCAGCCAGGAGCGCAGCCGCAAGCCGGAGCCGGCGTTCTTCCAGGTGGCGACTGCGCGCTCGGGCGTCGCACCGCAGCACAGCCTGTTGATCGACGACGTCGCGGAAAACATCGAAGCCGCCGCCGCGCTTGGCTGGCAAGTGCTGCACTTTATCGACAACCACCAGGCGCTCGCCCAGCTGCAGCGCCTCACCGGTGTCAGCCTGTTGCAACCTGCCGTGGAGCCTGCCTGATGAATATCGCCGTGATCGCCAGACCCGAGGTCACCGTGGCACGCATCCCGCAGTTGGATGCACCGCCGGCCTATCAACCTGCCAGCCCCGCCAATGGCCTGCCGAGGATTCTGCTGCCCAGCGGCCACCTGGCTTTTCACCTGACCCGTTACGAACACGTGCAGGCGTTGCTGCTGGATAACCGCGCGATACGCGCGCCGTGCAACGAAGAAGACGGCGCGAGCTTTTTGCCAACCATCACGCCGCCTGAACTGCTGCTCAACAATGACATCCCCGACCACGGTCGCCTGCGCAAGGTGGTGGCCCGGGACTTCAGCCCCAGTGGCGTGGCGTTGCTGCGCGACAAGGTGGAACGCGCCACCCATGAACGCCTCGATGTATTGCAGCGCCAGGCGCCCGGCGCCGATCTGTTTGCCCAGGTGCTGGACCACATCCCCGCCACCGTGGATTGCCAGTTGCTCGGTATCCCCTTGAGTGACCGTGAGTATTACCGGCCCCTCAGCCACACCGTGCAGGTGGCGTCGGACGCCGATGTGCCGGAACTGCTGAACCAGTTCTGGGGCGTGTACAACTACCTGACGGACCTGGTCACCGGTGCGCGGCCCACCGGTCCCGATGGGCTGATCCAGCGCTTCGTCGCGACCCGTGCCGACAGCGAGCCGCCGCTCAACGACAAGGAGCTGGTGGGCATCCTCCTGGGGGTATTGATCGGCGGCGACCAGAACATCCTCACCGTGTTGACCAAGTCGGTGTACACCCTGTTGGCGGCCCCCGAGCTGTGGCAGCAATTGGTCGACGATCCGGGGCTGATCCCGGAGGCGGTCGAGGAGCTGCTGCGCCTGATTCCCCTGGGCACCATCTCGACCTTTCCGCGCCTGGCCAGCGTCGACCTGGAAGGGCCGTGGGGGCAGATTCCCGCGGGCAGCATCATTTACGCCGATGCGTTTGCCGCCAACCGTGATCCGGCGGCGTTCCCCGAGCCCCTGGCGATTCGCCTGGACCGCAAGGGCGCGCGGCATTTGCAGTTCGGCTACGGCATGCACAACTGCATGGGCGCCGCCCTGGCGCGCCTGGAAATCACCACGGTGCTGCAGATTCTCGTGCAGCGCTTCCCGAACCTGCGCCTGGCGGTGCCGGCAGACCAGGTGCCCTGGGTCGACGGCATCATCCTGCGCCGTCCTGCCCGCTTGCCGGTGCACGGCTTCACTTCAACCTGACCTTGGAAGGACCCATGAAAACGACCTTTGCCGATACGGCTTTACTGACCATCATCCTGCTGGCGATTTTCGTCGTGCCCAGTTCCATCTCGGGTACGGCGCTCGCGTTGCCGGCCATCGGCGCCGACATCCAGGCGCCGTTGACCAGCCTGCAATGGGTGGTCAATGCGTTCAACCTGGCGTTTGCCTGCTTCACCCTGGCGTGGGGCGCGCTGGCGGATCGGCTCGGGCGCAAACGCTGTTTTGTCGCAGGCGCTTCGCTGTACGTGGTGGCCTCGGTGCTGTCCGCCGTGGCCGAGAGCGCCTGGCTGCTGGATGCGGCGCGGGGGCTGGCGGGCGTCGGGGCGGCGGCGATCTTTTCCTGCGGCATCGCGATTTTGTCCACCCACTTCAGCGGCCCGGCGCGGCTGCGCGCGTTTGCCCTGTTCGGCACCGTTGCCGGCCTGGGCGTGAGCCTGGGCCCGACCTTGTCCGGCCTGCTGCTGGACAGCGTCGGCTGGCGCGCGATTTTCTGGGCCCATGGGGTCACCCTGGTGATCGTGCTGCTGGGCAGCCCGTTGATTACCCGCGATGGCGTGCTGGCTGAACGCACCGCGCGCTTCGATGTGCCGGGGGCGACGCTGTTTGTGCTGGCATTGCTGGCGCTGATGGTGGCGATTGTGCAGGGCTCGCAATGGGGCTGGAGCAGCCGCGGTGTACTCGGCCTGGTGGCGGTCGCCGTGGTGCTGCTAGCGGTGTTCACCTGGCAGGAGCGTCGCCACCTGCAGCCGATGCTCGACCTGTCGCTGCTGGCGCGCGGGCCCTTTGTCGGCCTGGCGCTGGTCACCGTGGCGGCGTCGTTCGGCTTTGTGACCTTGCTCACGTACCTGCCGAGCTACCTGTTCGGCGTGCTGCAATTGAGCGCAACCCATGCGGGCCTGGCGATGTTGCTGCTGACGGTGCCGATGCTGTTTTGCCCGATCCTGGCGGGCAAGTGGGCGGCACGCGGGGTCTCGGCGATCGGCATTCTCAAGGCCAGCCTGATTGCGTTGCTGGTCGGTGTGGGGGCGTTGGCGCTGGTCAGCCAGGTCGGTGTGGTGCTGTGGCAACTGGCAGTGCCGCTGTTGCTGGTGGGCATCGGCATGGGCCTGTCGGCCGGGCTGGTGGATGGCCTGGCGCTCAAGACCGTGCCGGAGCAAAAGGCCGGGATGGCGGCGGGCCTGCTCAACACCTTCCGCCTGGGCAGTGAAGCGATTGCGGTGGCCTTGTATGGCTCGCTGCTGGCGACCTTGCTCGACAGCCAGTTGCGCGGCACGTTGAGCCGCCTGGCGCCTGACCCGGCGACCCTGCAACGCTGGATCGACGACGTCGCCGCCGGCAACCTCACCGGTGGCCTGCAAGCCCTGGGCGCGGAGCAAGCCGCGACGGTGCACAGCCTGTTTATCGGCGGCTATGACAGCGCCTTCCACGGCGTGCTCTGGGCGCTGGCGGCGATCCTGCTGGTGCTGACCGTGGCGGTCACCTGGCTGGTGCGCCCATTGCGCGAACAGGAACGCAGCGAGGCGCAATTGGCCACGCACTGAGCCACGCGCCGTACCGCCTGCGACAGCCGCAGGCGGTGCTTTGGCGTGCCCGTAAAAGCGCCGAAAGTTATGCAAAAAATGCAGCTTGATGGCTTTTTTTATTCTTTTATCTGGTGAAGCCCCCTGGGGCAAACTGGACTCACCTGCCCGGACGCAGGTCTACCTCAAACCGACAGGCCCACCACCACTTGTCCGCTGGCGTGTGCAGTCCATGAAGATTATGGACCTATGGACCCGAATGCTTTGCTCAAGACCCGCCTTATCGGCCAGATTTTCCAGCAGCACTACAGCTGGCTATGCGCCCGCCTGTCCTATCGTACCGGTTGCAGCCACAGCGCCGAGGACATCGCCGCCGAGACCTTCCTCAAGGTGTGGATGCTGCCCGACCCCACGGCCATTCGCGAACCGCGCGCGCTGCTGACCACCATCGCCCAGCGGCTGATGTACGAGAGCTGGCGCCGGCGCGACCTGGAAAAAGCTTACTTGCAGATCCTGGCCGACGTGCCCGAACACGTGCACCCATCGCCCCAGGAACAACTGATTCTGATCGAGAGCCTGTTGGCCATCGACCGGCTGCTGGACGGCCTGTCAGGGCAAGCCAAGGCGGTGTTCGTGCACAGCCAGTTGGACGGCATGACCTACACGCAGATCAGTGAACGCCTGGGCCTGTCCCTGGGGCGCATCCACCAATTGATGACCCAGGCCCTGCGCGCCTGTTACCTGGGGTTGAGCGAGTGAGCAAACAGCCTTTGAACGACCCGGTGGCCGAGGAAGCCATCGGCTGGCTGGTGCAGATCCAGTCCGGCGACTTCAGCCCGGCCCAGCAGCAGGCGCTGGATGAATGGCGGGGCACCTCGGCCCATCATCGCCAGGTATATGCGCAACTGCTCGCCGGTCTCGATCAGCTCAAGGCCTCACCCTGGCGCGGGCGCTCCAGCGCGCAGTTGCTGCGCAGCCTGGAGCAACCCAACAGCCGTCGCGCATTTCTGCGTACCAGTCTGTGTGCGCTGGGACTGGCGGCCGGCGCGGGGTGGGGCTGGCGTTTTGAAGACGCGGGGCAGACCTACGCCACCGGCACGGCCGAGCGTCGCACCTGGCAACTGGCCGATGGCAGCACCCTCAAGCTCAATGCCCGCAGCGAGGTGGTCTCGACGCTGGCCGGGGACGCGCACAGCCTTGAACTGCGCACCGGCGAAATGCTGGTGAACCTGCGGCGTCCCCTGCAGGTCAAGACCCGCGCCGCCCATATCAGTGCCACCACGGGCCGCCTGATGCTGAGTGAACAGGGCGGCGCGATGCGGCTGGTCACCCTGGATGCCGACGCGGTGCTGCACTTCGACGGCGGCGCGCAGCAACGGGTGGCCATGCACCAGAGCACGTTGTTCGACCACCAGCGCATCCTCACCCAAGTGCCCATGGCCGCCACCGAAACCGCCTGGCTCGACGGCTGGCTGGTGGTGCGCAACCAGACACTGGCCAGCGTGGTGGAAGCGATCCGGCCCTACCGCAAGGGCATCGTGCGCCTGGATGCAGCGGTGGCGCAGCTGCGCGTGAGTGGCCGGTTCCCGCTGGATGATGCGCGCCAGACCCTGGAGGCCTTGGAGCAAAGCTTGCCGATCAGGGTGACGCAGTGGGGTGGGGTGCTGGTGTTGATCGGGGCGCGGGCCTAGGGGCCGGCCAGGCGCATGGATGGCTGCCGGGGTTATTTCATGTCCCTTGCCTGCACCCACAACACGGCGTCCTGGGACAAAGGTTTGCCCTTATAAGTTTTCGTTGCCCCTATGTTCAGTGCCGCAATGCCCCACCAGCCGGCACGGGGCAGGCCGAGGGTGACGACCCCCTGGGCATCCGAATACGTACTCAGGGATTTGAACGAGGCTTGGGGGGCCGTGACATGGTCCTGCTGGCCGAAGGCGTTGTTTTTGATGTCGACGGAGTGGTTGAGGTATTCGATTTCAACCTCGGCGAACGGCACCGGCTTGCCGTCGGCCAGCACCACGGCGCGGAACACACCGCCGGTCCAGTTGGCATAGGGCTTGTTCAGCGGTTGGATCTCAACCGGTAGCCCCTGGGGTTCCGACCAGTTGCCGGGGACGCCGCCGACGTTCACGATCAGTTTGGTGAACTGCTGGATGTACACGCCTTCGGCGGTTTCCAGGTAGGGTTCGGGTTCGAGTACGAACACATGGTCACCCAGGGAACGCACCAGTGCCCGTGGGATCGATGCACGGTAGGCGGTGGCCTGGTTGTCGCGACTCTGCCATTGCACCGGTCGCAGGTATTTGCGCAGGTCGATTTTTTCTGCGCCGTGGGCGCTGGTGTGGTTGAAGGCGAGGGGTTCGCCCATGGTCATGGTCGGTCCGGCGGAGAACGGGTGGGTGAACACGATGGCGAATTCCAGGTTGTCCGCGCGGGGCAGCGCCGTGTCCTCCACGTAGAGCATCTGGAAATGCGCCTGCGCGGCGCAGGTCATGCAACCGAACGCCGTGGCGGCAAAGGCTTGGAGCAGTCGTCGTTTGATGGTCATGGTCGATTTCACTGTGTAATGTCGGAGGATTGGATCGTGGCGCCATGGTTCTCGCCACCGAGGAACTCCACGGAGTAGGCTCCGGCCGGGGCCTGGAATGTGAAGCTGTTGTCCTGGTCGACGGTGCCTTCGAGCAACACCCTGTTGCGGGTGTCCTGGACATGGATTTTGCGACCCACGGCGGAGCTGCCATCGGTGTAACCCGCCTCACACTTCACCCAGTCGTCGTGCTCGATATAGCAGTCGAACACGGGGCCATGGGCCGCGGCGGCCTGGCAGAACAGCAGTGCGCCGGCCAGCAGGATCGGGTGGAGCACATCTCGCGTTTTCATAAGGTTTTCAGTCTCCATGGTCAACGTTGATCACTGGGGCGTTGCGGCTTGAACGGCCGCGAAGGCCGCCAGCAAGGCATCCAGGTTCGTACCCAGCAGCGCCTCGTAGCCGTTGGCCGTGTTGGCGAGCAGGCCGGGGTTGCCGATGTCCAGGATCATCAGGCGTGCGCCGCCGTCCTCGATGGCCTGGGCAATCCTGGCGTCGGGCGCCCACTTGTGCACCACCACGCGGATCTCGCGCTCGCGCAGGTAGCGGGTCAGGGCGGCAAGGTCGGCGTCAGTCCAGTCGATGTCCTGGCGCACGAACCAACCGTCCACATACACGCCGAACTCGCCGAACAGGTAGACCGGCTCGCTGGCCAGCGACAGCACGCGCAGGTCCGGCACCTGCAGCAGCCGGGCACCGTAGTCGGCCTTCAGTTGGCGCAAGCGGCCGTCGAGTGCGGCGAGGTTGCGCGCGATCCGCGGTGCGTCGGTGGGTGACAGGCGCGCCAGGTCGGACGCGATCAGCGCCGACATGCGCATGGCATTGACCGGGCCGAGCCAGGCGTAGGGTGACGGGCCGCCATCGCCGTTGCGGTTGCCGGCCCAGGGCACATCGTTCGAGGGCGTGCGGGTCACGGCGACGCCCGGTTTGAGGCTGTCCCATGAGTGCGACGCATCGATCTCGACGATGCGCAGGTTGTGGCGTCGAGCCGTTGCATACAGCGGGTCAGCGCGCCACAGGCTGCTCAGGGTGACCACCGCCACGGCGTTCTGGAACACGGCCGGCTCCAGGCGTGACAGCGCGTTGGCCTGGCTTTCCATGGGCACGGCGGCGTCCAGTGGCACACGTACCACTTCGATCCGGGTGCCTTCGCCGAGTGTCGAAGTCAGCGCATACAGCGCCGGCAGGGCGACCAGTACCTGTTGCTGGCCGACCTGCGCAAAGGCCGACGGCAGGCCGCCCAGCAGCACCGCCAGCAATGCCAGCCAGGGGCGCATGGATCGATTGAACCCGGTCATACGCTGGCCCCCCTGAACTGCGGCGCGGTACTGCGGATAAGGGTGGTGAACGCAAACACCAAGGCCGCGACGATCACGATGGCGCCGCCCGTGGGCACGGGAATATGGAATTGCATCGGCGCCAGAATGCCGACCACACAGGAAAAGCTCGCAATCACCACGGCCCACGTGACCAGGCCCGGCAGTGAGTGGCTGATGTTGCGGGCCGCCGCTGCCGGTATCAGCAACAGTGCCTCCACCAGCACGGCGCCGATGATCTTCAGGCAGGCGACCGTGACCAGGGTGACCAGCACCACGAACAGGTACTCGACGCTGCGCACCTTCACGCCACGGGCATGGGCCAGGCTCGGGTTGAGGCTGGAGAGCAGCATGCCGTTGTAGAGGGGCAGCCCGATCAGCGCACACATCACCGTCACGCCCAGCAGCACGTTCATGTCGGTATGGTCCACCGCCAGGATCGAGCCGAACAGCACACCTTCCATGACGTGTGTGTTGATTTTTGCCGACACGAACAGCAGCAACGAAGCACCCACCGCCAGCGAGATGGACAGGAACACGCCGATCAGCGTGTCATTGGCCAGGGTGGTGCGATGCTGCGTGTACTTGAGGGTCAGGGCAAACAGCAGGCAGAAGCCGAACATCGAAAAGTACGGCGAGGTGTAGGATTCGCCGACCAGCACGCCAATCGCCACGCCGGTCATCGCCGCATTGCCCACGGACTGGCTGAAGAACGCCATCCGCTTGATCATCACCATCGACCCCAGCACACCCAGCAACGGTCCGATCAGCACTGAGCACATCAGCGCGTTGATCACGAACTCGTACTCGAACGGTTGCGGCAGCAGGTGACTCGCGGCGAGCGCCTGCAGGTGGTCGCGGATAAAGTCGTACAAGGCATTCATCGAATGGTCTCCAGGCGGCTGTCGATCTGATCGGCGGGGCCGTGAAACAGCACCCGTTGGTTGATAACGGTCACGGACTGCGCGATTCGCTTGACCTGTTCCAGGTCGTGGTTGATCCACAGGATCGTCACTCCACGACCGTTCAGTTCGGCCACCAGCGCTTCCACCAGGCGCACACCGGCTTCGTCGATCCCGGCGGTCGGTTCATCGAGGATCAGCAGCCACGGCGCCGGGCTGATTGCCTGGGCCAGCAGCACGCGCTGGCGCTGGCCGCCGGACAGGCTGCCAAATGGCTTTTTACCCATCCCCGCCATGCCGGTCCGCGCCAGGGCCTGGGCGTTGGCCGCCCTGGCGGCGCGGCCTGCACCGAGAAAGGCCGGCCGGCGTTGACCGAGCATGGCCATGAGGTCGTTGACCGTCATCGGCACGTTGCGGTCGAAGTCCGGCAATTGCGGGACATAGCCCATGGGCGTGGTGACCTCACCCTCGAAGCGGATCGCCCCCGTATGCGGCATCTGCCCCAGCAGCGCACGCACCAGTGAGGTTTTGCCGCCGCCGTTGGGGCCTACCAGGCAGTGCAAGGCGCCGGCTTCAATGCGCATCGTCACCTGGTCGAGCACCTGCGTACCGCCCATTCGCAGGGAGACGTTGTCGAACACAATGGCGGGGCCGCGCATCCCGTAGTCCTCCTTCAGCGCATTCATTGCTGGGTGTACTCAACGGCTTGCGCCAGGGTTTCGAGGTTGTCGCGCATCGCCACCTCGAATTCGTCTGCGCTGTAGGTATCCCCGGTGATGTGCGATAGGGCGAACACCTTCACGCCGGTCGCGGCTTCGATGGGCTTGGCCAGGTCGAGGGAAAAGTTCTTCTCGGCGAACAGCACCTTGACGTTGGCCTTCTTGATCGCCTCGATGGTGTTGGCCAATTGGCGTGCCGTCGGCGCGACGCCGTGGCGCGGCTCGATCACCGCGCTCACGAACAGGCCGAACTCCTGCATCATGTAGTCGTAGCCGGCATGGGTCGTCGCACAACGGAACGAAGACAAGTCCAGCGCGGCGAAGCGCGTCATGAAGCCGGCGCGCAGCTCGCGGATACGGCCCGCATACGCCAGGGCATTTTTTCGATACACCGCGGCGTTGTCCGGGTCCAGCTCTCCGAGCCGGCGAGCGATCTCGAACACCTGCTGTATCGCCGCCGTGGTGGAGACGAAGGTGTGCGGGTTGACCACCTTGACGCCTTCCTGGTCGCCGCCGATGGGAATCAGCGCCACCGTGGCATTTGCCTGGATAATCGGCAGCGTCTGCGTGCGGCCGGCAGCCTTGATGATCTGGAAGGCCCATTCATCGTGGCCGATGCCGTTGACCACCAGCACATCGATATTCATCGCGCGGGTAATGTCATCGGGCTGCGGCTGGTAGTTGTGCGGGTTGGCCTCTGCCGGGATCAGCGCAATGACTTCGGCCCGATCGCCGACGATATTGGCCACGAAACTGTAGTAGGGATGCAGGGTGATGCCGATCCTGAGTTTCTTCGCCGAGGCGAAGGCCGGGCCGGCGAGTGCGATGGCGGGTATCAGCACCAGCAGCGCGATGCAGCGGCGCCACAGGGCGCGGTGTTTCAGGGCAACAGTCATGGCTGGGTTCCTTTTACGCGTTCGATTTCGCTGGCGCCGTCGTAGGGGATGACTTGGCGCCAGCCTTCGCCGACCAGGGATTCGGGCTTGACGATGGCGGGGTAGGGCGCGTTCGGGTCACGGTGGACCCAGATCGTCGCCTGGTTGGCCCACATCACCCCGGCATGGGCGTGACCGATGACCAGCAGGTAGGCGCTCTGGCCCGGTGCATGGCCGCCGGAACCGTAGTAGACCGTCGCGCCCTGGCCCTGGGTGGCCTGGGACACGTCGCTGACGGGCTGGTCCGCCCCATGGGCATCCTCGTCGCCACCCTGATGGGCCAGGTGGGAACCGGGCAGGATCAATTGCCAGTGCACCTCGCCATTGGCCTTCCAGAAGGCGTCACGGTAGAAGGGCGGCAACAGCAGTTTCTGCGCGCGCTCCAGGGTGATCCAGCCGCCGGTATCGTTGTTGGACCAGATGATCTCTTCACCGGCGGGCAACAGCGCGCTGTGGATCGCCTGGTCGACCGCACCCAAGCCATCGAAGGAGCGCACCTGCCAGCTCAGCGGGGTGGGCGGGCCCACTCTTTCCGGGCGTAGCAGCACATAGCCGGCCACCCCGGCGACGACGGCCAGGGTTGCCAGCACCAGGGCCAGGGACTCCCAGCCGCCGGAGCGCGGGCGCACCTGTGTGATTACAGTGCTCGGGCGCGCCATCAGAGGAACGCAATCCAGCGGCCCAGGAACACCACCCCGGCCCATAACAGCAATGAGCTGAAGCCAGCGATGCGCGCCTGGCCGGGCGGCGGCAGCGTCGTGTCCCATTCGGCGATTCGACGAAAGGCCCCCAGGTGGAAGACGGCCATGTTGATCCCCGCCAGCATCAACAGGCCCATCTTGAACAGGAACGCGGTGTTCTGCACATAGGTGGTGCCGTTGGCGCAGAACATCAGCAGGCCGGTGATCACACAGATCAGGAATGCGGCCCAGGTGTACGGCAGCAAATCCTGGATCAGCTTCAGCGCGCCGCGCCGGTGGGCGGCCACGCCCAGCAGGCGCAGGTCGACCACGGCAATGGTGCCGTAGACGATGGCGATGCCGATCACATGCACTGACTCCAGCATCGGGAACGCCGAGCCTGACTCGCGAATGAACGTCGCGACCGGGGTGTCCTGGACGGCTTGCAGCAGGGGTTGAATATCCATGGCGAATACCTGAGAACGTGGGTTGAAAACGCTTAGATCGTGTAGGCGATCCAGCGACCGCAGATGATCACGACGCACCACAGGCCGATCGATAGCCACGCAAAGGCCTTGACCGGGCGCGACGCGTCGTCGCCGCCGGCCTGGCCGGCAGGACGCAGCAGGGGACGGCGCAGCAGCCAGGTCACACTGAACGCCGTCACCACCAGCACCATCTTCAGCCAGAACGTCGAGTTGACGAGGACCCGGTCAGGCTCGGCGATGATCATCACCAACCCGGTACACAGCAGCACGATCAGCGCGTTGCGCATCCACGGGTAGTAACGGCGTACGACGCCGCGCAAGGGCTCGTCGCCGGCGAATACCCCCGCCAGTCGCAGATCGGAAATCAGCGCGCAGCCGAAGAGCACGGTGATGGCGATGATATGAATGCTCTGCACCGTGGGGATGACCCACAGGATGTCGCGGATGGCAGTGCTCAACGGCGACGCATAGATCCAGGCAATGATGAGTGAAGAGGACATCGGCTTTTCTTCCGCAGTGGGTTAGAAATCTTGGGGGGTGGCGATCGGATGCAGGCCCGCCGCATCTTCCGGCAGCAAGTACCCTTCCTTGATCGAAACGGCTTTGGCGTCTTCGAACTTCTGGGCGTAGCGGCCGAAATTTCCATAGCGCCGGCCCAGCACGTCCTTCGAGTAAGGCACCTTGGTGTCGTAGATCAGCCCGCAGCCGGTCTCCTGATCGGTGAGGTAGCTGGCGCTGGGGACCTGGACCCACGGCGGGCGCACGCCGCCCTGCAGGTTGCCGGTGGCGGGTGCGCGGGCGGCGGCCTTGCCATCGCGCACCACCCGGGGGGCGGTGGGCATGGGCTTGCCGTCGCGTACCCATTGGTCCATGCCATCCAGCAGCGCCGCGACCACCAGCTCGACCGGTTCGTCATACAGCGTCCGGCAGCGCGGGTCGTCGCCCTTGCCGACGTCGGCAGCGAGGTGTTCGGTGTGCTCGGTGCCGAGGTCGGCCAGGCGCAGGTGGGGCATGCCGGTCACTTCGTAGTAGCGAAGCTGCGGGGTGTCGGTGTCCGGGGGCAGGGGGATGCCTTCGATCACGTCGTGCATCAGTTCGGACTGGCTGTAGACCGTCACGAAGGGCACGCCTTCGGGCATCTGCCGTGGCACTCGGATCACGTCGCCGCCCACTTCGCCGTAGGCCATGCGGCCGGTCATATAGGCGTCGATCAGCGGGGTGTCGTCGGGCATGCGCCATTGCTGGTGGCGGCCCTGGTCGAGATAGTCCATCCAGACCTGCGCGGTGACGGCCCAGCTATTCACATACACGCGCTGCACATCGAGGCCTGCCAGCGGGCTCTGGGCGCCGTTGGTTTTTAGCAGCAACGCCAGTTGTGCGCCGATGCCCTGGGACTGGGGCGCAAACGGATCGGGCGCAGCGCCGCGGGTGAAGTGTGCCGGGTCGTAATAAGTGCCCAGGGGCGCATAGCGGGCAAAGTCGAAGCGGCGCATGAACTCGAAGTTGACGATCCTTCCGTACTGGGCGATCTGCTCGGCTTCGGCTGCCGGGGTATCGGCGATGAACTTGGGATCCACCGCCGGCGCGTTCACATTCAGCGTGTAGCCGACGTATGCGTAGCCGCGCCGCAGCAGATAGTCGCGGGTCAGGATCCAGCCCGCGCCACGCTCGCCGAACCAACTGAACGGTTCGATGACCACCGTGCCATTGAAGCGCGCCGGGTCGGCCGGTTTGCGTACCAGGATACGCGTGGTGTAAGGCGCTTCCAGCAGGGTTTGGCCGGCGGCGTTGATGGCCGGGGCAACGCCTTGCAGGTAGTACTCCTCCTCGACGTAGCCGTACCGGTCGAGGTCGCTGTATTCGGTGCCCGGGCGTTTTGCCGAGGACAGCGGCGGTTTGCCGGAGGGCGGCACGGCGATGGCCGTGGGCATGCGCGGCACTTCGGCGAAGGTGTTCGAGGCGATCAGCAGCGACAGCACGACGCTGGCACTGATGGGGATCAGGCGTTCCATGGGTAAAGCTCCAGCAGGGGTGGATGGGGGGCGTCACTCAAGGCTCAGAGATGCCTTGCCCTCGCTGTCGATCACGATCTGGTTGTTCTCGCACACGTATTCTTGAATGGCGTAGTTGGAGCGCTTGTACTCAAACGTAAAGCGATACGGTGTATTGAGTACCTGCGGGTCTTCGATCAGGACCTGGTTTTCCAGGTGATCCGGCCCGCGCAGCCGGATGCGCTCGGTGATCTTCATCGCCGGCCCGTGGGGCACGTCGTAGAAACGCACGTCCGTTCGCACGCGCTGGGTTTCGACTACGAGCGTGTCGCCTTCCCAGTGGCCGCGGGAATGGCCTTGGTACAACGGGTCGAGCTTTTCGCTGGGCGGCATGGCCTGGTCCAGGAGAATCCGCCGCACTTGCTGGAGATACTCGCCGAGGATGATCACTTGCTTGTCATCGCGAATGATCTGGATCGGGAAGAGCGCCGCCATCATCGTCGGCATGCCCTCGGGCAGGCACCTGGAACTGGTGGTGGCAATTGGCGTGCCGGCTGCGTTGGCCACGGCTTCTTTCTTCTTGAGCTCGACGTACTCGGCGGCGTAGGGCGCCTTGAGGTCCATCGGCCCGCCGGGGTGAACCGGGTCATCGGGGTTCTCGCCGAACCAGTCGTCCGGGGTTCTTTCCCAGGTGCCACTGATGTCCGGCCGGGTAGCGGCGCTGTGCTTGTCGGCCTGGGTTTTCGCTGCCGTGGCGGCGTTGCTCAGCCCGGCGAAGGTCACGAGGACCACACCCAGGACGAGCATGGCGGCGTTGGCGGTGCGTGCTGGTTTCATTGAAATATCTCCGCGTTGCTGGTTTGCCCAGTTCTGTTGTTATCGCACTCGGGAGGGGATGCGTTCAGCCGCCGCCCGTGAGCACCACGTCGCCGATCTTGATCTCCACCAGCAGCCCGCCCGGCTCACCGTTTTTCAACGGCTTGTAGGACACCTCGGCGTTCTCGCCGGCCTTGATCGACTCCGCCGTCCAGCCCGTGCGCTGCAGCGCGTTGACGCTGCCGGTCTCGATCTTGAAGCGCTGGGCCGGCGGGCCGGGAACGTCGACGTAGATCGTGATGTGCGGGTTGGTCCAGGCGAAGCGCTCGACCACACCCTTGATCGTGAGCGTCTGGGTCTGGTCGAACAGCGCGAATGAATGGTGGGCGCTGGCAACAGGCGGCAAGGCGCTGCAGGTGATGAGGGTCAGAAGACAAAGCCCCTGACGGAGCAGCGGGAAGGGGGACAAAAGGGTCATGACGGTGCCTCGGGTTTTTATGGTTCTTATGGGCCCAGCATAGGGCGCGTGCGTTCCGAGGCCGTAGCCCAAAACGGCAACCATTGAAGGCACTCGGACGGTTTTGTGCGGTGGAGACCGTGTGCAACGACGAGTGGGCGCCCAGGCCCGCGCACATGCTGATTTGGGTTACCGCATGCCCGGCCCTGGCCGGAACACTCCTGCCTCGCCTCACAACTATAAAAACAGGAGAGACGTCATGCGCATTCCCCCCTACGCGCCATTACTGTCGCTGGTTGCACTCTGTGCCGCCGGCTCCCAGGCACACGCCTATACGGTCTACAGCGAAGATGACGGTGCAACCGTTTTGAACGCCGACCTGGGCGCCGGCTTCGGCTGGTTCGGCAGCACCCGCAACTACATCGGCGACCCGCAGAAACGGCCCGGCAGCATGCGCTGGCAGGAGGGCTACGCCAAATATGGCCTCAACGGCACCACCGACAAGATCACCCCCGGTTCCGTATACGGCGGCTTCGCCCTGCTCAGCAGCGGTACATGGGGGGACGGGGACCCGGGGGCGATCACGGCGGGCAATGAGCGCAGAACCGCGGTGGAAGACGCTTTCCTGGGCTGGAGGTCCGGCGACCTGCTGCCGGCCCTGGGCCCGGACGGCGTGGATTTCTCGTTTGGGCGCCAACTGGTCACGGTGGACGGTTTCCTGATCACCGACGATGGCTTCAACCCAGGCAAGGCATTCAGCCCCATCGAGGGCGTGCGCGATGGTCGGTTCGACCGTGGGGGCGCCTTTTACCTGGGGCAGCGCCTGGCGTTCGGCAACACGGCGGTGCTGAAACTGGGCGGCAAGGAGGGGCTGCACGGCAGCCTGATATGGCTGAAATCCGAGAACCCCGGCCAGTCCAAGACTGAGCTGGCGGTAGGCACTGTCGATTACACCACACCCATTGGCTCGATCGGCTCGACCTACATTCACGGCCTGGATGTGGATGAGAAATACGCCTTCGCGGATCGGCTCGAACGCAAGGGCATGAACGTCTACAGCATTCGCGGGCAGGGCAACGCCGGGATTGAAAACGCCGACTTTGCATTCGAGGTGGCTCGCCAGGAAAAACGTTCCGGTTCGCAGCGGGCAATGTTCTTCGACGCCGGCTACACCTTCGCCGATGTGCAATGGCAACCGACCGTCAGTTATCGCTACTCGCGCTATTCCGAAGGCTGGGATTTCCTGTTCCAGGGCGGCTTTCGCAAACGCTACCAGGGTGAAATCGCAGCCAACTACGCCGGCTCGGTGACGTCGAACATGCAGATCAACGATGTGCTGCTCTCTGTCCGGCCCACCGAGAAATTGACCCTGAACGCGATGGCTTTCGACTACCACCAGCTGTCCCGTCGCAATGAGCGGGATTTCGCGGCGCGGGAGGTGGACCTGTTCCTGGATTGGATGGTCACGGATAACGTCACGTTGTCGCCGTTGATCGGCCTCTATAAGCCCGAGAAGTGGTTCGGCAACGGTGGCGGGCAGAGCGGCAGCGCGTCGACCAACGCGTACCTGCAGTTCATTGTGTGGGTGACGTTCTGAGTCGTCATTGACGGTTGTTGCCGATCCCGCAGGCGTTGACGTGTCGCGTCAACGCCTGATTCATTCAGAGCATCCGGCGCAGCACGTCGTTGCGCGGATCGCGGTCGTAGAAGCGATGCTTGAGGGCGCCTGCGACATGCAGCACGATCAGCACCAGCAGCGTGTAGGCGAGGACTTTGTGCAGCCACTGGAACACCGCGAACCAATCGTCATTCTTCGGCAACAGCTCCGGCAGGTTGACCCCGAAAAAGAACACCCCGTCGCTCATCGTAAAGGTGCTCGACATGGAGTAACCCATCAGCGGCACGATCACCAGCAGGACATACATGACGCGCTGTGTCAGGCGTGACAGGAAGCGTTCATATCCGGCCAGGGTTTCCAGCGGCTGCGGCAGCCTGGGGGTACGAAAGCGCACGGCGAGCTGAGTCAGCACCACCAGGAACGTCAACACCCCGAAGGACTTGTGCCACGGGTAATAGAGCTCGAATTTGCTCGCCATCTCATCATTCATGCCGGTCATATGCCAGCCTGCCCAGAGCAGGCCCAGCACCAGTACGGCCCGCAGCCAGTGCAACAGGCGCAGGGACGTCGGGTAGCGATCGATTGTCGGTTGATCCATTGGGTTCATATCAAGCTCTCCAGGGAGCGATGCACGGTGGAATGGCCACCCTCGACGTTGGAGGGTGGCTCGGTCAGGACAGCGCGTGTGCTCAGGCCGGCAGCAGCACGGTGATGACTTTCTCCTCGGTGTAGGCCAGCGCGCCGCTGAACCCGCCTTCACGCCCGATACCGCTGGTCTTGACGCCGCCCCAAGGCAGGTTGGCGTCCAGCGGGCTCCAGCAGTTGATACCGACGGCGCCGGCCTTTACCGCCGCCGCCACACGGTGCGCCCTGGCCAGGTCGCCGGTCCAGACCGTGGCCGCCAGGCCGTAGGTGCTGTCGTTGGCGAGGGCGATCGCTTCGTCTTCGCTGTCGAACGTGATCAGCGTGCCGACCGGCCCGAAAATCTCGTCCCGGGCGATGTCCATGTCGTTACGGGCGTTGGCGAAGATCGTCGGGCGCACGAACCAGCCTTGCTCGGGCGTCGAGACGCCGCCGGCGAGCAGTGTTGCCCCCTGATCGATGCCCCGTTGGATGTAGCGGTTGACGCGATCGAACTGGGCTTTCTTGGCCACCGGGCCCATCTGTACCCCGGGCTCGCGCGGGTCGCCGACGTTCACTGCGTGTGCGGCCTCGGCCAGCGCGGCGCCGAAACGCTCGGCGAGGCTGCGCTGCACCAGGATCCGCGAGCCGGCGGCACACACCTGGCCCTGGTTGGCGAACAGGCCGAGTGCACAGCCGCGCAGGGCATCGTCGAAGGACGCATCGTCGAACACAATCTGCGGGCTCTTGCCGCCCAGTTCCAGGGCCACGCGCTTGAACAGCACGCCGGCCGTGCGCTGGATTTCACGCCCGGCCTCGGGGCTGCCGGTGAAGCTGATCTTGGCCACATCCGGGTGCTCGCACAGGGCGCGACCGACTTCGTTGCCGTAGCCGGTGACCACGTTGATCACGCCGTCCGGGAAGCCGGCTTCCTGCGCCAGCAGCGCCAGGTGCAGGGCCGACTGCGGGGTTTCCTCCGAAGGCTTGACCACCACGGTACAGCCTGCCGCCAGCAACGCGGCGAGCTTCCACACGGTGATCATCAGCGGCGAGTTCCAGGGCACGATGGCACCGACTACGCCGACGGGCTCGCGCACCGTGTACGACAGGGTTTTGGTGCCGAAGTAACCGCCGGTGGGAATGGTGCGACCTTCGAGCTGGTTGGCCCAGCCGGCGGCGGCGCGCAGGTTGGCGATCGCGTTGGGCAGGTCCATCCGGCGCGGTTCGACGGGCGAGCGGCCGATGGCATTGGCGTCCAGATCGGCCAGCCGTTCGCTGTCGCGCTCGACCAGATCGGCCAGTTTCGCCAACAGTCGGCCACGCTGGGCGCCGCCGAGTTGGCTCCAGTCGCCCCTTTCCAGTTGGTGGCGTGCCGCCGCCACGGCACGTTCCACGTCTTCGCGGGTGCCACGTGCGGAGCTGCCATACACCTGCTCGGTCACGGGGTTGACCAGGTCGAAACGGCGACGGTCGAAGGCTTCGCAGGGCGTACCTTCGATGAAATGATTCAAGTGCTCAGTCATGTTGCGGTCCTCGAGTAGTGGGCAGGCTCACGCCTTGAGGGACGCCAGGGCGTCGCCGAAGATGTCCAGGGCCTTGAAGAACAGTTCGCGGGAGATCGTCAGCGAGGGCATCACGCGCATCACGTTGCTGTAGCGGCCGCAGGGGATCATCAGCACGCCGTGGTTGAGCAGGTAGCCCATCAACTGGCCGATCTTTTCGCCCGCCAGGGGCGCCTTGGTGAGCGGATCCTCGACCAGTTCGATACCGATCATCAGGCCGCGCCCGCGCACTTCGCCGACCAGCGGGCTGTTGAAGCCGCGAATATGCGCCTGGGCTTCCAGCCCCAACGTGTGGGCGCGGTTGAGCAGGTCGAGTTGTGGATCCTGCAGGATGCTGATGTTGGTCAACGCCACGGCCGCCGACAACGAGTTGGCGGCAAAGGTGTTGGGCATCGAGCCGTCGGGAATCTTGGCCGCCAGGTCCGAGCGCATGATCAGGCCGGCCATGGGCAGGTCGCTGCCGATGCCCTTGCCGAAGGTGAGCATGTCGGGCTTCACGCCGGAATGTTCGACCGCCCACATCTTGCCGGTGCGTCCTGCGCCGGATTGCACTTCATCGACAATCAGCAATGTGCCGCTGCGGTCGCAGGCCTGGCGCAGCAATTGCAGGAATTCCGGCGAGGGTGGCACGTAGCCGCCTTCGCCCTGCACCGGCTCCACGATCACGGCTGCCACGTCATCGGCGGCGGTGTAGGGGGTGTTCAACAGGTAGTCGATGTACTCGCCGGCGATCTGCTCGGCGCTTTTGTGGGTGGTGTCGAAGGGGAAACGGTAGGCGTACGGGTAGGGCGCGTGGATCACGCCCCCCATCTGGGCACCGAAGCCCTTGCGGTAGGCGGTGCCGGTGGTCAGCGCGCCCGAGGCATGCCACACGCCGTGGTAGCCGCCATGGAAAGCGATGATCTGGTGGCGTCCGGTAATGCGCCGGGCAAACTTGATCGCGGCCTCCAGCGCATCGCTGCCACTCTGGGTGAAGAAGGTCACGCAGTCGCCACGCAAGCCATCGGGGGCGATCTCGGAGAGCTTGGCCGCCAACTCGGTGCGCCGCGTGCTGTTGATTTCCAGGGCGTGCATCAGCACTTCGGACTGTTCGCGAATCGCCTGCACCACTTTGGGGTGGCAGCGGCCGACGCTGCTGACGCCCACGCCGGCGGACAGGTCGATGTAGGTGTTGCCGTCGGGGTCTTTGAAGGTCGCACCGAAGGCGCGGTCCATGGCCACCGGCATGCGGCCGCCGCCGCGTGCCATCGACTCGGTGCGCGCCGACAGCGCCAGGGCCTCGCGGGTCTTGGGGCCGGGCAGTGTGCCGGAGACAATGTGCGGGGCATCCGCGAAGTGCAGGGCTTGAAAGTTGGCTTCACTCATGACGGTCTCTCTGGAATGACGATTTAAGTGTGCCGATCATCTCCGCCGCGGGTTCCCGGCCGGTAGCCCGAATCGGCACATGAGACGCGGGCAATCCAGCGCATAAACAATTTGCAGGATGTGACCGATGTGCGAGTATCAAAGGCATCGGCGATCTAAAAACAAGAATGTTGGTAGAGGCACACCCCCCAATGAAAAACCAGACGATCAGCCATTTCCGCGATATCCACGTCCACGCAGCCACCATCCAACAGTGGAGCCAGGACTACAGCCAGCTCACCGCCGGTTCGGCCGAGAGTTCGCTGATGCAACTGACGACGACCGGTTGCCACCTGTTCCTCGAGCAGATCAACCAGCGTGTGGTGCAGAACGGCGTGGCGCCTCGCGACAAGATGTGTTTTGCGGTGCCGATCAATGTGCCCGGCTCGGTTCGCATGCAGGGCCGCGAGGTGGATGACAGCAGCCTGTTCTTCCTCCACGGTGGCGAGGAGTTCATGTTCCATATGCCGATGGGCATGGAGCTTTTGTCCATTACCTTTGAGCGTGAATTGTTCGAAGAGGCGCTGGAACAGACGGCGTCGGCGAAAGAACTCAATCGGTTGCTGCGCCAACCGGTGATAAAGGTGTCGCCCCAGCGTTTCGCCCAGGCCCGGCGTCGATTGCTGGCATTGTTCTCCGAGGCCCTGGTGAACGATGACCTCGACTACACGCGCGAGCGTGAGTCGGCGCTGGAACAGGCCATGCTCGGCGAGCTGCTGCAACTGATGACCGACCCGGCCTGTGACAAGCAGCAGCGCAGCCCCAGTTCCACGCGCAGCTTTATCGTCGAGAAATGCCATCGCCTGGCCACGACCGAAATGATCAACGTGCCCAGCGTGATCGATTTGTGCCAGCGTCTCCAGGTGAGTCGGCGCACGGTGCAGAACAGCTTCCGCTCGGTCGCCGAGACCACACCGCTGAATTACCTGCGCTCAGTGAGGCTCAACGGCGTACGCCGAACCTTGATGTCTACCCGGGCATCCGAGCTGTCGATTGGGGACGCCGCCGCCCAGTGGGGCTTCTATCACCTGAGCCATTTTGCCGCGGAGTACCAGGAACTGTTCGCGCAGTTGCCGTCCCACACGACCCGCGCCGCCATTACCGGCAACGTGCGAGCCTGAACCCAAGCCTTTAGCAAGATCGGAATCAGCCTGCGTCGTCCACTCGGGATGTGCAGGTGTTTCGCCGTGGGCGCTTGCGTTACCGATTTGGGATACCGGCACGCTGTCGGGCAGGCATAGGATCGATGCCAGCGTGCAACAACAACGACAAGCTATTCGGTACCGGTCGACAGCCGGCTGCACCGATCCTACAGCGACTGCCTCATACAATAAGGTCAACAGCATGAGTGTATCCAACTCGATCAACAGCTCCACGGAGCTCAAGCGTGGCGCCCTGGGTGTGGGCTTTATCATCTTCTTCGTGGTATCGGCGGCGAGCCCGCTGAGTGTGATCGCCGGCGGCTTCCCCATCGGCATCATGCTGGGTAACGGCGCGGGCACCCCGGCGTTGCTGATCCTGGCCTTGCTGGTGCTGCTGGCGTTCTCGGTGGGCTACACCACCATGGCGCGCCACCTGACCAATGCCGGCGGTTTCTATGCGTTCACCGCCCGTGGGCTGGGCGGCCTGGCCGGTGGCGCGGCCGGGGTGCTGGCGATGTTTGCCTATAACATCCTGCAGGTCGGCTTGTACGGCATGTTCGGCGGGGTGGTCAGCGGCACCATGGAAGCCGCCTTCGGCCTGGTGCTGCCGTGGTGGTCCTATTCGCTGATGGCGATGGCAAGTATCGCGATCCTGGGGTATCGCAAGATCGACCTGTCCGCGCGGGTATTGTCGGTGATGGTGATCGCCGAGTACCTGGCGATCCTGGTCCTGGATTTCGCCATGCTCAAGTCCGGTGGCGACAGCGGCATCAACCTGGATTCGTTCAGCAGCCGCCATGTGTTCAGCGGTACGCCGTCAATCGGCCTGCTGTTCTGCTTCGCCGCCTTTATCGGCTTCGAGGCCACCACCATCTACGGTGAAGAAGCCCGGGACCCGCAGCGCACCATTCCGATTGCGACCTACTGCTCGGTGTTGCTGATCGGCGGTTTCTACGCGTTGTCGGTGTGGTCGATGGTGGTGGGCGTGGGCGCGGACAAGATCGTGCCGATGCTGCAGGCCTTGCAGGACCCGACTACGTTTATCTATGGCATGTCCGACCACTTTGTCGGCCCGCAACTGACCCAGGTTATCCGGGTGCTGTTCATGGTCAGCATCTATGCCGGCCTGCTGGCCTTTCACAACGCCGCCGCGCGTTACTTCTACGCCATCGGCCGTGACGGCTTGTTGCACAGCCAGTTGGGCACCACCCATCGGGTGCACCAGAGCCCGCATATGGGCTCGGCCTTGCAGAGCCTGATCTCGGCCGTGGTGGTGTTGATTTTCGCGGCGCTGGATGCCGATCCGATCCTGCAGCTGTTTGCCTGGCTGTCCAACCTGGCCACACTGTGCGTGATACTGCTGATGGCGCTGACCTCGGCCGCGGTGCTGGTGTTCTTCCGGCGCCATCCGCAGCTCAAGGTCGGGCTCTGGCGTGGGCAGATCCTCCCCGGTTTCTCGTGCCTGGCGCTCGTGGCCGTGCTGGTGCTTGCGGTGGTGCATTTCGATGTGCTGACCGGTGCCAGCCAACTGCTGTCCTACGGCCTCTGCGCGATCATTCCCCTGGCGTTGCTGGGCGGTGTATTCCTCGCGGCGCGGCTGCGCAAGGCGTCGCCGCAGCGGTTCCTGGCCTTGGGCAGCCACAAGCTTTAAGGCGTGGGCGGCGGTGTCTGCCTGCTCAGCCTGACCAGCAGCGCGTGGTCAAGGCTGTCGAAGGGTAAACCAGGCTGGAATGACCACGCCTGCCGAGTAGGCCCCGCTGGAAATAATCCCGAGGATCAGCCAGCGGCGTGGATAAATCATGGGGGAACTCAATGTTGGAGAGTTGAAAGGCGGCCACCGCAGCTCAGTCAGGCGGCACGCCCATTACACGCGGAAATGCCCGACCAGCTGTTGTTGGTGATTGGCCATCTGATGCAATGCGTCACTGGCCTGCGACGCCTCGTGCATGCGCCCGGCGAGTGTTTCGCTGATACCGCGGATGTCGCTGACGCGATGGCTGATATCGTCCACCACGCTGCTCTGCTCCAGGGCCGCACTGGCGATCTGCTGATTCATCTGTTCGATCACATCCACGGCCTGGGAAATATGCCCCAGCGCCACCCGGGTCTGTTGCACCTGGAGCACGCTGCCGCCGGCTTGCTCGCGGCTCAGTTGGGTACTGTGCACCACCGCCTGGCTCAGCTGTTGCAACGTTTCGATCACCGTGCGCACCTGTTCGACCGAACTCTGGGTGTTGCTGGCCAGGTGCCTGACTTCATCGGCCACCACCGCAAAACCGCGACCCTGCTCGCCGGCACGGGCCGCTTCGATGGCCGCATTCAACGCCAGCAGGTTGGTCTGTTGCGCGATGGCGCTGATCACGTCCAGTACCTGACCGATCTGGTTGCTGCTGTCGGCCAGGGCGTTGACTTGCTGGAGGGTGGTTTCCAGGCGTTGGTCGAGGGCCTCGATGCTGCGTTCGGCGGTGGAGAACACCGCCTGGCCTGAGCGGCTCGCGTTTTCGGCGGCGGTGGCGGCGTCGGCGGCGCTGTGGGAGTGACGGGCCACTTCCTGGGCACTGGCGCTCATTTCGTGCAGCGCGGTGGCGGCCAGCTCCACTTCGCGGTATTGGCGCTGCATGCCGGCGCTGACTTCGCGGGCAATACCGGAGGAGGTGTCGGCGCTGTCGCGGGTGTCCAGGGACGCGGTCTGGATGGCGCGAATAATCGGCTGCAAGGTGTCGAGGAAACGGTTGAAACCATTGGCCAGGCGGCCCAGCTCGTCGCGTCGCCCGAGGGGCAGGCGCTGGGTCAGGTCCCCGTCGCCTTCGACAATGGCATCGAGCAGCTCGGCCATCTTCAGCAATGGGCGAGTCACGCCGTAGGCCGCCAGCCAGATCAGCAGCATCCCAAGGCTGCTGGCCAGGATGCCCAGGCCAAGGTTGAGCCAATTGGACTCACGGCTTTTGTCGTCCAGTTCGCTCTGCATCTGCCGGGCGGAGGCCTGCACCCGTGCCTGCGGGACCTTGATCTGCAGTTGCCAGGCTGGAGTGCCCGCTGCCGTTTGCACGGATTGGCGGATGTCCAGGGTTTCCCCCGCGACATCGCCGCTGCGTCCCGCCACTTGACCCGAAGCCGACACCAGGGTGACCTGGCTGTCGCCCTGGTAGAGGTCCTGGCTGAGGTTGGCGGCCAGTTTCTGCAAGGTGTCGAGGCTGATGTCCATGCCCACCACGCCGAGCACGTTGCCGTCGACGATCAGGGGGATGGAAATGCTGCTCATCAGGGCTTTGTGGCCTTCCACTTCGATGGTGTACGGCTCGACCACACACACCTGTCGTTGCGCCTGAGGGCAGGCGTACCAGGCGTTTGCCGGTGCGCTGCCGGGGGGCGCAGTGTTGGCGGCGATTTGTGCCTCGCTCAACACCTCCTGCACCAGTTGACCCGGCTGGCTCTGGGACCAGTACAGCGCAAAGCGCCCGGTTTCATTGCCGGCCAGGGCGCGTTGGTCGCGCCAGTCGGCGTCGCTGCCGGCCAGTGCATCGGGCAGCATGATCACGTACAGGCCGAGGACTTTTTCGCGCTGCCTGAGGGCTTCTCGGGCGATGCCGACCAGGGCTTGACGCAATTGCACGACCGTCAGGCGTCCATTGAGGGTTTGCTCGCGCAGTTGCAGAACCTGCTGGGCGAACCCTTCGCCATACAGCGCGGTTTCATTGAAAAACCGCTCCACCTGTTGGCCATGAGCCACGGCCTGGGCCTGCAAGCGTTCCAGCGCGGCCTGTGTCAGCAACGCGCTGCTCTGCTCCTTGAGCAGCTTTGCACTGGTTTGATTCTGGTAGGCGCTGGCGCCAATCAGCGCGCCCACGACTGCCAGCAGGCAAAGTCCGCTCAGCAGGGTGATACGCCATTGGAGGGTGAGATGGGCTGGACGCATGGCTGGGGCTTCCTACGGGGGCGTTGGCGGTGATGGGCACGTTCTTATTCTTGTTGCCGGCATCCGCGCATAGCACGGGTGAGGCTAGGGTGCGGGCATGACAGGCCGGGCGGCTATCCCGAATCGGCAACAGCGCGAGGAGGGATCGGGCGGCCCCGACCTGTTTTGGGGCGGGGCTTTGGATGCTACCGATTTGGGATAGCGAGCCGTTCCAGGGCGGGCATAGGATCAAATTCAGCGCGCAACTAAAACAAAACGCTAACCGGTGCCGATGCGGTGTGGTCGGGCCAACCCAAAAGCGACTGCCTCATACAATAAGGTCAACAACATGAGTGTATCTATCCCGGTCAACAGCTCTACGGAGCTCAAGCGTGGTGCCCTGGGTGTGGGCTTCATCATCTTCTTCGTGATATCGGCGGCAAGCCCGCTAAGTGTGATCGCCGGCGGCTTCCCGATCGGCATCATGCTGGGCAACGGTGCCGGTACCCCGGCGTTGCTGATCCTGGCCTTGCTGGTG
>Ga0213824_1000036_pt1 | contig 122550 bp, 114 predicted proteins | sample MC6MC0906MG_FD_179892 | JGI IMG/M metagenome (GOLD analysis project Ga0213824, IMG submission 179892) | Enriched soil aggregate microbial communities from Iowa State University, Ames, United States - MC6-MC0906-MG | ecosystem: Environmental > Terrestrial > Soil > Unclassified | place: USA...
TGGATTTACGCCGTGGCTTTTTGCAAGTTTAGGCATAATGTCAGCAAGCTCACCAACTAGCTCAACGCCAGTTAATCCGCCACCACCGATTACGATTGTAGCATCAGCTTCGTTTTTCGTTTTAGCGTATTCACGAATACGGTCTTCAACGTGTTTGTAGATTTTGTTTGCATCAGCAGCAGATTTTAATACCATGCTGTTTTCTTCTAGTCCTGGAATACCGAAGTAAGCAGTTTTACTTCCTAAAGCAACTACAAGTGCATCGTAAGATAAAGTAGTGCCACCAGCTAGTTTAATTTCTTTGCTATCAACTGAGAATGACTCAACTGTTGCGATTTTAAGATCGATGTCTTTACCTTTGAAAAGCTTTGTAAGTGGCATTGCAATTGCTTGCTCAGCAACGTTACCAGCTGCAAGGCGGTGTAGTTCAGTGATGATTTGGTGTGTTGGGTATTGGTTAATCACTGTAACTTGTGCTTCTGATTTGCTGTAATATTTACGTACGTTTAAAGCGGCAAGAAGACCGCCATAACCAGCGCCTAAGATGACAATTTGTTTTGACATAGTATGATATCCCCCGTCTTTACTAATTGTTGTTATAAGTTAAATTATTTATTGTTACGTTCTGCACTAATTTGAAGGTATGCGTTCACAAAGCGGAACATTTTTTGTGCTTGTGGGTCTTTTAGTAATTTTAATAGACCGAACAGGCCGATAACTTCGTTGCTTTCGTCAGCACGATCTTTCGCTTCGATAGCAGTTGCAGCCATGCCTTTCACTGTATCTTTTACAGGTTCTACAAGCTCTGTGATTGCACTAACAGTGTCGCTTTTTAATACTTCATCAGTAGCAACAGTTTGAGCGAAGTCATAAGACTTAGTTAAAATATTAACAAGCTCAGTTAATTTTGGAAGCTGTTCTACTAGTGTTGTTAATGATTCTTGTACCTCAGGTTTTAACAACTGATCAAGTACATCAAGTTGTCCTTGGCTAGCAGAAATTTGTACAGTTTCTTGTTCTGGCTTTGTTTGAGTCATAGTTTCTGGCATCTCCAATTCTCCTTTACGATAGCAATACTCTTATTTTTGATAGGTAAGATAGTAAACGTTTGCGAAACTTTATACAAAGTTTCACAAAGCACAATAAAATGCCTTTAAATTTATGCCAGCAAGTAAGCTGAAATCATAAATCCAAAACCATAATGTCCTACCTATTATTTATGAACTGTCCGATACATGGCTTGTCCGCATAATGGAAAGTTCCTTTATCGGAAAGTGTATATAATATATATCCTATATTATATACTATATACACCTATGTTAACATAAAAATGATTCCTAATTATTTGATATTAAGCGTATAACGTAGTACTGACAAGGCGTGAAAGCGCATAAATTATTTTGATAAGGTAGGAAATGTACGTATATATAAATAAAAAAAGGAAAAAACGGACAAATTTATGTTCATTTTTTCCTTTTTTTATTGTTCACCTTCTGTAATTAGCATCGATGTGTTACCGCTTTTTTCAAGGTGGCATTCGCCCCAAGTACAAAGAGAATCAAGAATGGATTCTAAAGACCAACCGTAGTCTGTAAGAGAATATTCTACTTTCGGTGGTACTTGATTGTATACCTTTCTTTGAATAACTCCGTCTTCTTCTAATTCGCGTAATTGCTGTGTTAACATCTTTTGTGTAATACCAGGCATGAGACGTTTTAATTCACTCGTTCTCTTTGTACCTTTCGTTAAGTGGCAAAGAATAACGACTTTCCATTTTCCGCCGATAACCTCTAAAGTCGCTTCAACGGGAATATTATATTTCTTCATATAAAAAATCTCCTTTGATGAATATAGATTTCAGTTCTCCAACAAAAGAAGCTAAATAATTTAAATGTTACTAAAAAGTACCTATAGCACTTTAAAGTACGTACTTTTTATCATGTTGAATATGTTCCATAATAGCATATGTAAGAGGGAAATGAGTAGTACGGTACTAAAAAGTGCCTATGTTACTTTTTGGTACCTATCGTACTTTAAAGTGCGTTCTTCAAAAAAAGAGTGAAGCCATTCATAATAGCATATATCAGCAGTAAAGTTATGTTTGTAGAAGATAAAAAGGCCTTTTTATCACACTATTATGATTGGATTTCTCGCATTAAGGAGGAGTTCAATTGAATTCATATACAGTATCTTCTTCAGCGGTACAGACGAATCGAAGAAGTATGTTTGCTTTATTAGCACTAGCAATTAGTGCGTTTGGAATTGGTACAACCGAATTTATTAGTGTCGGTTTATTACCATCTATTTCAGAGGATTTACATGTTTCTGTTACAACAGCGGGTTTAACCGTTTCTTTATATGCATTAGGAGTAGCGTTTGGTGCCCCAGTATTAACGTCGTTAACAGCTAGTATGTCGCGAAAGACGTTATTAATGTGGATTATGATTATTTTCATTATTGGTAATGGAATTGCGGCAGTGGCAACAAGTTTTACTGTGTTACTTATCGCGAGGGTTGTATCTGCGTTTGCGCATGGTGTTTTTATGTCTATAGGATCCACAATTGCGGCTGCGCTTGTACCAGAGAATAAACGTGCAAGTGCAATTGCATTTATGTTTACTGGTTTAACTGTTGCGACCATTACAGGTGTACCGATTGGAACATTTATCGGTCAACAATTTGGTTGGAGAGCATCGTTTATGGTAATTGTGGCAATTGGAATCGTTGCCTTAATCGCTAACAGTATGCTGATTCCGTCTAACTTGAAAAAAGGTACATCCGTATCATTTCGTGATCAATTCAAACTGATTACGAATGGAAGACTATTACTTGTATTTACTATTACTGCATTAGGGTACGGGGGGACATTCGTAACATTTACGTATTTATCTCCGCTATTACAAGAAGTAACAGGATTTAAATCAAGTACCGTTACAATTATTTTGTTAGTGTACGGAATTGCAATTGCGATTGGGAATATGGTTGGCGGAAAATTATCAAATCATAATCCGATTCGAGCATTATTTTACATGTTCTTTATTCAAGCGATTGTATTATTTGTTTTAACATTTACAGCACCATTTAAAGTCGCTGGACTCATCACAATTATTTTTATGGGACTATTTGCGTTTATGAATGTTCCAGGGCTACAAGTGTATGTCGTTATCTTGGCTGAGAGATTTGTTCCAAGTGCTGTTGATGTGGCATCAGCGATTAACATTGCAGCATTTAACGCAGGAATTGCTCTTGGTGCTTACTTGGGCGGTATTGTAACGAACTCGTTAGGGTTAATTCATACGGCCTGGGTAGGAGGCATTATGGTAGTAGGTGCTGTTATTTTAACAGCGTGGAGTATGACATTAGAAAAAAGAGATCAAGTGAAATAAGGGAGAGAAAATATAATGAAAAATTTACAAAGTACAACAACATTGCATAACGGTGTAGAAATGCCTTGGTTCGGTTTAGGTGTATTTAAAGTAGAAGATGGACCAGAACTTGTAGAAGCAGTAAAATCGGCGATTAAAGCAGGATACCGCAGTATCGATACAGCTGCGATTTATGGAAACGAGAAAGCTGTAGGAGAAGGAATTCGCGCTGGTATAAAAGAAGCAGGGATTTCTCGAGAAGATTTATTTATTACTTCAAAAGTGTGGAATGCAGATCAAGGATATGAAACGACACTTGCTGCATATGAAGAGAGCTTAAAAAAATTAGAGCTAGATTATTTAGATTTATATCTTGTTCATTGGCCTGTAGAAGGGAAATACAAAGATACGTGGAGAGCATTAGAAACACTTTATAAAGAAGAACGCGTACGTGCAATTGGCGTAAGTAACTTCCAAGTTCATCACTTACAAGATGTAATGAAAGATGCGGAAATCAAGCCAATGATTAACCAAGTAGAATACCACCCTCGTTTGACACAAAAAGAATTACAAGCTTTCTGTAAAGAACAAGGTATTCAAATGGAAGCATGGTCACCATTAATGCAAGGTCAATTGTTAGATAACGAAACATTACAAGCAATTGCTGAGAAACACGGTAAAACGACAGCTCAAGTTATTTTACGTTGGGATCTTCAAAATGGAGTAATCACAATTCCGAAATCAACGAAAGAACACCGTATCATTGCAAACGCTGATGTGTTTAACTTTGAATTAACGAAAGAAGATATGGAGAAAATCGATGCGTTAAATAAAAATCATCGTGTTGGTCCAGATCCTGATAACTTTGATTTCTAAACTTATAGTGGAGAGAAAGAGTGCAAACAGTTTGCACTCTTTTTTGTTTTGTTTATGCATAAAAAAAGTTTCTAACTAAATAATAAACAGAAGAAAATTTGTTATTTCATAAGGGGTTGTAAACATGAATATAAAAAGATCTTTCAAGCTAATGGCCGCTTTTTTGAGTGTTTTATTTGTATTTGCGAACTTATTATTTCCACTTCAACAAGCATTCGCGGAAGTTATGGATCATACAAAGTATGAAATGGATTGGAGTTATAGTAAGTCAAAGAAGAAACCAATTCGAACAGAGCTTATTAAAACAGCAGATGGTAAAATTGCCTTTTGCTTAAATGTAGATTTGAAATCTCCAAGCGGTCAAGATTTACCGGAAATGGGGAAAGTGGATATTAATGTGTATCGTGTACTATTAAATGGATATCCACAAAAGAGCCCGCAAGAATTAGGTGTTTCTGATTGGAGAGAAGCGCATTATGCAACGCAGCTTGCAGTATGGAATGCGTTAAAACAAATTGATATTAATGATTTAGATTTTCGAAATAAAAATGTAGAAAAGGTAACGAAAGATATCGTTGCAAAGGCAAGCGCTAGTGAAGAATTACAAGAAATTACGATGAGTGTCGTGCCGTCAGAAGAGCAACAAGCAGTGTTGAAAAATGATTTCTTTGAAACAGGTTTATATACAGTAGAAACAAATGCGAAAAGCGGAACATATAAAGTGCAAGCAACAGGTGCACCAGAAGGCGCGAAATTTGTAAATGAAAAGGGCGAAGCAAAAACGGAATTCAATGTAGGAGAAAAGTTCCGCATCTTAATTCCGAAACAAACACCAGCTGGTGGGTTTAGCTTTAAAGTATTAGGGAATTTAACGAAACTACAAGGAATTGCACATAAAGGAACACCGACAATTCAAAATGCAGTTGTATTATTAGAGCGTAGTGAAGAGAAAACAAGTCCAGAGTTGGCGGTAAGTTGGAAAAAAGCAAATGGTCATGATAATAAACCAAATAAACCCTATACACCAAATGAACCACATAAACCGAATCAAATTAAAAGATAGTGGAAAAAGCATTGGCGTTTGCCAGTGCTTTTTTCTTATCTGAGTAGAAGTTAAATTATATGTTAAAAATAATAAACGGGTATAGATAACATGAAAACAATATTGGGACAGTTTAAACTATATTTTAGAATAATATAAAATATGTTGAAATCCGAACGTTACGATTAATGGATTACATTCACAAAATTGTAACATTATTCTGATTGAAAATGCTATCAAACAAAATAGAAAGCGTGTAAAATTCAGTTGGAAAAACTACCTATAGATGGTCATATATGAATAAAATGTAAGTTTCTATTGTTTTTCACATTTTTAGATGTATAGATGACAATACTGAAGTACATCTTTTACTATTCTCTTTTTATGTAGGAAGAGAACTCATCACAAGTAGAAAGAAGTGAGGAGGATACAATACATAAAAATTTTATAATGTAGGAAATTGAATACATTGAGAGGAATGCGGTAGTAATGGATACAGGTGCGCGAGGTGTTAGTCTATTCGTTAAATGGTTTTATAAAAATAATAGGATTTTCATTTAAATGAATGTATAGGATAGTTTCTCTAAATAAAGGAACAGGGGACACAGATTATGTCGAAGAAAAAGAGTAGTAGGGTATTAGTGGCTAGTGTTTGTTTAGCTACGTTATTAACGCCATATGGATTTGAATTACCTAAGGTGTATGCAGAGATGACGATTGAAGATAAGGAGAAACAGCAAGAAGAACGAGTGTATCAATTGCTGCCAAAAGGTGATGTAGAAGAGATACGTGAGTTGCATCAGCGTCGAATGAGTTTTTCTCCCTATGAACCAACTGGTATTTATGTAAAGCCAGGTGAAGAAGTAGTTATTCAAGTAGATGGGAATCAAAAGATTAAAGCTTATATTGGCACATATTCTTATGAAAAAGAAGAACCTAAACAATTCAATTTAAATCCTGGTGAAAATAAAATTTCTTCTCCGAATGGAGGGCTATTATACTTTTATAATTATCACAACACAGGAGAAGTAGTTGCTAAAGTAAAAAAAGGTGGTATACCAAATCCTTTATTTATTTTAGGTAAACATACGACAGAAGATTGGAAACGTATGTTGAAGGAATCACCGAATTCATATGCAATCGAGATGAAAGGGGAAAATAGTTTACTAACTATGCATCCTGAGACTGTGGCGGAACATTTGAAGCAAGAAGATCCAGCTGCGTTATTAAAGAAACATGATGAAATAATTAATATAGAACATAAGATATCTGGTTTATCAAAAGATGGTGTGGGTGTTGCAAATCAAGGCAAACATTCCATTCATTATGTTGAAGACTGGTATACGGACAATTATATGTATGCGACTTATTATCGAACAGCTTATAGTAAAGGGAATTTAGAGTCAGTACTAAATCTAGAAGAGTTAACTGCGGATGGATGGGGACCTTGGCATGAAGTGGGGCATCAACATCAACAGGACACTTGGTTATGGGAGGGGCTTGGAGAAGTAACCGTTAATATTTATTCTTTGGCAGTTCAAACTACATTCGGGCATGAAACAAGGTTAGAGCAAGAGGGGCGCTATGAAGCTGCATTTGCTTATTTAGGTAAACCGGATGCACAAGAGAAGATGAATGTATTTGAGAAATTAGTTATGTTTTGGCAGTTACATTTAGCTTATGGGGATCAATTCCATCCGAATTTACATCAAATGTATCGTTTGTTACATGATACAGAACTGCCTAAATCTGATGAAGAGAAAAAGCAGATGTTTATTTATATGACGTCAAATGTGGCAGGACAAAATTTAATTCCTTTCTTTGATAAATGGGGATTAATTGCAAATGATGGTACGAGAGAAAAGATTGAAAAATTAAATTTACCAAAATTAGAAAAAGAAATATGGTTATCTACAGATAGCAATCCAATTCGTGAAAAACAAACTGAGTTATATGAAGTTCCATATGGCGAGCCAAATAATGAAAAAATACAAAATGTAGTAATCGGTACTACATATGATGAGAAAAAAGCAAAAGAACTTGTGCGGAATTTAGGAGAAGGCGTAAAAACAACAGGTGTGATTATACAAGATAAGCCTGAAGTTGGAGAAAAAACTGTAAAAGTAGAAATTGTAGATAGAAAAGGAAATAAGAATTTCATTCCAGTTGTAGTGAATGTTGGATATGGGGATAGCTTACTTGTATGTGGATTGAACTATACCGGGGAGGGAGACTTGAAGTCAACCGTAACTCTACATCATGGTACGAAAAAATTTAGTGCAACAGATACAAAAAATTTAATTCATGATTATTTTAAAGATGAAAAGTATTTTGAGTTCACACTGTACGATAAAGAAGGAAGAGAGAAGAAAAATGTAGCGGTAAAAGGTTTAGAGAATACGCAAGCTTTTGCCAAGGAAGTAAATGGGCTTGCATTTGAGTATGGAGATGTAGTGAAAGTATATCATGCGGAATCTTCTCGTTTACATTGGTATCAAAAAGATGTATATGTGGGCGAAGGGAAAAGTAAAGAGATAAAGGAATTAGTCTTCAAAATCACTGAAAATGGATTTGAAAGATTAGACGGCGAGCAAAAAGTAAAAGTAGTACCACAAACAGTAGTAATTGGAACAACTAGCGAAAAGTTAGAAGCGAAGAACTTTGTTGAAGTAGATGGTGGAGAAGTAGTTGGGTTTATAGAGAAACCAAATACATCAAAAATCGGAGAACAAAAAGTAAAAGTAGAAACGAAAGATCGATTTGGAAATAAGCAAGTGACAGAAGTTCCTCTAACAGTAACATATGGAGATAGCCTACTTGTATATGGATTAAGTTATGGTGCTGACGATATGAAATCAATTATAACTCTGCATCATGATACGCAAAAATTCAGTGCGACAGATACAAAGAATCTGATCCATGATTACTTTAAAGATGAGAAGTATTTTGAATTCACACTGTACGATAAAGAAGGAAAAGTGAAGAAAAATATAGCAGTAAAAGGTTTGGAGAATACGAAAGCTTTTGCTAAGGAAGTAAATGGACTTGCATTTGAGTATGGAGATGTGGTGAAAGTATACCATGCAGAATCTTCTCGTTTACATTGGTACCAAAAAGGTTTATATGTGGGCGAAGGAAAAAGTAAAGAAATAAAGGAATTAGTCTTCAAAATTACAGAACAAGGTTTTGAAAGAACAGAAGGTATACAAGAGGTAAAAGCTTAACAGAAATAAAAAAGCTCGTAAACATTATGTTTACGAGCTTTTTTCTATTATTCAGCTTCAGAAACAACTGTGAAGCGTTCGTTTACGTGTTTTGGATTTTCGATTTCATCAAGTGCTGCAACTGCGAAGTCTTCGTAACTTACGTAGCTATCACCTTTTGCGTTAACAAGAAGGTTGTCTTTGCCAGCTGTATAAGAACCTGTGCGTTTTCCTAATGCAAATAGTGCAGAAGGGCTGATGAATGTCCAAGTGATATCGTTAGTTTGTTGCAAGATTTCTAAGTTTTTCCCTTGGTTTTGAGCTGTTGCAAGGTATTCATTTGGGAAACCTGGCGTATCAAATACACGCGTTGTTTTCTCTTCGTCTACAAATAAGCTTCCAGCGCCGCCAACTACAAGTAATTTTGTATTTGGTGCACCTTTCATAGCTTCAATTAGTACGTTTCCTGCATCTACGTGAAGATGTTCTTCGCCTGCTGGAGCGCCGAATGCATTTACAACTACATCAAATGCTTGTAGGTCATTAGATGTAAGAGAGAATACATCTTTCTCTAAAACTTTTATATTTTCTTCTGTAATTTTTGCAGCGTTTCTTACGATTGCAGTTACTTCATGTCCGCGATCTAATGCTTCTTTTAAAATACGACTTCCTGCTTTACCAGTTGCTCCGATGATTCCGATTTTCATAATAAATCCCTCCAAAGTGTTTTGTTAAAGTGTATATCTGAAAGTAAATGAATTTGTTGTAATAAGGTTTGTTACAACCTGATGTAATCATTATAGTTACAGGTTGGTATTTTTGTCAATGGGGTAGTTTGTATATTTACTTTTTGTTTTAGTATGCACAGTTAGAGGGAGGAGAGTCATAAAGATATTGTTACTTCGTGTCTGGCTAATATTTGGAAATTGCAAATTGTCGAAAAATGTTGATTTTTAAATGTTTTTTAAATATAATTCGTTTTATGGAGAAAAGGAGGGGTTAATTGTATGAATATTTTAGAGCAATTTGTTTCATCAACGAATACAATTCTTTGGTCATATATTCTTATTGCAATGTTAATTGGTTTAGGTCTTTATTTTTCTATTAAATTGAAATTCGTACAAATTACTCATTTAGGGGAAATGGTTCGACTAATGAGTGATGGATTAACTGGAAAGACGCGTAAAAAAGGTAGTGTATCTTCTTTCCAAGCGTTTTGTATGAGTTCAGCAGCTCGTATTGGAATTGGGAACTTAGCGGGCGTAGCGTTAGCTATTTCTATGGGAGGACCTGGAGCTGTATTTTGGATGTGGGTTATTGCGATTGTCGGAGCGTCTTCAAGTTTCGTAGAAAGTACGCTTGCGCAAATTTATAAAATAAAAGATGGCAGTGGCTTCCGTGGTGGTCCTGCTTATTATATGGAAAAAGGTTTAAATAAACGCTGGATGGGGATTTGGTTCTCTATTCTAATTACAATTAGTTACGGTTTAATTTTTAACTCTGTACAAGCGAATACAGTCACTTTAGCATTTAAAAATGCATTTGGTATTGAGCGTTACATTGTTGGGATTGTATTAGCTGCATTAGTGGCAGTTATTATTTTTGGTGGTGTGAAAAGTATTGCACGTATGTCGGAAATGATCGTTCCACCAATGGCACTTATTTATATTGCAGTAGCTATTTTCGTTGTTATTAAAAATTATTATTTAATACCGGATATGTTTACAGAAATTTTTAAAGGTGCATTCGGTTTAGATTCAGCTGTAGGTGGCGGTATTGGTGCTGCGATGAAGTTTGGTATTCAGCGCGGATTATTTGCGAATGAAGCAGGTATGGGTAGTGCGCCAAACGCGGCTGCAACAGCGGATGTAACACATCCAGCTAAACAAGGATTTATTCAAACAATTGGAGTGTTAGTAGATACGTTCTTAGTATGTACATCAACAGCGTTTATCGTACTATGTTCTGGTGCATATAAAGCAACAAATTTAGAAGGTATTGAATTAACGCAAGTTGCGTTAAGTTCACAAATTGGTTCGTGGGCAAGTAGCTTCTTGGCGATTATTATTTTCTTATTTGCGTTTAGTTCGCTTCTAGGAAACTACTATTATGGTGAAACGAATATTGAATTCATTAAACAAAGTAAAACTTGGTTAACAATTTACCGTATTGCGGTAGTTGCAATGGTATTATTCGGTTCTGTTGCGACACTTCAAGTTGTATGGAATATGGCAGATTTATTTATGGGACTAATGGTAATCACAAACTTAATTGCGATTACGCTTCTTGGCCGATTTGCATATGCAGCATTAGCGGACTATGTGAAACAAAAGAAACAAGGAAAAGATCCAGTCTTCAGTGCAGATTCTATCCCTGGTTTAATGAACACAGAGTGTTGGGATAAGCCGGCGGTAACGGATAAAGAAAAAGCAGTATAATAAAAAGGCGAGCATCGAGATGAATTCGATGCTCGCCTTTTTTGTTGTAGTAAATGATAAAGAGGGTGGGAGGTAATTATTAATATAATTTTTTGTTCATTCATTCCTCTCGTTATTTGTAGGAACGTACTGTCTTAAAAGTATGACTGGTCGAATAGGATGAGTGATTGAGTATTGGGTAAATGTACGTACTGGTTATATTTTTACGTAAAAAAACGCATGTGTTAACAAGTCTAACGTGTCCATGTCACGAAACCTGACATAAAATTCTTGATTACTAAAAGTTTTTAGAATATAATTTTCTTATTGTGAAGAAGAGGGGGCAATGCAATTATGGATTTTTTAACTAATGTAATTGGGGATATAAATAATGTTCTTTGGTCATATATAATCATTGCGATGTTAATTGGATTAGGACTTTACTTTTCGTTTCGTGTGAAATTTGTCCAAATTCGTTACTTCGGTGAAATGATTCGATTGCTTGGGGATGGGGCAAGTTCGAAAACGAGGAAAGAACAAAAAGAGAAGAGCGGTGTATCATCGTTCCAGGCTTTTTGTATGAGTACAGCTTCTCGTGTAGGTACTGGTAACTTAGCTGGTGTAGCTATCGCAATCTCAGCAGGTGGACCAGGAGCGGTATTTTGGATGTGGTTAATTGCGGTAATTGGGGGTGCTTCTGCATTTGTAGAGAGCACATTAGCGCAAATTTATAAAGTAAAAGATGGGAATGCATTCCGCGGTGGCCCAGCGTATTATATGGAAAAGGGTTTAAAGAAACGCTGGCTAGGGGTTGTCTTCTCTGTTCTAATAACAGTTAGTTTCGGATTAATTTTCAACGCCGTGCAGTCAAACACAGTAGCAGCGGCTTTTGATGGAGCATTTAACACAGATGGTAAGTTTGTAGGTCTGTTTATGGCTGGTTTACTTGCGATCATTATCTTCGGCGGAGTAAAACGTATTGCACGTGCGGTTGAAATGATTGTTCCAGTAATGGCAATTATATATGTAGCGGTGGCATTATTCGTTGTTGTAACAAACATTACGGCAATTCCATATGTATTTAAAGAAATTTTCTTACATGCATTTGGAATTAAAGAAGTAGTAGGTGGGGGATTAGGAGCTGCGATTTTACTAGGGGTAAAACGTGGATTATTCTCAAATGAAGCTGGTATGGGTAGTGCGCCGAATGCAGCTGCGACTGCAAACGTAACACACCCAGTTAAACAAGGTTTCATTCAAACTTTAGGGGTATTTACAGATACATTATTAATTTGTAGTTGTACAGCATTTATTATTTTATTATCAGATGTGCCTGGAGCGGCTGATTTAAACGGGATTCAATTAACGCAACAAGCATTAAGTCAACATATCGGACCGTGGGCTTCTATATTTGTAGCAGTTGCAATCTTCTTGTTTGCATTTAGTTCATTAGTAGGTAACTACTACTATGGTGAAACAAATATTGAATTCTTAAATGGAAGTAAAGTGTTACTAAATGTTTATCGAATTGCGGTACTTGGTATGGTTATGTTAGGATCTGTAGCAACAATTCAAATCGTTTGGGATTTAGCAGATTTATTCATGGGGATTATGGCTATTATTAACTTAGTTGCGATCGTATTCCTTTCTAAGTATGCTTTCGCGGCATTATCAGATTACGTAAAGCAAAAGAAACAAGGAAAAGATCCAGTATTCTATGCGGAGTCTATTCCAGGTTTGAACAATACAGAGTGTTGGGATAAGCCAGCGGTAGCTGATAAAGAAAAAGCAGTATAATGAGGTGAGCATCAAGTGAAACTTGATGCTCATTTTTTTGTTTTATAAAGATATTTATAGGTGGTAAAAGACGAACATTAATGAGTGTTTTATAATAAAATGTAATTTTTTTAAGAAAAGTGCGGATATGAGTTGTGATTTATGTTAGAATGGAAAATGCCTTTGAAACAAGAGGTTTTATGATCTTTCCTATCCGATTGAAGGTTTTGGAGGAGAAATGGAAAGTTCGGATTATTTCTTATTTTGAGTGGTCAGACGTTCAACGTTAATGAAGAGTTAAATGGAGGATTTTATTAATGAAGTTTGTTATGTTTCTTGTAGGATTGCTCGTTGTATTCGTACTCGGTTTTCTTATAAGTGCCGATCGAAAGAAGATTAAGTATAAACCAATCGCAATCATGCTTGTTATTCAGCTAGTGTTAAGTTATTTCTTATTAAATACGCAAGTTGGTTATATTTTAGTAAAAGGAATTTCAGATGGATTTGGCGCGCTGCTTGGATATGCGGAAGCTGGAATCGTTTTCGTATTTGGCGGTCTTGTTAATAAAGGAGAAGTTTCATTCTTCTTAACAGCGTTATTACCAATCGTGTTCTTTGCCGTTTTAATCGGAATTCTGCAACACTTTAAAATTTTACCGATATTTATTCGTGCAATTGGTACGTTGTTAAGTAAAGTAAATGGTCTAGGAAAACTAGAATCATACAACGCAGTAGCGGCTGCCATTGTTGGACAAGCAGAAGTATTTATTACAGTAAAAGATCAATTAAGTAAAATCCCAAAACATCGTTTATATACATTATGTGCATCTTCCATGTCGACAGTATCAATGTCAATCGTAGGTTCTTATATGAAAATGATCGAACCGAAATATGTAGTAACAGCACTTGTATTAAATTTATTTAGTGGTTTCATTATTATTCATATTATTAACCCGTACGATATTACAGAAGAAGAAGATACATTGAAATTAGAAAATAAGAAAAAACAATCATTCTTTGAAATGCTAAGTGAATATATTATGCTTGGCTTCACAATTGCAATCACAGTAGCAGCAATGTTACTTGGTTTCGTAGCGTTAATTACAGCAATTAATAGCTTGTTTGATTCCATGTTCGGTATTACATTCCAAGCTATTTTAGGATACATTTTCTCACCATTAGCATTCGTAATGGGTATCCCGCAAGCAGAGATGGTAACAGCGGGACAAATTATGGCAACAAAATTAGTATCAAACGAGTTTGTTGCGATGCTTGATCTAGGAAAAGTAGCTGGTGATTTATCAGCTCGTACAGTCGGTATTCTTTCTGTATTCCTTGTATCATTTGCGAACTTCTCATCAATCGGAATTATCGCAGGTGCAACGAAAGGTATCGATGAAAACCAATCAAATGTTGTATCATCATTCGGTTTACGCCTTGTGTACGGTGCGACATTAGTAAGTCTTTTATCGGCGATTATCGTTGGTGTTATGTTGTAAAAAAAAGTGGTCCTAGCTCATAGCTAGGGCTATTTTTTATGGTAAATTTGCATGAAAAAACCAATTATTTAGGAATATATTAACATATAAAAATCTTTTAAAATTTATATTGCATTTCGACTAGATAACGCTTACAATTTGATTTGTAGGTGGTATCAATTTCAGACTTTCAAGTATGGTAGGAGAGAAGAAGCTACCTTTTATAAATTGCAATTTATGTAAACGCTTACTGATTTTAGAAAACAGTTGAATAGTATTTAGGGTTTTAAATTTTTTAACACCAATGGTCAGACGTCATTCGTTATACGTTATACGACCGATAACTCGTGGGAGAAGTGGAGGATTCACATATGAAAATAGTAATGTTTCTAGTCGGTTTACTTGTAGTATTTGTACTAGGTTTCCTTATCAGTTCAGATCGTAAGAAAATTAAATATAAACCAATTGCACTTATGCTTGTCATTCAATTGGTACTTGCGTATTTCTTACTAAATACAAAGGTCGGATTTGTATTAGTTAAAGGGATTGCAGATGGGTTTGGCGCTATTTTAAAATTTGCGGAAGCTGGGGTTAATTTCGTATTTGGTGGTCTAGCAAACGATGGACAAGCACCATTCTTCTTAACAGTATTATTACCAATTATTTTCTTAGCAGTACTAATTGGGATCTTACAACATATTAAAGTTTTACCAATCATCATTCGTGCAGTCGGTTTCGTATTAAGTAAAATTAACGGTTTAGGAAAACTTGAATCATATAATGCAGTAGCAGCGGCAATTGTCGGCCAAGGTGAAGTATTTATTACAGTAAAAGATCAATTAAGCAAATTACCGAAAAATCGTTTATACACACTTTGTGCATCTTCAATGTCAACAGTATCGATGTCAATCGTCGGTTCTTATATGAAAATGATTGATCCAAAATATGTAGTAACAGCACTTGTATTAAACTTATTTAGCGGATTCATTATTGTTCATATTATTAATCCATATGACGTGAAAGAAGAAGACGACATTTTAGAATTACAAGAAGACAAGAAACAAACATTCTTTGAAATGCTAGGCGAATATATTATGCTTGGTTTCTCTATCGCTGTTACAGTAGCGGCGATGTTAATCGGTTTCGTAGCATTAATTACAGCAATTAACGGTGTATTCGATTCAATTTTCGGAATCACATTCCAAAGCATTTTAGGATATATCTTCTCACCATTAGCATTCGTAATGGGTATCCCAACATCAGAGATGCTAGCAGCGGGACAAATTATGGCAACAAAATTAGTAACGAACGAATTCGTTGCAATGCTTGACCTTGGAAAAGTAGCTGGTGATTTATCAGCTCGTACAGTAGGTATTTTATCAATCTTCCTTGTATCATTTGCGAACTTCTCATCTATCGGAATTATCGCAGGTGCAACGAAGAGTATCGATGGCAAACAAGCAAATGTTGTATCTTCATTCGGATTAAAACTTGTATACGGTGCAACGTTAGTAAGTATATTATCAGCGATTATCGTTGGGGTTATGCTTTAATAAAAACAAACGAAGTCGTTTATCTCTCGCCTAGAGGGATAAACGACTTTTTTTATTTTGGTATGATAAATAATGCAGAGAGGGGGAATTAGGGTGAAAGAAGCGGATAGTTTAAGGGAGTTTGATGAGATTATAGAGAACATTGATCAATTAACTGGAGAAGATGCTAGATCGTTTTTGAAGTTTATACATGGATATTTAAGCATAGTAGAAGAAGGAGATGGGACTTTTACTCATAGTGACTTTGTGGAAAAGGTTTCAAGGTTTTATAAGAAAGATTTGGCGAAGGTTATTAAGCTGAGAGAAGAAATAAAAAAATCACCTTAATATATTCATTAAGGTGATTGAAATACTACTCAGCTGGAGGCGTAAATGTACGTTTCTCTAATTCAGCATCTAGCATAAATAATGCGTTTGAATCGCTTGTAATACGTTTTAATTTTTGGATGATGCTATCGAATGAAGCTTCTTCTTCTACTTGCTCATCGACGAACCATTTTAAGAATGTAATTGTTGCGTGCTCACGCTCATCCCAAGCGATATCAGATAAGTTGTAAATACGCTTCGTTACTTCACGCTCGTGCTCAAGTGCCACTTCAAAAGCGTTTAGTACAGATTCATATTCGTTATTCGGATTATCAAATCCAGTAATAATAGCGCGCTCGCCGCGGTCATTAATATAGTTGTAAAGCTTCATTGCGTGGAAACGTTCTTCTTCAGCTTGTACAAGGAAAAAGTTAGCGAATCCATCATAGCTCTCGGCTGTACAGTAAGCAGCCATTGCCATATAAGCATGGGCAGAGTAAAACTCAAAGTTCATTTGTTCATTTAATGCGTCGTGCAATTTTTTAGATAACATAAAATCCCCCTTATTATTGTGACAAGAATATTATACCATAATTGATAATATTCTCATTTGGATGCTTCGAACCTTTTCGAAAGCTTTGTGACGTGTGCGTCCATAATGTCTTGTAAATCTAAATCATATTTTTGCGAAAGAATAATAAGGTTAGATAGTACATCACCAAGTTCTTCTTTTAGTTCTTGTTTTAGCTCTTCTTCTGTTTTCACATCTTCATCAGGACGATCGCGGCCGATTTCAATAGCGCGAACAACTCGTGATACTTCCCCAACTTCTTCAGTTAAGAAATTTAAGCGAATAAAGGCATTATATTGTGACCAGCTTCGTTTTTCGTAAAATTCCTCAACCCATCTTTGAAATGCAACGATATCCATTTCTTCCTCATCCCTTCAATATGTTGTACAATATTCATTGTATCATAACAATATATAGTTTCGGGGTGTAGGGATGAGAAAGATTTGTGTGTTTGCAGGTTCGAATTTAGGGGAAAGACCAGAGTTTAAAGAACAGGCAATCCAGTTAGGAAAAATGTTTGTTGAAAACGATTATGAGCTTGTATACGGTGGTTCATGCGTTGGATTAATGGGAGAAGTAGCGAATGAAGTTCTTCGCTTAGGTGGGCGTGTAACGGGTGTTATGCCGCGCGGTCTATTTCGAGGAGAAATTGTGCATACAGGGCTAACAGAATTAATTGAAGTAGAAACGATGCACGAACGTAAAGCAAAAATGGCAGAGCTTGCGGATGCTTTCATTGCATTACCAGGTGGATATGGAACATTTGAAGAATTATTTGAAGTTGTATGTTGGTCACAAATTGGTATACATAATAAGCCAGTTGGTTTATTGAACATTAAAGACTTTTACGGACCAATTTTGCAAATGGTTGAACGTGCAGCTGAAGAAGGATTTATGAACCCATCGAATAAAGAGTTAATCGTTTCAGCTGATACGGCAGATAAATTAATTCATGAAATTCAAAATTACGAGCGTCCGGTTTTGGGGACGAAGTGGAAGCAACTATCATAATACAATTGTATAGAGATTTTTGGAAACACATGTCATTTTATCTTGAAAAGGCATGTGTTTTTAATTTGGTTAAATATATTGATAGTGAGATGTGAAATCGTTGGAAGAGTGGAAGTAGATGGAGGTATGTTTTGCTGACTTAAAAAAAGAACATCTGAATAAAAGGTGAGTAAGGAATTGTTGAGTGACATAGAAATGTTCCATTAAAGGGTCAGATTGTGGAAGGTAGGGAATGTTTTTTATGAAGTTAATAAAGGTTTTTTTAATCGAAATTAGAATAAATTTTATAGATGTAATCCTTTGGGAATTTTTAATCAGCTCTGTATCATAATCTAATCATTAAAATGAAAATTGGAGGAGAAATGAGCATGGGGTGTTCTGTATTGAAAATGTATAACTACCACTTATGGGCAAATGAAGTTATTTTAAATCGCTTAAAAGAACTACCGCAAGACGTTTTCCATAAGGAAGTTAAGAGTGGTTTTTCTTCGGTGGCAAAAGTAATGTCTCACATATACCTCACAGATTTAGCTTGGCTCGAGATTATTTCTGGTAAAAGCATGAGTGATGCAATGGTACACACAGACCAATTGAAAGAATAGCTGGAAACAAAAAATATTGAGGAAATGGAAACTAGTTTTTATGAATTATCTAAACGATATAAAGAACTTTTAAGTAGTCAACAAGATTATGAAAAAGTGTTTGAGGTTGATAATCCATATGCTGGGCACCTGGATACGACGGTTTCTGAAACAATACTACACGTCGTCACCCACGGAGCATATCACCGTGGGAATATAGCCACAATGTTGCGGCAAATGGGGCATACCTCTGTTATGCAAGATTTTGGACTATTTCTATATTCAAAATGAATTCTTTTTATTTACCATAGAATATGGGTTTGTATGATGTTTTTGGGGACTGCTTTTATTAGTGATAAGCTAAATTGTGTATTATACAAAAAAAGGCATTCCATATTACTTCGGAATGCCTTTATCACTTTGATTACTTTGTTTTTTATACAGGTACCAGCCACCCCAGCCACCACCAATTGCTACAACAACGAGGAAAGCATAGTCTTTCACCTCGATACGTATATTGAAAATATTAGCTATAAGTAAGACAACCCCAACTGTTATTAACGCAAAAAATGCTCTAATTAAGTAGTCTTTCAACTGAACCACTCCCGCCATTTAAGTAGTAAATGATGAATATGGAAAAGCTTTTTTGGATCTATTTTACTAAAGGGTGTTACCTATATTTTAACATAAAAGGGATTGTAATATATTGATAAAAGTAGAGAAGGTGAGTGCTATTATTGTCGTGATTTGTCGGTAAGTCGATATAATTAGAAAATCGCTGATATAAATTTCATGTACTGATATGCACGATCACTCCATAGAAAAAAGCGACTCTGAACGAGCCGCTTTTTTCTATGGAGTGATATCCACTTCCGCTTTTAATCTACTATTGATTCAAGAACGCACGTAGCATCCAAGCGTGTTTTTCTAGTTCTGTGTAGATTCCTAGTAGTAGGTCAGATGTCATTTCGTCGTCAGAGTCTTGAGCGATTTCCATGCCTTTTTTCAGTTCGACTAGCATCATTTCGTAGTCTTTCATGATTGCTTCGACCATTCCTTCTGCAGTTTCTCCGTAAGCTGCTTCTTGAATAGAAGATAGTTCTAAGTATTCTTTCATTGTTGCTACTGGTTTACCGCCAATTGCTAAAATGCGTTCTGCAATTTCATCGATGTGAGTAGCTGATTCTGTGTAAAGCTCTTCAAATTTTTCATGTAGTGTGAAGAATTGAGGTCCTTTTACGTACCAATGGAAGTTGTGTAGTTTTGTAAATAAAACGCTCCAGTTTGCTACTTGTTTGTTTAATACTTCGATTACTTGTTTGTTCATTATGATCAATCTCCTTTTGAGTTGTTATGTTATATCAATTACTAATTTATAATCATTATAATCTAGTAATTTGTATAAATCAACCCTTTTGCTGGAATTAATTTGAACAAATTATGAACTGTTGTAAATAAAAATCCCTATTACTGTGAAGTAATAGGGATTTTGTTTGATATATAGTTCTTGTTTTAACCGAGCCGCTTCCGCTTTTAATTATTATACAGCTTTCTGTTTTTCTTCTACATCCTGTCCATCCCAGCACTCCGTATTCTTTAAGCCAGGGATAGAGCTTGCAACGAAAATAGGATCTTTTCCTTGTTTCTTTTGCTTTATATAGTCTACTAATGCCGCATAGGCGAACTTGCTAAGGAATGAGATGGCAATTAAGTTTGTAAATACCATTAGTCCCATAAAGAAATCAGCTAAACTCCAAACCGTTTGAAGGGCAGCTATAGATCCGAAGAACACCATTCCGACAACTGCAACACGATAAATCAGTAACCATGTTTTGCTTTCTTTAATGAATGCGATGTTGGTTTCACCATAATAGTAGTTTCCTAGTAAAGAACTGAAAGCGAATAGGAAAATAATAATCGCTAAGAAAGTGCTTGCCCACGGTCCGATTTGTGAACTTAATGCTTGCTGTGTTAATTCAATACCTTGTAAGTTTGTTCCTTTGTAAAGTCCAGAACATAATACGATAAATGCTGTTGATGTACATACTAAGAATGTGTCTACGAACACTCCTAATGCTTGAACAAGTCCTTGTTTTACAGGGTGAGATACATCTGATGTTGCTGCTGCGTTAGGAGAGCTACCCATACCTGCTTCTGTCGCGAATAGACCGCGCTGAATTCCGAACTTAATTGCTGCTCCAATACCACCAGCGATAGCTTGGTCTAAACCGAATGCACTGTTAAAAATTTCTGTAAAAATACTTGGTAACATAGTGAAGTTGTTAATAACAACAAAAATAGCCACACCAATATAAATAATTGCCATTGGAGGAACAATTATTTCTGTAATACGTGAAATGCTCTTAATACCACCAAAAATAATAACTGCAACTAATAAAGCTAATAGAGCTCCTACGATCGTTCGCTCTAGTCCAAAAGCATTTTCAAACGCTATTGTTACTGTGTTTGCTTGTACAGAATTGAAAATTAATCCGTACGCAACTGTAATAAGAAGTGAAAACCAAACACCCATCCAGCGTTTGTTTAATCCTTTTTCCATGTAATATGCTGGCCCACCACGGAACCTGCTTCCATCTTTTACTTTATAAATTTGCGCGAGCGTACATTCTACGAAACTAGTAGCTGCTCCGATAATTGCGATAAACCACATCCAAAATATTGCGCCAGGTCCACCCATTGAAATGGCTAATGCTACACCAGCTAAGTTTCCGATACCGATACGTGCTGCTGCACTTAAGCAAAATGCTTGGAATGGAGAGATGCTATCTTTCTTTTTCTCTTTTCGATTAAATCCTTTACTAATTAAACTGACCATCTCACCGAAATGAGTAATTTGGACAAACTTCAATTTAAAAGAGAAATAAAGACCGAAGCCGATTAGCATTGCAATAAGAATATATGACCATAAAATATTATTCGTTACCTCAAGGAATCTGCTAAAGATATCAACCATATAATACACTTCCTTTTTTTCGTAATAAGAAAATTATATGCAAAAAATATACCAGAATCAATTTTTCTAAAAAATCATGTTACTTAAATACATTTTGTGTTATGATTATGTTACATAGTAATATTTTTAGAATTATTTACATTTTAAAAAACTAAATGTAAAGCAAGAAAGAGGGGATAATTTGAAAGAAGAATCTTTATTGAATGTAAGCCTTAAGAGTTTGAAAATGAGAAGTAATATATTTTTTATCATTACATCTTTAAGTATCTTTTTAGGAGCGACTTATTATTACAATAAAAGATTTCCAACTCACAGGTATCCTGAATGGTTAGAATTTCTAAAGTTGATTGGATGAATAAAAGACAGAAAAACAGAAAATTCAAATAAAAAAACGTTGTGGAGGAGTTAAATATGAATATTAGAGAAAGTGAACTTCCGGGTATTGGTTATAAGTTTCAAATCGTTACGAAAGGTAACGAAAAGATGGTGATTGTCATTCATGATGACGGGCGTAGAGAAATGTATCATTTTGATTCAGACCATGAAGAAAGTATCTCAAGTATTTCATTACGTGACTCAGAGGCAAGACAAATCGCAGCAATATTAGGTGGAATGGTATACAAACCTAGAGCATTAGAAAATGTTGAAATGGTCTTTGAAGGTTTAGCGATTGAGTGGTTTAAAGTAGAGAATGCTGCTCCAGCAATCGGAAAAACAATCGGTGATCTTGAAATAAGAAAAACATATAGCGTAACGATCATTGCAGTTATGAAAAAGAATATGAAAAAGCTATTTAATCCAGGGCCAGAAACGGTAATTGAAGAAGGCGATATGCTTGTAGTTTCAGGCGAGAGAGAAGAAATTAAAAAAATTATTAATGAGTTACTTTCGAATAGGGGGACTGACTAGATGGATACGTTAATTTTTGAAGTTGGTACAGCATTAGTATTAGTGGCAATTGCGGCAGTAATTGCTGGAAAGTTTAAATTCTCAGTAATTCCTTTTCTAATTGTTCTTGGGATGTTAGTGGGACCACATGCGCCGACAATAGGTGTTATCGATTTAAAATTTATTGAAAGTGCAAGTGTCATTTCTTTCCTTGGACGGATTGGGGTTCTGTTCCTTCTGTTCTATCTAGGACTAGAGTTTTCGATGAAAAAACTAATTAAATCTGGACGTTCTATTGCGATTGGCGGAACGATTTATATTTTAATTAACTTTTCACTTGGGTTATTATACGGATTTATAATGGGATTCCCTTTACTAGAAATTTTAATTATTGCGGGTATTATTACGATTTCTTCTAGTGCTATCGTTGCTAAAGTGTTAGTGGATTTAAGAAGAACTGGTAATAATGAAACCGAATTAATTTTAGGAATTATTATGTTCGAAGATATATTCCTTGCTGTATATTTATCAGTTGTCTCTGGTTTAGTTCTAGGGGATCATGCGTCCTTCCTAGGTGCTCTTACTTCAATTGGAATTGCTTTAGGATACATGCTTCTATTCTTTATTGTGGCTAGAAAGGCGACGCCGTTATTAAACAGATTGCTCAATATTAGTTCAGATGAAATTTTCATTATTGTAGTATTTGCTTCGTTATTCTTTATTGCAGGTTTCTCGGAAACAATTCACGTTGCCGAAGCAATTGGAGCACTTCTTTTAGGATTAGTTTTCTCTGAGACTGAGCATAGTGACAGAATTGAACATCTTGTTGTTCCATTTAGAGACTTTTTCGGAGCTATTTTCTTCTTCAGTTTCGGATTAAGTATTGATCCGTTCTCATTAGGCGGAGCGATATGGTTAACGTTAGGTGCTGTCCTTCTTACAATCATCGGAAACTTTGTAGCAGGGATGATTGCAGGACGACAAGCTGGATTATCTCATAAAGCGTCAACAAATATTGGATTAACAATCGTTTCAAGAGGAGAATTCTCCATCATTATGGCCAATATTGGTATCGCCGGTGGTTTAATGTCAGTCTTGAAACCATTCTCAGCACTATACGTGCTTATACTATCGATCTTAGGTCCACTTCTGACGAAAGAGTCAAAGAATGTATATAAATTTTTAAATAAAATCTTTAAGTGGGATACGAAGGCTAGATAAATTTTTAAAAAATAAAAGTACAAGATATTTCCTGCTTGTACTTTTATTTTTTGCAATGAAAACAGTAAAGAGAGGTATATGATGTTAGGAGAGTTGATTCATTCAGTTTTAGTTTTTCTTGAAGGACTTGGTTATTGGGGAATTATGCTTGGATTAATGCTAGAGGTTATCCCAAGTGAAATCGTATTATCTTATGCAGGTTATTTAGTATCAACAGGAAGCATTACATTTTGGGGCGCTGTCGCTTTCGGTACAATTGGTGGTGTAATCGCACAACTATTCATTTATTGGATTGGTCGATACGGAGGAAGACCTGTTCTTGAGCGATATGGAAAATATATTTTAATTCAAAAGAAACATATTGATTATGCTGAAGATTGGTTTAATCGTTATGGAACTGGCGTTATTTTTACAGCACGTTTTATTCCTGTTGTGCGTCATGCTATTTCGATACCAGCGGGGATTGCAAAAATGTCACATGCTAAGTTTATTACGCTAACTACATTAGCTGTTATTCCATGGTCAATTGTATTTGTATATTTAGGTTTTAAATTATGAACAGAGTGGGAAAGTATTAATAAAGTAGCTGGGCCATATGTGAAATACTTTGCACTTGCTGCTATTGTTTGTGCAATTGGTTACTTTGTATTTAAAAAAATGATGAAAAAAAAGTGATTATGTAAAAGGAATCTATGCTGACATAGATTCTTTTTTTATTGTCATTTTTCGAAAGGGGAAAGAGTATGTTTAATATTTACCATATTGTGGCATACATATAGGAAAAGGGAGTTTGGAAAGGGGATTATATAGAAATGGAACTCCAGTTTCAAAATGTATATCAACAAGTTGAGAATTGGTATGTGTTGGATTCGGAGCTTCCTTGGGATGTCAAAAAGTTAAGAAATGATTTGTTTTCTCTTATTGAAGTAAGTGCAACGCCAGTTATTTTTTGTGATACGTGTGATGCGAATCATGTACTTTTAGCATTAGGAGAAGAAGAAGAGGAGTTTTTATTCCCGGTAGGTGGTTTTTATCATAAAGAAAAACAATTAATTTTCGTTTGTATGTGGGAAGAGTATGAGCAAGTGCTCAAAACTCTATTGCATGAATTCAGGCATGCGATGCAGCATAAGGACGATGTACTATATGTTGGACATGAACTATACGAAGAAAGATGGATCGAGAAAGATGCGAGGTATTTCGCGGAGAGGAAGCTAGATGAATATAAGAATAGAAATTTAATCTGAAGCATAGTGGAGAAAAGTCACTGTGCTTTTATTTGTTGCTAATTTAAAATAAGTATTCGACCTTTATTAAGTTTAGTTCTAAACTAATAGTATCAAATGAGCGAGGTGATGGAATGAAAGCAGAGGAAAGACTTGGATTACTATTATGGTTTCGTTTATCACGCTTTTATAATAGAAGTATTCGGGAGACGAATCAACATTTGAAAAAGTGGAATGTATCTGCCGCTCAGTTTGATGTATTAGTTCAAATTGGAGGACACGATCGTTTAACGCAGCAAGAGCTTGGAAATAGGTTGTTTGTTACAGCCCTTTCCGAACGAGAAAGCCCATTGCCTTTAGGCATGGGATGAAAGTGAGGTTGGATACGGAGTACCACTAAAAATCGCAAGGTTCGTGGTACTTTAAGTATCCAAAGTGTAGGTAGTTTCTCCAGGGGTTTTTGTTGTAATTTTTCGAAAATAAATGATATATTGTAACGAGAATAAATGATTATAGAAGAACGTTTCAAAGTGTTTGAGAGAAAAATCTCCTCGTCTCATGCAGTTGCAAAGTTTATGGACATGTTCTTATTTTGTTTCTATTGCTAGAAATGTATCAAATGAACGATGCTACAAATCAAAAAACAAGGGGATGAAACGTATGTCACAGACCCTAACAGTGAAAGTGAAATTGATTCCAACAAACGAGCAAATCCGTTTATTAGAACAAAGTAGTCACGAATATATCAAAGTTATAAATACACTTGTATCAGAAATGGTTAAAGCAAAGAAAAGTACAAAAAAAAGTACAAAAGATATTGAAGCAAATATCCCAAGTGCGGTGAAGAATCAAGCGATTAAAGACGCGAAAAGTTTGTTTGCTACAAAAGTAAAGAAAAGTAAGTATAAAATCATTCCGATTCTAAAGAGACCTGTTTGTGTATGGAACAATCAGAATTATTCATTTGATTCTACTTATATTTCAATCCCGTTTAAGAGAAATGGAAAATCGACTCGTGTAAAAATCCGCGCTTTATTAATCGATAAAAACAATCGCAATTTGAATTTGTTAAAACATAAGTGAGGTACACTTCGTATCACAAAGAAATCGAATAAATGGATTGCCCAAATATCTGTCACGCTTCCTACAAATGAAAAAGCAGGGACGAAGATTTTAGGATTAGACTTAGGTCTCAAAGTCCCCGCGGTAGCAATCACAGAGGATGATAAGATTCGTTTTTTTGGAAATGGTAGGCAAAACAAATGTAAGAAGCGTAAGTTTCGGTGTATTCGTAAGAAATTAGGAAAAGCCAAAAAAGTGAATGCGATTCGGCGATTGGATGATAAAGAACAAAGATGGATGCAAGATAAAGATCATAAAATAAGTCGTGAAATCATTAATTTTGCGATTGCAAATCATAGTTCTGTCATTCGATTAGAACAATTAACGAATATAAGACAGACGGCAAGAACAAGCCGTAAAAACGAAAAAAACCTACACACTTGGTCATTCTATCGTTTGTCAAAATTTATTGAATATAAAGCGATATTAGCTGATATTCAGGTTGAATATGTGAATCCAGCTTATACAAGTCAAAGCTGTCCGAAATGCGCTGAAAAGAACAGGACACAAGACAGAAAGTACAAGTGTCAATGTGGGTTTGAGACACACCGTGACATCGTTGGGGCGATGAATATTCGCTACGCAACTGTGATTGATGGTAACAGTCAATCAGCCTAAGCACCTATATGGTCTGGTTTAGGAGGGGCAATGAGATGCCCTCATCTTGAAGGCTGTTCAAAACAGAAATGGACTGCGAACGTTTAGTCATTCAAGAATCCCACCCGTAATTCCGTAAGGATTCGGGCTTGCGACTTTAGTCGTGGGAGTCTCAAACTAACTGTAATAAATATATATTTTGTACAGGAAGGAGAAATACACATATGCAGGCAGTTTCACAAAAAAGTGCAGTGGAAACACCGACGATATATCGAATATTATTTGCGATTAGTTTCGGACATTTTTTGAATGATTCGATGCAAGCGGTTGTACCAGCGTTGTTTCCTATTTTGGAAAAAACGATGAATTTATCTTATATGCAAGTAGGATGGATTGCGTTCGCGTTAAATATGACGTCATCGATTATGCAGCCGGTTTTTGGTATGTATTCAGATAAGAAGCCGTCACCATTTTTATTACCACTTGGTATGTTTTCGAGCATGCTTGGGATGATTGGGCTCGCGTTTGCTCCGAATTTTATTATTGTTATTATTTCTGTTTTATTTATTGGATTAGGTTCCGCGGTCTTTCATCCTGAAGGTGCCCGCGTTGCTTATATGGCGGCAGGTGCCAAGCGTGGTTTAGCACAAGCAATTTATCAAGTGGGAGGGAACACAGGGAATTCGTTAGCACCTATTTTTACAGCGCTCATTTTCGTTCCACTAGGTCAAATTGGTTCTCTAGGTTTTACTGCTTTCGCCGCGGTAGGGATTGTATTGTTACTTTTTGTTTCAAATTGGTATAAAAATGAATTAGCCACTGGTGCTGTAAGAAGGAAAAAGAGGGCTGCACTTGAGGCTGAAAATGCGATTGTAAGTACGCATATTAAATTTGTTATTATACTTCTTGTTTTTCTAACATTCGTACGTTCTTGGTACGGTGCTGGTATCGGGAATTTCTATCAATTTTATTTAATAGAGCATTACGGTTTATCTATAAAAAATGCGCAGTATTTCGTCTTTGCTTTTATGATTGCTGGTGTATTAGGTACTTTCTTTGGTGGTCCGTTAGCAGATAAATTCGGTAAGAAAAAGATAATTGTATTTTCAATGCTCGGTTCAGCGCCGCTTGCACTTTTACTACCTCACGTTTCGCTCGTGTGGGTTGTACCATTATTTTTATGTATTGGTTTTATTAGTTCAAGTAGTTTTAGTGTAATTGTTGTATATGCACAAGAGCTTGTTCCTGGAAAAGTAGGGATGGTATCAGGGTTGATTGTTGGCCTTGCGTTTGGTCTTGGAGCATTAGGTGCTGTAGTCCTTGGGAAATTAGCTGATGTGTATAGCCTTCAATTTATTATGCTATTATGTAGTTGTTTACCATTAATTGGACTTACTTCATGGTTACTGCCGAATGATAAGAAAACGATAGAATAGGGGATGCGCTATGAAATTATGTGAAAACGTTACAGAATTAATAGGAGATACACCTGTCGTCCGATTATCTAGATTTATTCCAGAGGACGCAGCGGATGTGTATGTAAAACTGGAAATGTTTAATCCGTCACGCAGTGTGAAAGATCGTGCAGCCTATAATTTACTTCATGCCGCTGAGGAAAAGGGACTTATAAAACCTGGTGATACAATTATTGAGCCGACAAGTGGAAATACAGGAATTGGCTTAGCGATGAATGCAGCTGCTAAAGGATATAAAGCGATTTTAATTATGCCAGATAATATGTCCAAAGAGCGTATTAATTTATTGAAAGCATACGGCGCAGAAGTAGTCTTAACACCAGCAGAACAAAGAATGCCAGGAGCGATTGCTAAGGCGGAAGCGTTACAAAAAGAAATTCCAAATAGTTTTATTCCGCAGCAATTTGAAAACCCAGCAAACCCGAATATACATCGTTATACGACTGCACTTGAAATTTATGAACAAATGGATGGAGAGCTTGATGCATTTGTAGCAACCGCAGGAACAGGTGGAACAATTACAGGGACAGGTGAAACGTTAAAAGAGAAACTACCAAACTTATATATTGCAGTAGTAGAACCGAAAGGATCACCAGTCTTATCTGGTGGTGTTCCAGGCCCTCATAAACTAGTCGGAACAAGCCCGGGGTTTATTCCGAAAAACTTAAATACAGAAGTGTATAACGAAATTATTCAAATTGCAGATGAAGAGGCATTAACGACAATGAGAAACTTAGCAAGACAAGAAGGTTTATTAGTAGGGCCGTCTTCAGGAGCATCTGTTTACGCAGCAATTATGATTGCAAAACGCTTAGGCGCTGGTAAAAAAGTTTTATGTATTGCGCCTGATACAGGTGAGCGTTATTTAAGTATGGGATTATTTGAATGAACATGATAGAAACACCTTAATTGTGAAATTGTCACGATTAAGGTGTTTGTTTTAGGCTGTAAATAGGGGGAGAATGACTATGAAACTATTAAAACCAATACATGAATATAGTGGGGAAGTTATGGCATATAGACATGCGTTTTTACAATCAGGAGAACAACCACACGGCAGCAGTTCTTTACAAAATTTTGATTCTCTCGATGAATGGTTTGAAAAAGTGAGTAAACAAGAATTAGGAGAAAGTTTACTGGCTAATCGAGTACCGTCTAGCCAATTTTTAAGTTTTGAAAAAGGAGAACTTATAGGTTTTGTGAATATTAGACATCGATTAAATCCAGAATTATTACTGGAAAGCGGTCATATCGGTTATAGTGTCCATCCGAATAAAAGTCGCCAAGGTTACGCTACGAAGCAACTGCAACTTTCATTGGTTGAGGCGCAAAAATTAGGGTTGAAGAAAGTGTTAATAACTTGTGATAAAGAAAATATTGGTTCTGCTAAAACAATACAAAAGGTTGGCGGTGTGCTAGAAAATGAAGTAGTTTCTTCTAATTCTGGCGAAATTGTTCAGCGTTATTGGGTAGAAATATGATTTAGTGGGAACTTGAAAAGGTAATGTAATGTTTAATATCGAAATAGATAAATGAAAAGTAAGGGGAGTACTGCAGTTTTAGGGGGAAATGCAATGGGATTAAAAGAGAAAGCGATAGAGATGTCGGAGATTTATAGGCAAAACAAGAAAGTCGAAGCTATTATTTTAGCAGGATCTGTAGCGAGAAAGTTAGAAGATGAACATTCAGATATTGAATTACATATTTTATGGTCAGAACCACCAGAGGATGAAGAGCGTCTAGGTCCAATTAACAATATTGGTGGAACGATTTTGTCATATCATCCCTATGAGGATGAAGAATGGTCGGAAACGTATTTGACGAAAGAAGGAATTAAGCTAGAGATTAGTAACTTTTTAACATTGACAGTAGAAAAAATTATTTCAGAAGTTGTAGAGCAGTATGATATAAATTATGAGAAACAATGTATTGTATCATCGGTTCATGATGGTGTGAGTTTGTATGGAGAAGTAAAAGTACATGCTCTAAAAGATAGGATTGAAGTATATCCAGAAGAATTGGCGAAAAGGATGATTTCAGAAAATCTTTGGTTAAGCAATCGTTGGCATAATCGAGATGCTCTTTTAAAACGAAAGGATTGGCTTATGCTTTACGATGTTATTTGTGAAGTACAAAGAGATTTATTCGGTGTTTTATTTGGTTTGAATAAACTGTATGTACATCATCCTGCATTTAAATGGATGGCTTATAATGTAGAGCATATGAATATCAAACCTGAAAATCTATATGAGCGTATAGCGAATACGTTAATAGGGAAACCGGAGTATAGTGTACAGGAGTTAGAAGTGTTGATCGAAGAGGTATTACATTTAGTAGAACAATATGCTCCAGAATTAAATATTGCTGAACAACAAAAGCGCATTCAATATGCGAAGTAAAAAAACAAGAGATGTAACAACGCGTTACATCTCTTGTTTTTTTATTTTACTAACTTTCCTAATACAGGTAATCGTTGAATCCTATCACCGAGAATATGCGAAGCAAGTCCACTCGTTAATACGAATAAAAGATAAACAATTCCTCCTGCTGCGGCGCATATAAACACAATGATTAATGATTCTATATAAGATTGGCCAGGAATAATCCAGCTTATAAATGCTCTTAATGCGATTACAACAGCAGACATTGCCGCGGAATAAATCGTAATAAGAAATACTGTTTTTGCCGTTTCGCCAATTTTAAATTTCGCAAACTTAACGATGCAGTACAACATAATAATATTTGAAACGAGATAGCCAAGAATTGTTCCAAGCACAGCACCATGTCCACCGAATAAATGTAAGAGCGGTGTGTTCACCACAATTTTAACGAGAATACCGACTGAGAATGCAATCATTGTTTTTCTTTGATAATCAATTCCTTGTAATATAGCAGCTGAAACTGTGAAAATCGCACTTAATACAGCAGAAGGTGCAAATGAAATTAAATATTGTGATCCACCAAGTGCAATTTCAGGATTTACATAAACCATGCGGAATGCATCGTAAGCGATACTAGCTAGGCCGAATGCGGCTGGGATAGTGAAGAATAACAACACTTGAAATATCTTTGAGATTTGACCTTGTAATTCATCTAGCTTCCCGCTTGTAAATGATTTCGTTATAGCTGGAATTATCGTTAATGAGAATCCGGTTGCAAGTGAAGCGGGAATCATAATTAACTTTTGTGCATAGTTCGTTATATAAGCGAAAACTGCATTCGCGGTTTCTAAAGGCTCTCCCATCGCTCTAAGTACATCAGCTACAGTATATTGATCTACTAACGTATAGAGCGGAATTGCAATACCGACAAATACAATTGGGATTGCATATCGAAGTAATTCTATATAAATATTTTTTAATGGAATATCGGATGCCCTTGACTTTAATTCACCTTCAGGAGGTTTTAATCCATTATATTTTTTCCAGTACATCATTAAAATAGAGACGCTGGCAAGTGCCCCGATAACAGCACCAAACGTAGCAACCGCAACAGAAGAAGCTACTGAACCACCTAATAGTTTTGAGACGATAAAACTACCAACTAAAATGAAAACAACGCGTGCGATTTGTTCCACAACTTGAGAAACAGCACTTGGTTTCATATGTTGAAAACCTTGGAAATAACCACGTGTAACACTCATAGCTGGTACGATAATAAGCGCGAAACTTAATGCTCGCATTGTAAGTGTTACGTCGGCGATAAATTGTGGATCTGGCGTTTTCGAACGAATAATAAATTGTGATATGTACGGTGCTCCAATAAATAAAATTAAAAATCCTAAAAAGCCCATAAACAACATTAATTTTACGCTAGAGTTGTATAATTTTTTACTTGTACTATAATCACCAAGCGCATTATGTTTTGCAACAAATTTGGAGACTGCAATAGGAATACCAGCTGTTGAAAAGCTTAATAAAATACCGTACCAAGAGTATGCATATCCGTATAAAGCGACCCCTTGCGTTCCAACTAATAATTGAAAAGGGAAGAAGTATATAAAACCTAAAATTCGTGAAATCATTGTTGCACCACTTAATAAAGCAGTGCCTTTTAAAACTTTTGAAGTGGACAAAATCCTTTCCTCCTACTCGTGCTGTCTTGCATTCATCGTATACTACTATAAACCTGCTAGAGAAGTTAATACAGTATAAACCATAAATGTTCTAATACTATTCATACAAAAGTCATATTTTGAATTTTTAAATAGAATGTAATACATAAAAATTCAAAATATAAGTTGACACTATTTTTAATGTGTGATAAAAATGATAGTAATCAATTCGGAAAATAATATTTGGGCAATGAAAGGGTATAGTAGTGAATATCTCCCTATTTCAGAGAGCTGATGGTTGGTGTGAATCAGTATATAGATTATTCATGAAGTTCGTCCTGGAGCATCTTTCATAAATCTCATATTTTGAGGAAATGAAAGACGGTAGTTTATACCGTTATCAAATAAAGTGGTGAAGATTGTTTCACAACTAGGGTGGTACCGCGATATTTATCGTCCCTACGTATTTACGTAGGGACGTTTTTTATTTAGGTCCTAACTTTGGTGTGGCTTCATAACTAGGGTGGTACCGCGATATTTTATCGTCCCTACGTATTTGCGTAGGGACGTTTTTTATTTAGGTCTTATTTTTGTTGTATCTTCATAACTAGGGTGGTACCGCGATATTTTTGTCGTCCCTACGTATTTACGTAGGGGCGTTTTTTTATTATTAGGGAGGAAGTGAACGTATTAGAAAAGAGTATGGATAGAACAATATAAATACCGGATTGCAAAATAGAAAAAGATAAAGAGAGGAGATTAACAAATGAATTCACAGCAATGGACATCAAAATTAGGTTTCGTATTAGCTGCAGCAGGTTCAGCGATTGGTCTTGGAGCGATTTGGAAGTTTCCGTATATGGCCGGAATTGGAGGGGGCGGCGCGTTCTTCCTTATTTTCATCGGTTTCACATTATTAATTGGTTTACCGCTATTATTAGCTGAATTCGTTATCGGAAGAAGTACACAAAAAGAGGCTGTTGATGCATATAGAGAAATCGCACCAAAAACACTATGGCCTTGGTTAGGTAGATTAGGGATTGTAACTTGTTTCATACTACTCTCTTTCTACAGTGTTGTAGGGGGATGGATTTTACTATATTTATGGAATGCAATTACAGGTAGACTATGGGAAGGCAATGGTGCATACGAATCTACGTTTGGTGAAATCATTTCCAATCCATATTTAGCAGTTGGATCACAGCTATTATTCATCCTTATTACTATTTTTATCGTAAGTAAAGGTGTACAAAATGGTGTTGAAAAAGTAAATAAATATTTCATGCCAGCACTATTCGTATTATTCTTTGTACTAATTGTTCGTGCACTTACATTAGACGGTGCTGGAGAAGGGGTTCGATTCTTCTTACAACCTGATTTCTCAAACGTAACGTCAGAAATCATATTATATGCAATGGGGCAATCGTTCTTCTCGCTATCTGTCGGTGTAGCCGTTATGGTAACGTATAGCTCGTACTTACCGAAAGAAGAAAGTTTACCGCGTTCAGCATTTTCTATCGTAGCTTTAACGCTTGTGATTACATTACTTGCAGGACTAGCAATTTTCCCAGTTGTATTCGCATTTGGAATGGAACCATCTCAAGGACCTGGACTATTATTTATCGTATTACCAGCTATTTTCAGTAAAATGGCGTTCGGAAAATTATTCTTCATTGTTTTCTTATTATTATTCTTCTTTGCTACTATTACATCAGCAATTTCGATGTTAGAAATTAGCGTTGCATCTTTAACTGCAAAAGGTAAAGGGAAACGTGAAAAAATGGCTTTAATCGTAGGGTTATTAATCTTCGTTGTGGGAGTACCGTCAGCATTATCATTTGGTTTGTTAAGCGATGTGAAACCATTCGGGAAAACAATTTTTGATTTAGCAGATTATGCGGTTAGTAACATACTAATGCCACTTGGTGTTTTATTAGTTTCTATCTTTGTTCCTTTAAAAATGAAGAAAGATGTATTAATGAAAGAGCTTGGTGTAAGTAAAAATAAAGGCTATAAATTATTCGTATTATGGTTATTCTTACTGCGCTATATTGCACCAATTGCGATTATTATCGTATTCCTAAATGTACTTGGAATTATATAAAAAGAAAGGTAGCGTATCGTGGTATGATACGCTACCTTTTTACTTTGCTCTTTTTTGTAATTCGTTTACTGTTACGAACTGATAGCCCTTCTTAGATAAAGAGTCTAAAATACCTTCAATGGTCTGTAAATTTTCATTAGACTCATCATACATAGAGTGCAGTAAAATGATAGAACCTGGTTTTACGTTTTTAGCAACATATTCAATTTTATCGGCCGGAGATTTATAAAAAGTATCAGGTTCAAGGTCCCATGTGATTGTTTCGATATTATTTTTATTTAAATAATAGGGCAGACCAATTAGCTTTTTTCCGTTAGGTGGTCTAAAATCAATTGCGCCTGTAAATCCTGTTTGGCGGATTAATGCATTCGTTTTTTCTATTTCTTCTTTAATAAAAGAAGGTGTTTTAAAAACCATTCTGTTATGAGAGTATGTATGGTTTCCAATTTGGTGTCCAGATTGTACGATATCTTCTCCTAATGATAGGTTTTTCTCTAATTCATTTCCGATTAAAAAGAAAGTAGCTTTTGCATTGTATGTATCTAGTAGCGGTAATATTTGTTTTACATTGTTAGTAGGGCCATCATCAAAAGTTAAAGCAATCACTTTTTCATTTGTTTCTACTCGGTTTGTTAAATCTCCAAACAATTGAAAGCTTCTTGCGTTCATCAATTTGTATGTTCCAAATAATGCTACAGTAGTAATGAATAATGTAACGATTGTAATGATTATTTTCTTTTTCATAAAGCAACCTCACTATATTTTTGGATTGGACTAAAAAGTATTATATCAAACTAAGTAATTTCATGCTTTAAAAAGGATGTGGATGCAAGGAAAAGGAATTTATCATATAATAAAATGCAAAAGGTATATTAGGAGGTGTTTAAATGGCGATTATAATTCAATTGCCGGACACTGCAACGTCTCATGCAAAGCCAAGTATGGAAATGGCGATACTTTGCGTGAGGTAGACAAGTAATATACAATCGCCTAAATGAGCTCGTATCATTTTTTATATTTGGCTTTGCACCTTATTGAAATGAACCATAAAAAATAAGGGGCGAGCAGAAATGAAATACGTTAAAGCTGCGACGGTTTTACCAGAAAGTTTAATTATTGAAATTCAAAAGTATATACAAGGTGAAACAATTTACATTCCAAAACAAGAAACAAAACGTTATAAATGGGGTACACGATCTGGAGGAAGAAAACAGTTAGATGAAAGAAATAAAGCGATTAAAGAAGCGTTTAAAAGTGGGATTTCCGTTCATCAACTTGCAGAGGAGTATTTTCTCTCCGGAGAAACGATTAAAAAGATAGTGTATTCTAAATGAAGATAAAAGAGTCTAGTTCAAATATTATTTTGAACTAGACTCTTTTTGCTTTGTATGTATCGGATATATTGTGTATGAATGGACAAGATAATAGAAAAAATGTGCCGTTTTTTTACTAGAATATAGAGCATTTGAGTGAAAAGCAGAAAGGTGAGTATATATGAATCATTTAGGACAAATAACGATAGAACTATTTTTTGGTTTTTTTGTGCTATTGATTGCTACTAAAATATTAGGGAAGACACAAATATCTCAGTTAACGCCATTTGATTTTATTTCTGCCATTGTTCTCGGAGAATTAGTCGGAAATACTATATATGATCCGGAAATAAAAATATGGTCTATCTTATATGCAGTACTTGTATGGGTAGTGTTAATCTATTCAATAGAAGTGATAACACAAAAATTTAGAGGGACGAGAAGTTTTTTTGAAGGCTCCCCTTCAATCATTATCCGTAATGGATATATTGATCGGGAACAATTAAGTTCAAATCATTTGGATATTAATCAACTACAACAAATGCTTAGGCAACAAAAAGACATATTTTCAATCAGAGAAGTTGAATATATGATTTTGGAACCTAATGGGAACATAAGCGTTCTAAAGAAAAGTAAATACGAATCACCCACTATAAATGATTTAAGTTTAAAACATAAGCCTGTATACTTACCGATTTCATTAATTAGTGATGGAAAAGTAGTGAAAGATAATTTGAGAGAAGCTGGCTTCGATGAAGGATGGCTGTATAAACAAATAAAGCAAAAAGGGATTACTAAATTTGAGGATGTATTATATGCAGAATGGAAAACAGACGATGGTTTCTTTTGTCAGGAAATGAAGCGGTAGAAAATAATCGATGTATAAAAATGGTTATAAATTCTATGTTAGCACTTATTTTGGACGGCGTATGTTTATGTAATGTTCATTTCTAAATTATCTTTTACATATCAAAAAACGTAATCATTGTATACAATAAAATTAGATTAACAATTTGTATGGAGTGATAAAGATGGAAGCTTTTATTAGAAGTGATCAATACAATTTTATAAAATCACAAGCTTATATTTTAGCAAATGGGCATGCAACGGCAAATGATAGAGGTGTAATTCAAGCGTTAAAATCACTTGCGATTGAAAAGATAATACATGTATTTGAGAATTTAACGGATGAACAGAAAGAGTTAATTGATACGGTATTAACAGTTCAAAATAGAGAAGATGCAGAATCGTTTTTAATGAAAATAAATCCGTATGTCATTCCGTTTCAGGAAGTTACAGCGCAAACATTAAAAAAATTATTTCCTAAAGCGAAAAAGTTAAAACTTCCTGATATGGAAGAACTGGATATGAAAGAATTATCTTATTTAAGCTGGATTGATAAAGGGTCAAGCAGGAAATTTATTATAGCGAAAAATGATAAAAATAAGTTTGTTGGTCTGCAAGGTACGTTCCAAAGTTTAAATAAAAAAAGCATTTGTTCATTATGTCATGGGCATGAAGAAGTAGGAATGTTTTTAGTTGAAATTAAAGGTAATGTACCAGGAACTTTTGTTAGAAAGGGAAACTATATTTGTAAAGATGGTGTAGCCTGTAATCATAATATGAAATCACTTGATAAATTACAGGGTTTTATTGAGCGATTAAAGAAATGAGTAGAATACCTCTAGTTTATAAACTGGAGGTTTTTATTTTTTGAAGATGTAGAGTAAAAATAAAGTTTGATAAAAATATATGTTTTGATACATTGGCTTATTTTGAAGGAGGAAAAACATGAATTACATTTCACCGAAAGAAGCGGTGTTAAAAGTGAAACGGTGGCCTAAAGATACGATAGCAGCGGGGCGTGGTCATACTGTTGCTCTTAAATCGGATGGTACGGTTGTAGCAGTGGGCCGAAATAAAGAAGGAGAATGCAATGTAAGTGGCTGGCGTGATATTGTATCGGTCGCAGCGGGCAATGTTCATATGGCGACGAACACGGGTAATGCTCATACAATCGGTCTTAAATGTGACAGTACTGCGGTTGCAGTGGGTTGGAATAATCATGACCAATGTGATGTAAATGATTGGCATAATATTGTATCGGTTGCGGCGGGGTGGCGCCGTACCATTGGCCTTGAACCGGATGGCACGGTGATAGCAGTGGGCCGAAATAAAGAAGGAGAATGCAATATAAGTAACTGGCGTGATATTGTGGCGGTCGCGGTGGGTGACTGGCATACAGTCGGTCTTAAATTGGACGGAACGGTGACGACTGTGGGTAATAATCGATATGGCCAATGCAATGTAAGTAGCTGGCGTGATATTGTGGCGATCACGGCGGGATATCTTCATACAGTTGGTATTACATCTGACGGTATGGTGACGGCTGTGGGTAATAATAAACGGGGGCAATGTGATGTAAGCGATTGGCGCGATACTGTGGCGATAGCGGCAGGGAGTAATCATACAATTGCTCTGAAATCAGATGGTACTGTGGCGGCAGTAGGTTGGAATGAGTATGGCCAATGTAGTGTAAGTGATTGGTGCGATATTGTAGCGATAGCGGCTGGTTGTGCGCATACGGTTGGACTTAAATTAGATGGCACGGTGGTAGCAGTAGGTGATAATACATACGGTCAATGCGACGTAAGTAGCTGGTGTAACATCCGATTGCCTGGTAAATAGTTAATTTACAATAAATCACTAGTAATATTATTCTAGTTTAGGAGTAATTATGGAATAGGATATGTAGATAAGAATCCCTTTTTAAAAGAGGTTCTTATTCTTTTTCCGTAAAATGATTGTCTAAATGGAATTTTTTAAAGCTACAGTAGAGGATATGATTTATAAATAAAGCATAGGAGAGGTGAAGAATTGTATAAAAAGCTTTTATTTTCTTTACCAGATATTTTACTTGTGTGTATTGTTTTCTACATAACATATACAAAATCTTTTAGTTTTGGACAGACGTTAGTAATTTCAATTGCAATTGGAATCATCGGTGGTCTTGTTATAAGAATATGTAAGGATGCATTCACGTACTTCAAGTGGACAATTAAACAAAGGAAATCTTGAATATGTTTAATAGCTATTAGAAGGAGATGAAATGACTAATAAAAAGAATAGAGTAAAAAACGAGATAGTACTTTGGACATTAACAGCGGTTGTTCTTTTAATTGTATGGTACTTTTTTCAAAGATAAAAACGCATCGCACTTTGAAAAAAAGCACGATGCGTTTTTATTATTTTTTTTGCCAATTTTCTTTTATAAAGTCTTCACGGCCAGATTCTTTTTGCTCAGTAGCATATTTCTCGGGATTCTTTTTATAGAAATGTTGGTGGTACTCTTCTGCTTCATAAAAAGGTGCAGCAGGAAGAATTTCAGTCACAATAGGCTCTTTAAACATACCGCTTTCTGCTAGCGTTTGCTTCGATTTTTCTGCAAGCTCTTTTTGTGTTTCATTATGATAAAAAATTGCTGTGCGGTAAGAGGGACCACGGTCAAAAAATTGTCCGCCATCATCAGTCGGATCGATTTGTGGCCAATATAAATCTAGTAATTTTTGATACGGGAAAATAGAAGGATCGAATGTAATTTGAACGACTTCTAAATGTCCAGATGTCCCTGATTTTACTTGTTCATATGTTGGATTTTCTATATGACCACCTGCATAGCCAGAAAGTACTTTATGAATACCAGGAAGTTCATCAAATGGTTTTACCATGCACCAAAAGCAACCACCTGCGAAGGTTGCGAGTTCGTATGTTTTTTCGGACATTGCTGTAATCCTCCTAAATGTATATGTTTTATATAGTATTATATAAATTGTTTTATTGCGCAATAAAAAAGATTTGAAAATATATGTTTTTTATAAACAAGATCCTCCGCTCACATCAATTAATTGTCCAGTAACCCAGCGGCTGTCTGGAGAAGCAAGAAAAGCAGCGGTATCGGCAATATCTTCTACTTCACCTAAGCGATTGAAGGCTGAAATAGTAGTAGCGTACTGTTTCATCATTGGGTCGCTCAATAGTTCTGCATTCATATCTGTTTTAATAAAGCCTGGAAGTATTGCATTTACTGTTATTCCTCGTGCTCCGAGTTGTTTTGCAAGCGTGAAAGTCATCGTGTTAATTGCACCTTTCGTCATGCTATATGCAACGAAATCAGGCAAAGAAATGCGGGTGGCAGCTGATGAAATATTAATAATTCGGCTATTATCACGTAAACGTGGTAGTGCTTGTTGAATGATAAAGAATGGTGCTTTTGCATTTACTGAAACCATTCTATCAAAAAATTGTTCAGTCGTTTCTTCAATAAAAGCACCAGGACCGATTCCAGCGTTGTTTATTAAAATATCAAATTGTGTTCCACCAGTTCTTTTTTGTAGTTCGTTATCTAGAGAAATATACAGGTTATCTACACCGTGTAAAGATTCAAGATTTGCACCGATAGAAAAAGCTGATCCGCCATTTGAGTGAATTTCATGAACAGTTTCTTCAGCATCTTCTTTTCGATTTCCATAATGAACAGCAACTAATGCACCGTCGTTTGCTAACCGTTTTGCGATAGCACGTCCAATTCCTCGGCTTGCTCCTGTAACTAATGCTATTTTACCTTTTAACATAATTTTCTCATCTCCTCATAACTTGTATATGTTTTTAAGTTGTTTTTCTTTATGTAGTAACGCGAACATACCTAAGTAATATATGAGTATGTGTAAGAAGTTCATTCCGATTTTGTTTTGAGAAAAAATAAATAGATTTATAATAAATAGAATGAATTTTAATTTTTTTCTAAAAACATGTTGACAATGAAAAGAACCGCGTCCTATAATACGTGTAACAAATAAAAGTTAATTAAGAATTTTCTAACTTTATATGTTGTATATGCAAAGAAGAGGAAAGTAGATGATTATGGTCGTTTCAGAGAGCTACTCCTAGGCTGTGAGAGTAGTAGCAATCGAATCATTGAAGATCACCTCGGAGCATCGCTTGCGAAAGGGAAACTGAGTAGAGGGCGGCGGCAGCGTCTCCGGTAAAAGGACGGAGGTCTGATTGGACCTATGAAGCTTATATTTCGTGAGAAGTATAAGGAAGCTGAGTGGTAACGCGAAACTCTCGCCTCAGCAATCAAAGCTACTAATTTGTAGTAGTTGATTGCTGAGGCGAGAGTTTTTATTTTAAAAAATAGAATAAAAGAATGCGAGGAAGAGGAGAGTAAATGATAAAGATTGTTTCAGAGAGCCGCCCAAAGGCTGTGAGGGTGGTAACAATTGAATCATTGAAAATCACCTCGGAGCACTGCTTTTGAAGTTAGTAAAAAGTAGCGGAGTTGTTTCCGATAGAAAAACAAAAGTCTAATTGGACTTGCAAAGCTTATATTTCGTGAGAAGTGTAAGGAAGCTGAGTGGTACCACGAGTCTCTCGTCTCAGCAATGGATTGCTACAAGTATGTAAGTAATCGATTGTTGAGACGAGTATATTTTTAAGGTTATTATACTGAATATTCTGTTAAAAATACTCATCTCAGCAATCGATATAGAAATAGGTTGCAAAAATAGAGAGAAAAAAGAGGAGCGATGTGAGATGGGAAACCAGTACATTTATATGAATGGGGAATTTGTAGAAAAAGAAAAGGCAGTTGTTTCAGTATATGATCACGGCTTTTTATACGGGGACGGTGTATTTGAAGGGATTCGTAGTTACGGAGGAAATGTATTTTGTTTAAAAGAACATGTGAAACGATTATATGAATCGGCGAAATCTATTTTACTTACAATTCCAATGGCGGTTGACGAAATGGAAGAAGCAGTTTTACAAACATTGCAAAAAAATGAATACGCGGATGCCTACATTCGATTAATTGTTTCAAGAGGAAAAGGTGACTTAGGACTCGATCCGAGAAGTTGTGTGAAACCGAGCGTAATTATTATTGCAGAGCAATTAAAGTTATTCCCGCAGGAATTTTATGATAATGGACTAAGCGTTGTATCTGTTGCATCGAGACGTAATACGCCAGATGCATTAGATCCACGTATTAAGTCAATGAACTATTTAAATAACGTACTTGTAAAAATTGAAGCGGCACAAGCAGGAGTGCTAGAGGCCCTTATGTTAAATCAACAAGGATATGTTTGTGAAGGGTCTGGAGATAATGTTTTCATTGTGAAAGATGGAAAAGTGTTAACACCTCCTTCGTACTTAGGGGCGCTAGAAGGTATTACGAGAAATAGTGTGATTGAGTTATGTGAGCGACTTAATATTCCGTGTGAGGAAAGGCCGTTTACTCGCCATGACGTATATGTAGCAGATGAAGTGTTTTTAACAGGAACTGCAGCGGAACTAATTCCTGTAGTGAAAGTAGATTCAAGAGAAATTGGAGATGGAAAACCAGGAGATGTAACAAAAAGATTAACCGAAGAATTTAAAAAATTAACGAGAGAAAGAGGAGTACGTGTTCCAGGATTGGCGGAAAGTTTAGCGTAAATAGGGAGAGGAGTTAATTGAAATGGAGGAACAGTATACAGCATATGATGAACTGCAGAGTGAAGAAGCTACAGGTGCTGGACACGTTATTCAATGTTTGAAGAAATTAGGTGTAACGACTGTTTTCGGTTATCCGGGCGGAGCGATTTTACCAATATACGATGCGTTATACGAAAGTGGTTTAAAGCACGTGTTAACTCGTCATGAACAAGCTGCCATTCATGCGGCAGAAGGATATGCGAGAGCTTCTGGAAAGGTTGGGGTAGTCTTTGCTACCTCTGGACCAGGGGCGACAAATTTAGTTACGGGTTTAGCAGATGCTTATATGGATTCGATTCCTTTAGTTGTTATTACAGGGCAAGTTGCAAAACCTCTCATCGGAAAAGACGGATTTCAAGAAGCAGATGTTGTCGGGATTACAGTACCTGTTACGAAGCATAATTATCAAGTTCGTGATGTGAATCATTTATCACGCATTGTACAAGAAGCTTTTTACATCGCTGAAAGCGGGCGACCAGGACCAGTATTAATTGATATTCCAAAAGATGTTCAAAATGAAAAGGTAACAAGTTTTTATAATGAAGTAATTGAGATTCCAGGATACAAACTAGAGCCTATGCCAGACAGTAGGAAGCTTAGAGAGGTAGCTAAAGCAATTTCCGAAGCAAAACGTCCACTTCTTTATATTGGAGGAGGGATCATTCATTCAGGTGGTTCTGATGAACTCATCAAGTTTGCGAGGGAGAATCGTATTCCAGTCGTTTCAACTTTAATGGGACTTGGTGCATATCCGCCGGGAGATTCGTTATTTTTAGGAATGCTCGGTATGCATGGAACGTACGCTGCAAATATGGCAGTAACAGAATGTGACTTATTACTGGCGTTAGGTGTTCGTTTCGATGATCGTGTAACAGGGAAATTAGAACTTTTTTCTCCTCATTCGAAAAAAGTACATATTGATATTGATCCTTCTGAGTTTCATAAAAATGTAACTGTAGAGCATCCGATTGTTGGTGATGTGAAAAAGGCGCTACATATGCTGTTACATATGTCTATTTATACACAAACAGATGAATGGCTTCAGAAAGTGAAGAAATGGCAAGAAGAATATCCACTTTCATATAAGCAAAAAGAATTTGAGTTAAAACCACAGCATGTTATCAACTTAGTAAGTGAATTAACGAATGGTGAAGCGATTGTCACGACAGAGGTAGGACAGCATCAAATGTGGGCTGCTCACTTTTATAAAGCGAGAAAACCACGGACTTTTCTAACATCAGGCGGATTAGGGACGATGGGATTTGGTTTTCCAGCAGCAATTGGTGCTCAGCTTGCAAAAGAAGAAGAACTTGTCATCTGTATTGCTGGTGATGCTTCTTTCCAAATGAACATTCAAGAGCTGCAAACAATTGCTGAAAATAATATTCCTGTCAAAGTATTCATCATAAACAACAAATTTTTAGGAATGGTAAGGCAATGGCAAGAAATGTTTTATGAAAACCGTTTGTCGGAATCGAGAATTGGGTCACCAGATTTTGTGAAAGTAGCAGAAGCTTATGGTGTAAAAGGGCTAAGAGCAACAAATTCGTTTGAGGCGAAAAAGGTAATGTTAGAAGCATTTTCTCATGAAGGTCCTGTCGTAGTTGACTTTTGTGTAGAAGAAGGTGAGAACGTCTTTCCGATGGTTCCGCCAAACAAAGGGAATAATGAAATGATTATGAAGAGGTGGGAAGAATGAGTCATACTTTTTCATTAGTTATTCATAACGATCCGAGCGTCTTATTACGTATAAGTGGAATTTTTGCTCGGCGTGGTTATTATATTTCTTCTTTAAATTTAAACGAAAGAGATACAAGTGGTGTTTCTGAAATGAGACTAACAGCAGTTTGTACTGAAAATGAAGCAACGTTACTTGTCAGTCAGTTGAAAAAATTAATCAATGTACTGCAAGTAAATAAATTATAAGGAGTGTATGGAATATGAAAACTTATTATGAGAAAGATGCAAATTTAGAGCTATTAAAAGGGAAAACAGTTGCGGTAGTTGGATATGGATCTCAAGGTCATGCACAAGCACAAAATTTACGAGATTCTGGTGTGGAAGTTGTAGTTGGTGTTCGTCCTGGTAAATCATATGAAGTAGCAAAAGAAGATGGATTTGAAGTAATGTCCGTTTCAGAAGCGGTTCGAACCGCACAAGTTGTACAAATGTTATTGCCGGATGAACAACAAGCTTATGTGTATCGAACAGAAGTAGAAGAGAATCTTTGTGAAGGACAAATGTTACTTTTCTCACATGGATTTAATATTCACTTCGGGCAAATTAATCCGCCAAGTTACGTAGATGTAGCAATGGTTGCACCAAAAAGTCCAGGTCATCTCGTTCGCCGTGTCTTCCAAGAAGGGAAAGGTGTTCCGGCATTAGTCGCAGTGCATCAAGACGCAACGGGAACAGCACTACATGTAGCATTAGCGTATGCAAAAGGTGTAGGTTGTACACGTGCAGGGGTAATTGAAACGACATTCCAAGAAGAAACAGAAACAGACTTATTCGGTGAGCAAGCAGTGCTTTGCGGAGGAGTAACAGCACTTGTGAAAGCTGGTTTTGAAACGTTAACGGAAGGTGGATATCGTCCTGAAATTGCATACTTTGAATGTTTGCATGAATTAAAGTTAATTGTTGATTTAATGTACGAAGGCGGATTAACGAATATGCGTCATTCTATTTCAGATACAGCAGAGTTTGGAGATTATGTAACAGGATCGAGAATTGTTACAGATGAAACGAAGAAAGAAATGAAACGTGTTCTTACAGAAATTCAGCAAGGTGAATTTGCGAAGAAATGGATTTTAGAAAATCAAGCAGGGCGTCCAACGTATAATGCGATGAAAAAAGCAGAACAAAATCATCAGTTAGAAAAAGTAGGAGCAGAGCTTCGTGAAATGATGAGCTGGATTCATGCACCGAAAGAATTAGTAAAGAAATAGATTAAGAGAGTATAAGTGAAAAATATGTAAGAGGGGATTTGACAAGATGAGAAGTGACATGATTAAAAAAGGTTTTGATAAAGCTCCGCATCGTAGTTTATTAAAAGCAACTGGTTTGAAAGATGAGGATTTTGATAAACCGTTTATTGCGATTTGCAATTCTTTTATTGAAATTATTCCAGGGCATAAGCACTTGAACGAGTTTGGAAAACTTGTAAAAGAAGCCGTTCGTGCAGCAGGCATGGTGCCATTCGAATTCAATACAATTGGAGTAGACGATGGTATTGCGATGGGACATATCGGTATGCGTTATTCGCTTCCGAGTCGTGAAATCATTGCAGATTCAGTAGAAACAGTTGTAAATGCACATTGGTTTGATGGTATGATTTGCATTCCAAACTGTGACAAAATTACACCTGGTATGATGATGGCGGCTCTTCGTATTAACATTCCAACTGTATTTGTTTCAGGCGGTCCGATGGCTGCGGGGAAAACATCTAAAGGAGAAGTTGTCGATTTAAGTTCCGTTTTTGAAGGGGTAGGAGCTTATCAATCTGGGAAAATTTCAGAAGAAGAATTAAAGGATATCGAAGATCATGGCTGTCCATCTTGTGGCTCTTGTTCGGGGATGTTTACCGCGAATTCTATGAATTGTTTATGTGAAGTGTTAGGTTTAGCTCTTCCAGGAAATGGTAGTATTTTAGCGATTGATCCAAGACGTGAGGAGTTAATTAAACAAGCAGCAGAGAAATTAAAAATTTTAATTGAGAGAGATATTAAGCCACGTGATATTGTGACAGAAGAGGCAATTGATGATGCATTTGCACTTGATATGGCGATGGGAGGATCTACGAATACAGTATTACACACGCTAGCGCTCGCACAAGAGGCCGGATTAGATTACGATATGAACCGTATTGATGCTGTTTCAAGACGTGTACCGCATTTATGTAAAGTAAGTCCTGCTTCTAATTGGCATATGGAAGATATTGATCGAGCAGGTGGGATTAGTGCAATTTTGAAAGAGATGAGCCGAAAAGAAGGGGTACTTCATCTAGATCGAATAACTGCTACTGGGCAGACGTTAAGAGAAAACATTGCTCATGCAGAGATTAAAGATAGGGAAGTTATTCATTCTCTCGAAAATCCTCATAGTGAAGAAGGTGGATTACGTATATTAAAAGGAAACCTTGCGAAAGATGGGGCAGTTATTAAAAGCGGGGCAACTGAAGTAAAACGATTTGAAGGACCTTGCGTTATTTTTAATTCACAAGATGAGGCGCTTGCGGGCATTATGCTTGGGAAGGTTAAGAAAGGGGATGTAGTTGTTATTCGTTATGAAGGACCAAGAGGCGGCCCTGGTATGCCGGAAATGTTAGCACCAACATCAGCGATTGCTGGTATGGGATTAGGTGCAGATGTTGCGCTATTAACGGATGGACGTTTCTCTGGAGCTTCACGTGGTATTTCGGTAGGGCATATTTCGCCAGAAGCAGCTGCGGGCGGAACGATTGCACTTCTTGAACAAGGGGATATCGTTTGTATCGATGTTGAGGAAAGATTGTTAGAGGTAAGAGTTAGTGATGAAGAATTAAATAAGCGTAAAAAAGAATGGAAACGACCAGAACCGAAAGTGAAAACTGGCTGGCTTGGACGTTATGCACAGATGGTAACATCGGCGAATACAGGTGCAGTTCTAAAAATCCCGGATTTTGATTGAGCCAATTTAAAAGAGATAAGGATGATATGAAATGGTGCAGAAAGTAAAGGAGAGAGTGAAAATTGAAGATATCTTAATGGCTCATAATTGCATGAAAGATATCGTTATTAAAACACCGTTACAACGAGATACAGTTTTATCTGAGAAATATGATTGTGACGTTTATGTGAAACGAGAAGACTTACAATTGATTCGATCTTTCAAAATACGTGGTGCGTACAATTTGATTCAAAGTTTACCGAAAGAAAAATTACAAAATGGTGTTGTTTGTGCAAGTGCTGGTAATCATGCACAAGGGGTAGCTTATACGTGTAATTTATTGAAGATTTCGTCAAAAATTTTCATGCCTACAACGACACCTAAGCAAAAAGTATCACAAGTCCAATTTTTCGGTGGTGATTTCGCTGAGATTGTATTAGTTGGTGATACATTTGATAGCTCTTTCCAAGAAGCGCAGCGCTATTGTGATGAAAATAAGATGACATTCGTTCATCCGTTTGATGACCCGTATGTCGTTGCTGGTCAAGGAACAGTCGCGGTAGAAATTATGCATGATATGGAGAAACCAGTTGATTATATCTTTACAGCAATCGGCGGTGGCGGGTTAGCATCAGGGGTTGGTACATATGTGAAAGGTGTTAGTCCTACTACAAAGGTCATTGGTGTAGAACCGATGGGGGCTGCATCTATGAAAGAGGCTTTTCTTCAAAATGAAAATGTCGCGTTAGAGAAAATAGATAGTTTTGTTGATGGAGCAGCTGTCAAAAAAGTAGGGAAGTTAACATTTGAAACGTGTAAAGATGTAATTGATGACATTGTTTTAGTACCAGAGGGGAAGGTTTGTACGACGATTTTAGAACTGTATAAGAAAAATGCAATTGTAGCTGAACCGGCGGGTGCACTATCTATTGCAGCGCTTGATTTATATAGAGATGAAATAAAAGGTAAAACAGTTGTATGTACGCTAAGTGGTGGAAATAATGATATTGATAGAATGCAAGAAATGAAAGAACGATCGCTCATTTATGAAGGATTAAAACATTACTTTATCATTGAATTCCCACAGCGTTCAGGTGCGCTAAGAGAATTTCTTGATAAAGGATTGGGACCAGAAGATGATATTACTCGCTTTGAATACATTAAGAAACATAATAAAGAAAATGGTCCAGCGTTAGTCGGTGTAGAATTAAAACATAAAGAAGATTACGAGCAATTAATTAGTCGTTTTAAAGAAAATAATATTCAATTTGTGGAACTTAATAAAAATCCTGTTTTGTTTGATTTACTTATTTAAAAGAAATAGAAAGAGAGCTATTATTAGCTCTCTTTCTATTTACGTTTGTTTATTATTCTCCCTGTATCATCAATTTCTACATCAGTTGAAACCGTTTGTAAATATTGTAGTGCTTTTTTCTTTTCTTCCTCATTTACAGGGGAAACTTGGTTGTTGCGAATGATGTAAGGATTGAATGACATTTGGACATCATTTCCTTTAAAGGTTAAAGTTAATACGCCAGTTTCGGCGCTTTTTCCATTCACATAACTTGGGAATAAAAAGTTTCCTAATGAGTAAGCGATAGGAACTTTATTATAATACTCAAACCCTTGTAACCAATGTGGATGACTGCCGACAATAGCGTCAGCTCCTGCTTCAACCATTTTAGGTACATATTGTTTTTGGTATTCTATTGGACGATTTGATTTTTCAACGCCCCAATGCATATAAACGATTACATAATCAGCATCTTTCTTTTGCTCTTGAATCGTTTTGGTTACAAGATCTAGATCATATCCGTTCGTAACGCCAGGCTTATTTTCACCAGCTACCCAATTAAAGTTAGGCATAAATCGAACGAAGGAAAGAAATTTAAACTTTTTTCCTTTTACAGTTAGTTCACGAGCGGTATAAGCATCCTCAGCATTTTTTCCGGCTCCAGTATAAGGTAGTTTTAATTTTTCGACGTGAGAAATGGTGTCTAGTAGTCCATCTTGTCCATAATCAAGCGTATGGTTATTGCCAATGTTCACGATGTCATATCCAGTGTTTTTAATGGCTTGTAGTGTGGATGGATCACTTTTAATCCAAAATTGTTGTCCAGGTACTTTTTTTTCTCTCGTTGTAAATGCTGACTCTAAATTGACAAAAGAAATATCAGCTTTTGTTATTTCTTCTTTTACATGTTGGAATGGATAATCAGCACCATTTTTTTCGATTACGGGACGTAATTGCCAATCGAACATTGTATCACCGGAGAAGGTGAGTGTGATTTCAGACTCTTCTATTTTCTTTTCGCTTTTTGAAGCTGTTTTACTAGATTTGTTTTGCATATCAGGTTTGTCTTTTGCTTTTGAAATAAAAGAATAGTTGATTAATAAAACAATTGGTGTAATGAAAAAGGTTATTAACAGAAATCGTTTTAGTAAAGTTTTCATATTTACCGTCCCTTTTGAGTTTATCTCGCAATTGAAAACTTCCTCAATTAAATTATCAATGAATCTAATAAAGGGAAGTTATCGGTCTATGTATAGTTAAGAAAAATTGCGGGTTATGTAGTGAAATTTGCTTACCAATATTCACAATATTAAGTTAACATATAGGTAACCTGTAAATCAATGTATAAACCAAAATATAGAAATAAAGAATTCGAAGGGTGAAGAATGAGAAATGGTTATATTAGGAGCAGTTGTAAATGGGATTTGTATTATATTTGGTACTTTACTTGGTAAATTATTTAGTGCGATTCCAGAAAGTATGAAGGGAACAATTATGCATGCAATCGGTTTAGCGGTTACTGTACTTGGACTTCAAATGGCATTAAAAAGTGAAAATTTTCTTGTTGTCATACTAAGTTTAGTTATTGGTACGGTAATCGGGGAATGGCTACAACTAGAAGAAAAGTTAAAACTTTTGGGGGATTGGTTAGAAAATAAAGTTGGATCGAAAGGGAAAGGGAGCATATCAGAAGGATTTGTAACAGCTACGCTTATTTTTGCAATCGGAGCGATGGGGATACTTGGAGCATTAGACAGTGGGATTCGCGGAAATCATGATATTTTATTCACAAAGGCGATTATTGATGGATTCATTTCTATTATATTAACGACAACTCTAGGAATTGGCGTAGTATTTTCAGCGATTCCAGTGATTTTATATGAGGGAGGTATTGCAGTTTTTGCAACACAAATTAATAGTTTTGTTCCAAAAGAATTAATGAATCAATTTATAGTGGAAATGACGGCTACTGGCGGTATTATGATATTTGCAATCGGATTAAACTTACTTGGATTTATTAAAATTAAAGTGGCAAATTTACTTCCAGGCATATTAATGGTTGGAGTAATTGTTTCTATTATATATGGTTATGGTTTGATAATAAGTCATTAGGGGAAGGGATATAGATGGTGGAATTCAAATTTACAAAACGTGCATATAAAATATTGGAGATCGCAGCAGAAGAGGCTGAGTGTAGTAAAGGTATTATCCATCCAGTTCATCTATTTATAGGAGCTTGTAAGGAAGGTACTGGAGTTTGCGCGGAGTTACATATGTATTTATTTCATACGGTGGGTATGGATTTTTTAGCAAAGATATCGTTACTCCAACAATATCATGCAAATGATATAGAATACATAAATGTTGGGGAGTTTAAAGTTTCAAATAAGACGATAGAAGTTTTAAAAGTAGCGAAGAAACGGATGGAACGTTTTCAGCAAATAGTAATAAATGAAGGGCATGTTTTATATGCAATTTTTCAAGGGGATGAAGTTATTAATAAGGTTATAAGTGAAAAGATGAAAAAAGATGTATTGCAAATTACATCTGAACCAAGAGACTTGACGGTTGCATTAACAAGATTTGATCCTATTTGTAATAGTTTAAGCTGTAATATTAGAAAAGCGATCTCTTCTGATTTTGAAAAGTTGGCACGTTTTGTTAAGGATGAATTTGGGGAGCGTTGGTTAAAATCTTTAGATTATGGATTTCGGACATATAAAGAAGAGTTACCTATTTTTATTGCTGAACAAGGAGGAGAAATCATTGGTTTCGCTTGTTATGATGTTGTGAGAGGAAAGAAAGGGCTGTTTGGCCCGATGGGTACAGCGAAACATAATCGTGTGAACGGTGTTGGGAAGACGTTATTGAATCATTGTTTATATAACATGAAGAAAATCGGATATGAGTATGCAATTATAGGACAAGCAGGTCCGATTGAGTTTTACGAGCGATGCTGTAATGCATGTTTAATACCAATAAGAGATAATTAACTCTATCCCTTTGCAAAGAATGCAAAGGGATAGAGTTTTATTATGTATAAAGCAAATTACTAAACTTTTTCTAGAAAACGGTGTAGAATGGGTATCGAATGAAAGAAGGTGTGAAAATGGCCAGCTGGAAACGAAATTTAATGATTTGTTGGCTAGGTTGTTTTACCACTGCAGCCGGTATGAGTTTAGTAATTCCTTTTTTATCTTTTTATATTGAGGAATTAGGGGTGACCGGCACTTCTAGTATTGCACAGTGGTCGGGACTTGCATTTGGAGTGACATTTTTAATGGGAGCGATCGTATCACCAATATGGGGCAAGCTTGGTGATGTACATGGACGGAAATTGATGCTTATACGTGCGAGCCTTGGTATGGCGATAATTATGACGCTTATGGGGTTTGTGACGGACGTGTATCAACTAGTCGCACTTCGGTTTTTAATGGGAGCGGTATCAGGTTTCCTTTCTACAGCGATGACATTTATTGCTGCAGAAACTCCGCAAGAACATTCAGGGTGGGCAATTTCTACAATCTCAACTGGAGGCGTGAGTGGTTCATTACTTGGGCCGATACTCGGAGGTTATTTGTCAGAGTTAATCGGAATGCGCCATGTTTTTTTAGTTACAGGAGCTTTCTTATTCCTTTCCTTTCTCATCGTCTTTTTCTTCTTACATGAAGAGAATCATTCTGCTAAAGCAAAAAAGGCACAGCCGAAAAAAGTATGGACGATGGTCCCGGCAAAACATTTAATAATAAGTTTATTTGTAGCAACGTTTATTATTCAGCTTGCAAATATGTCAATTCAACCTATTATTACGTTGTACGTAAAGCATTTGGCAGGACCAGGAACAGATCATATTGAAATGCTTGCAGGTGCAGTTATGTCTGCAACAGGATTAGCAGTTATTTTGGCAGCACCAAGACTCGGAAGATTATCAGATCAAATCGGTCCTCAAAAAACGTTAGTTGTGGCGTTGTTTGCTGCAGGAATTATTTTTATTCCGCAAGCATTTGTAACCTCAGCTTGGCAACTATTAATTCTTCGATTTTTATTAGGTATCGCACAAGCAGGATTATTACCTTCCGTACAAACTCTACTAAAACAACATACACCAACCCATGTTACGGGACGAATATTTGGATATAATCAATCGTTTCAGTTTTTAGGAAATATGATTGGACCAGTACTTGGTGGGCAAATTGCAGCACATGCAGGTTTCCAATATGTTTTCTTCTCTACTTCATCACTATTATTTATTGCGTGCATTTGGGTTTATTTTCATAATAAGAACGAAGAGGTATCAGAGAAACGACATTTGGAAGTTAGTTAACTAAGTGAATGAAAAAGAAAAGGATGAAGCAACGATTGCTTCATCCTTTTCTTTAAAATTGAAGACAAAGATAGCTTAATGTACCCAGCTCGTAACTGCGGTGAATGACTTCACCGCTATTTTCACCGCTTCCCATAGCGATAAATAAAGGAACAAAATGCTCTGCTCTTGGTACTGCTAATTGTGCATGAGGGGCATTGTTCTCCCAATTAAATAATGCATCTTTATCAGTAGTCTGCATATGTTTAATAATCCAATCATCAAATTCAATTGCCCATTGTTCGGGTGTCGTTTGATTCCATTTCAAAGCTCGTAAGTTATGAACGGTAACACCGCTCCCGATTACTAAAATATTTTCTTGACCAAGTCCTTTAAGTGCTTCTCCAATCTTAAATTGCTCTTTTGCAGGAAGGAATGGATTGACTGAAATTTGGACGACAGGAATATTTGCTTCTGGATACATGCGATGCAGAAGAGTCCATGAGCCATGATCTAAACCTCTCGTCACATTATGATGGACTGGAATACCTTTGTTTTTAAATTTTGTTTCTAACATAGATGCAATGTTAGAAGAGCCTTTCGCACGATATTTGATTTCGTATAACTCAGGAGGAAAACCTCCAAAATCATAAATTGTTTCATATTCGTTATTTGATGAGGAAATCGTTAATACTTCACTTTCCCAGTGAGCAGTAAAAATAACAATTGCTTTCGGTTTATATGTTTCTCCAAGTGTTTTTAAAAAACTTGTATAGTCTGTATCTTGAATAGCGAGCATCGGTGATCCGTGTGCTAAAAATAATGATGGCATCATAGTAGAAACCTCCCAAAAAAAATATAATAATTACTTTATGTAAGTAACTATATAATTTTATTTTAAGTTCGTCAACATAATAGTTATTGAGCTAATTGGAAAAGGGAGTCATTTGTCATAATGAAGGCAATTGCATATAATACATAATAAGGATAATGAATGGACATTCATTTTTTGAGATACATAATAGAGTTGGGGGCTGATGAAATGAACGTACAGGAAAGTTTCGTTACGGCATTGGATGGATCGGAAATTTATTTACGTAAGTGGTTACCAGAAGCAGATCCGCGAGGGATTATTCAAATTGCACATGGTATGACAGAACATGCAGGTGTTTATACAGACTTTATTGCTGCGTTATTAGAAGCAGGGTATGGTGTTTATGCACATGATCATAAAGGTCATGGGAAAACAGTGAAAAGAGAAGAAGATTATGGTCATTTTGAACCAAATGTAGGTTGGAATGAGGCTGTGTCTGATGTTATCTTTGTATCAGAAACGATAAGAAAAGAGCAGACATGCCCGTTATTTTTACTTGGACATAGTATGGGTTCTTTTTTATCAAGACGTGCTGTACAACTGAAAGGTGAGTTATATGATGGATTCCTTATTTCAGGAACTGGTGGAAATCCAGGGATTTTAGGAAGTATCGGCCATAAAGTAGCGACAATTGAGATGAAATTACGCGGGGCGAAAACGAAAAGTCCGATGCTAAACTTTTTATCTTTCGGAAATTTCAACTCACACTTTAAGCCAAATCGTACCGAATTTGATTGGCTATCTTCAGATAACAGTCAAGTAGATAAATATATTGCGGATCCGTTATGTGGATTCATTTGTACGACGAGTTTTTATCGAGAATTATTTTCTGGTGTATTAGAAGTAAATAAACTAGATGAGTTCAAAAAAACACCGAAAAACCTTCCGATACATATTTTTTCAGGAGATCGTGATCCTGTTGGGGATATGGGGAAAGGTGTAAAAGAAGTATATGAAAACTATAAAAAATGTGACGTGAGAGATGTAACACTGCGTTTATATGAAAATGGAAGACATGAAATGTTCCATGAAGTAAATAGAGATGAAGTATTTCAAGATTTGATTTCTTGGTTAGATGGACATATCGTATGAGAAGAACCTCACTTTTTTGAAGTGAGGTTTCTTTAAGGAGATGGAGGAATAGTTATGGGCGAATTTTTTAATAAAGAGTATGTAGAAATAGATTTTCAAGATGTTTTGATCAAAGAAGAGGAATTGAAAAATTGTACTTTCATAAAATGCCGTTTTAGAGGGATAGATGCATCGGAAGTTTCTACTGAAAATTGTACTTTCATAGAATGTGATTTTACCGGTGCTCTTTTTAACGCTTCTATCCATAAAGGAACTACATTTGCAAATTGTAAGTTTGTTGGTGCGAATTTATTCGTATCGAAGTTTGAAGAGTGTAAAATGACTGGCTCTGATTTTGAAGAAGCGAATTTAGACGGAATAACTATCATATCGGGCGATTGGTCATATACGAATTTAAGGTTCGCGAACTTAAGTAAACAAATGTTAAAGGGTATACGTTTAATTGAGGCTGACCTATATGAATGTAATTTAGAAAAAGCAGATTTACGTGAGGCGGATTTAACAGGTGTACAACTAGGTAAGGCGAAACTTAGCGGTGCAAATTTAAAAGGGGCGATAGTTGATAGAATAGATTTTACAAGTTTTGATTTAAAAAATGTAAAATTAGATATAGCGCAGGCAGTTGCAGTAGCAAGATGTTATGGGGCTAAGGTGAACTAAATTGTTTGAAAAACCGTTCAAAGTGCTGAACGGTTTTTTAAATCATAATAGTAGTATAATAGGGAATGAGGTGTTAATACTATGGAAGATAAAACATTAGGTATACTACTAGATGTAGTCGGGGAATTATTTTCAGATGAAATATCAATCGCCGTTTCGAATACGAAAGAATATATTTATTATCGGCCAAGTAAACGAATTGACTTAAAGATTAGTGCTGGGGATCCTATTAAAGAAGGAACAATTGCTCATAAAGCAATGGTAACGAAGCAAAAAGCCTCTGAGTTTATTAACCGGGATGTTTTCGGTATTCCTTATCATGGAATGGCCGTACCATTTTCAAATAATGGAAAGATTGAAGGGTGCGTGACGGCAATTTATCCAGCTTTAACGGATGGTAAGTCAGTCGTTACTTTAAAAACAACAGACGGATGGGTTCCTGTTCCTTTTTCAAAGGTCATGTATTTAGAGGCTAAAGATAAAAAGACGTATGTGAATTCAGAAGAGTTAACAGGAACACATAAATACTCTCTACAAGAATTCGAATACTTGCTTCCGAAAGATTCGTTTATTAGATGCCACCGTTCCTTTATCGTAAATGTTAATTATATTAAAGCGATTTATCCTGATACGCATTCTACTTTTGTACTTTCTATGGATAGCGGAGAGAGGGTACCAGTAAGTCAATCATACGCCAGTTATTTTCGTAAGCTTTTAGGATTCTAAATTTTTCTGCTTTAGAACCTAGATTCGCTGTTTTATCTGAATTTTCGGCATTGTGTACAAAAATCCCTATTTTAATGGTGTTAATGTGTAAAATAATTATGAATATTCATTGGGAGAGGGATTACATATGGAGAATAATTTGGATAGAATTAGGGATCAACGATTAAAGGATCGGGTAGTTACACCTGAAGAAGCAGCTTCATGGATTGAAAGTGGAATGACTTTAGGTTTAAGTGGATTTACACGTGCTGGGGATGTAAAAGCAGTCCCATTTGCGCTGGTGAACCAAGTTAAGAATGATAAATCTTTTAAAGTAAATGTGTATACAGGGGCTTCCTTAGGTTCGGATGTAGATAAATTATTTGCTGAGGCAGGAATTTTAGGGAAAAGGTTGCCTTTCCAAGCTGATGCGACTATGCGAAAAGGAATTAATAACGGAGACTTTTTATTTGTGGATCAGCACTTGTCTCATACAGCAGAGTTACTCCGTGCTGACGTTATGGATATAGATTTCGCTATTTTGGAAGCGGTTGCGATTACTGAAGATGGAATGATTATTCCAACCACTTCAATTGGAAATTCCTTAGCATTTTCCTTAAATGCTAAGTCTATTATTATTGAAATGAATATGGCCCAATCTGCGCAACTAGAGGGGCTGCATGATTTATATGAACCAGGTAAACAAGGGGAAAGACTTCCAATTCCGCTCGTAAAAACCGATGATCGAATTGGAACGATCGGTATCCCGATTGATGCTGAAAAAGTGAAGGGGATTGTGTTTACGAATCAACTGGATTCGCCATCGACAATTGTTCCTCCAGATGAAGAAACTGTTATTATGGCACAGCATTTAATAGAGTTCCTTCGTGAAGAAGTCAAAGTAGGACGGTTAACAAATAGTTTAGCGCCGTTACAATCGGGAATTGGTTCAGTGGCCAATGCAGTTCTTCATGGAATGTTAGATTCTGAGTTTGAAGATTTAGAAGTGTATTCTGAAGTTTTACAAGACGCGGTCTTTGATCTTATGGATGCTGGGAAGGTCAATTTTGCTTCCTGTTGCTCCATAACGCTTTCAGAAGAGAAAATGCAACAAGTATTTTCTAACTTTGAAAAATATCGTGACAAATTAATGATGCGCCCGCAAGAGATTTCTAATCATCCTGAAATCATTCGTCGCCTTGGATTAATCTCGATTAATACGGCGTTAGAATTAGATATATACGGAAATGTTAACTCTACTCACGTTTTAGGTACAAAAATGATGAATGGTATTGGAGGTTCTGGTGACTTTGCGCGAAATGCCCGCCTAGCTATCTTTGTTACTAAATCGATTGCGAAAGGTGGTAACATTTCAAGTATCGTTCCTTTCGTTTCACATGTAGACCATACGGAACACGATGTAGATGTTATCGTTACTGAACAAGGGTATGCTGATTTAAGAGGACTAGCGCCAAGAGAAAGAGTGGAACTAATTATTGAGAATTGCGCACATCCAATGTATCGTGACCAGCTAAGAGCTTATTTTGAAGAAGCGCAAACAAGAGGTGGACAAACCCCTCATGTTTTAGAAAAAGCTTTTTCTTGGCATGCGAATTATGCTAAAAATGGAACAATGCTTGAAGCGGTAGTAGAAACTGTATAGGTGTGAATTATAGAAGTAGTAAAACAAATGATTCTTAATATAATATGCCATAAAGGTTAAAAGAGAAAGAACGCCAATTTTCAGGAATGGCGTTCTTTTTCTTTTAAAAAATTGTTATCTATAATAAAGATTTACAAAAATAATCTCTAATCTATGAAAATAAAAGGCTTTTCAAATTATTTTTCGAATCATTTTAATAGTATACATATCGAATGTGAGGAGAAAGAATCATGAAGTTAAGGAAAGCGTTATTAAGTGAAGCGAATGAATTAAGTGAACTTGCACTATATTCAAAAGCAACGTGGAACTATAGCGAAGAATTCATACTTGCTTGTAAGGAAGATTTAACAATTACGGAAGAGTACATAAAAAGTAATTTTGTATATGTTTTAGAAAATGATAATACGGAGATTGGATTTTTCTCATTTTTACGTAATGATAAAGCTCTCGACTTCTTATACATTCATCCTCGTTACAAAGGGAAAGGGTACGGGAAAATACTTTGGGAGTATGTATTAGAAAAAGCAAATGAACTAGGAATAAAAAGTTTTACAATTGATAGTGACCCGAATGCAAAAGGGTTTTACTTGAAGATGGGGGCGAAGTTAATAGGAGAGACACCATCAACGGTTTTTAAGGATCGATTACTGCCTCTTTTGAAATATGATGTGTAAAACTATTAATAGAAGGAGAAGCTGAGAATGGATCTTATAAAGAGAAAAAGAATATATGAAGCACTAATAAAATCGTGGTCGATTGAAACAAGTTCAAAGTGGACTCTTGAAAATCCAGCAAAGGGACAGTGTGGTGTAACGGCTTTAGTCGTTCAAGATATATGCGGAGGGAAAATCAAAAAGACAAAATTTGGAGAGGAGTGGCACTTTTATAACCTTATAGATGGAAAGGTGTTTGATTTTACAGAGACACAATTTAATGAAGAAGTGAATTATATGGGCGTGAAATCTAATCGAGAAGAAGCACTTGCAGATACAAATAAAACACAATATAGCATTTTGAAGGAAAAGATAATGAAAGAATTCAAATTATCTTTTGACTCTTAATCTTTAATAAGTTACTATAATGGTGGTAACTTATTAAAGGGAACTTCATAGAGTTGAAAGGGGAAATACTTTTGAAAACAACTTATGTAAACGCTACAATCGTAACGATGAATGAACAAAACGAAGTGATAGAAAATGGATATATCATTGTAGAAAATGATCAAATTATAGATGTAAAGAGCGGAGAATTCGCTAATGATTTTGAGGTAGATGAAGTAATTGACATGAAAGGGAAGTGGGTTTTACCAGGGCTTGTAAATACACATACACACGTTGTAATGAGTCTCTTAAGAGGTATTGGCGATGATATGTTATTACAGCCGTGGCTTGAGACGAGAATTTGGCCACTTGAAAGTCAGTTTACACCAGAACTTGCGGTCGCTAGTACGGAATTAGGATTACTTGAAATGGTGAAAAGTGGTACAACATCATTCTCTGACATGTTTAATCCAATTGGAGTAGATCAAGATGCAATTATGGAAACGGTATCAAGGAGTGGGATGCGAGCTGCTGTTTCAAGAACTTTATTTAGCTTCGGAACGAAAGATGATGAAAAGAAAGCAATTGAAGAAGCTGAGAAATATGTGAAGCGTTACTATAACGAAAGTGGTATGTTAACTACGATGGTTGCACCGCATAGTCCATATACATGTTCCACAGAACTGTTAGAAGAATGCGCACGTATTGCAGTAGAAAATCAAACGATGGTTCATATTCACCTTTCGGAAACAGAGCGTGAAGTACGTGATATTGAAGCACAGTACGGAAAACGTCCAGTAGAATATGCAGCAAGTTGCGGATTGTTTAAACGCCCAACAGTTATTGCGCACGGTGTAGTGTTAAATGAAAATGAGCGTGCATATTTAGCAGAACATGATGTTCGAGTGGCGCATAACCCGAATAGTAATTTAAAACTAGGATCTGGTATAGCGAATGTAAAAGCGATGCTAGAAGCAGGAATGAAAGTAGGAATTGCAACAGATAGTGTGGCGTCTAACAACAATTTAGATATGTTTGAAGAAATGCGCATTGCAACATTATTACAAAAAGGTATTCATCAAGATGCAACAGCGTTACCAGTTGAAACAGCTCTTACACTTGCGACTAAAGGAGCTGCTGAAGTAATCGGGATGAAACAAACAGGATCACTTGAGATTGGAAAGTGTGCTGATTTTATTACGATTGACCCATCTAATAAGCCGCATTTACAACCAGCAGACGAAGTGTTATCGCACCTTGTATATGCTGCTAGTGGAAAAGATGTAAGTGATGTAATCATTAACGGCAAACGTGTCGTTTGGAATGGCGAATGTAAAACGTTAGATGAAGAGCGTATTATATTTGAAGCGAGTCGTTATAAACGAGGTTTACAAAGATAGGTATTTTCAGGCTGTGGAGAAAGTCTTCTCCACAGCTCATTTTTGTGCCTGAACCTTCTTTTATGTGCCAGCACTGATAAAAAGAGGGAAAGGAGAGGTTTCTTATTAGTGTTGATTAATAAAATAGAAGAGAATGATTTAGTTAAAATCACTAGTTTCAAAAAAGCCTTCACGCAATGATGATTGCATGAAGGCTTTCGATGTTTTCTTATTTTTTTGTCTCATTGACCCATGTAATAATGTCCTGGATGACGTACTCGGGAACATTTGCAGGGATTTCGTACTCACTTGGAAGACTCAATTCCCCGTCACCCTCCGTGAAGAAATGATTCAATTTCGGGTATTCTTTGAACTGAACATTCCCGCGGTTTGAAAGTCCCTCCTGCCATTTTGTATATTCATCTTTTACTGTTACTTGATAATCGCGTGCCCCTTGCAGAATCAGTAAAGGCTCTTTTCGTGATTTTGCCTCCTCAACTGGACGCCACCTAGTAACATCATACATAAAGTGAGGAGACGGAAACGGAAAATTGTAGTCAGCTGGCGGATGGTCAGGATTGAAAGTAGGATCCAGGATAAAAGCGAACTGTCTTTTTAGTTCATCGATTACTTCCTTTGGCGCCCCAAGGTATTGACTCACATCAATGGCAGTGTCAGTCAAAGGGCGTGCAGGTGGTGCGAGTAAGATACTTCCTCGAACAAGTGAGGAAGGCGCTTTGCTCAGTATACGCGGCATTGTGCCAGCTCCTTGGCTATGTCCGAGAATGAAAATATTATTTGGATCAATGCCTTCCTGCTGCGCTGCTGACTTTGCTGCATATATGGCATCATCTGTAGTATCACGGTCTAACGTAACAGGTTCTGCACTCATCTTTAATGCATGTTCTAAGGTACGTTTTTCATAGCGCAACACTGCAATTCCGTTGGATGAAAGGCCCACCGCAAGGTCTCGTAAGATTTTTGTTCCCAAATAGGTAGCATCGCGATCATGGATGCCAGCACCATGAACAAGAACAACTACGGGTACCTTTTCACCAGGCTTATGTTTCGGAACTGTTAATGTGGCTGGTAACGGATAAGTAGAATTTCCAATGACGATTTCACGTTCTTGATAGGAAGCAGGTTGGTCATAGCTAGGATGCGGAATGTAAGATTCCTGGGGCGGCCTTTCCCCAACTTCATCTACTTTCCCGCCAGGTGTGAATTTAATGAGTAGCGGTATGGTAGTTCCTTCAATAGCTCCTGGAATTTCCACCGTCTGATGGACCAAGTTTCGTTCTTTTATTACAGGTGTTCCCATGATTTTTATCCCACTTTGTGCCCACCAATTTTGTAATGTGTTTGCTGTAAACTTGGATTGAAAAGCAGCAGACGTCAACTGGAGTGCCTCTGCATACTTACCTTGCTGGAGATATTCAAAAAATAATGATGTACGCTCCGTTAAAGAGACTAGTTTCTTTTCTGCAGATTGTTCCTCACGTGTATCTGCGTGAATAGCTGTTGTAAGCGGGAAAGATGAAACGCCTAAAGAAAAGAGTAGGCTAAAGGAAAGTACTGATTTTTGTATTTTCTTTTTTTTATTCATGTTTTAACCTCCAATATGTGATGGTAAAAAACAGATATGGTAATTAAAGTTCTGGTGCAAAAACTTCAAAATATCTGCAAGTAATCTCCCAAACTTGGACCTACTGATATTATTACTCTAAAAAAAGACATGATGATTAGTATGGAAAAGAAGAGTCGTCTAAACCATTGATAGGTTTATCTAAAATCAGTCATTCTGGTTTTATCGTAATCTCTCTTCCTTTACTTTATATTTTGACTATACGAAACAAAGCTCTCGTTTTTCTTACTTGATCCTTACAAAATCCTTAAGTGTATAAGATTTGTAAAATACAACTTTCTATCTGAACTTCTTTTTATGTGTCAACACTGACAAAAAGAGAATAAGGAGAGATTTCTTAGGATGGTGCTTTAAAAATCATTGTGGCGAACGTGTATCTGTTTCTGTAGAAGAGTTAGTTCCGAAAGAACATTTCCTTCATACAATTGAGGCGACAATAAATTTTGATTTTATTAAGGAAAAGCTATCCTTTTTTAAAAGGATAGCTTTTTTCTTGAACGAATAAATATTCAAAAGAATGTCGCATCTTTCTGTTCATATTTCTGCTATAATATATAACGCTTTATAATATTTTATACTTAAGGAGAACAACTCATGAAGCGAAAAAAGAGCCATTTAATGGTAATGGCACTTGTTACATCTTTATTATTAACAGCTTGTAATAATAAAGCGAATAAAAGTGAAACAGAGGCAAAAGAACAAGTATTAAATGTAACGGTATCAGAAGAGATCCCTTCTCTTGATACTGCGAAAACGATGGATGGTACATCAGCACACGTTATGCAAAACATATTTGAAGGTTTGTATGTATTAGATGATCAAGATCAGCCTATTCCAGCAGTAGCAAAATCGTTTAAAAGAAGTGAAGATGGTAAAAAATATACATTTGATTTGCGTAAAGATGCAAGATGGTCAAATGGAGACAGTGTGACAGCAAATGATTTTATGTTTGCATGGAAACGTGCAATTAACCATGAAACAGCGTCTCAATATGCGTACATGCTCTTTCATCTGAAAAATGCGAAAGAAATTAATAAAGGAACAATGCCTCTTGATAACCTTGGAGTTAAAGTTATAAATGATTATAAGTTGGAAGTGGAACTAGAACAGCCAATTCCGTATTTTTTACAGTTGTTAGCACTACCTATTTATTTACCGCAGCATGAATCATTTTTGAAAGAACAAGGAAAGAATTATGCATTGGAACCTAGTAATCTCATATATAACGGCCCATTTGTATTAGAGAAATGGAAGCATGAACAAGAGTTTCAATTAAAGAAGAATGTTACATATTGGGATGAAAAGAAAGTGAAATTAGACGAAATAAACTTCCAAATTGTAAAGGATACAATGACGGTTGTTAATTTATACGAAGCTGGTGATTTGGATCGAGTGCCTATTAATTCTCAATTTGTAGACAAGTATAAAGGAAGTAAGGAATTACATATGTCGAGCGATCCAGGAATTGCTATGCTACGTTTTAATGAAAAAAATAATGCGTTAGCAAATAAGAAAGTGCGTCAGTCTATCTCATTCGCTTTAAATAAAGAAGATTTCGTTTCTCACTTTATTAATAACGGGGCAAAGTCTGCAAGCGGACTTGTACCGGTTGGTCATATAAATGAGGAGACTGGTAAAGATTTTAGAAAAGAAAACGGAGATCTTTCTCCATATGATTTGCAAAATGCGAAAAAGATTTGGGAAGAAGCGAAAAAAGAACTGGGAGTAGAGCAAGTAAACCTCGAATTTTTAACATATGAACAAGATAATGCAAAACGTATGGCAGAATATATAAAAGGTGACTTAGAAAAGAATTTGCAAGGACTCACGATACAAATTAAACAACAGCCATTTAAGCAAAAGTTACAGTTAGAACAAATGGGAGATTACGATATATCTATGGCAAATTGGGGACCTGATTATAAAGACCCAATTAGTTATTTAGAGCTCTTTACGACGGGGAATCCGAATAACAAAATGAATTATTCTAACCGTCACTACGATGAATTAATAAAGAAAGCGAAAAGCAACCTAGTACTAGATCAGAAGAAAAGATGGGAAGCATTGCAAGAGGCCGAGCGTATTTTATTAGAGGATGCCGCGGTCGCACCGCTTTATCAAATGGGCTCAGCTTACGTACAAAAGGATTACGTAAAAGGAATTGAGAAGCATCAATTTGGTGGTGTTTATACTTATAAGAATGCTCATATCACAAATTAATAAATACAAAAAACCTTACTTTTTAAAAGTAAGGTTTTTTCGCATATATTCTATTAAACCGATTTTAATAAAGAATAATAATTCGTGTCATAGGGGATATCATCTTGATACATATAGTTTTTCAGAATACCTTCTTTTTCAAATCCTAATTTTAATAGTACTGTATTGGAAGCTTCATTTTCAAGAAAGACAATCGCCCCAATCCGTTTTAAATGAAGTGTGTTGAAACCGTATGATATAACATCAGAAACCGCTTCAGTCGCATATCCATTTCCCCAGTGTTCAGGCAAAAAGGCATAACTAATATTTGCTCGTTTATGTTCAGAAGACCAATCATGAAAACCAATTGTTCCAATGATTCCTTTCTTGTCTTTTATTTCGATGCCCCATTTAATACCGTGTCTTTCATTGTAACTCAACTTAAAATTGTTAAGGATTTGCTTTACTTGATCGAGATTTTGTAATGGTTTTTGGCCATAATGGCGCAGGACATCGGAATTAGAAAAGCAATCTAATATACTCGGTGCATCTTCTTCAGTAAGTTCTCTTAAAATAAGTCGCTCAGTTTTTAATATAGGAAACATGCCTTCACTCCTGTTCATATGAAACTAGAATGTATTTGTTATTGTATACTTTAATCTGAAAATAAAGATTATTCAAGGTGTAATGATGATTTTAATTTATGTTAAGATTGATTGTGGAATATATTTCAAAAAGAGGTTTAGATATGGAGAAAAACTCAATTTTAGTTGTAGATGATGATCGAGATATTATTCGATTCATTAACGTAAATTTAGAGCAAGAAGGTTTTACTGTTTTTAGTGCTGACAACGGAGAAGAGGCGTTAGAGGTATTGAATAATAATGATGTTCAACTTGCTATCCTTGATGTTATGATGCCTCAAATGGATGGAATTGAATTGTGTAGAAGGATAAGAGAGAAATATAGTTTGCCAATTATGTTTTTAAGTGCTAAATCATCAGATATAGATAAAGTAATTGGATTTAGCACTGGGGCAGATGATTATATTGTGAAGCCGTTCAGTACAATTGAATTTATAGCGAGAGTGAAAGCTCAATTAAGAAGGTATACATATTTCAATCAAAATGCTGTCCAAGAAATAGAAAAGAAAATAAACATTAGAGGTTTAGAAATAGATGAAGTGTCTAGAACAGTAATGTTATATGGAGAAACAATCAATCTTACGAGAACTGAATATGATATTTTGTACTTAATGGCCGCTGCAAAGAATCGTGTATTTACTATTGAAGAAATATATGAGAGCGTTTGGAAAGAAAGGGCCTATGAAAGTAATAATACAGTAATGGTTCATATTGCAAGATTAAGAAATAAAATTGAAGAGAATCCAAAAGAACCGAAGTTTATTCAAAATGTTTGGGGAGTCGGATATAAAATTGAAGGTTAAATCATTACAAGGCATTAGAGCTAAGTTTTTTATCGCATTCATATGTAGCATCTTGTTAGCAACTGTAAGTATAATAGTGTTTCAAATTTTAATTGGAAATATATATAGTCATGCTAATGCGTTAGAGGAAAAATATTCATTTTTATATTTTATAGTTTTTTTGATTTTTACTACAATATACTTTGCATTCATGACAAAGACAATGATGAAAAGATTATCTGAAATTAACAAGAATGTGAAGGAAATAAGTAATGGTAATTTCGAAATACATATACCTATTTCAAAAAATGACGAGATTGGTGAATTAGCGACGAATGTTAATAGAATGGCGAAAAGTTTAAAAGAGTCTATCGAGAATGAAAAAAAATCACAGGAAATGAAAAATGAAATGATTAGTAATATTTCTCATGACTTACGAACACCTGTAACATCTCTAATAGGTTATGCGGACCTGTTAGGAAATAAGCTTCATTCAAATGGAGAAGAATGTGAACAGTATGTAAGTATATTAAAGCGAAAAAGTTATGAATTAAAAAATCAAGTAGATGATTTATTAGAATATTGTCAAATAAATTATAGGGAGATTGAATTACATAAAAGTGTAGTAAATATGAAAGCGTTCATTGAACAAATCATGATTGATTTTGTACCACAACTAGATGATGCCGATATGAGCTTTTGTGTTAATGGTGATAAGGAGTTACATGTGGAAATGGATGTAGCGCTTATGGTGAGGCTGTTCGAAAATGTAATTAGTAATAGTATTATGTACGGGAAAGACGGAAAACAGATTTTGATTCAAATTTCTAAAAGAGACATGAATGTTGAAATAGAAATTAAAAATTTTGGACAATGCATTCCGAATGAGAACCTTCCTTACGTTTTTGAGAAGTTTTATCGTGGTGAAAAATCACGTAGCTCTCATACGGGTGGCAAAGGAATGGGACTTGCAATTGCGAGAAGTATAGCAGAGCTCCATAAAGGGGATATCACTGTGCGTAGTAACGATAAAGAAACAGTTTTCACCATAGTTTTACCGCAGTATAAAGAAATGTAAGAAAGTCGTAAGTATTTCTTTTGTATGTCGTAATTTTCACTTCGTATCATTTAGAACAAAGATATGAGAGTAGGGATACAACATGTGGAAGAAATATGTATTAATAATTTTAGTTGCTTTTTTAATTACAAGTTGGAGTGTAGTTTATTTAGCCAATGGTGTTATGTCAGTCATTGTTTGGTGGAGTATACAAGCTTTTAGCTTAGTATCAATCGTTGTTTTGATAGGATCAGTATTACTATTTGTGTGGAAAGGCATTTTCAGAAAGCGTATAGATAGAACGCTACTCTTCATAGTTCTTTTCTCTATAATTGGAGCTTGGCCCTTAGGATGGTACGCTAACATAGGTGGACTTGCTTACCCGGCAGATGTACATTCCGTGACTCTCAAAGTAGTAGTTCGTTTTCCTTTGAATGAACGAGCACTAGTAGGCTGGGGCGGTGATCGATTAGAAACGAACTATCATGTTATAAAACCAAATGAACGCTGGGCATACGATATTCTTATTCCGCCTGCTGAAGTGAAAAGTAGTAAGTTAGAGGATTATGGAATATACGGTACAGATGTACTGGCGCCGGCTTCTGGAACAGTTGTATCAATCAATAATGATGAAAAAGATGTAGTTCCGGGATCGGATGATTTTCAGTCAATGGCGGGGAATCATATTTATTTACGACTAGATGAATCAGGGACATTTTTGATTCTTGCTCATTTAAAGAAAAAATCAATTAAAGTGAGGGAAGGACAACATGTAAATGAAGGGGAGGTTCTTGCTCAAGTCGGTAACTCCGGAAGTTCAAGTGAGCCACATTTACATATTCATCATCAAAGACAGGATCCATCCAAGGTGAGCATATTTCTTTCGGAAGGATTACCACTTTACTTTCGAACTGAAAAAGGTGTGATAATGCCGGAAAAAGGCGAATATATAAAAGGAAATTAGGGGGAAGCGCTGATGTGGGAGAAATATTATGTTGAAACTGATAGAGGGAAATTTGAGTATTTTCAAAAGGGAGAAGGAAAACCACTTTGTGTAACACATTTATACAGTGAGTTTAATAGCAATGGTAACTTATTTGCTTCTGCATTTACGAATCATTACACAGTGTACCTTATAAACTTAAGAGGGTGCGGAAATTCTACACATGATACCACTAAATATAATCTAGGAATGGTAGATGCAGTACGTGATTTAGAGGCGATACGTGAAGCATTAAATATTAAAAATTGGACGTATGCAGGTCATTCTACAGGTGGAATGCTTGCTTTACAGTATGCGATAATGTGTCCAGAGAGGCTTGTGAAAATTATAGCTGGCGGATTATGTGCATCAGCTGAGTATATGAATCACAAAAATAGTATTTATTGTAGAGATAATAATCAAAATGCTCGTTTAAGAGAAATATTTGCAGTGCTCAGGGACATGGCTTCTACAATTGATGAGAGGCGTGCCGTAAACAAAGAGTGGACAATGATGTCTTTATATAATGAATCAGCTTATGATGAAATGATTACTAGACCGAACAGCGGTAAAACAGTATCAAAACGTCTTGATTATTTTTCTTATAAGGAGTTACCTACATTTGATTTACGTTTACAATTAGAGAATGTAAATATACAAGCCCATATTTACGCTGGAATTTATGATGCACAGTGTCCTCATGAATTTGCAGTAGAAGTAGCGGAGCTTATGCCAAATGCAATAATGTCGACATTTGAATATAGTAATCATTTTCCATTTATTGAGGAAGAAGAAGAGTTTATAAAATTTGTTGAAAGCACGGTCTGTCATGTAAATAGATGATGAAAATTTATAATTCAAAAGAGAAGGCTGTCTCCAACACAAACTTGAGACAGCCTTCTTCTTTTGTTATCCTACAAATGTCTGATACAGTAAGAAAATATTTAAAACGATAACGAGTGCAGCGATTAACCAAGCGATGAATGTTGTAATGCGGTGGTTAACGAGTGCGCCCATAATCTTTTTATTACTTGTGAACATGATGAGTGGTACTAATGCAAAAGCAATACCGAATGATAAGACGACTTGGCTCATTACGAGAGCGTAAGTTGGATTTACACCTAAAGCGATAATAACGAGAGGTGGAATCATTGTAATAAAGCGGCGTAAATATAACGGAATATGCATTCGAATGAATCCTTGCATAATAATGTCACCTGACATTGTACCGACAGAAGAGCTAGATAATCCGGCTGATAAGAGCCCAATCCCAAATAACGCAGCTGATGCAGGGCCGACTAAGTTGCTAAACTGGTTAAAAGCAACATCTAGATCTTCAACGTGCAAGCCGTTTTTAAAGAATAAAGCAGCTGCTACTATTAGCATACTTGCATTAATAGCTCCAGCGATAACCATTGCAATTATAATATCAATGAATTCGAAGCGGAAAATCTTTTTCTTTTGTTCATCATTTGTTCCGACTACGCGGCGCTGCGTTAAGGCCGAATGTAAATATATTGCATGTGGCATAACTGTCGCACCTAAAATTCCAGCTGCTAATAAGATGCTATCCACACCTTGGAATTTTGGAATAAACAGACCTGAAAGAAGAGGACTTAATTCCGGTTTAGCATAAAAGACTTGGACACCAAAAGCGATAACAACGATAAAAATCATCCCTGTTATGATAGCTTCTAATGGACGAAAGCCTCGGCGTTGAAATTCAAGAATAATAAATGACCCAACAGCTGTAATTAAAGCAGCTGGTAACATCGGAATGCCAAATAATAAGTATAACCCGAGTGCCGCCCCGATAAATTCAGCTAAATCTGTAGCCATAATAACAAGTTCACCTTGTATCCATAAACCGATGGAAACGGGTTTTGGGAAGTTTTCGCGAGCAACTTCAGGAAGATTTCTCCCAGTAGCGATTCCTAATTTTGCTGATAAAGTTTGAATTAATACAGCCATTAAATTAGAAGCGAGTATTACCCAAAGTAGTAAATACCCATATTGTGAACCAGCTGCGATATTTGTCGCGAAGTTCCCCGGATCAATATAAGCAACTGATGCGATAAAAGCAGGCCCTAAGAATGGTAACAGTCTTTTAAAGCCTTTTGTTTGGCCGCTTAACGCTAAATGGGCTGATTGAACTGTTGTACTTTGAGAAGGGACTTGTTCATCTTTTGTTATATCTTTATTCATAGTAGTTTTCCCCTTTGAAATGTTAACTTGATGAAATTATTGTATTTATTATTACACATTATTTCAATACATTTATATATGTTATGAGTTGATTTCATTTGAACATGAAAGTTTCCTTAATGCAAATTATATGACTGTGTGCAATTAATGGTGTAGAAATACAAAAATATTTTGGGAGTTTATGGGCACTTAATAAAGGAGAAGATAATAAATTAAAGGGCTGTTTTTGAAATTTATGTGAACATAAAGCCTATATTACAGCATATTAATTGATGGAATTGAATTTGTATGATATATAATATATTGGGATTACAACTTAACCATAGTGTTTTGATGTGTAATCTTGTTTTTTTATTTTTGTTAACTTATAGAAAATAGTATAAAGAGAAGAAAATGGGAATTCATTTTCTTATTATATATGTTTTGATATGAACGTTAACTTATACATGATTTTAAAAATTAGATAGGTGGTAGAAACACATTGGCAACTACAAAACCATATAGAGTATTACTATATTACATGTACACAACAATTGAAAACCCAGAAGAATTCGCGGCAGAGCATTTAGCATTTTGTAATTCACTTGAATTAAAAGGTAGAATCCTTGTAGCAACAGAAGGAATTAATGGAACTTGTTCTGGTACTGTAGAGCAAACAGAGAAATACATGGAAGCAATGAACAATGATCCACGTTTTGACGGTATCGTATTTAAAATAGATGAAGAAGAGGGGCATGCATTCAAGAAAATGCACGTACGTCCTCGCCCAGAGTTAGTGACACTTCGTCTAGAAGACGACATTAATCCAAAAGAAATAACTGGGGATTATTTAGAACCAAAAGATTTTTATGAAGCAATGAAACAAGAAGATACAGTTATCATTGATGCACGAAATGATTATGAGTTTGATCTAGGTCACTTTAAAGGTGCGATTAAACCGGATATTGAATCATTCCGTGAATTGCCAGATTGGATTAGAGAAAACAAAGAAACACTTGAAGGTAAAAAGATTTTAACGTACTGTACAGGCGGAATTCGTTGTGAGAAGTTTTCTGGTTGGTTAGTTCGTGAAGGTTACGAAGATGTAGGTCAGCTTCACGGTGGTATTGTAACGTACGGAAAAGACCCAGAAGTACAAGGTGAGCTTTGGGATGGACAATGTTACGTGTTCGATGAGCGTATCTCTGTACCAGTAAACCAAAAAGAACATGTTATCGTTGGTAAAGACCACTTTTCAGGTGAACCTTGTGAGCGCTATGTAAACTGTGCAAATCCAGAATGTAATAAGAAAATTTTATGTTCTGAAGAAAACGAAGCAAAACATTTACGTGCATGTTCTCATGAATGTCGCGTACATCCACGTAATCGTTATATCGTGCAACACGAATTAACTGAAGAGCAAGTAGCTGCTGCATTAGAGAAAATCGAAGCAGGAAAGTAAGCGGAATTAGTGTAATAAAAAAGTACTCCGAATTTTATTTGGAGTACTTTTTTTACTATGTTGTTTTTTTAGTCAGTTTTTGTCGGTAAGTCGATATATCTTAAAAATCGCTGATATATTTTGAGCTGCGTCGATATATTCGAAAAATCGCTGATAAAAATTTTATTTACTGAAGCGTACCACGTATTTGTAATTTGAAAATAACCTTCTTTACTTCTTATCATCTTTCTCTTTCACAGCAGAAAGAACAGTTTGTTTTACCCATGCTTTTCTTCGTTTATGTTGTAGACTCCATTGGTATAAACTTTGCGCACCTAAAATAAGTGAAATGACTATGCCGCTGATTGCTATTAGAAGCGCGAAAAATTCAAGTGGCGACGAGATTTTTTTTGAATCGGTGTTTCTTAAAAGATCAATCATAGTAAACCCTAACATTTGGCCTACTACAGAGTAGAGCGTTAAAATTAATAATAAAAGGCTATCTTTTTTAGAGGCGACGTTTTCTTGATATTTAAACAAACTATCAAGATTTTGTTTCGCGTTCGCGTATAGAACCTCAATGTTAAATAACCTTCTTAAGCGAAAAAAAATATCTTCACTCTGTGATTGGGATACTAACTCTAAAGAAAAGTAATTCGCTGTAAATGAATTGATTGAATAAATTAATTTTTCTATTTCATTTGTATCTTGTTCAATATTTAACTCGGCATAAGCGTTTGCCATCTTTAATAAAACAACTTTATGAAATAAGTTTAATAATAAAGCGTAATAAAATTCCCCGTACATTTGACTAGCAAGTTTAGCAATTGCGTGTTCACCTTCATTTGTTATACATGTAAAAATGTGTTCTTCCATAACAAAGTAGCGATTAGGAGCCCATCTTTGATAAGAATGTTTTGTTAAATAATCTTGAATATAAGGAACATTATTTGCGCTAATATACGGCTTGCCATCGTCTGTTAATCCGGAAAGACTGGAAGTTCGATATACATCGATTATATGAAGGTCTGACTCTTTATTCACGGATAATAAAGTTTGTACATACATTCGTTGATCTTCAAAGAAGGGGAATGTTTGAAAGTAAGAGCTCCGCAATCTCTTTTTCTCAAAGAAGTCTGTTAAGCCATGAAATAAATCGCCGAATATAAGCTTCTCTACTTGTGAATATTGTTTTCCATTACATTCAATACAAATAGTCTCAGCTGTGTCATTTTTAGTTTCAAGTACACGGAAGCGGGCAGCGAATTCAATTGCTTCTGATAATGTCATGTTTGGAGAGGTTTCTACTTCTGTCCGTATTGTTAAGAAGCCAAGCTCATAAGGGCAAAGTGTTACGTCAATAGAGTGTATTTTGAATGGAACGGAAATAAGATTTGTTGTTAAATGTCCAGTTAAGTTAAGGTCTTTAGAATAGCGTTGTAATCCTTTTTGATGCCCTGAGTGAGGAAATAGAATTTTATTTGTAAATGAAAGATAGTATGCTTCCATATTTTGATGTGAAACTTGAAACCTTCCGTAGTATGTATTTTCATTTTCAAGATGATCGAGTCGAAAAGGGCGAAAATCATGTTTCTGTAAGAAAGGGAACATATTTTGTTCATATCCAGATTTAAAAGAAAACGGGAATATAAATTGAAATACAGCTGTTGTTACATCTTTTTCTTCAATTGCTTGTAGTGCCTCCATTTACATTGTTTCCTTTCCATGTATGCTATAAAAACAACATGCCCAAATTCATTTGAAAATAACCACTGTTTTATACTCTATTAAGAATGAAAATTCAGCTTATTTAATAGGGGACATGTATAATGTTATGTATACTAAAAGTTATAAAATTGTATTTTGAAAAGGGGGATGTTATATGCGTATTTTAGTATTAGGAGCGGGTGGCGTCGGAGGCTTTTTTGGAGGGCGATTAGTCGAAAAAGGAGAAGATGTTACGTTTCTTGTCCGTAGAAAAAGAAAACAGCAATTAGAGGAAAAGGGGCTTGTTATTCGTAGTGTTAACGGGGATTTTTCCTTCCAACCGAAATTAATAACGAAGGAAGATCGAACTGCTCCATTTGATGTCATTTTATTTTCAACAAAAGCGTATCACTTAAACGAGGCAATTCAAGATTTGAAGCCGTTTGTAGGTGAAAATACTGTCATCATTCCATTGTTAAATGGTATTGCTCATGTATCACTATTACAAAAGGAATTCGGCGTGGAAAAAGTGATTGGCGGTTTATGCTTTATCGAGACGACGTTAAATGATCAAGGAGAAATTGTACAAACGAGTGCTGCCAACAGACTTCTGTTTGGAGAAATGAAGCCTCAAGATTCAGAGAGAATAAAGCATATTGCTAAAGTATTTGCAGGTACGAAATCTAGTTTTGTTTTAAGTGAAAATATTACGCAGGATATGTGGCATAAATATTTATTTATAACTGTAATGTCAGGTGTGACAACATTAATGCGTGCACCAATAGGACCGATTCGTGAGAGTGAAGGTGGACATGATTTTATCCGAAACTTATTTGAAGAATCTGTGCAAATTATGAGGAGATTGGGGGCTCCGCTTAAAGATAATATTGTTGAGGACCATATGAAAACGATTGATAAAATTTCTTATGATATGAAGTCATCTATGCAGCGTGATATGGAAAAAGGCTCGCTCGTTGAGGGAGAACATTTACAAGGATATTTACTGGGTTTAGCAAAGCAATTTTCTATAGAAGCACCTTTATTAGGCGCTGTATATCAAAATTTAACGGTGTATGAAGAGATGATAAAAAGTAAGGAAATAGTATGATTTTAATAGTATGAAAATGGATAAAGGATAGCAAAATATAAATACGTTGCTATCCTTTTTTGTGTTTATAGTCACAATTTATTCATCTCTTTTAATTCTTTCTGTCGTATTTTTTTCTTTATCACGGTTACCATATAATTGATTAATTTCGCTTGCTAATGCATCTAAATATGAATCGGTAAAAAGTGGCTTCTTTTCTTTAGACATATGGGTCTCCTTTGTGGATTTTTTAGTATTCATTATGCATGTTTATCGGTGGATTATGCGCAATCATTTTAAATTTTTTTGTTTTTAAAATTTTTGTTTACTTTTTGAAAATAAAGGAGTATTATAATCCACAGTTTCAATTTTCTAAATCGCTGAAACCGCATGGTGCGGGGGACCCGTTTTAATGAATTAGTGCATAATTCAATGGGGTGAATCCTTGAAAAAGGTAGGGCTACTCAAAGGTCCGAATCCGACAGCTAACCTCGTAAGCGTTATATTGAGAAGGAAGGTGGAGCTTGTGCGACAAAAAAAATAATGTCTACAAGTCTATTTCGTTATGGCTGGTAGACATTTTTTGTTTTTTGAAGAAATAGTTTATTAGCTGTAATAAGCAGAATCGTTCGTACAAAATTATTGGAGAGTGGACAGCAGTGGTTTCATCTATCAAAAAGTTATTAATTGGAAGACCGTTAAAATCAACTGAGTTAGGAGAGCAAAAGCTTAATAAAACGAAGGCGCTAGCAATTTTATCTTCTGACGCATTGTCATCGGTTGCATACGGACCAGAGCAAATTTTAATCGCACTAGCAGGTCTTGGAGCGGTAGCTTATTGGTATTCCATTCCGATTGCCATTGGGGTATTAGTATTATTGACAGCTCTTATTTTATCTTATCGACAAATTATTTTTGCTTACCCTCATGGCGGAGGGGCGTATGTTGTATCAAAAGAAAATTTAGGGATGAATCCAGGATTAATAGCTGGAGGATCTTTATTAGTAGACTATATATTAACTGTTGCAGTAAGTGTATCTGCGGGTACTGATGCGCTCACATCTGCTTTTCCTAGCTTACATGCACATAATGTAATCATCGCGATTATATTTGTTATATTTATTACCATCTTAAATTTAAGAGGTGTAACGGAATCAGCTTCCGTTTTAGCATATCCTGTTTATTTATTTGTTCTAGCTTTATTTATATTAATTGGTGTAGGAATATATAATATTTTGACTGGTCAAGTTTCACCGACATTACATTCACCAATTGGAACACCAGTTGCGGGAATTAGTTTGTTTTTACTGTTAAGAGCATTTGCTTCAGGAAGTTCTGCATTAACAGGTGTTGAAGCAATTTCAAATGCAATTCCAAACTTTAAAGATCCTGCACCAAACAATGCAGCAAAAACATTGCTTGCGATGGGCGCGTTACTTGCTGTGTTATTTACAGGAATTGTATTTTTAGCTTATTATTATGGAATTACACCGAGTAAACAAGTAACGGTTGTTTCACAAATCGCTGAACAAACATTCGGACGTAATTTCATGTACTATTTCATACAAGGTACAACAGCTTTAATATTAATTCTTGCTGCTAATACAGGATATTCTGCATTTCCATTATTGGCGGTTAATCTTGCGAAAGATAAGTTCATACCAAGAATGTTTACGATTAGAGGAGACCGTCTAGGATATTCAAACGGTATTATTATACTTGGGATTGCTTCGATTATTTTAATTGTAGCTTTCCAAGGGAAAACAGAACACTTGATTCCGTTATATGCGGTAGGGGTATTTATTCCATTTACACTATCTCAAACTGGGATGGTATTAAAATGGCTCCGTGAAAAACCTGAAGGATGGATTTTACGTTTATCGATTAATTTAATTGGTGCAGTTATTAGTTTTATCGTAATGAGTATGTTCTTTTTAACTAAGTTCGCACAAGTTTGGTCAATCCTTATTTTCTTACCTGTCATTATCTTCGTGTTTCATCGAATTAAGAAGCATTATGATGCAGTGGGAGATCAATTAAGTTTAAAAACTTGTGAACGAATTGTTCCGATTGAGGGGAATGTAATTGTTGTTCCTGTAGCTGGCATGACCCATGTAGTAGAAAATTCATTGAACTATGCTAAGGCTCTTTCTGCAGATCAAGTTATCGCTGTATATGTTGCTTTTGACAGAGAAGAGGAAAAGAAATTTGAGGAGAAATGGAAGAAGTGGCAACCTGAAGTAAGGCTTGTTACATTACATTCTCATTATAGAAGTATTATTCAGCCGCTAACAAAATTTATTGATACAGTGCAATATAAAGCGAATGAATCAAATTACCGAGTTACGGTCGTTATACCACAGTTTATTCCGAAAAAAGGTTGGCATAACATTCTTCATAATCAATCTAGTTTACTCATTCGTGCGTATTTACTCTATAAAAGAAATGTTGTTATTACGACAGTACCATATCATTTGAAAAAATAAGGGAATTTTTTAAGGATAACTTCACGAAAGTGAAGTTATCCTTTTTGTGTATATGCTATGCATAATTGCATACGGGCCTTAAAATTATATTAATATAATGTTGTTGGTTATGAGTGAGTAGTGGTTTTTGTTGTGATATATGGATATTTTAATTGAGAAAGTTAATCGGATTTTATTTTGGAATAAAGACATAAGGTCTTGAAAATAAAGGGAATGAAAATACTTCTTTACGGTAGATAAATAGCTGTGTTTAAATGACCTTACAGTACAAAACTTAAATGAAAATAAAACGAAATTTCATATTTTTATCCGTTATTTAGTTAAAAATGAATAATATTTTTATGTAATCTATTCACTGTATGAATGTGGAAATTGCGATGAAACAGAAATTTTATACAAGATTATTCATACTAAGCACATATGGAAAGTTATGAAATGTTTTATAACAATAAGTAAGTACTGTAGCAATTAAATTTGAGAGAGGTGGTTAGCATATGAATCACGATGAGAACGTTCTATATTATTAACCATCTCAAATAATGTGCAAGAAAATAGAATAATAAAATGCGATAGTAATAGTTGCTAATACATAGGAGGAGTTAAAGTGAAAAAGACTTTAATTACAGGGTTATTGGTTACAGCGGTATCTACGAGTTGCTTCGTTCCTGTAAGCGCTTACGCAAAGGGGGGACAAACAGAAGTGAAAACAGTATATGCGCAAAATGTAATGGCTCCAAATACATTATCCAATTCAATTAGAATGCTAGGATCACAGTCACCGCTTATACAAGCATACGGATTAGTTATTTTGCAACAACCAGACATTAAAGTAAACGCTATGAGTAGTTTAACGAATCATCAAAAATTTGCAAAAGCGAATGTGCGAGAGTGGATTGATGAATATAATCCGAAGCTAATCGACTTAAATCAAGAAATGATGAGATACAGCACAAGATTTAATAGCTATTATAGTAAGCTCTATGAACTAGCAGGAAAAGTAAATGAAGATGAACAAGCAAAAGCAGATTTTACAAACGCATATGGAAAATTGCAATTGCAAGTACAAAGCATCCAAGAGAGTATGGAACGAGATTTATTAGAGTTAAATCGATTTAAAACGGTATTAGACAAAGATAGTAGCAACTTATCAATTAAAGCTGATGAAGCAATAAAAACACTGCAAGGATCAAGTGGAGATATTGTGAAATTAAGAGAAGATATTAAAAGAATTCAAGGGGAAATTCAAGCTGAACTAACTATTATTTTGAATAGACCTCAAGAAATTATTAAAGGTTCTATTAATATCGGTAAACAAGTATTTACAATTACAAATCAAACTGCACAAACGAAAACAATCGACTTTGTTTCTATCGGTACTTTAAGTAATGAAATTGTAAATGCAGCAGATAGTCAAACGAGGGAAGCAGCTCTTCGTATTCAACAAAAGCAAAAAGAGTTATTACCACTTATTCAAAAGTTATCACAAACTGAATTAGAGGCGACTCAAATTACATTTGTTGAAGATCAAGTAAGTAGCTTTACAGAACTAATTGATCGCCAAATTACAACTTTAGAAACGTTATTAACGGATTGGAAAGTTTTAAATAATAATATGATCCAAATTCAAACAAATATTGAAGAAGGCACGTATACAGACAGTAGTTTACTTCAAAAACATTTCAATCAACTTAAAAAAGTAAGTGATGAAATGAATAAGCAAACAAATCAATTTGAAGATTACGTTACAAACGTTGAAGTACATTAAACAGAAAAATAATTAGCGATATAGGGAGAGAAGAAAAATGACAAAAAAACCTTATAAAGTAATGGCTCTATCAGCACTTATGGCAGTATTTGCAGCAGGGAATATTATGCCGGCCCATACGTATGCAGCTGAAAGTACAGTGAAACAAGCTCCAGTTCATGCAGTAGCAAAAGCTTATAATGATTATGAAGAATACTCATTAGGACCAGAAGGCCTAAAAGATGCAATGGAAAGAACAGGTTCAAATGCTTTAGTAATGGATCTGTACGCTTTAACAATTATTAAACAAGGTAATGTTAACTTTGGAAATGTATCGTCTGTTGATGCGGCTTTAAAAGGAAAAGTGATTCAGCACCAAGATACAGCTAGAGGAAATGCGAAACAGTGGTTAGATGTATTAAAGCCACAGCTTATTTCAACGAATCAAAATATTATTAATTACAATACGAAATTCCAAAACTATTATGATACTTTAGTTGCTGCGGTAGATGCGAAAGATAAAGCAACTCTTACGAAAGGTCTAACTAGATTATCAAGTAGTATTAATGAAAATAAAGCGCAAGTAGATCAGTTAGTAGAAGACTTGAAGAAATTCCGAAATAAAATGACGTCGGATACGCAAAACTTCAAGGGAGATGCAAATCAAATTACATCAATCTTAGCTAGTCAAGATGCTGGAATTCCGCTTCTGCAAAATCAAATTACAACATATAATGAAGCAATTAGTAAATATAATGCAATTATTATCGGTTCATCTGTTGCGACAGCTTTAGGCCCAATTGCAATTATCGGTGGTGCGGTTGTAATTGCTACGGGAGCAGGAACTCCGCTAGGAATCGCATTAATTGCAGGTGGAACAGCAGCTGTAGGTGGTGGAACAGCTGGAATCGTATTAGCGAAGAAAGAGCTTGATAATGCACAAGCAGAAATTCAAAAGATAACAGGACAAGTTACAACTGCGCAATTAGAAGTAGCAGGATTAACGAATATTAAAACACAAACTGAGTATTTAACAAATACGATTGATACTGCAATTACAGCATTGCAAAACATTTCAAATCAATGGTACACAATGGGATCAAAATACAATTCTTTACTTCAAAATGTAGATTCAATTAGTCCAAATGACCTTGTTTTCATTAAAGAAGATTTAAACATTGCGAAAGATAGCTGGAAAAACATTAAAGACTATGCAGAAAAAATTTATGCTGAAGATATTAAAGTAGTAGATACGAAAAAAGCATAATAGTAACTAAACTGTTACAGCATTACGTGCAGATAAATGATTTTTAAATAATAGGGAGCTCCTGTTCAGTAGTGAGCAGGAGCTTTTTTTACCTCTAACGTTTCATATCCTCATAAAAAGAATAGGTGATAATTATGCGTAATAATTTCTATAAAAAATGTCTTTTAACGCTAATGATTGCTGGGGTGGCAACGAGTAATGCGTTTCCTTTACATCCTTTCGCAGCAGAACAAAACGTAAAAATATTACAAGAAAATGCGAAAAACTATTCTCTCGGACCAGCAGGATTCCAAGATGTAATGGCGCAAACGACATCGAGCATATTCGCAATGGATTCATATGCAAAATTAATACAAAATCAGCAAGAAACTGATTTGAGTAAAATAAGTTCGATTAATGGTGAGTTTAAAGGAAATATGGTTCAGCACCAAAGAGATGCAAAAATAAACGCGGCATATTGGTTAAATAATATGAAGCCTCAAATTATGAAAACGGATCAAAATATTATTGATTACAACAATACTTTTCAAGCGTACTATAATGACATGCTAGTAGCGATTGATCAAAAAGATAGCGGTAAATTAAAAGCGGATTTAGAAAAGTTGTATGCGGATATTTTAAAGAATCAAAATGAGGTAGATGTATTATTAGGGAATTTAAAAGGTTTTCGCGATAGAATGGCGAAAGACACAAATAGTTTTAAAGAGGATACAAATCAATTAACGGCAATTTTGGCGAGTACGAATGCTGGTATTCCAGCTCTAGAGCAACAAATAAATACATATAACGATTCGATCAAAAAGAGTAATGATATGGTTATTGCTGGTGGCGTACTTTGCGTAGCACTAATAACATGTCTTGCAGGCGGACCGATGATTGCGATTGCGAAAAAAGATATCGCAAATGCAGAACGAGAAATAGCCAATTTAAAAGATAGAATTTCAGGAGCGCAAGCGGAAGTCGCAATTTTGACAGATGTGAAAAATAAAACAACTAATATGACAGGAACAATTGATGCAGCAATTACAGCACTGCAAAATATATCAAATCAATGGTATACGGTAGGGGCAAAATATAATAATTTACTACAAAATGTAAAAGGAATCAGCCCTGAAGAATTTACCTTTATAAAAGAAGATTTAAATACAGCGAAAGATAGTTGGAAGGATGTAAAAGATTATACTGAAAAATTACATGAAGGCGTGACGAAATAAACAGTGGACTAGTTCCGCTGTTTATTTTTTCGTTACTTGTAAGATTCTAGTTTATAATTTTAGCTATAAATTTGCTGGGGCTTTTTATTTAATTTACTTAGCTGTAAAGTCAATTAAAAGTGCCTTTTCTAAAAAAGAAGATATGTCAGGTTCAGTGGAAATGAACGCTAAGGATATTGGTACGATTAGATGTTTTAGACAAGGATTTACCACGGCAATCTTAAATCCAAAAACGGCTGTATGTTTCCTGAGCTTTCTACCCCAATTTATTGTGAGCAATCAAAGTCATCTCTTCCAATTTCTTTTATTAGGACTCACATTTACGACTTTGACAGCAATATGGTATTTACTTTATATCTCACTAATACGTCAATTAAGAACTTTTTTAAGAAAAGAAAAAGTGAACCGTACAATAGAAGGTATTACTGGCACAGTATTATTAGTATTTGTAGTTGGCTTATTTTTTTAAAAATAAATATGTATTTGAAAAGAGAAATAATCAATGGTTCTTATTTCTCTTATTCACTTATTCTAAAACTCCCATTGATAATTAGATATGTTTTAATAACCTTTTTTGTAGTCATCAATAATTTCTGTAATTCATTATACGTCAAAAGTGAAGTCATAAGCGGTGTATAAAAAATGTATAAAAACTAAATTATTCTAGTGTGAATATAGAAGCGAATTATGAGGTGGAAATAGCAGGTGGAGATAAAAAAATCATTAAACCGAGTGGGGATAGAATTTGTAAGTGCAAAAGGATTTTATTTTCTTTTGTGGAATGTTATTTATATTTACCTTATTAAAATTTAGAAAGGAGAATATTTATGAAACATCCCTTATTGGAGACAAATACAGATCCAGGAAAGAAAGAATCTTTGCTTACACGGTGTGCAAATGTATTTTCGAGATGGTCTCAGAAATATGTCCCAGATGCCTTTGTTATTGCTGTGCTGCTCACTTTATTTACTTTCATTATAGCTTTGTTGATGAATCCCTCAAATCCGTACAAAATCGTAAAATCTTGGGGGGATGGGTTTTGGACTTATTTAACGTTTACAATGCAAATGGTATTGCTAATGGTTACAGGAATGACGCTAGCTTCTGTCCCGTTTATTAATAGAGGCTTGCAGTCCGTTGCAAAGTTAGCCGATACACCCCAAAAGGCTTATACGATGACATTTTTGATCAGTGCAATTGCATACTATATCAATTGGGGACTAGCCGTAGTTGTGGGAGCGATCATTGCGAAGGAAGTGGCGAAAAAAAATCCGAATGCACATTTTCCATTACTTGTAGCAGCTGCTTATGCTCCGACAGCCTTATATAGCGCAGGTCTCTCCAGTTCTATTGGCCTGACAATTGCCACAAAGGATCATTTTCTTGTAGATATGATTGGAATTATTCCTACCTCACAAACAATCTTTAGTTACTCTACTCTAATTATTTTTTTCACTCTATTCATCACGATGCCAATTATTATTGTACTTATGGCTCCCAAAAGCGGGATTATCAGTTATAAAGCACTCGAAACAGATACAAATTCTTTTGTAAAACCTCCTCAAAAGAATTTAACTACTGCGGAAAAACTGGAATGGACACCGGTTCTAGGAATAGTATTAGGCGCAATCGGTACGTTGTATTGTGTTTATGAATTTATAAACGGTCATAGTTTAGATTTAAATATCATTAATTTGTTTTTCTTGTCACTTGGTTTGCTCCTGCATGGTTCTCTTGGCAATTTTGCACAAGGATTCAAAGAATCTGCGCAATCCATTTCTCCAATTATCCTACAGTTTCCATTTTATGCGGGGATTATTGCTGTTTTAGGTAGTTCAGGATTGGGAAGCTCAATCATTGAATGGATGGCATCCATTGCGTCAAAGGATACATTTGATATATTTACATATTGGTCAGCGGGATTGGTGAACTTATTAGCGCCATCTGGCGGGGGACAATGGGCTTTGCAAGGGCCACTGCAGGTCCCGGCAGGCTTGAAGTTAGGTGTAGATCCAGCTACTATCGCTATGGCGGTAGGCTGGGGGGACGCATGGACAAATTTGATTCAACCGTTTTGGGCACTACCTCTTTTAGGAGTGCTGGGATTGAAAATTAAAGATATCATGGGTTATTGTTTCATTCTCTGCATTTGGGTCGGGATTGTTACAAGTTTATTGATGTTATTTGTATATTAGCTTTCGTAGGAATACACATCACTATCAAGTAATACCATTAAAATGAAAAAAACGCTATTCTTTCTGTAAAATCATAGGAAAGGATAGCGTTTTTTATGTCTATTTTTGTATCTGATGAATTACAATTATTTGCTGAAGAATTTTTAAAATTAAACTAAATAGTTATTTTAAAAAGACTATCGCCTTAGTTCCCTATGGGAGTTGTAAAAGGCTTTTCATTATTCGTTGTTAAAATGAAGTGGTATTGGTGTTAACTCGACTTCAAATAATTCACTTTCAAGTTCACTAAGTGCAGCCATTGATACAGGGTATGGAGATGTATTAGACAAAACTTGTGATGAAATAGGTTCTCCTGATGATGAGAAAAATGTAACAAACACTTGTGAAAGTGGAGGGACCATAATGATAATACGGTCAGTTTTTTGTAACGTATTAACCAACTTCAAAATTATATAGTGTTATAAACATTCAAAACTATATTCGATAAATATGCAGATATTTTTATTAAGGTTTTTCCATTAGTGAATTGAGAAAATTAATAAACTCTATATTTCATTGTAAATAATCTAAGAGCACGCATATATGCGTGCTCTTAGATTAGAAAGATAGTTTTCTATGAGTGGGGGCCCCATACAATAGCATATGCTTGTCTAATTTATATGTGAGAAGCTTGTTAATAAAAATGCTATTTGGTAAGTACATGTTAAAAAAGAGCATTGTATTAAGTGCTCTCGCGACGAGATCCATTTTGTAAAGACTACTTCATTTTATGAAGAAAGGAACACAAAATGTTATGTGTATGCCCAGGTGATTGTGTGCGTTTTTATAAACAAAGAGCAGTTAGCAAAAGCTAACTGCGCCCTACAAGGAGATACAGAGAAAACTACTTTAAATGAGCTTTGGCATACAGCCTATCAACAGTATTGACGGAATGTTGAGTTTCATTCAAGGAGGATTATATTTTACAAATTAGATTATGATAGTCGATATTCTCCATATTGACCAGAAAAGAACCAAAAATTCTATTGAAATTCCAAGTGTTCTTTTCCTAGTTTGTTGAAATTCTTTTATTAAATAGCCAACAGCACTAATTGCTATAAGAATGAAAAGAATAAGTTCTAGTGTAACTGGCATTTGATCTACTCCTAATCATTTTGTTTAATTTATTATATAACGATTATAAGATATTTTTGTGGTTAGTGGTGAAAAATTAAACAAAACCATCTCTTTACGAAAAAGGTCCTATTGTCTCTAACAGAACCTCTCCTAAAATGGCAAAGAGTAACTCTTACCTTACTCTTTGTTCATATACTACAGGAGTGTTAATGAAAACCCAAGACCCCTTATATCGAGAAATAAAGAAGAGTCATTCTAAAGAATCTTATCTTTTTCATAAATAAAAGAGCAGTTAGCGAAAACTAACTGCTCATCTCCAAGGGGGAACAAGGAGAAAAATCTAATGTCATCTACAGTATTGACGGAATATTGAGTTTCATTCAGACTGAATTCAAAAATATTGTCTTTTATAAATACGTTTTAACTTAATAAATTTCCTAAAAACAAAATAAGTGATAAAAAGATAGATAATGAAAATATAAGTAGAAAGTGAGGAATAACAATGGGACTAGGATATCATGGTATGGCAATTGAAATACTTATAAATTTAGTGAATGAATTGTATAAAAGAAGGGGAGTGGCGCTTATAAACAAGCGTTGAACTCCTATAAAGGTGTAAAAAGTAAGCTACACATGTAAATACTAAGTGGTGCAGAAGTATAGGTGGATAAAATTCGGTAGTCGAAATTTCTTGCATAAAGCTGTATAATGCTTGTAACGAAAGGGAAATACAGGAAAGGGTTTGTAATAAGTTACTATGGAAAAAGATAAACAACAATTAAGCGTTGAAGTTGCAAGATTATATTATCAATCAGATTATAGTCAGCAAGAAATTGCTAACAAATTAAATATCTCAAGACCGACGATCTCTAGATTATTAAAGTACGCAAAAGAAAAAGGATTTGTTCAAATTAGTATAGCTGATCCATTTGCTGATTTAGATAACGTTGGGAATTTACTTAAAGAAAAGTACAAATTGTTAGAGGCACATGTTGTGTTTTCTCCAGTACCAGAATATGCAACGATTACTGAGTATATTAGTAAATATGCAGCTGAGTACATGGAAAAGACGGTGAAAAACGGTGATATCGTTGGTGTAAGCTGGGGAATGACGATGTATGAAATCGCTAGAAAAATCGTACCGCAACATGTGAAAGGTGTAGAAGTTGTCCAGTTAAAAGGTGGTATTAGTCATTCGAGTGTAAATACATATGCGAATGAGACAATCGCTTTATTTGCAGAGGCTTTTCAAACGACACCAAGAAATCTACCACTTCCAGTTATATTTGATAATGCGGTGACAAAAGAATTAGTGGAGCAAGATAGACATATTCATCACATTATTGAAATGGGGAAACAAGCAAATATTGCAATTTTCACTGTTGGAACGGTGCGTGATGAAGCGTTATTATTCCGATTAGGATATTTAGATAAGGATGAAACGAACATTTTGAAAAAACAAGCTGTCGGTGACATTTGTTCACGTTTCTTTGATGGAGACGGAAATATTAGTAGCGAAGAAATTAATAAGCGTACAATTGGAATTGAGTTAGAGGAACTTAAATTAAAGAAACGTTCTATTTTAGTTGCGGGTGGTAATAGAAAAATAAAAGCAATTGATGGTGCGTTACGCGGCGGGTATGCAAATGTATTAATTATAGACCAGCATACGGCAAAAGAATTGTTACATTATCAAAAAGGTTAGAAATAAAAGGCTCTCTCAAAAATAAAAATTTTGAGAGAGCCTTTTATTTTTAGTATGAATAAATCAATGTGTAGTACCTTGTAAAGTATTTATAAGGAACGCTCTTTGATTGATCTCCTTTTTCAAAAATTAGTGAGTTGGCCATAATATCTCTATCTACAAAAGTCCATCCATCTTGCTCCATCATATCGATAAAAGGGTCCATTTTTCCGCGCTTTACTAAGTAGGGGTATTGATTATCTATCGGTTCTACTTCCACCATTTCTTTGTCTTGAATAACCATTTTAGACATAGCTAAAGCAAATGGAAGGGGGTTTCCTTCTTGGAAAATAATATCCCTTTTATAAAAAATAAATATGGATAGTGAGGTGCATACTAGCAATGTGAATATAAAGAATTTTGACTTAAACAAGTGGCTCACATCCTTTATTTACAAGCTTATACTACTTTCAATGTATTACAAGAAATTCCCTTCTAAAAAAGAATGAACAAAATTTCAAAAGTGTATTTACATTTGTTCAACTAAGAGTTAGAATGAAGTTGTTAAAAGATATGAGGAGTGAAGATAATGAATATTGCAAAGTTAATTGACCATACAATTTTAAAAGCTAATACTACAAAAGAAGATGTTATGAAAGTAATCGAAGAAGCAAAGGAATATAAATTCGCTTCTGTTTGTATTAATCCTACATGGGTGAAGCTAGCTGCTGAAGAATTAGCTGGACATGATGTAGACGTTTGTACTGTAATCGGTTTCCCATTAGGAGCAAGCACTACTGAAACAAAAGCTTTCGAAACAAAAGATGCTATCGCAAAAGGTGCAACTGAAGTTGATATGGTAATCAACGTAGGCGCTTTAAAAGATGGCGACAACGAATTCGTTGAAAAAGACATTTATGAAGTAGTACAAGCAGCAAAAGGAAAAGCTCTTGTAAAAGTAATCATTGAAACTTGCCTATTAACAGATGAAGAGAAAGTACGCGCTTGTGAATTATCAGTAAAAGCTGGTGCTGACTTCGTAAAAACTTCAACTGGATTCTCAACTGGCGGAGCAACTGCTGAAGATATCGCATTAATGCGTAAAACAGTAGGACCAAACGTTGGTGTAAAAGCATCTGGTGGCGTTCGTACACGTGAAGATGCAGACAAAATGGTAGCTGCTGGAGCTTCTCGCGTTGGAGCAAGTGCTAGTGTTGCAATCGTATTAAATGATGCAAAAGGTGCTACAGATAACTACTAATCAATAAAGAGTGAAGAGCAATAGATACACGTTTAAAGTAAAGTGTATCTATTGCTTTAACAATTGAAAATAATGTAAGCGGATACGAATGGGAGGAGACGGCTTATGAAATACTTAATCGGTGTTTTAGGCCTCGTATTGATTTTAGGTATCGCTTGGCTTGCTAGTAATGATAGAAAGAAAGTCAAATATCGCCCAATCATAACGATGGTTATATTACAATTCATTTTGGGATTTTTATTATTAAATACAAGTGTAGGGAATATATTAATTAGCGGAATAGCAGATGGTTTTGGAGAATTATTAAAATATGCCGCTGATGGTGTGAATTTCGTATTTGGTGGATTAGTAAATCAAAAAGAGTTTTCATTCTTTTTAAGTGTATTAATGCCAATCGTATTTATATCAGCTTTAATAGGTATTTTGCAACATATTAAAGTATTACCTATTATTGTGAAATCTATCGGTCTAGTATTAAGCAAAGTAAATGGAATGGGGAAACTAGAATCATATAACGCGGTAGCTTCTGCGATTTTAGGACAATCTGAAGTGTTTATTTCAGTTAAGAAACAACTAGGATTATTGCCAGAAAAAAGAATGTATACATTATGTGCATCTGCAATGTCTACCGTTTCTATGTCTATCGTTGGATCATACATGGTGTTGTTAAAACCTCAATATGTTGTAACCGCTTTAGTACTTAACTTATTTGGTGGTTTTATTATCGCTTCTATTATTAATCCGTATGAGGTTACTGAAGAAGAGGATATGTTAGAAGTACAAGAAGAAGAGAAAAAGACTTTCTTTGAAGTATTAGGGGAATACATTATAGATGGATTTAAAGTTGCGATTACAGTAGCAGCTATGTTAATTGGTTTCGTTGCTCTTATTGCATTCATTAATGCAGTATTTAAAGGTGTAATCGGTATCTCATTCCAAGAAATTCTTGGTTATGTATTTGCGCCATTTGCATTTATTATGGGTGTACCTTGGCATGAAGCAGTTAATGCCGGAAATATTATGGCAACAAAATTAGTATCAAATGAATTTGTCGCTATGACAGATTTAGCACAAGGAAACTTTAATTTCTCAGATAGAACGACAGCGATTATATCTGTATTCTTAGTTTCATTTGCAAACTTCTCTTCAATCGGGATTATTGCAGGGGCAGTTAAGAGCTTAAATGAAAAACAAGGGAATGTAGTCGCAAGATTCGGTTTGAAATTACTTTTCGGTGCAACATTAGTAAGTTTCTTATCAGCAACAATCGTTGGCTTATTATTTTAACAGATTCATATCATATAAAAAGGAATGGTGATTGTAATGAGAATGGTAGATATTATTGCAAAAAAACGTGATGGCAAAGAATTAACGACTGAAGAGATCAAATTCTTTATTAATGGATATACAGACGGAAGTATTCCTGATTATCAAGTGAGTGCACTTGCAATGGCAATCTTCTTTAAAGATATGACAGATCGCGAACGTGCAGATTTAACGATGGCGATGGTTGAGTCTGGAGAAACGATTGACTTATCAGCAATTGAAGGAATTAAAGTAGACAAACATTCAACTGGCGGTGTTGGTGATACAACAACATTAGTATTAGGACCATTAGTAGCTGCTTTAGATGTACCAGTGGCAAAAATGTCTGGTCGTGGATTAGGACATACAGGCGGAACAATTGATAAATTAGAAGCGGTAGAAGGATTCCACGTTGAAATTACGAAAGAGCAGTTCATTGATATTGTAAACCGTGACAAAGTAGCTGTTATTGGCCAAACAGGAAACTTAACACCTGCAGATAAAAAGATTTATGCATTACGCGATGTAACAGGAACAGTAAACTCAATTCCTTTAATCGCAAGTTCAATTATGAGTAAAAAAATTGCAGCTGGTGCGGACGCAATCGTACTTGATGTAAAAACAGGTGCTGGCGCATTTATGAAAACAGAAGAAGATGCAAAAGAATTAGCACATGCAATGGTACGTATCGGAAATAATGTAGGACGTCAAACAATGGCTGTTATTTCAGACATGTCACAACCTCTTGGATTTGCGATTGGTAACGCTCTAGAAGTGAAAGAAGCGATTGATACGTTAAAAGGTGAAGGTCCAGAAGATTTAACAGAATTAGTACTTGTATTAGGTAGCCAAATGGTTGTACTTGCGAAAAAAGCAAATACATTAGAAGAAGCTCGTGAAATGTTAATTGAAGTTATGAAAAACGGAGAAGCAACTGAGAAATTTAAAGAGTTCTTAAGCAACCAAGGCGGAGACAGCTCGATTGTAGACAATCCAGAAAAAATGCCACAAGCGAAGTATGTAATTGATGTACCTGCAAAAACTTCAGGTGTTATTTCAAACATTGTTGCAGATGAAATCGGTATCGCAGCTATGTTATTAGGTGCTGGTCGTGCGACAAAAGAAGATGAAATCGATTTAGCAGTAGGTTTAATGTTACGTAAAAAAGTTGGCGATGCAGTAAAAGAAGGCGAGCCATTCGTAACAATCTATGCAAACCGTGAAAATGTAGAGGATGTAAAAGCAAAAATTTACGAAAATATTTCTATCGCTGAAACAGCAGTTGCCCCTAAATTAGTTCATACAGTTATTACTGATTAATTATAATTACACTTACTTTGAGGAGGAAATAATATGGATAAGAAAAAATATATCGAAGAAGCAAATAAGATGTTGTCAAAAGCATATATTCCGTATTCTAAATTTCCTGTTGGTGCAGCATTAGTTACGAAAGAAGGTAAAATCTATACTGGTTGTAATATAGAAAACGCTTCTTACGGTTTATGTAACTGTGCAGAAAGAACAGCAATATTTAAAGCAGTATCAGAAGGTGAGCGCGACTTTAGTTACTTAGTCATTACAGGAGAAACTGACGGACCTATTTCACCATGTGGTGCTTGTAGACAAGTGATTGCTGAATTTTGTGATCCGAAAATGCCAGTTTTACTAACGAATGTAAAAGGTGATGAAAAAGAAGTGACTGTAGAGCAGTTATTGCCTGGTGCCTTCTCAATTGAAGATTTAAAATAAGTTAAAAGGCCATTCCACAATTAATAGTTGTGGAATGGCCTTTTTTATTTTCAAAAAATAAAACGAAAAACTAACAATGTAATACTCTGTTCATATTCCGTTCATAAACTTTGCGTAAAATGATTGCAGTGAATATGGAAAGTGACGATATGAATTGTCGTTCTACAGCAGGAGGAATATAATGAAGAAATTATATAATGCAGCATTCATTTACTTAATTATTGGTTTATTATCAGGTGTATTTGCTAGAGAGTATACAAAAGCGCAAGGAATTAAAGGATCCACTATGCTACAGTTAGTGCATACGCACGTATTAGTATTAGGATTCATATTCTTTTTGGTCGCTTTGGCTCTATTTAAAGTATTTAATGTCCGTGAAACAAAAAGTTTTCGTGCATGGTTTGTTGTGTATAACATAGGATTAATTTTTACAATCGCTACAATGGTATTTAGAGGTATTTTACAAGTAAACGGAACAGACTTTAACGGTTTAAGCCATATGGCTGGATTAGCTCATGTCATTATAAGTGTCGGGCTTGTTTGGTTTATGATTTTGCTCAAAAAGTCTTTTAAATAGATAGGGGTGGAGAGTATGAGTTTAGCACTTTTATCAAGTATCGTAGCAGTTTGTATGGCCGTTGGAGTAATGTTTCTTCGATTTAAGTCAGCGAAAAAACCGGTAACGAAAAAGAAAATTATATTACCGCCAATCTTTATGAGTACTGGCGCATCGATGTACTTCTTACCAGAGTTTCGGTTAACATCGTTAGAAATAGTAGAGGCAATTAGTATAGGACTTATTTTCTCTATATTTCTTATTAAAACATCTAAGTTCGAAATAAAAGGTGAAGACATATATATGAAACCGTCAAAAGCGTTCATATTTATTTTAGTTGGATTATTAGCTGTACGAGTAGGACTTAAATCATATTTAAGTCAATCGATTGATTTAGCACAATTAAGCGGGATGTTTTTCTTACTTGCCTTTGCGATGATCGTATCGTGGAGAATTGCAATGTATCGCTCGTATACTAAATTAGAAAAGACAATAAAAAGAGCTGGAATTTCTATATAGGAATTTCAGCTCTTTTTATGTTTTATACGATTGATATTTTAGGTTTGATTTCATTTGCTTAATTTTAAACGTATTTGAGCATCTTGTAATGCAACTGGTGTAACATTAAAACCATTTTGATCAACGATTTTTGTGTTTAATAAAATGGAATCTAAGCTTCCACGAAATGTTTTTGTATAGTTTTGACGCAACATTTGTTGTTCTTGTTTTTCATCAACTGTTAATCCAGATGCCTTTTCTTTTTTTGATAATTCGTTAATACGGAATAAAATGTTTTTCATTTGTTTTCACCTCTAGTTAGAATTAATTACATTAGTTACTTACTAATATATAGTTATTGTAACGTATCTTTTAATAAGTGTCAATGCCTAGAAACATTCCTTGTTTTGTAAGTGTATGTGGGGATAAAGAATGAAAAAACTATAAATACTTGAAATAGAAAAGATGTTGATATACAATACCTTGGTAGGGTATAAAAAGACATTATTTACATTATAAGAGTAATAAGCAAAAAGGAGTATGTAATAATGAATGTAGTAATTTCAAAGAAAGAAACAATCATCTCATATACGATTGCTATTTTATTTATTTTAGCTATGGTAACAGCAGGTGTGTTATTAAATGATCCAGAAGTCATTTTGCCGGAAATAGCAGCAATGGCAATTGCTTTATGGGTGTACCGTGAGCCAGGATGGTTAAGACAACCAGAAAAAATCTTTATTGCGCCTTCAATAACAGCTGTTATTGGTTTTGCAGTGAATCAAATGGATATTTCCTATATAGGAAAAGTAAGCTTAACACTTATATTAATGATGTTGTTTTTACGTGTTATTCAATCCAATTTAGCACCATCTATTGCGACAGGTTTATTACCATTAGTAACAAATGCGACGGAATGGTCATTTGTTATCTCAGTCTTCATTTTGACATTTATTTTAATGATTGATGTTCTTATTTTTAAATTGAATAGCGGTATTGAGAGAAAAGTTAAAATCCAATATAAATATATGGTTGTATTTCTATTTTTAAATTTTGTATGGATCAGTTTATGTTGGATAACTGGTTATGAACAATTAGCGGTTATTCCGCCAATTCTAGTCGTTGTGTATGAATCGCTTCAAAAACCGATGTACAGTGAAAAAATGGCATTTAAACAAATACTAGTATTAACTACATCAGCAACTGTTGGAACGTTATTGTACTTTACAATCGATTCATGGATTGTAGTTACTTTATTAAATATGATATTGATGCTCCTTTTATTAAGAATCGTTGGAGTACGTATTCCAGCCGCATATGCATTCCCGTTATTACCGCTCGTATTTCCTGATGAAATGATAAAGATGTTACCAGTTGGTTCATTGATTGCAGGGGTATTTTTATTTGGTGCAGTATTACTGTATAAAAAATGGGAGATGAAGCAAAAGGGAATGCAAATGTAGAGAAGAAAATACAATCCTTAGTTAGCATAATAAATAGACACCCGGGGGTGTCTATTTTTATTAAATTAAATTTAGCTTAACTCATTTAAGCAATTAACAAGTTCTGTAGCTTTAGAAAAGAATGGTGAATGATCAGCTTCTAAAGTAATTATTTTCGCACAAGTAGTTTCTGTATTCATTCGGCGTTGAAAATCAATTGGAATCGCTCTATCTAGAGTTGTTTCGATATAAATACGATTTACAGTTCCAAAGTTCTCTTCTGATATTTTTAGCTCTTGTTGGAACGGTCCTAGTGGTTGAGGGCGCATTTGATTAAAAGATGCTTCTTTAATAGAACCGTCTTCTGTAGCATTTAAAAATGTTTGTTCAATCAACTCTGGTATAAGTTCTGCAGTTAAGTCATTCTCATTTATAGAGAATTGTGGTCCGGTTTCTCCATTTAATTTACTACCAAGACTTTCTCCATTTTGTGGTAAGAATGCACAAAGATATACTAATTTATCAATTTTATTTGGTATAAGTTCAGCAGTTTGAGTGATCACAATTCCACCCATACTATGTCCAACAAGAATAACTTTTTCATTTTGTTGATTTATAACATCCGTTACTGCATTAACATAGGAATCTAACGTTATATTTTGGGAGGGAGTCATATCTTTCCCGCTTCCAGGTAAGTCTAGTGTAATAACAGTGTGACCTAAAGCCTCTAGTTGAGGTTTTACTAATTCCCATGCCCATTCACCTTGCCATGCTCCATGTACTAAAACGAAAGTACTCATTTAATCAACACTCCTTTAATGTTTATATGTTTATTTTTTCGTAATATTGATGATGTATAATTAGTTTATATGAAGTGAGTTGATAAATATAATGAAGCTTATTTATAGATGATATAAATATCTTTTATATAAGGAGAACAAAATGAACGTTTTTGATTTTAAAGTTTTTAAATACGTGGCTCGTTTGAACAGCATTAGTTTAGCTGCTAAGGAGTTACATATGACACAGCCGGCTATAACTCATATCATAAACAAATTAGAGAAACGATATGCTATCCCATTATTTGATCGCTCTAGACAAGGAACTGTTTTAACTGAAACTGGAAAAGAATTTTTAGTTTGTGTAGATCGACTTCTAATCGAGTATGAAAATCTTGAAGAAACAGCTTTAAAATTGAAAAATAAAAGCTTGTATAAGATTGTATTAGCTACATATCCTTCAGTTACTGTATATTGTTTGGCTGAGTGTATCGAATTAGGTAATTTTGATCAAAGTCAGTATGTGCTTGCAGTTCGAGAGGGAAGCTATCAAGAAGTTTTAGATTGGTTGTCTTCTGGAAGTGCAGATTTTTCTATTTCTATAAAAGAAAATTTAATACAAGGATTTCATTATGATGTCATTGGTGAAGATCCGTATGTTATGGTTTCTTCAAAGTCTGTTCCACCTAAGCTTACTATTAAAGAGTTGAAAAATTATCCTTTTATTATGCCGCTTTCTGGTTGTAAAGAAGTACTTGAACCATATTTGACCAAAAATGAAATAGTAGTTAATAAAGTGATGGAATCAGAGACCATTAGTTCAGCATTAGCACTTGCTTTACAAGTCAACGGTATAACAATTGTTCCAGTATCGGGACTACATAAGCAAATTATTAATGACTTCATTGTGCAACCGATAGAAATTCAAATCCCACGACAACTTATTATGCAATGGTCACCTAAAAAAGAGAATGATCCGCTGTTTCTAGCATTTGTTAAAAATTTACTAAATCAACTACAACAAAAGAAAAAATAAATAGAATGATGCAAAAGGTAAGCTTATTTCACTGAAGCTTACCTTTTTTGTGTATTACCAATATAGAGCAGTATCATAAAGTCCAATTAATATAAGGAGAACACCTGCTATACGCTGAATGCTTTTCCCTATTTTTCGGCTCTTTTTGAGTAATGTACCATTTAATCCAAGGTAGGAGATGATAGACATTAATACAACGATAGGTAGAGCGGTTCCTATTGAAAAGAATGTCGGAAACAAGTACCCATAATTAGATGATAAAGATAAAGGGATTAACGTTCCGAAAAACAGAACGAACATAGTCGGACAGAAAGCTAAAGAAAAGAAGAATCCAAGTAAAAATGAGCTGACTTCAGTTTGTTTTCGTATTAATTTGATAGAAAAGAAATTTCTTCCTTTTATAATACCTGATAATATTAGTCCCATTAAAATTAATAAAGGTCCGATCAGTTTACGTAACCACGGGAAATACAAAGTTAATATTTGTTGAATTTCTGTTCCTAACACCCATACTAATAATCCAAGCGTTGTGAAAGCTATTACTTTTCCTAAGATGAATAACAGTATATGTTTCCAGGTATACCCCTTTTGTAAAGATTGATTGCCATAAAGTGTAATAGCGCTAATGTTTCCTGTTAATTGGCAAGGAGCAAGGGTACCTACAATACCTAATAAAAACGCAAATAAAAGAGGAATTGATTCCGTAGCATTCGCGACATCCATTAAAGGAGACATGAGTTGATAACTCCACTCGCTAATTGTTGAAAACACGTTATATTCACCTTTCTAATTAAATTGTAATGTTCCATAGTTTGTAATCTGTTTCCACGTTTTACCGCCATCCGTAGAAAGGAACACATTTGCTTTCATTGTAGCAAATACCATTTCAGCTGAATTTTGAGGGTTTTGTGAAATATACACAATTGTATCTTTAGGATCTAAAGGTGGAACTTGTATGCTTGTCTCTTCATTTGTAGCGATAGATTGCTTTGTTATCATTTGTTTGTTTTCCTTATTAATAGAGGCATAAATGACATCTTCATCGCTAAATGTAACTGCGGTCGATTCAAGTGACTTAGAGAATAGTTCAAATGTATTTCCGTAATCTGTAGATAAGTAAACACCATCTTTAGCACTTACCGCGACTACACTAGATTGATCGGGATGTACGGAAAAGGAATGAATTGTGCTTGAAAGACCTTTTAACTTACTATTTTTCCAATCTTGTCCGTTGTCCGTACTGAAATAAAAGCCTTGTTGTAATTTAGAATTAGGACGCTCATTGTATAAATAAATTGCTTCCGTATTATATCCGACAGCAAGGTTATGAAAATCAGATTCTCCATAAAATGCTAGCTTTTCAAGGGTATTACCGCCATCAGAACTTTTCATTAACCCTAAAGGGTTTTTTAAATTTGCGCCTCGTTCAGGATGACCGCTAGCAAAGAATCCGTTCTTCGTTGCTTGAAATCCCATATAATCGTGTAGCTCAGTCTTAGTTTCAAACCATTTTCCATTTTGGTAAACTTTTATCCCGCTATGTGTAGCGATAGAAATCCCAGGCATATTTCCTGCATAGCCAATTCCATGAATGTGCTCGATTTTTCCAGATGTAATTTCTTTATAAAAGTTTTGCGGAATCGTATTTGCTGTTTCTGTATTTTTCGGCTGAGATTGCACCGTTTCTTTCTTCACTGGTGCTGTTTCGACGTTACTAGAACATCCTGAAATTATTAATAAAGAAGTAATTGCTAACCCTGTTGCTACACAATGTTTCAAAGTTGTAGCTCCTTTCCTATATATGAGATTTTAAGTATATGGAATAAATGTCAAGAAATTGTGGAGTGATATGCATAATTGCGAGTGAAAAGTGCCTAGTAATGAAAGTATTACTGTCTAAATGAACACTATTAATTGACGAAAAATTGTAACAATAATAAAATGAATTGTATTAGATAATTAGTTTTTTAATCATACATAGAACGCTAGGGGGATTATTATGAAATCAACATTTTTTACTCAAAATAGAGAACGATTAGTAAAAACATTACCAGATGAATCTATTACTATTTTATTTGCGGGACAAGCACCTCATATGTCAGCTGATGGACATTATAAATTTGTGCCGAATCGTAATTTTTACTACTTAACGGGAATAGATGAGCCAAATGTTATTTTCATGTTGAAGAAGTTTGGAAATAGTGTAGAAGAAACACTTTTTATTGAAAAGTCAGATCCAGTAATGGAAAAATGGGTCGGTAAAACAGTTTCTAACGAAGAAGCTGAGAATATTTCAGGTATAAAGAAAGTTGTATATTTAGATAGCTTTGAAAAGACAATGGCAAATACACTTTTCACAGAAAATGTGAAACAAGTGAATTTAGACTTGGAACTTCGTGAGTGGAACGGTACTGAGACGAAAACGTTAGCATTTGCTAAACACGTAAGAGAACAGTACCCGCACATAACAATTGGAAATGTTTATTCAAACATTTGTGAATTACGAGTGTTTAAAACAGAGGAAGAAATTGAAATCATTAAAGAAGCTATCGCTGTTACTAAAGAGGGTATTTATAACGTGCTGAAGCATGCAAAAGCAGATGCGATGGAATATGAATTAGAAGCACTTTTTGATTTCACGCTGAAATCATCTGGAATTAAGCATCATGCGTTCAATACAATTTTGGCGAGTGGTAAAAATGCTACAGTTCTTCATTATGAAGACAATGATGCACAAATTCAAAATGGTGATTTAGTACTGCTAGACTTAGGCGCTCAAAAAGACTACTATAACGCTGATATTAGTTATACATTCCCGGCAAATGGAACATTCTCTAGTCGCCAAAAACAAATATATAATATCGTGTTAAAAGCATTGAAAGAAACAACTGAGCTTATTAAGCCAGGATTAAAGTTTGCTGCATTAAATGAGCATACAAAAAAAGTACTAGCAGAAGAGTGTAAAGCAATTGGCTTAATTCAAGAAGACGAGGAACTATCTAAATATTATTATCATGGCGTGAGTCATTTCCTAGGTTTAGATACGCATGACGTAGGATCATACAAAGAGAGAGTATTAGAAGAAGGTATGGTCATTACGATTGAACCAGGTCTATATATTGAAGAAGAATCAATTGGGATTCGTATTGAAGATGATATCCTTGTAACAAAAGATGGATATGAAAACTTGTCAAAAGATATTATTAGAGAAGTTGAAGAGATTGAAGAGTTTATGAGAGAAAATAATGTAAATGTAAAAGAAGATGAAGTTGTTACGAAATAATAATTAGAAGAGGCGCTCAATTTTGGGCGCCTTTTTTATTTTGCTCATTTTATATCTCCATATTTTCTTGAAAATTGTCTTCTATAATAATCTTGAAAAAGAAAAAGGAGGAATTTTCCATGAAGAGATTTGTATTGACAGCAGCTACAGTCTCCGTAATATCTTTAATTGCTGCATGTTCTGCGACCACAAATACAACAAATGATCATAAAAATATGAACGATAAAAAAACAACACAGGCTGAGACAGCTACAAAGCCATTGAAAGTTGTAAAAGGGCCAGAAGTTACTTTAGTAGCGAAAGAAGAAAAACAAAAGCTAAGTAGCGGTGTTATTGTTCCAGTCTGGACATTTAATGGTTCATCCCCAGGCCCAGAAATTAGGGTGAAAAAAGGTGAAAAGGTTAAAGTGACATTAAAAAATGAATTATCTGCACCAGTATCTATTCATTGGCATGGATATCCAGTCCCAAATAATATGGATGGAATTCCAGGTGTGACACAAGATGCGGTTGAACCAGGAAAAAGTTTCACCTACGAATTTGAAGCGACCGTACCAGGAACGTATTGGTATCACTCGCATCAAGATTCTGTCAATCAATTAGATAGAGGATTATATGGTGCTCTTATTGTAGAAGATACAAAGGAAAAATATGATAAAGATTACACACTAATGTTAGATGAATGGGTAACAGATAAAGAAGAAATTAATAAGCAGTTAAAAGAAATGACAAAAGGGCAAAAAGGTAATAAATCTAAGGATAATGAAAATACGAAAAAGAATGATGATATGAAAGGCATGGATCATTCTGGTATGGACATGAAGAGTGATAAAAAAGACACTGGTAATATGGCAGGAATGGAACATGGAAATATGAAGATGGAAGGTCATGATATGAGTATGTATGATTTATTCACAATCAATGGTAAAAGTGGGGATTTAGTAGAACAATTAAAAGTGAATAAGGGAGATAAAGTTCGTCTTCGACTCGTTAATGCTGGTTATCTATCACATGATATACACGTTCACGGTCATGATTTAAAAGTAATTGCGACAGATGGTCAACGAATAAACGACCCAAAAGTTATAAAGGATCAAGTAATTTCAATCGCACCGGGTGAACGTTATGATATTGAATTTACTGCAAATAATCCTGGGAAATGGTATGTTGAAGACCATTCAGAAAATAAAGGTGCAAAAGGCATGAAAGCTGTTATTGAATATGAAGGTAGTAAAGAGATGAAAGATAAGGCAGATGAAAAAGAAAACTTACCGAAATTAGATATGACGAAATATGGTGCTAAAAAATTAGGTAGTTTCACGTTAAATCAACAGTATACTGCCACATATAATATGGACTTAAATACGCAAATGAATGGAAATGAAATGGTATATACAATTAACGGGAAGGTATTTCCGAATATTGATCCAATGCCAGTAAAAAAAGGTGATTTAGTAAAAGTGAAATTGGTAAATCGTTCTAAAATGGACGATCATCCAATGCATTTACATGGTCACTTCTTCCAGGTGTTGAGTAAAGATGGAAAACCGATAGAAGGTTCTCCAATCGTGAAAGATACTTTGAACCTAAAACCAGGTGAAGAATATGAAGTAGCCTTTGTAGCAGACAATCCGGGTGAATGGATGTTCCACTGTCATGATTTACACCATGCTTCAGCGGGGATGGTAACAGAAGTGAAATATACAGATTATAAATCTGATTATGTTCCAAACCCTAACATTCCGAATAAGCCAGAATAATATAAAGCAGTTATCCATAGGATAACTGCTTTATGTATTTTAGTCTTTAGCGTTATGCATATGTTGATCATGCTCGGATGAAGATGGGGGAGTATGATCTGGGAATGTCACGAATACAGTAAGAACAATTACTACACTGATGGAAAGTAATAATAGAAACCGACGATGGATAAAAGTAGAAAAAGTTTCTGATAAAAGGTGAATCATACATGACATAGTTATCGTTATGGTAAGTAAGAGGCTAATGAACAGTATACTATGGGCTTGTTGAGCATTTAACATCTCTGTAATCATAGCTCCCATCATACTTGCCATTAATCCAGAGAACATTCCTTCTAAGGCGGTATATAGGTGAAAACGTAGACCGACTAAAAAACCGATAAAACCACTGATCAAAATAGCAAGCAAAGTAGAATATAGTAATTCTCCTTTCAAGAGAATCCCTAAATAAAAACCGATACTTAAACCGATACTCATACTAAAAGACATAATAAATACCATATACTCCATTAGGGTACCCTTACGTTTAGAGATATATGATGTAATAAGAATCGAGATACAACAAAGTGTTAAGGCGGTTAATGTGTAAGCGAACATTATGATACCTCCCTGTCCTATCGTTCACTTCATCATATGTTCAAATGGAGAATACTTATGCTTATTTATATCTGCAAATTATCTGCACAATTTAAAAAAGGGTAAGTTCAATATAATTCTCAAATAATGATGGTTATCTTAGTAGACGATGCTTCATAAGGAATTGTTGTATTTTAAATTTTATAGAATATATGAAAGTAAATAGTAGTGAATGGAAAAGACGCCCGATTTTGAGCGTCTTTTTTGTTTATGAGCATGTGAAAGAAATTGTTATATAATGAGTTTCTATTGTGAAGCCATAAAGAATAAGCGTATAATATTATAGTTATCCCATTATGGGGAGTAACCCGTGAATGATAAATAAGATTGTTGTTTTATCATCGCTTCTAAACAGATATACAATGAAAGTAACACTGGAATACAGATAGGGAGTTATAAAATGAAATTAATTATTGCCGAGAAACCAGATCAAGGTTTGGCTCTTGTTTCACAGTTTAAATATCGCCGGAAAGATGGATATTTAGAAGTAGAAGCGAATGAGTTATTTCCAAATGGAGCGTACTGTACATGGGCAATTGGTCATTTGACGCAGTTATGTAATCCAGAACATTATCACGCTGAGTGGAAGAAATGGTCACTTAATACATTACCGATGATTCCAGAGCGTTTTCAGTTTGAGGTAACAAAGTCAAAGTATAAGCAATTTAACGTTGTGAAACAGCTGTTACATAATCCTCAGGTAACAGAAATTATTCACGCGGGCGATGCTGGGCGTGAAGGGGAATTAATCGTACGAAACATTATTAATCTTTGTAACGTGCAAAAGCCGATGAAACGTCTTTGGATTTCATCTTTAACGAAGCAAGCTATTTATCAAGGGTTTAAAAACTTACTAGATGAAGCAGATACGATTAATACGTATTACGAAGCATATACAAGATCTTGCGCTGACTGGGTTGTTGGTATGAATGCATCGCGTGTCTTTAGTATTTTGCTAAAGAAAAAGGGAATGAATGATGTGTTTTCCGCTGGTCGTGTACAAACACCAACATTAGCACTCATCGTAAAGCGTGAAAAAGAAATAGAGAACTTTAAGTCGGAGCCGTTTTGGGAAGTGTTCGCAACCTTTAATATAGAAGGAAAGAAGTATGAGGGGAAATGGGAGAAAGATAATGAGTCCCGCTTAAATGATCCTGATTTGGCAAATAAAATTGCTGCGTTTTGTCAAAATAAACCGGCTGTAGTAAAAGAAATGAAAACGGAGCGTAAAGAGTTTCAGCCGCCGTTTTTATTTAATTTATCAGCACTGCAAGCAACGGCGAATAAAGCCTTTAAATTTTCACCGAAAAAGACACTTGATATAACGCAAGCACTATATCAAAAAGGGATTGTCTCTTATCCTCGTTCGGATTCTAACTATGTAACACAAGGAGAGGCAGCGACGTTCCCTGATATTTTACAGAAGTTAAGTCAGTTTGATGAATATAAAGGTTTATTGCCAGCACCAGTTGAATCGATTATGAATAATAAGCGTTATGTGAATGAAAAGAAAGTTACAGATCACTACGCAATTATACCGACAGAGCAAGTTACAAATCCAAGCAAACTATCAGGTGATGAAAAGAAAATTTACGATATGATCGTAAGAAGACTGATTGCGGCGCATTATGAAGTAGCAATCTTTGACTACACAACGATTACAACTCTTGTAGACGAACGGGCTGCGTTCATTTCGAAAGGAAAACAGCAAATTCAAGAAGGTTGGCGTAAAGTTATTTTCCAAGATGATAAAGATGACGAAACAATTCTTCCAATTGTAGCTGAAGGTGAACAAGGAAAAGTTGTAAAGGTGAAAGTGAAAGAAGGAAAAACACAGCCGCCGAAGCGTTATACAGAAGGACAACTTATTACGTTAATGAAAACGGCCGGTAAGTATTTAGAGAATGAAGAGCTTGAGAAAGTATTGAAGAAAACAGAAGGTTTAGGTACAGAGGCAACTCGTGCTGGTATTATTACAATGCTGAAAGACCGTAAATATATAGATGTACAGAAAAACCAAGTTTACGCAACCGATAAAGGAAAAGTATTAATTACAGCAATCGGTGATAAAATACTGGCTTCACCAGAAATGACAGCAAAATGGGAGCAACGCCTTGCGGAAATTGGAGAAGGTACAGCTTCACCAGCCACATTTATGGAACAAACGAAAAAGCTATCAGCTAAAATTATTGAAGATGCTGTGGAAATGTCGGAGAAATGGGATTTCACCGGATTACATGTTGAATCGATTGAACGAAAAGGATCGAAATTTACAACGGGTAAAAAGGTTGGTAGTTGTAAAAAATGTGATGGCGATGTGATTGATAAGTCAACGTTTTACGGTTGTTCTAACTATAATACAACACAGTGTGACTTTACCATTTCGAAGAAGATATTAAGTAAAACAATTTCGCAAAAAAACATGACGAAGCTATTAAAAGGTGAGAAGACCGATTTAATTAAAGGCTTTAAAAAAGGTGAGAAAACATTTGATGCGAAGTTAGAGTGGAAAGATAATAACATTAATTTTGTGTTTGAGAATTAAGTTGTGTCAACAAATAAAAAAGCTCCTGCTCGAGTGAAAGGTGCTATAATAGATTAAGTTTGAAAAAATATGGATAGAAAAGAAAAAGCATGACAATTGTATGTCATGCTTTTTTATTTTATAATTACAGAGTTTCGTATACTAGCACTAAAATTTATTTGAAATAATTGTTTGAAAAGGTGTTATTAAATTGGACGTTTATATCATTTTGATCATTTCTTTTATATAAAGGAAAAATAAGAAATTAGAAAATAAAAACAAGCAATGAAGAGAACAGCTGAAAGTAGCTTACACCGATGTTTATAAAAAGTTATAGAGCATTTCTTTGAATGAGGAATGCTTTTTGTTTTGCTTGGAATAAAAATATACAACAAAAATATTATATAAAATAACAAAAAATTATTGTAAAACGATAAATTTTATATTAAAATCAAAAACAGAATAAATAAGTTTGGTGCTTTTTATAGAAAAGGTAACAACGTTATTTTTAAAATTAGAGGAGGTATAAATATGGAGGTTAACAATTTGATAATTGAAAATATGGATAACCCTCATGAGTTGGAGAGAATGTATAGAAAAGACCCGAAAGCTTTTAAAAAGTCATTCTCACAAGCATGGGATGAAAACCTTGATTCTCAGGTGCTAGCTGCTTGGTATGAAAGATTGCATTTCAAGGAGACGGCAAATAAAGAAAAAATATCGCTGTTTCAAAAAGGTTTCTTATTCATGGGCATGTTAGCTATTCTAGCTGGGCTAAGCACTAGAATCATTTTCCACTTTGTCGAGCAGGAAGCAATTGCTCCAATTAACTTGGCTTTTGGTGTAATTCCCTTTATTGCTGCTTATTTTATTTACAATAATACTCCGAAAAAAAGTATTATTTATTTCCTTGGAGCGTTGTTCTTAATTGCCGGGTTGTACCTTAATATGTTGCCATTAAATTATAAAGACAGCAGTATCCTTGCTTATTTACATCTTCCTATATTGTTATGGGTCTTATTGGGACTTGCGTTTACAGGAAATGAATATTCAAAAGGCAGTACAAGATTAGCTTATATTAAATTTAATTTAGAATATTGTCTTCTCTACGCCAGCATGGCAGTGAGTGGAATGATACTAGCAGTATTCACCATGAAGTTATTTAGCTTCGTTGACTTAGATATAGGAGAATTCTATTTTAGTAATGTTGTTTTATTTGGAGCTGCCGCTCTCGCTATTGTGGCTGCATACTTAGTATCAATGAATCTTAAACTTGCTAAAAATATTACACCATACATATCTAAAATCTTTAGTCCTCTCGTCCTGATCACATTGTTGATCTATCTTATAACGGTTATATGGGTCGGGAAAAATCCGTTCTTGGACCGCAATTTCCTAATGGCCTTCAACGGAATACTCCTTGGTGTATTGGCTGTTACTATATTTTCTATCGTTGAGAGTGATTCAGACGAGAGAAAGAACATTTCAGATTATATAAACTTTGCCTTAATTGTTCTTGCGCTTATTATTGATACTGTAGCTTTATCAGCTATCGTATTCAGACTTTCTTCTTACGGGATTACACCTAATAGACTTGCTGTTTTAGGCGTAAACATACTGATTTGGGCAAATCTCATTTGGATTATGTTATCCTATATGCGTTTTCTACAAAACAAATCAGGACCGACAGCTATCCAAGACGCCGTTACGAAGTATTTGCCAATCTACGGACTTTGGGCAGCTTTCGTTATATTTACTTTTCCTATAATTTTTAATTAGAAAGGCTTTGTTAATGTAACGACAAGCTAATTTTCTATAGCGTATAAAATCCTTAGAGCCGATAATTATCGTTACTTCTATAATTTCTCGAAAATAAAAAACGTCCTAAAGTAGGACGTTTTTTATTATGTATATTGCTGTTTTTTCTTAATAAGTAATAACACTTGTGACACACACGCTAGTACTGGTAGTTCTATTAACGGTCCAATAACTAACGCGAGAGCGATAAGAGGTTCGTCTGGAAAAGCTGTTACAGCAATAGCGAGTGCAACAGGTGAGTTTCTTGCTAATGTTGTTAAACTTAGACTAACTGTATCTTTATAAGATAAACGCATAATGCGTCCGATAGATTGTCCTAGTACAAAATTAATGATGAAGAACAATAGAACAGGAATGAGTAATAGTAAAACAACATTCATATTCTGTAGTAAATATTTACCCTGTGATGCAAACATCGCTACTATCGCTAAGCTTAAAAATACAATTTGCGCAGAGCTGAAAAACGGAATGAGTTTATTCTCGAGTGTTTCAGCTTTTTTCATTTTATTCATAATGAATTTTGTAGCGTGTGCAAGTAAAAATGGTAAGACGATTACGATAACAATACTTTCTACTAAAACAGAAACGGCTACAGTCTTCATGACACCAGCAAATAAAAATAAATAAATGGGAAGGAGTAGTACTTGCAATATTAAATTTACAGGCAAAATTGCAGTAGAAAGTGCTACATTTCCTTTCGCTATTTCAGTAAAGATTAAGTACCAATCTGTACATGGAGTAACCATTAACATAATAAATCCAACCCAAAGTGCTGGGTGATCGGAAAGAAATAGTGCTCCTAACCCCCAAGCGAGTAAAGGCGTCCATACAAAATTAATAGTAAGGCTCGTTCCAGCGAATTTTAGATTGCGGAATCCATTTTTTATTTCTTTCAATGGGATGCTGAGAAATAATCCATACAACATGAAAAATAAGAAGGGGACAATAAATTGCTCTGAATACATATGTATCAAATTAAATTGTCCGAGTACGATGCCGCATGTAACAGCAAAAAGAATAATAAAAGTTTGAATCTTTTCTATAGTGCTCATGAGTAAATCCTTTCTAAATATGAATTGCCCTCTCTACATCCATTATACAAATAATAAAATTATAATGGGTGTTTTAATTGTATTGGGGTCATTACTTTTAATTCGAGATATTATTTTTTATTTAAAGTTACTTGACTAAAGTAAGTAAGTGAGTTACAATCACTTACATAAGGTAATTAAATAACAAAAAGTTTTTGGTTTCTTTACTTAAGGTATCAATTGGAACTTTTTATTAGAATAAGAATTTTTATGATGATGAATAATGAATATGACAAGAAAGCTTAGGTGAAGAAAATGGGATTATTTAGCTCGTTATTTGGTAAAAAAGAAGAAAATACAAAAGTAGAGGGGAATAAAACAATGTCAAAAGTATTATTTGTAAAAGCAAACGATCGTCCAGCGGAGCAAGCAATTAGTTCAAAAATGTATGAAACATTTGTAAGTGCTTATAAGGAAGCGAACCCAAATACAGAAATTACGGAGTTAGATTTATTTGCATTAGATCTTCCGTATTACGGAAATGTCGCTATTTCAGGTGGATACAAACGTAGTCAAGGAATGGAGTTAACAGCAGAGGAAGAGAAGGCTGTAGCAACGGTAGATCAATATTTAAATCAGTTTTTAGAAGCTGATAAAGTTGTATTTGCGTTCCCACTATGGAACTTCACAGTGCCAGCACCATTAATCACGTATATTTCATACCTTTCTCAAGCTGGAAAAACGTTTAAATATACAGCAAACGGTCCAGAAGGTTTAGCTGGTGAGAAGAAAGTAGTTGTATTAGGCGCTCGTGGTTCAGATTATTCTTCTGAACAAATGGCTCCTATGGAAATGGCTGTTAATTACGTTACAAATGTACTTGGATTCTGGGGAGTTACAAATCCAGAAACGGTTGTAATTGAAGGGCACAATCAATATCCAGATCGCTCACAACAAATTGTTGAAGAAGGTTTAGAGAACGTTAAGAAAGTAGCGGCGAAATTTTAATTAATGATAATAAATGCAAAAACCAACATGGATGACCATGTTGGTTTTTTAGTCTATTAACCATGTTAAAAAATGTATATTTATAAAATAAAAGAAAAGTTTGAAAATAGTATTGCAAAATATTATATATCAAACTATAATGAGTTCAAGAATAGTTGATACTTAAATTAAATATTCAGAAAATTCAATTAGTTAAAATTGGAAAATGAGATAAGGAAATTTGAATGGGGGTTATATTATGGCGAATAAAGTACCGTTTTCGTTCATAGTAGTTATCGGATTAATGTTATTTGCACTATTTTTTGGAGCAGGGAATTTAATATTCCCAGCGATGCTTGGTCAATCAGCTGGTGAGAATGTATGGATTGCTAACGCTGGATTTTTAGTAACAGGTGTAGGTTTACCATTACTAGGTGTATTAGCATTTGGTTTTTCAGGTAAAGATGATTTACAGTCATTAGCAAGTCGTGCTCACCCAGTGTTTGGGATTGTGTTTACAACAGTTTTATACTTAGCAATCGGTCCGTTATTTGCAATACCAAGAACGGGAAATGTTTCTTATGAAATTGGTCTAAAGCCGTTTATGCCAGAGGGATTAGGTTCTACACCGTTAATTCTTTTTACAATTATATTCTTTAGCATTACTTGTTTTTTTTCGCTAAATCCTGCGAAAATTGTCGATATTGTTGGAAAAATCTTAACGCCAATTAAATTAACATTCATCGGTATTTTAGTAATCGTTGCTTTTATCCATCCGATTGGAGATATGCAAGCACCAGTTGAAGGATATACATCACATGCATTTTTCAAAGGATTCCAAGAAGGATACTTAACTATGGACACGCTTGCATCGTTCGTATTTGGGATCATCATTATTAATGCAATTAAAGAAAAAGGTGCGAAAACGAAAACACAAATTATGGTTGTTTGTGCAAAAGCGACAATCATCGCAGCATCTATTTTAGCAATTATTTATACAGCACTTTCTTATATGGGAGCTTCAAGCGTTGCGAAGCTTGGGCATTTAGAAAACGGCGGAGAAGTATTAGCGAAAGTTTCTAACTACTATTTTGGATCATATGGCGGGGTATTATTAGGATTAATGATTACAGTTGCTTGTTTAACAACTAGTGTGGGACTTGTATCAGCGTGTTCTTCATTCTTCCATAAGTTATTCCCAAATGTTCCTTACAAAGCAATTGCAATTACGTTATGTGTGTTTAGTGCTATTGTTGCAAATGTTGGATTAACGCAATTAATCGCAGTTTCTGTTCCAGTATTAACAGCAATTTATCCACTAGCAATCGTGTTGATTTTCTTAACATTCTTCCACTCATTATTCAAAGGAAGAGCTGAAGTTTATCAAGTGAGTTTAATCGTAACGTTTATCATCAGCTTATTTGATGGATTAAGTGCAGCTGGAGTTAACATTGAAGTAGTAAGCCGTGTGTTCACTAAATTCCTTCCGATGCAGGAAGTAGGATTAGGCTGGATCTTCCCAGCGATTATCGGCGGATTTATCGGATATGGCATTAGCGTTTTAAAAGCGAAAAATCAAGTTCAACCAGCAGCTAGTGCGAATAAAAAAATAGGTTGAATTTAAAAAGTTATAGAATTTGATTCTATAACTTTTTTTGTTACTATTGATAAGAATAGAAAAAATAAAGTAGTAGGGGAAATAAAATGAAAAAAACAATTGATCATATCGGCATCGCAGTTCGTGATATAGATAGTACGATACATTTTTATGAAAAGGTTTTATCAGGAACTTTAATAGATCGATACGTAAGTGAAGCACCCGGTGTTGAAAGCGAAGTAGCTATTCTTGAAGTTGATGGTGATAGAATCGAATTACTTGCGCCGACGAATAATACAACTTCTCCAATAGCACGATTTATAAAGCAAAAAGGGAAAGGTGTCCATCACGTTGCCTATCGTGTCGATGATTTAGATGTGGCTCTAGAAGAGCTAAAAGAACAAGGTATTCGAACGTTAGAGCATACACTTCGGATTAATAAGCACGGCAGAAGATTAATATATCTTAACCCAGCGGATACAGAGGGAACAATTATTGAGTATTGTGATTATCCGGAAGAGAAATAAATAAAGTTTAATCCTAAGTAAAAGAGTTACATAATAATGTAACTCTTTTTTATTTATGTGTTTGTGTGAAGTGACAAAAAAGTGATACATTTTATTAGAAAGTCATATCTTATATAAAGATGTAGAATGAGCTGATTATGCTCCTGTTCCACAGCAATATGTTAAAGGGGAGACTAATTTGTAGCCAACTATATATTATAGTTAATTTCATGTATTGGAGCGTGGCTATTTGTGACGATTTCATATATTTCTGAAAATTTTAATGTATTATTTGTTAAATCTGGTGCTTCTGTATATTTTCCGGTGCTAGAGGAATCTATATTTAATAGTTTGAAAAAAGCAATTGGTAATGTAACAATGGTAACATACGAAAACTTGGTGAAAACAGCTTTAAAGATACAACCGTCTCTCATTATTGTATTCCATGGTTTTGAAGAAGGGATAAGTAAGGGGATACAAGAATTAAAACAATATAAATTTAAGACTGCGCTCTGGCTTACAGATGATCCTTACTTTACAGATGTGACGAAAAACTTAGTGCTTGATTATGATTATGTTTTTACACAAGATACAGGATGTATTGATTTTTATAAAGATTTAGGCTGTGATAATGTATATTACTTGCCTTTAGCGGCAGAACCTCCTTTATATACGCCGATACTTACGGAAGAGGAATACGCATTTGATATTAGTTTCATAGGGACTGCTTTCGATAATCGGCTCGCGTTTATTGATTCAATTGCCGAGTACTTAGTGACTAAAAACACTCTAATTATAGGATGTAATTGGGATAGACTAAAAAGTTATGAGTTGTTGAAGGATAAAATTTTACTTTTACCATTTTTGGTTTATAAAAATAGTATGGGATATTACAAAAAAAGTAAAATTAACATTAATATACATCGTTCGATAGAGGATGTAACATTTAATATAAATAGAGTAAAAATAAATGCTTGTTCCATTAATAATCGTACATTCGAAATAGCTAGTACAGGTGCTTTTCAAATGACGGATATTCGTTCAGACCTGGAAAAGTGCTATATTCCAGGGGTACAAATTGAGACATTTACTTCATCGGTTGATTTTATAGAGAAAGCAGAAAGATATTTAGCGAATCCGGCACAAAGAAAGAAAATTGCGATGGAAGGGCTTAAGAGAACGCTAATCGAACATACATATGATAAAAGGGTAAAACAGTTGTTAGAAATAATTGAAATAAACCCTAAAAAAGAAAATGGGATTTGAAAATTTGGAAAGGTTATGTTGAAACACAACAAATTTAAAGAACAAGGTATTCGAACGTTAGAGCATACACTTCGAATGAATAAACATGGCAGAAGATTAATATATCTTAACCCAGCGGATACAGAAGGAACAATCATTGAGTACTTTGATTATTCGGAAGAGAAATAAAAGAAAGATATTTTTTAAAAAGGTGTTACGTACTAACGTATCACCTTTTTATTTATCCCGCATTAACGGGCAGTAAGACTCCCACCGCAAAAGCTGGTGAATGCGAGGGAGTTAGGTGGGAGATCGACTGTCCATAAAAGCCCGATTGGTGTGGGCTAATAATCAGTGGGGGATGGACAAAAAACCCACTGATTAAAGTTTCACTTTATGTATTTCACATTTTCTTCACAAATGATTCACGATAACTTTTCTTCTTTAGAAACTTACATAAATATATTTTATGCTATAATGATAATCTACTTTAAAATTATAAGTAATATCTATGAAGGTAGCTACTATTATATTAGAAGTATAGAGGTGAGGAATAAATAGAGAGTGATACTAAATAAATCCTTATACTTAATCAGGTTAATATTTTATCGAGAAATAAAACTTTGGAAGTAAAAAGTAATGAAAGTGTAGTGACGAAAAAGAAAGAAGTGAAATGATTGTGAAAGTAATACGAAGATTAGGGGCATGGTTGCTAATCGCGTGCGTGTTTATCATATTAATCCCCAAAAGTGCATCTGCTCATGCGTATGTTGTGAAATCAAACCCTGCTGAAAATGAAACGTTGAAGAAAGCACCAACTGTTGTGAAAATTGAATTTGATGAGGATATACAAGTTTCACATTTTAATACATTGTTCGTAAGAGATACTTCAGGTAAAAGAGTAGATTTAAAAGATGCTCATATTGATAAAGACAATAAAAAGTTATTAGAAGCAGGATTAAAAGAGAATCTCAAAAATGGTCTCTACTCTATTCAGTGGAAAGCTATTTCAGCTGATGGACATCCAATTCAAGGAGTTATTCCGTTCCGGATTGGATTAGCGGAAGTGGGAACAGACGATGTACAAGTAGAAGAGATGGGGTATATCCCGCAGATCGATATGATTATGGAACGTGGGGTCCTATATACAAGTTTCTCACTATTTTTAGGAGTTTTATTCTTTAATCTTATTTTGTATAAAGGGAATGCAACCTCGGTTCGATTAAGGAGTAAGAACATAATATGGATCTCATTAATTGGCATATTCATTAGTTTATTATTCAATCTACCACTGCAAGCGAAAATAAATGCTGATGTGTCATGGTTAGAAGCATTCGATCTTTTGTTATTAAAAGAAACATTACAGCTTTCTGTTTTTCGTTATGTATGGATGATTCAAATGGCTCTTATTAGTATGCTTATGATTATTACTTATTTTGCACTGAAGCGTGAGAAACTTTCATCGTTTAAAGTATGGGGCATTCCAATACTATTGTTTATTGGGTTACTTGTTATGAAAGCCTTTAATAGTCACGCATATGGTTTAAAGTTTAAAGATGTTACTGTCGTTATGGACTTTCTACATTTATTCGCAGCTTCGTTATGGATTGGTGGTCTATCATCTATTATTCTTCTTTTACGTAAAGAGGATGATAAGTGGAGTATGTATTGGGATATGATTAAGCGTTTTTCACCGTGGGCAACAGGTGCTGTCATCGTAATTTTAATAACAGGTCTTTTTAACAGTACATTCTTTATACCAACAATCCGCTCGTTATTTGATACGAAGTATGGATTAGCTTTATTAGCAAAGATACTTTTATTCATTTTCATGGGGATATTGGGAATTATTCATTATGTGAAAGGGAAAATGAGAGCGCAGCAAGGATTAGGCGCTACGGTGAAAGTAGAGTTTATCATTGGAATTATCATTTTCGTAATCGTAGCTTTTATGACAAACGTACAAACACCACCGATGCCTCCTACTGGACCTTTTACAGAGAGTAAGCAATTAGATAATGGTTATGAACTTACTTTACATGTAAGTCCTAATAAAGTAGGACAAAATACATTCCATATTACTTTAAAGGATGAAAACGGACAACCTGTTACTGATATGGAGCAAATTATTTTAACTACGCAATCGTTAGATATGAATATGGGCAAAGGTTCATTTAAAGTTTCGGCGGTTTCACCGGGAGAATATGAAGCGGAAGGTATGTATATTAACATGGTAGGAAACTGGAATATACAAGTTCACGGATTAACAAAATCTCTTGATAGCTTCGATACAGATTATAAATTTATTGTAGGTGGCAGATAAAGTGAAACTTTAATCAGTGGGGGTTTTGTTCATCCTCACTGATTAATAGTTGAACCAATCGGGCTTTTACGGGCAGTTGATCTCCCACCTAACTTCTTGCTCCAGCCGAATTTTGAGGTGGGAGTCTTACTGCCCGTTAATGCGGGATAAAGAGAAGGTAAAGATAAAAAGGAGTTAATAGAAAATGAAACGTATAAAAAAATTAGGTACAACAATAATCGCAACAATTATTGCAATGGGAATTTTTTCGTTACCTGTTAGTGCGCACGTCACTGTGAAACCAGCAACTTCAGACGTTAATTCTTGGGAGACTTACACGATAAAAGTACCAGTTGAAAAGAATATAGCAACGACAAAAGTTACATTGAAAATACCGTCTGGAGTGGAGTTCCAACAGTATGAACCAGTGCCAGGATGGAAAGTAGAAGAGCAGAAAGATAATTCCGGAAAAGTGAAAACTGTAATATGGGAAGCAACAGGAGATGGGATTTTACCTGGTCAGTTCCAGCGATTTACTTTCGTCGCTAAAAATCCAGATAAAGAACAAAAAATAGCTTGGGATGCATATCAGCAATATAAAGATGGAGAAATTGTTGAATGGACAGGTGATGAGAAAGCTGAAAAACCACATTCCCTTACTACGATTGCAAAAGGTACATCATTAACAGGAGAACATGGTGAAGTATCTAATGTGAAAGAGACTGCAGGTACAATTAATATGCAAACAATAGCAATTATCTTATCCATTTTGGCAGTTGTATCGTCAGTGGGTACTTGTATTTTTGTAGTACGTCGTAAAAAATAGACAACCAAGTAGGTGTGGAGTGAGGGGAAAACGGGCGATAACGTCAAAAGCGTACCTATCACTCTAGTAACGAAGAAAGCCCAATTCTCAATTTTATTGCTGAGGAATTGGGCTCTTTAATAAATTTCCTTACCTTTGTAAATTCGCATTTTTTCGACGCCATTCCATATAGAAAAAAGACACTCATATAGGAGTGCCTTTTCTAATGTTTTTTTAGCAGAAGCAAGCAGCTCCAACTATGATTAATAAAATAAATAATACAACTAATAAAGCAAATCCTCCAGAAAAACCACAGCCTCCGCCGCAACTACCACCAAATCCCATAATAGTTCCTCCTTTAATAAGGGGGGAAACAAGGGTACACTCATGTATGTTAACGGATTCAATTTACTTTATGTTTTTACGAATTAATTGAGCAAGTCCTTTAAGAAAAAAAGAAAAGATACCCTAAGGTGCCTTACTCCGACTTGATAAACACAGTATATGTATTGGACTCCCCTCGATAAAACTTTTCAATATGTTTATTGTGTATACTTTAAAAGGATTTATTCCACTACTGACTGCAGCAACAATTTTTTGTTAACTCAAATGGCTAATTCGAATCCTGCGTGCTCACTGTGATATACTCTTCACTGTCCTTGAGGAGGGATTCTTCTTGGCTAAGAAGATAAAGGGGACAGATTTTCTTATGCCTTGCACTTTGTACATAAATTTCATCCGTAAGGGTGTTAAGTATCTTCGATATTCATTTACCATACAAAAAGCCCCACAAGCATAGCACTTAATAAAGAAACAGCCATTCCACTAACAAGAAGCTTCCAAACATTCTTACCGATAATTGATGATTTTTCTTCGCCAAATAATGAATTGTAAGTTCCATAAATCATGCCCACTGTACTAAAGTTAGCAAAAGAGGCTAGAAATGTTGTTGCAACTGCAATAGTATGCGGATGTAAAGAGTTTAGGTGTGATTTTAAATCCATCATTGCAACAAATTCATTCGTTGTTATTTTAATCCCCATTAATTCAGCAACATACATAGCATCACTGCCTGTTAAACCGAGTAAAAAAGCGAAGGGACTAAAGATAATAGAGAAGATTTTTTGAATTGTTAAACCTGCTACAAAAAAGCTCAAAATACCATTTAAACATGCTGTTAATGCTACATACCCAATTACCATCGCTAAAATAACAATAACCATATTCATCCCAACTAACATACTGTTTGAAATAGTAGAAAAAAAATCTTTTTTTTCATTTTTTGAAGGTGAATAAATAACATCTTCTTCTTTAGTAATTTCTACAGGATTTAAAACATTAGCCAAGATTAATGCGTTAATACAGTTTAAAGGAATAGCGCTGAAAATATATGTTGCTGGAACCATTGATAGATAAGCACCAAGAATGGATCCGCTGACGCTACTCATACTCATAATTCCAAAAGTCAACAAACGATTTTCTTTTAACACAGATAATTGATCACGAACAACTGCAAGTGCTTCCGTATTTCCTAAAAACATCATTTGAATGGAAAAGAAGCTTTCTAACTTTGGTAAACGAGAAATCTTTGAAATGATTGCACCAACTTTATCAATAATCCAAGTTAAGATTCCAAAATACGAAAGAATATCAAAAAAAGTGATAACAAAAATGATAGGAAGTAATGCGCTAAAGAAGAAATCAACTGTTTGATTTTCCATAGCTGAAGGAAATGCAAATCGAATACCTTCATTCGCACATGATAGTAACCAACTGAAAAATGATGCAATTTTATTAATGATAATACTGCCCAATTTGGTTCCTAACATAAACCACGTAATAAAAAGCTCCAATATTATTAGAATAACGATTGGTCTCCATTTTATTTTTCTTTTATTAGGCGAACATAGGAAAACGATTAATATTACAACGAAAATCCCTAACATATTTAATATGAAATGCATGTCAACAACTCCTTGAGGCTTATTATTTGTATATAAAAAAGCTATTATTCTTCATACTTTGGCTAATGAACAGAAGTATGAAGAATAGGAGAGGAACGAAAAATTGATGGTTTATAAACATCCCAATACAACGAGAGAAATTATATCATTATTTGAATTTTTGTATTCTACGGGCTGCCGTATTGGGGAAGTCGTAAAACTGAATCGTGATGATATTAACTTCTTAACGAATGCTGTCATTGTGCATGGGAAAGGTGATAAAGAAAGGGAAGTTTACTTTAATACTCGTTGCACTATTTGGTTAAAAAGGTATCTAGATGAAAGAGATGATGAGGAGCCTTGTTTGTTTATTACGGGAAGAAGGCTCAAAAGACGTATAAGTATTGATAACCTAAGATTTATTATCAAACGTATATCAAATTGTACTGGGATTAAATAGAGTATTCATCCTCATCAATTAAGTCACAGCTATGCTACATATATGATTAACAACGGTGCGCCACTTGAAGTAATAAAAAGCTTACTTGGTCATGAGAAGAATGAAACCACGAGAATATTTGCTCAGCTGAGCGGAAAGTTGAGACAAAATTTTTATATTAAATATTTTTGAAAGCTACTGAAATTAATCTTTAATCAAAATCGAGGGGGCATATAAAAAGACGTATCTTTTTGAAGTGGACCATTTGGTTGGAAAATTAAATTCTTATTATTTTGTTGTGGTAAATAAGTAGAATAGGTTGTGAATATACTGTGGAGATGTTAAGGATTTAATTAGGATAGGAGTGAATAAGCAGTTATGATACAAACGATGAGCGTTCTTATTTCTGGTGCAAGCATTGCTGGCCCGGCACTCGCTTACTGGCTTCAACGCCACGGATTCGACGTGACTGTAATAGAACGTGCACCAGCATTGCGCACGGGTGGTTATGGGGTTGATATCCGTGGTGCAGCCATTACGGTGCTTAAGGAGATGGGTATACTTGATCAAGTGCGTACAGCTGACACGAACATGACTGGTGTTTACTTCGTGAACAGCGAGGGCAAATTCGAAGGTCAAATAAGCGAAGCGGGTATGGGGAATCAACAGGGTCTGGACATAGAAATCATGCGTGACGATCTTAGTAATATTTTGTACGATTTAACCAAGGATACGGTTGAATACATTTGGGGTGATTCGATTACCGCTATACATGAGACTGAAGCTGGTGCAGAAGTTCAATTTATTCATGGCAAGCCACAGACATTTGACCTGGTCATCGGTGCGGACGGGCTCCATTCTAATGTGCGCACCTTAACTTTTGGCGATGAAGCACAGTTTAAACGTAAGCTTGGCTGTTATATCTCAATTTTTAACCTAGAGAACTACCTCAACCTCGACCACCGCCAGCTACTTTATACGATACCAGGCAAAACAGTAGGTATGTATAGCGCTCGTGACAATACTGAAGCAAGGGGGATGTTCTTGTTCCAATCAGAGGCATTGAAGTACGACCGTTATGATATAGAATCTCAAAAGAAACTTGTAGAAAATGCCTTCTTAGGCCAGACAGGTTGGGAAACCGCACATCTACTCAAAACCATGAGAGATGCGACAGACTTTTATTTTGACGAAATATGCCAGATTCACATGCCGACATGGTCAAAGGGGCGGGTTACATTGGTAGGCGATGCAGCGTATGGCCCATCACCTTTATCGGGTCAAGGCTCTAGCCTGGCGCTTGTCGGGGCTTTTGTATTAGCTGGTGAACTCAAAGCTGCAGATGGCGACTTCGCCCGTGCATTTATTGCCTATGAACAAAAAATGAGAAAGTTTGTTGAGAAAAATCAAAAAATAGGATTAATGGCTGCCGGGAGTATGGTTGAAAAATCAAACTTCAAAATCTTTCTTCGCAACTTAATGTTGCGTATACCAACCATTATGGTTGTACAATTTAAGATGATCTCGAAAATGATAGCGAAAGCTGCTAACGGGATAGAGCTGAAAGATTATTGATATGGATAGTTATAACAAAAAGAGAGATTTCCCTTTTAGTTGGTACTTAAAGTGATGGTGCACAAAATATACATAAGAAAGAGCCTACAAAAAGTAGGCTCTTTCTTATGTATATTTATTTCACTTCAACTTGCTGCCCTACAACAAGTGCTTTCGGCTTTATATTCACAAAGCAAATACTCACCACAATAAATAATAGACCAATAAATAAGCTAATTGTAATTGCTTCATGTAAGAAAATTGAACTTACAATAATAGCGATAAGAGGGATAAGGAATGTATAAGCTCCAACTTTACTTGCCTCACCAGCTCCAACAAGTGTGAAGTAAGCAAGCCACCCCATTGCAATAACAAAGAATGAGATGAATAGTAGTACACTTACAAATGGTATACTCCAAGCGATGTTAGACCAGCTTTCAAATTCTGAACCAAATCCGATTAAGCAAAGTCCGCCAATAATAAGCTGAAGTGTTACCATCCAAATGGCATTAACGCGGTGTCCAGTTTTCTTAATAAATACTGTGCCGAGTGCCCAGCCGATAGCACAGCCTAAAGCAAGTAGAACACCGATAATAGAAATATGTCCAGTTAAACTACTAGAGCTAATAACCCCTACACCAATAAATCCAAGAATAAGTCCGAAAATTTTCAAGCCATACATTGCCTCTTCAAGCCAAATCCATGAGAAAATGCCGAGTAAGACAGGTTGGAGAAATACGATAGCGGAGAATAGTCCGGCGGGCATGTATTGAAGTCCGACAGTTTGTAATCCGTAAAATAAAATAATATTGAGTAAAGATGAAATAAAGTATAGATGCCAAGTTTCCTTTAAATTTAACTGTTTGTATTTCGGTAATGCGAAAATAAGTAGGATAAATCCTCCTATTAATGTTCTAATCCCTGCAAAGAGTACGGGTGGTGTGTAATGCAGAGCGAATTTTGATAACGGCCAATTAATCCCCCACATAATAACAAGAAAGGTAAGGATTATGGCTGTTTTTGTTCGAGAAAGCTGTGTCACTGTAAGACCTCCTTGTTGTATTTCATTTCACTATGATATGATATCGACTATGATAAATAAAATGAATCTTTTTTATAAGGGGTATAAGTGATTAGTTATGACCATTACACAACTACAAGTTTTGATTAAAACGGTTGAATTAGGTAGTTTTACGAAAGCAGCAAAAGCACTTAATATGACACAGCCTGCTGTCAGTCATGCCATTTCAAGTATTGAGTCAGAATTAGATATTAAGATTCTTATACGTGATAAGCGAGAAGGCTTAATTGTTACTGACGTAGGAGAGAGAATTCTTGTTCATGTTAGAGAAATATTGAATGGAATTGAGAAAATTGAGCAAGAAGTAGCGATGGAGAAAGGGCACGAGATTGGGACGATTCGAATTGGGAGTTTTCCGAGTGCTTCTGCACATTTCTTACCCAAAATGATAAATCTTTTTAAGGAGAAGTATCCGAACTTAGAAGTCGTTCTTTGTGAAGGAACGATTAAAGAAGTTGAAGATTGGTTAGTATCGAGGGTTGTTGATATAGGAATTGTTATTTTGCCTAATAAAAATATGGAGATTGTCCCATTAACGAAGGGGAAAATGGTTGTTATCTTAAGAGAGGATCATCCTCTTTGTAAGAAGAACTCTATTACAATTAGTGATTTAGAGAATGAACCGATCATATTATGTAAGGGCGGATACGAACCACCCATTATCGATATGTTTAAACAAGCTAACGTACCACTTCGGGCTGAGTATATAATTTCGACAGTTACTACAGCTTTAAATATGATTCAAGAAGGATTAGGACTCGCAATTTTAGCTGAGCTATCCTTGACGAGTTTACCAAAGAATATACAAACGCGAGAATTGGAACCACAAGTATGGAGAGAAATCGCTTTAGCTGTTCCTTCATTAAAGGATTCTTCACTCGCTGTTCAGTTATTTATTGAAGAATTTCAAGAGCTATTTGCAGAATAAGAAGGGATGTCTCATATAATGTAATGAGACATCTTTTATATTTACTTAAAAAAATCTATGAAAAGGATTGACTTATTTTTATGTTGTAACTATAATGATTACATCGAGGTGGTGATCACGATGAAAATTAGTAGCCGCTTTTCTATAGCTGTTCATATTTTATCTATTTTGAAAAACAATCCAACTACACTTTGCACTTCAGACTATATGGCTGAAAGTGTAAATACAAATCCGGTAGTCATTCGTAAAATAATGTCGTACTTGAAACAAGCTGGATTTGTATACGTAAATCGTGGACCAGGTGGCGCGGGATTATTAAAGGATTTACATGAAATCACGTTGTTAGATGTGTATCATGCAGTAAATGTAGTGGAAGAGGATAAACTATTTCATATTCATGAGCAACCCAATCCAGATTGTCCAATTGGCGCGAATATTCAAGTGGTGTTAGAAGTTATATTAATTCAAGCACAATCTGCGATGGAAGAAGTTTTGAAAAATATTACGATGGGGCAGTTGTTTGAATCTTTACAAGAGAAAATGAATGCTTAAAATATTATCAATATTTTTTTGATATCGATGTAACTATTTTGATTACAACTATAAAGGTAAGGTGTAAAAATTATGACTGTAAAAATGAAAGTATACTCAGACTTTATATGTCCGTTTTGTTTTTTAGCAAAAGGTCCATTAGATGAAGTAGCGAAAGAGAAAGATGTAGAAATTGAATGGATGCCATTTGAATTACGTCCAAGTCCATATTCAAAAATAGATCCATGGAATGAGCCAGAAAAATTAGGTTCATGGGATGCTTTCATTCTTCCTACAGCGAAAAAGTTAGGAATCGATATGCGTCTGCCACGTGTTTCTCCGCATCCATATACACATTTAGCTTTTGAAGGATGTCAATTCGCGAAAGAACGTGGACTTGGAAATGAATATCATCACCGCGTATTTACAGCATTTTTCCAAGAAGAACAAAACATTGAAGATATTGATGTGTTAACAAAATTAGCGGTAGAAGTAGGGCTTCCTGAAGCTGAATTTAAAGATGCTTTAGTAACACGTAAATATAAAGAAAAGCATCAAGCAGCAATTCAGCGTGCATATGATGAAGCGAATATTATGGCGGTACCAACTGTCATGATTGGCGATGAAGTCATTCAAGGGCTTGCTAGTAAAGAAACGCTACAAAGAGTAATTGATAAAGAAATCGAAAAGGATAAAACAAATTCATTTGAGGGAATGAAATGTAATACGGATGGATATTGCTAATTCGTATTACATTAAAGAATCATATTGATTTGTTTAAATAAAAAAACATATATTTGGAGGAATTAAAATGTCAGCAACTACAACAAACTTAAAAGAAGCAATCGTGAATCGTCGTTCAATTCGTAAAGTAACAAAAAACGATGCAATTACAAAGGAAAGAATTGAAGAAGTATTAAAAACAGCTTTACATGCACCAACTTCTTTCAATATGCAAAGTGGCCGTATGGTTGTATTAATGGATGGAGAGCATGAAAAGTTTTGGGATATCGTAAAAGAAACGCTTAGATCACGCGTACCAGCAGAAAACTTTGAAGCGACTGTAGAAAGACTAAAAGGTTTCCATGCAGGTGTAGGTACAGTTTTATTCTTTGAAGATCAAGCAACTGTAGAAAAAATGCAAGAAAATGCACCGTTATATAAAGATCAATTCCCATTCTGGTCTCATCAAGGTAATGCAATGCTACAACATACTGTATGGATGTTATTATCAGCTGAAGGAATTGGCGCATCATTACAACATTACAATCCAATCGTAGATGCTGAAGTGAAAGAAACATGGAACATTCCAGCAGAGTGGAGTTTAGTAGGACAAATGCCATTTGGTGAGCCAAATGAACAACCAGGAGAAAGAACATTCTTACCTACTGAAGATGTAGTGAAATTTTATTAAGAAACTTAATATATACAGAGTTAAATAAATGAAAGGAGAGTACATATTAGCTATATATGTACTCTCCTTTCGTATGTAATGTTTAAATTCGATTGTGGAAAAGGTTACTGCAAGAATAATTTCTTTCATATGAATCGAAGTTTTCCCTACAATTAAAAATCTATCATGTTTTTGAAATGACAGTAAACATCCCCGTCATGTTTGGTGAGTAATCTTTAAAATCAAATTTTTCATAGAATGATTCTTTACCTTGTGATGCAAATAAACCGACAAACGCCTTATCAGGGGCATTTTCATTTAAGTATGCAACCAAACGATGCATGATTTCTTTCCCAATACCATGTTTCTGATAATCTGGATGAACCACTATATCTTGAATATAGAAATAAATAGATCCATCACCAACAATTCTCCCCATGCCGATAATTTGTTCATTATCTTTGACTGTGATACAGTGAATAGAATTCTTCAGTGAAGTTTCCGCCACTTCAAAATTCATATAATTACTCCAATCAACAGAATCACACAAATATTTGTACTCTTCTAATGTTGGAATGTTATTTTTAAACCCATATGTTTTCAAAATGTATCCTCCATGTCCTTAAATTCAACAAGTATATAAATTCGACATTTTTTTATCTTTTCCTCTTATGTAACTGAATCCCCTTTAGCCTATTGAATTTCGTACAGTTTCCTTATTTGTATTTGTGTTAAGTTATAAGAGTTTAGGGGAAAAATATAAGAAATAATGCAGTAAGAAGGGAAGTGCAAACATGAATGATGAGAAAAAATATACAGTGGTAGGTACTGATGTCGAGGAAGTAAAACGTTTAAATAAAAATTCAGGGTTAACGTATAACCAAGTGAAGGAATTGTTAGCGAAGCAAATGCAAAAAAGAAATGATTAGATTGAAATAATTCAGCTTTTCATTTAGCATTTTGATTGGAGAGAGTTAAGTAAAAGGTAACTCTCTTTTTTATATAAATGAGCAACTTTTAGAGTGGAGGAAGCAACATGAAAAAATGGGTGAAAATAACGTTATCTATCGCCGGAGGTATTGTTCTAGTGGCATGTGCCGGAGGATATTATGTGTATAAAAATTATTTTCCGAAGGAACCGGAACGTATTGTATATGATAAAGATAGAGTGTTAAAACCGATACATAATCAGCTAAGAGGGATCAACATAGATAATGTAAAGATAAAAGAAAAAGAAGTCGTAAATGCGACTGTAGATAAGCTTCAAAAAATGATTGATGATGGGAAATTATCATATGAAGAATTAACGAGTATTTATCTTTTTAGAATACAAGAACATGACCAAAATGGAATATCATTAAATGCTGTTACAGAGATTAATCCAAATGCAATGGAAGAAGCGCGAAAGTTAGATAAAGAAAGGTCTTTAAATAAGAAGTCGAACTTATACGGCATTCCTGTCATTGTAAAAGACAATATACAAACGGAAAAAGTGATGCCGACAAGCGCAGGAACTTATGTATTAAAAGATTGGATTGCAGATGAAGATGCGACGATCGTGAAGAAGTTGAAAGAAGAAGGTGCTTTTGTTTTAGGAAAAGCGAATATGTCTGAATGGGCAAATTATTTATCCTTTACAATGCCTAGTGGATATAGCGGGAAAAAAGGACAAAATTTAAATCCATACGGTCCGATTACATTTGATACATCGGGATCAAGTTCTGGATCTGCTACAGTAGTTGCAGCAGATTTTGCACCGCTTGCGATTGGCACCGAAACGACTGGATCAATTGTCGCACCAGCATCTCAGCAATCAGTAGTTGGATTACGTCCATCTTTAGGTATGATTAGTAGAACTGGAATTATTCCGTTAGCTGAAACGCTGGATACTGCAGGGCCTATGGCAAGAACGGTAAAAGACGCAGCAACGTTATTTAATACAATGGTAAGTTATGATGAAAAAGATGCTATGACAGAAAAAATGAAAGATAGAGATAGAATAAATTATACGAATGATTTATCGATAGATGGATTAAAAGGGAAAAAGATAGGGATTCTTTTTTCTGTAGATCAACAAGATGAAAATAGAAAAGCAGTAGCAGAAAAGATTAGAAAAGACATTCAAGATGCAGGTGCGATATTGACTGATGATATTCAGTTAAACAGCGAGGGTGTAGATAATCTGCAAACATTAGAATATGAGTTCAAGCATAATGTTAACGACTATCTTTCGAAGCAAAAAAATGTGCCTGTAAAATCGTTAGAAGAGATTATAGCGTTTAATAAAAAAGATAGTAAAAGACGAATGAAATATGGACAAACATTAATTGAGGACTCTGAAAAATCTGCTATAACGAAAGATGAGTTTGAAAAAGTAGTTCAAACGAGTCAAGAAAATGCAAGAAAAGAGTTAGATAGGTATTTAGTAGAAAAAAGTTTGGATGCTCTTGTGATGATTAATAACGATGAAGTTCTTCTATCAGCTGTGGCTGGTTATCCAGAATTAGCAGTGCCGGCAGGGTATGATTCTGATGGTCAGCCCGTAGGCGTAGTGTTTGTTGGGAAACAGTTTGGTGAAAAAGAACTTTTTAATATTGGATATGCGTATGAACAGCAATCTAAAAATAGACGATCTCCTAAAATATAGAGTTGATAAAGTAGTTTTTAGAAAAGTATTAGATAAAAAAATCCGACAATAAAAAAGAAAAAAAGGATTCTTCCCAATTAGTAAGAAAGATTGTCTATAGAAGCTCATAAAATGTAATAGTATTACAATGAATAAGTGT